>Ga0315307_1000193_pt1 | contig 24579 bp, 24 predicted proteins | sample TDP2_MG_FD_203079 | JGI IMG/M metagenome (GOLD analysis project Ga0315307, IMG submission 203079) | Freshwater sediment microbial communities from Lake Towuti, South Sulawesi, Indonesia - TDP2 | ecosystem: Environmental > Aquatic > Freshwater > Lake > Sediment | place: Indonesia: South Sulawesi...
GGGTTGTAAGGATTGATCTAGCATCTCTGCCGGTTAGGATCGACACTGGAATCGGTGTATTCGAGGTATATCAGTCAAAATCAGGAAGGGGTTACCCTGGGATCGTAGAGACATCTCCGATTGAAGTTCCGGATGACAAGGTGGTTGAGAAGATCCGTCAGGACCTCGTAGAGAAGGCGCGTAAGAGAGAAAGGTGGGCCGGAGACTGGCGACGAAAACCATTCATAGTTGCTCTCGACTCTAGGGACTGGGACTGCGATGAGGACCACTTAAATAGCGCTCTCATAGGAGAGACAATAACGGTTATCACCCGCTACACAAGTGAGACTGAAGACATCAAGGTAGCAATACGGAAATGCTGGGAGAGCTACATGCGAGAAAAGTACATCCTGCCTCACGAATATACGTATCTTAACCCTGAGAGGAAAGGGATTCTCTTTACGAAAAGAGTTATGAAGAATGTGAGTGCAGTTTTGGGGATAACCCGGGGCTGTATGTGGTTTGTAGCGAATCCCTTTGCGTTTGATGAGATCAACGATTGTGCGCTTTCCCGCTACTTGTAGGTTAAGAGTCTAGCTAGGGTTGATCTGTTGGGGAGATATCCAGCGAGGGGTATCTTCCGTATCTTCGCGCTTCGTCCACCATGGTGAGGACATTCTCAGGCTTGACGTTCGAGTGGAGTGAGTTGCTTGAGGCCAACACGTGGCCTCCGCCCGGTGAGGCGGCGTCGATCGCTCTCCTTACGTCTCTTCTCACGCCTGCCTCGTCCATCAAGGGGAGCACGTGCTTGCAGTCCACGTTGCCCATGACGAAGATCCTGTCCCCATACTTCACCTTAACGTCGCCTATCTCCATGGCTCCCGGCTCCATCGGGTGAAGCCCCGATATGCCCGCTTGGAGGAAGAGGTCGAGGATCGGCGTGATGTTCCCATCGGTGTGCTTCAGGAACGCGGCGCCTCTACGCCTCGCCTCTTGAACCTCCCTCTGGAAGTAGGGTATGACGTGCTCCTTGAACATCTCAGGGCCTAGGAAGGGCCCATGCATATCCGCGAGGTCGTCTCCGTCGCCGAAGATGTCGATGCCCGTCTCCAGCATCGCCCGTTCCCATTCTAGGTTCGTCTTAGCCACCTTGCCCATAAACCTCTTCGCGAAGCCGGGTTCCGTGTAGAGGTCTCGTATGAGCTTGTCCATGCCGCCCCTCATCTGCCACGTGACCTGGAAGGCGCCGTGGCCGAAGCCCATCACGACCATCTCCTCGCCGACGCTCCGAAAGACCTCCTCGAGCAGGTCCATTCTGCCGGGCGCGTAGGGGTCTGGGGGCTCCCAGAGGTCGAGGTCCTCAGGCGTTCGGATGGCGCCGTCTATCCACCAGCTCGTCCGGGTATCGTCCCTAACCCTGTAGATTCTGCCCCAGACATCTTGGTAGGTCTGCGCGTCGAGGAACCTGAGGTTGACACCCTTCGCGTGCAAGACGTAGTCGGAGACATTCACGGCGTCGAAGCCCAGCTTCCTGTAGCACTTAACCATAGCCCTCATGTTCCTATGGCTTACCTCCCTCGCGTCCAAGGCCTCGCCAGCCCCGCCCGCCCGGTAGCCTCCGTACCAGTAGCCGTAGGTCCGTTCGCCCGTGAGGGCCTCGACTATCCGCGGCTCTATCGTGAGGTCCGTGATGGGCACGAGTTTAGGCTGCTCCAGGTGGATCGCCGCAAGCATCCTCTCCCTACAGGACCTGACCAAGAATCGACCGACCTGCCTGACCTCTCCTCTGTTCTACATGCCTGAACTAGAAACGTCTTTCCACGCGGGAAGAGAGGACAGGGCATGTCAGGCTCAAAGGCGGGACAGGCCGAACGACGACCTTGTGGAGAGGCTTCACGGAAGCGTGGGGGAGGGCATGAGGTCCAAAGGGAGTTGACAGCTGAGAGCGCCTGGACGGGCAGTGAGAGCGTGTGAATGAGTCGCTCGTGCCACAATGGGTTTGTCTTCTGGAAGGAAGCGCTGACCCGGCCGTGGGCCGTGTGTTCTACGGGAAGACTTATACCGTCTTCAGGCATACCTCTATGTAATGTTCGTCAAGCAGGCCATTCTGGAAGAGCCAGGGGAGACCCAAGAAGCTGCGGCGCTTATGCCCGGTCCTCCGTGCGCCGTTGACACGGCGAAAGTACCAAGGCCGAGTGATGTGGGAGTGGGGTCGATTTGGAGCAGAAGGCAGAGGTGAGAAGGGAAAGGACCAGCGACGATATACGGGTTGAACCAGACGACGTGATAGAGACTCTTGGAACTGAAGATCCTAGGCTCAAGGTCATAGCTGAGGAGCTGGCCAACAGGGTAGGTAGGAGAATAGTCGAGCTTCTGTATCCGAAGGCGTTGACCACAGCACAGATCTCGACAGCGTTAGGCGAATCGATCCAAACTGTCGCGTATCACGTAGATCGCTTGGTGAAGGCTGAGGTCGTGAAGGTAGCAGGCTACGAGAAAAGCCAGAAGGGAAAGGCTATGAGAAAGTATGAGCTGAGGAAGCCCGCCATTCTACTAGTCGTCCAACCGGCAAACCAGGACAGAAAGGAAACCTTGAAGTCGCTTAAGAGAATCGCTTTGAGACGATTCTACGAACGGGTTCTATGCTCGATTGCGGCATTCGCCATATCCTGGGTGGGTAGCTGGCTTATGATCCAACTGTTCGTTCAAGGAGGGATACCGTACGATATCCCTCTGCCCCCTAAGAGGATACCTCTCCCTAGAATGGTTCCATCTGTGGGGATAGACCCATTGGAGCTGGCATCGTTGGTCATCGGGATCGTTGTGGGCTTAACGATCTGGTACGCGCTCTCCCGAAGGCTGGTTCCGCTGAGCAAGAGTCATCGCGAATAGAGGTTTGCATCAACAGGACTAGCACTACGACCATCCGAAGATTTGACTAAAACCCATATCTCAGTCACCTCAGGATACCTACGGTCACTCAAGCCCGACTCTTACTAAATGCTATGTGCTTAACGGTCTCCTCAACACCAGATGACGCGCCGGCGAGGGACGTGATGGATGGATACCCATAAGCCGAAGGGGAGGAATCAGGCCTTTTGGCCTCCTTCATCGTTCTCCAAGCTGAACCACCTTGGTGAAGAGCTTGCCACTTTCTGTGCAGACTGTAATGTTGATCGCGCCTTCCCATGGGCCATCGGTATAGACATCGAAGGTCACCCGATCTGAGGCCATCAGCAGCCACGGCGTTGGCGGTTGACGCGAGTCCAGAACCAGCCTAGCTGCGCTGCTGTTGAACCTTATCTCTGCTATTGTTGAGTTTCCATTGCCGGTGTTCTTCACCTCGCACAAGAGATACCCATGTTCTGCGAATGGATTGGGTGGATACTGGGTCACGTTGATGGCCAGGTTCTACTCCTTCGGGGCAACATTGAAGTAGACCCAATAGATCCCGTAAAGACCCCCGCCTACCACCAGTATAGAACCTAGAACTACGCCAATGATCAGAAGAGTCCGGCGTTCTTCAGGCTCTCGCTTGTGCATCATCATCATCATCGATATTGAGCATCAAGGGGGAGGTGACACAAATATAATTTGTGAAATCCAGATTTCAGTAACCTTAAGGATCTTAGGGTAACTGAAACTTGAATAATGGTAAACGCTATATATTAGATGAGCTCTAATGAAAGGCGATGCGCCGATGAGGGGCGCTATGATAGAAGTACCCAAAACCCAAAGGAGAGATGCCTTTTGAACGATATGGGAAAGGCCAAGGAGACCACCGGGCGGCTGGCTCTTTGCACGGCTGTGGTCTCGATGCTTCTCGCCTCCACCGTATCCGTGACGCCCGTCTTCGCTCAAACGCGCTACTATGCGGGCTATTACTACTTTGGTGCAGCAGGGGCGCCTCCCGCTCCGGGCGGAGTGCGGGCCAACATAGTCACCATAGATCAGGGAGTCAGCGGGCAGAACTTCTACTGCCAATGGGTGGCCGTCGTGATAAGCTACTGGCCTTCTTTGTACTGGCTTCAGGTAGGCTACAACAAAGGATATGACTCACATCCCCCATACTCGCTAGAGTGGTATTCGGAGAAGCAAGATGCCGGCGGCTGGCAACTCTGGTGGACCGGTCTTCATCCGACTGCTTGGTCTACCTACGTATACTATGTGAGTAGAAATCCTGGCGCTACAGCATGGCAGATGGGCGTAGGGGGTCAGTTCGAGCGGACGTATACACCAAATCCCAACACTTACGTTGACTATCAAGCCCTGTCTGAGACCACAGACTTCGCCATAAACATAGGCGGCACTCACTTCTCCTCGATCAGCTATAAGGATAGCACCAATTGGTATCTGTGGGATAGACACGTTAAGCGAGCAGATTGGCCGTACTGGGTCAACGAGATCGCGCATTACGAGTTTACGGCGGGCGGTGGTGGGGTGATGGCTGATGCAGCTTAGGAAAGCTATGATGGTTTCAATGATAGCCGCCGTGATTTTCGTGCCCACGCTATGCTTGGTCTTCCTGGTCAGCTTAGGCGCCAACGTTCCGCCGGGCCCTGAAGCCTCTCGCTTTCGCCCCGCCCCATTCGATAGGTTCGCTAACAAGACCTCGAATGAGGTGGTTGTGAAGGCTTGGGCCGAGCGGGGCGTCACCCTGTATCTTCCCACTTGGCTGCCTTATGGGCTGAAGTCTACAGGGGTCTGGGTTGTGCTCAAGGATGGCGAGGTCGGGAGCTTAGCCATCTTCACGTACGACAGCAATGGTAGAGGCGGGATAGGTACGGCTCAGCTGGTGATACAGGTTGCGCGTATGCCCGCCGACATACCCTTCAGCGAAAAATGGGCAACGCCGCCTGGCAGCTACACTCGGATTAACGGGTGGGAGGCCTACATTGACAGCGGAGTGTCCGTGAATTATCCGGAGTACAGCGCCGAGTACGGAACAGGCTACTGTGAACTCGTCGATGTGCAGATCGGGCCATTGGACTACACGCTCGGCGGAGCGCCTCCGCTGACCATGGAGGACATGATAAGGATCGTGGAGAGCATGGAGCCTACGCCCTAATTCCCCCTTTTCTTCTTTCATCTGCTCCGATCAGGTTAGTCTAAGTTCACCGCGGCGAGCATCCTCTCCCTGCAGGACCTGACCAAGGACTGAACCTACCTTACCTGCTGTCCCTGCTCTACCTTGTTCGCCTAGAAACGTCTTTCCGTACAGAACTAGGCTTCAAGGGCAAGGATAATCCAACAGCTGAAGGAAAGCCTAGCTAGAAAAGGGTGCCGGTCATTGGGCGACGGGGAGAGACTGAACCTCCCTCCTCCCCTCGCAACCTTTCGGTCGTTCGCGGCATCCTCTCGACAGGATTTGCCAACCCCCGGTTTCCCAGGGACCAAGTCAATCCCCGGTTTCCCGAGGATCAGCTCGGTCCTCGGTTCTCCAAGGACCAGCTGCGCCCTGCCCAATCTATCTACTCGGCCCCTTCTCCTTTTCCAGGAGGTTCTTCTCCTCTTCGGGGAGAACTCAACCCTTCCTAGGGGAATCGCCGTTCCTCTTCAGGGACCCCACCGGTTGAGCCCCCTCCCGGGACGAGGTCAGACTTTCCCCCTAAGTCAGGTTTTGAACTCCCTTGGAGGAGTCGATCTCCCTTAAAGGAGTCAAGACCTTTCGACTCTGGACCACGCCGCCCTTTGACCGGCAACTCCCACGCCGGAGTTTCGGGATTTAAGGATAGTTGCACAGGATATTCGAGTTTTAGGTCTAGATTTGTAAAGCCAGACGCGGGCCTGCTCCCTAGGTTTCCTCCGGCTCATCGAAGCTGGACATAGGCTATCCGCGGCGAAGGCCGCGGTCCTAAGGTGAAGGCTACCCGAGGGGTATCGGCTCGAACCTCCTTTCCCTCATCCATCTGAGTACCTCAAGGGTTCTCGTAATGAGGGCCTCATCCTTCTCTTGGCGTACGGCCGAGGCGTCTAGCCCTCGCCAGTCGTAGTAGCCTCGGCCTGCCTCCAGGCCTAGCTCGCCTCTCTGAACCTTCGCTGCCAAGTAGCGCAGGGGCTTCTCCCAGCCGCTTAGGGTCCTCCACAGGTAGCCTGCAACCTGGAAGTGCATGGCTAAGCCGTTGATGTCACGCTGTTCCAAGGGCCCCGCGGTGGTGAACCGCGGCGCTAAGCCCAGGGAAACGGCCAGGTCTATGTCCTTGGCGCTCGCGACGCCTTCAGCTAGCAGCGACACGGCCTCCTTGACCAAGGCGTGTTGAAGCCTATTCACCACAAAGCCCGGGACATCTCTTCTCACTACGAGCGGGATCTTGCCCAAGAGCCGCCAGATCTCGGCTGCGCGGCGTAGGGTTTCCTCCGAGGTTCTCTCGCCCCTGGTGACCTCTACGATCGGCACGATGTGGGCAGGCTGGATGAAGTGGGAGCCCACCACCCTCTCAGGCCGGGTCAAGCCCTCGGCGATCCGGCTGATCGGAAGGCTGGACGTATTCGTGGCCAAGACCGCATGGGAGGGAGCCCAACGCTCCAGTTGGGCGAAGACCTCCCGCTTCGTCTTCAGGTCTTCGGGCACGGATTCGAGGATGAACTCGGCGTTCGAGGCGGCTTCCTCCATCGAGGCGGTGGTTGACACCTTGGCAAGCGTTGCCTCAGGGCTTCCGCCGGGCAGGAGGCCATGTCGGTCGAGGTCTTCTGCGTAGCGCCTAAGCCTCTCGAAGGCCTTACTTAGGCTCTTCTCCGTGCGGCTCATCAGGACGGTCTCACGGCTTCCCATGGCTAGGATAAGCCCGATCTGGGAGCCCATCAACCCGGCGCCTACGACCGCCGACTTGTCCAGCACCGTTCGTGACGTCATCTCACACGCCCTCCGCTGAGCAGTCAAGCATTGCCTCCTACGTTCGGACTCATCTCTAACGCCCCCTGCTTAAGAGAAGTAGCCTGGCTGTCTTAAGCCCCAATCAAGGGCTGGGACATGGAGGAACAGTCCGCAACTCGGACTGGACGCTTGATGCACACGTTCAGTCCACTGGCTCTCTGTGATCGAAAGCCATAAATCCGAGCCTACAGCGTAATCAGACAGTTGGGGCTTATGAGATATTCTATACTGAACGTATACAGCATCGTCTTTATCATCATAGGTTTCGCTATGCTCATCTTCGGCCAAGGGAACCAGGTCCTAGCCCAATCCGGGCTCGTCCTGACTCTGGCGGCGTACCTCTACACCCTCGCGGCAGGCCTATCTGCGAGGATCTGGCCTCTCCACCGGGTTCAAGCTATGGGAGCAAGCAGCCCGCCAGAGAAGCCTCTGGGCAGCTCGCAGCCCCGAGAGGCTCCGCTGGACAAGCCCGTGGAGGTTACCGACAGCAGCTTCGACGAGCTGGCTCGGAAGTACCCTGTGCTCGTAGTAGACTGCTGGGCGCCCTGGTGCCACCCCTGCCGCACTATGGCGCCAGTGATCGATGCGCTGGCGAAGAGCTACGCGGGTAGGGTCGTCTTCGCGAAGCTGAACGTGGACGAGAACCCGAAGACCGCTCAGGTCTTCGGGATCATGAGCATACCGACGCTCCTCTTCCTCAAGGACGGCAAGGTCGTGGACAGGCTCATCGGAGCCGTACCGCGAGCGAAGATAGAGGAGAAGCTCAAGAGCTACCTGTAACCGACTAGGTAGAGAAACCCGAGGCCTCAAGCAGCTCTCTACAGTCAGATAGAGTGCTGGAGCTCGGCCATTGGACCGACCGTGGCTCTGTTCAGGTTAACCCGTACGAGGTCTGTTGGAGGAACGTTCACATTCGTGGGCTTTACGGCTACAACCCCCGACCGCTTCGAGTACTCCCTAAGCGTCCTTCACCAGTACAAGGACCGTTTCCCGCTGGGGAAGGTTGTGACACACCGCTTCCCCTTGGAGAAAGCTAAGAAAGCCTTGGAGACCGCGGGAAGATAGGAGTGCATGAAAGCTGTCATCGCTCCCTAAACCTCGGCTAGGGACGTGAATGCAGCTTAGCACAGGGCCTGAGTTCTCCGTTTCTCTGATGGGCTGTTTCACGGGGCTTCTCACAGCAGGTTGAGGGCTCTTTCGAACATCAGGAGGAGGAAGACGAAGGCCAGATATGGGCTTGCAAACTTGAAGAGCCGCTTAGCTCCTTCGCGGCTCGGCTCCATGATGAACTTCGCCGTGATCCTGACGGACAGCAGCGTTAGGACAGCAGATACGGTTAAGGTGAGGATGTTAGCGTAGCTGAGCAGGTACATGGCTACCACGACCATCTCTAGCAGAAACAGGGCGACTACAACGTACTTGGCCGCCTTCCTCTCTCCTAAGACGACGGGAAGCATCGGCACCTGTGAGGCCCGGTAGTCGTCGAGGTAGTAGATGGAGAGGAACCAGATATGCATCGGTATCCATAGGAAGACTAGCGCGGAGGCGAGGAGGGCTCCAGGCTCGAAGAAGCCGGCCTTGGCTAACCATCCGCCCATGGCGGGCATACCACCGGCTATGCCGCCGAATACCACGTTCACGAAGCTCCTCCGTTTGAAGTAGAGCGTGTACACGAATATGTCGAAGATGAACCCGAGCAGTATCGTTAGGGCGAGCAGCCAACCTACGTAGACGCTTAGCGCCAGCCCCGTAACGTATACGAGAGAGCCGAAGATCAGCGCATAAATGGGGCTTATCCTGCCTGCAGGTAGCGGCCTCCGTTTCGTCCGGTCCATTCTAGCATCTATGTCTCTGTCGAAGTACATGTTCACGGCTGTAGTACCTGCTATGGCGAGAAATTCGGATACGACGAGCAGGAAGAACACCAAGAGGCTGATACCGCCCGGTGCCGCGTAGTATGCTGCCGCAGCCGTGAAGAGCAGGAGGGCGGTCTGCTTCAGCTTCAGGAGGTAAAGGTAGTCTTTAGACAGCATCTCCGCACGCGGCCCTCTGGCTCTCTGGCTGTCAAGGCTGATATGGTTTAGGACGCGGTCTTTCCGAGAGGTACGAAGAGTCCTATGAGCGTCTTCAGCCCGTAGGTCTTTATGAGGTTCAGGAGGAAGGCTAGGTATCCGAGGGCTAGGATGATCCCGAAGCCCATGGCTGAGGCCATGTAGGGCAGGTAGATGTCGGTGCCGGGATAGAGGGTTCTCCTCAGCATCCCCGGGGTCCAGGATAGGCCCATCGAGAAGGCCATGCCCACCGACCCTATAAGCCATAGCCAGAAGTGGAGGTTCGACAGCCTCTCGCTCTTCAGCCCTGTGCCCGTCAGCATGGGCAGAAGCGCATATACGACCGCGAAGAGTACGTTGCCTAGACCTGTGAGGATCATCTGGTGAATGTGGAAGCCCGGCACCCACTGGGTGTTATGCATGACTATGTTCAATGCGACATTCGCCTGGAGAAGGCCTGAGAAGCCTCCGAGCATGAAGCCGAAGATGCCGCCTAGCATGAACTTCATGGGCATCGTCAGCTTGACGGGCCTCGCAAGCCAGAGGGTCATCAGGGCGGCGAAGAAGGATAAGCCCATCGTGAAGAACTCACCCCAGGTTACGAACTGGCCTGAGACGAGCCTCATCAAGTCGGGTTGAGGCGTATCCGACAACAGGTGGTGGCTCCAGACGCCCATAGAGATCACCAAGTCGGCTAGGATAACGTACCTGACCACGTTCTCAGCGTAGAGCTTACGGCCCGTGAGTAAAGGCGCCAGCAGGTAGAGGGTACCGGCCACCCAGATGAGCACGTCACCGTCCGCGATCATGTCCAGGCCCCACCAGAAGACGTTCTTGTAAACCAACGGGTCCACGAGGAGCGGGTTCAGCGTAATGCCGGCTAGCAACGCCGGGAGGCTGAAGACGAGCATGAGGACGCTGGCTCCGGCGAGGACGAGGGCGTTTATGACGGCGTCGATGCCTCCTCGCATAACGGCGACGACGAAGACGGGGAGCGGTGGATCGTCGTTCGATGCCGCGCCAGCTTCACCTGTTGAGGGCGCTGAAGATGCTACTGTCGCTCTAGCTAAGATAGAGCCGAGGTGTTTGGCTACGCCGCCGAGCCCGAAGGAGGCTGCGAGTAGGCTGACGAGGGCTTTGCTCGGCGGGAGCAGATGCTTTTCGCCCTTCTTGAGGACGGTCGCGGTTATGTTGAAGATGAAGAGCAGTACGGACAGCTCGACGAGGAAGAGGCCTATCGCGAAAGTGGCTACGCTGTGGGGTGGGAACGTGGCGGGAAGCGGCCAGTAGAGCGTGTAGAGGGCGCCGAACCTGAAGAGGAAGCCTGACGCCCAGGCGGTCAAGACGCCCGCGACCATCGTCCACATGTTGACGTTCGCGAGCTTGATGCTGTAGAGCTGCTTGTCGAGTAGCTTGGGGACGAGGTAGTAGAAGGCGCCCATGACGGCTATGTAGGCCCACCCGTAGATGCCCACGATCGGGTGCGCCGTAAGCATCGCGTAGTAATGGTCCGGCTCCAGTATGGGTATGTTCAGCAGCTGCGTCCGCATCAGGAGCCCTTCGATGCCGGCTAGGGCTAGGAAGACGGTTGAGACGACCGAGTATCGCAGAGTCAGCTTCTCAGGCGTCATGCTGGTCGCCATTCAGCTCACCACCCTGACCGCGTTCGGCGAGACCAAGTAGGGATGGTTCGGCCCCGAGTACTCAGTCGAGCGGATCGTGTAGCTGCCGGGCTGATCGAATACCCATACGATCCAGTTGTCATAACTGGGCAGGACCTGTATCTGGAAGACGAGGCTTCCGTCGGCTCGGAAGACGCCGAAGCCGTAGGTCACATCCTCGGAGGTGACGATGAACTTCACCGGCTCCCCTGCCTTCACCACTATTCCGCCGGCGGGTAGGTGGAAACCGGAGCTGTCCACCCTTATGCGGAACTCACTGGTAGGCGTGGGGCTCGACCAGAAGAGCCATGTCTGCCACGGAACCAGCGGAGAAAGAGTTACAGTGTTGAAGACTAACGCTACAGCTACTAGGATCAGTAGCCATCTTCTCTCTTCCTTCTCCATTCTCGTGTCACTCCTTCGGCTTCGTGAGCTTGCGCACGAAGAAGACCATAAAAATGGCTACACCTATCGCGTATACGAGGTACACGATGTCGATGACCTGCTGTATCAACATAGGCGATCAGCCCTCTGGGGCTCCCGTCCTCTCATCGGCTCAATCGTCTCGCCCAAGACGTGTTTCAGAAGCATTTGTCCCCCTCACGCTCCAGCCGTGGCCTCATTTGTATAAAGCGAAATATAAATATTCTCTAAACGTAGGGTGAAATGCTTCTCCACGGGCTCCTCCCTCTTGGAGGCGAACCGGACAACCTCTCGTAAACTTCTGGCTCCACGGAAGCAGCCCGAGGGCTCGCGAAGGCATATAAGCCAACTGGCCTCGCCCTATCTGGTAGCCTGCTAAGGTTGTGACGGAACTTGTTGAGGGTAGGTGAACCCTGGAAAGCGGGATTCTCAGGCCCAAGGCTTGAAGGAGCCTACGTGATACTTGAGGAGGCGGTCGCGAAGGGCGTGCTCCCCGCCGCGGGGCTCCTCGTCTCTAAGCGTGGCGTCGCCGTTGAACCACGGGTCTTCGGCTGGGCCTCACCTGAGCCGGATGCGCCGCCGATAACTCCGGAGACCGTCTTCCTGGTGGCTTCGGTGACGAAGCCTGTGACCGCCACCGCGGCTATGATGCTCGTAGAACGCGGCAAGATTGCCCTAGACGACTACGTGGCCTCGATAGTCCCGGAGTTCGGCTCGAAGGGCAAGGAGAAGGTCCAAGTCCGGCATCTGCTGACGCATACCTCAGGGCTGCCGGATATGCTGCCGGAGAATATTCCGCTTCGGAAGCAGCATCAGCCCCTAGAGGTTTTCATCAAACACATCTATGACTGTGATCTCCTCTTCACGCCCGGGACGAATGTGCGTTATCAGAGCATGGGCATAGCGATGCTAGGCGAGATCGTGAAACGCGTCGAAGGCCTCTCGCTGCCGGAGTTCCTAGACCGCGAGCTCTTCAAACCCCTCGGTATGAAAGATACTGCCCTAGGCGCTAGGAGGGATATGTACAACCGGATCGCGCGGGTTAACGTCTCGAAGATCGACCCGGAGTACGGTGGACCGGGCACCGACTGGAACTGGAACACCGAGTACTGGTGGACCTTCGCCGCGCCGTGGGGCGGCCTGTTCACCACGCTCCAGGACTACACGGTCTTCCTCCAGATGTTCTTGAACAAGGGCTCCTATCGAGGAAAACGCATACTCAGCCCCGCCACGGTCGAGACGATGACCCGGAACCAGATCATAGGGATGCGGTCTATCCCAGAGGAGGTTCGGCTCTCGACCGCGTGGGGCTTCGGCTGGCACCTGAAGAGCCCAACGGAGTGGTCTATCTTCGGCGAACTGACCTCGCCGAGAACGTACGGCCACGCGGGCGCAACCGGAACCGCCGCTTGGGCGGACCCCGAATGGGATGTCACCTACGTTCTCTTCACGACTCAGCCTTCCCCGCCAGATGGGCTGCTCACACTATGCGCTAACGCCGTCATGGGTGCTCTCACGTAGAGACCGAACAGAAGCTTACAGCGCCAGCAGGAGGATAGAGAACTCTCAATCAGAGCCTGTCCGCACTAGGTTTCGGTTGAATCAGAGTCCGCCGTGCGCTCCTTTGATGGCGTGAAACCACCCTAAGGCATGGTGGAGGACCCTATGAAACCACTTTGTAACCCCGTACGGGCTCGTTCAGCCGCGTTGAACCGCAACCTTTGAGGCTCATGGTCTCATGATCCTTTACCGTACATAGGTCGGGTTTATTAGTTGAGAGACTACTTGGACAGATGGGGTCTGACTTGTGACGGTGGTTCTAACCCAGGAGCAACTACAGCTCGTCTTGGAGAAGCTTGACGCTTTGAGGCTTGAAGTCCTGAGGCTTAGGGCTGAGCTCTTGGCTGAAGAGGAGCCCAGCCCCGAGGAGATAAGAGAGATCGAGGAGGCCGCAAGGAGATGAAGGAAGGCAGATCGGCGACACTGGAAGAACTCCTCAAGGAGTTCAGCGGCTGACTCGTTTGAAGTAACTGTCTCCAATCGGGCTAGAAGAGCCCTCAGGGCGCTGCCGAAGAGTACGCTGAGAGAGGTGAAAGCGTCTAAGAAGAGGAAACTCCGCCGCAAGTATCTGCCACGAGGAGTGCTGAGCATCCTTGGCATCCTGCCCTGGGCCTAGCGTCCTTTAGGAGAGTTCCTCCCTGCGAGGAACTCTTCGACTAAAGCTCTAAGTAATGAACGGTTTCTTAGCCTACTGGTGCCCGGTGTATCTGTTAAGCTCTATGAGTGTATCTTGTTCCGCTTCGGAGAGTTCTCCGCGGATACCTTTCCTCATCAGATTAGCAACAGTGTCATCTTCGAGGCCATATAGAATAGGCAAAGGGGCGCATTCGTTGCTGATCCTATGGGTTAGCTCATGTTGATCGCCGAGTACATCAACACGTCGTCGGTCAACCCTCTCAGTGTGCCTAGTATTCTACCGTACTTCGCGAGCAACGCCACCTGTTCCGGGTCTCCTCCTCCCAGTAAGGCACCGATGTGAGTGCAAGCCTCGCTAAGAGCCGCCCGCTGCCTCAGCATCTCCACGTACTCCTCAGGCTGAACATCGAGTCTCCGTCGAAAGCTCAGTTCGCTAGCGATCGCCTCACCCACTTCCAGAAAGCCCTTTGCGAAAACCCCAGAAGCCTTTGAGGCCTTCTCCTCTGCGATGCCGGTTCCTAGCTGAGCAATAAGCATGCCGCCGTTGAAGAGCAGACCAGCGGCTATGACGAGAGTTGTGTCCGCGCCGAACATGCCGAGCACCGTCTTCTTCCCATGTTTCTCAGAGGATTCGTCGATAACATCGTCTAGCATGTCCAAGCCTCGCACGACCTGGAACATGGCATCAGTGACCATCAACGTCGTCTCTTGGTCTCCCTCCACCGCTTCACAAGCCAGAGGCGTCAGCACGAATCCATACATCTCCTGTTGGCCGGCCAAGACCTGGCCCAGAGCTTCTCGCAGCTCTGCAGAGCTAGATGCTCTGATCAGATCCTGAAACCTCGTGGCAGCACTACGATAACCTCGCTGCATCATCTCATGCATGCGGCTTGAGAGCATAAGAGAATCCACCCATCCTCCTTGCTTGAGGGATGATGTCGATAGCACCGTCCTCTCGCCCGCATCCCGATTTCGCCTCCCCTGTTCCCTGAGTTGAGTTAGGGAGGTGGGAGAAAACGCTTTCCATGACTGGCTCCGCTGCGTCTCGGGGCATCTTCGGCTTCTTAGAAGTGGGAGAAGCCCCATGGAAGCTCCACTTCAACCCGTGATACACCTCATTCTCCCGCAGAGTTCTCTCCTCTGTCTCTTACTCAGTGGAGTGCTTTGGTTCTTGATGTCAAGGCTTAAATCTCATGGTGGCCGCCTTAGGCTCCCAAGGTGCTCTCGTTGAAGGTCACTGGGCTTGAGACGATCCTGGCCGGTGGCTGGGTTTATGTGAAGGTTCAGACCGACGAGGGCATCACAGGGCTGGGCGAGGCGGGGCTCTCAGGCAAGAGCAGGACGCTGGAGGCCGCGATAAGGGAGCTGGAGCGGTACCTGAAGGGTAAGGACCCGTTGGCTATAGAGCATCACTGGCAGGCGATGTATCGGAACGCCTTCTTCCGAGGCGGCCCGGTGCTGAACGGCGCGATCAGCGCCGTGGACATCGCCCTCTGGGATATCGCCGGCAAGCATTACGGGGCTCCGGTCTACAGGCTTCTCGGCGGCCCTACCCGGAGCAAGGTTCGCGTATACGTTCACCTCGGCGACAGGCAGCCCGAGGAGCTGGCAGAGCGAGCCAAGCAGGCGGTTAAGGAGGGCTTCACCGCGGTGAGGTGGGCGCCGTTCATGGAGGGCTTTGAGAAGATGCGGTACGGGAAGCTGATGGCCACGGCCGTAGCCCAGGTTAAGGCGGTGAGGGACGCAGTGGGCGACGAGGTGGACATCTGCCTTGACGGTCATGGGAGGCTCAGCCCCTATGAGGCGATAGCGATGGCCCGGGAGCTGGAGAAGTATCGGCCGTTCTTCTTCGAGGACCCCATCTTGCCCGAGAACGTGGAGGCGATGGCCGAGGTGGCGAGGCATATTCACATCCCGATCGCGACGGGAGAACGCCTCTACACCATATACGACTTCAGGGCTCTTCTCGCCGCGAACGCCTGCCACATGGTCCGCCCGGACGTATGCCTAGCCGGCGGCATCTCCAGCTGCCGGAAGATCGCTACGCTCGCCGAGGCCAGCTACGTGGGCGTGGTGCCCCATAACCCGCTCAGCCCCGTCGCCACGGCTGCCTGCGTCCAGCTCGACGCCTGCATCCATAACTTCACGCTTCAGGAGTACACGCGCGAAGACCGGCCGCCTAAGAGCGAGATCGTCCAGGAGCCCATCAGGCTGGAAAGAGGCTACCTGCTTGTGCCCGACAGGCCGGGGCTCGGCGTTGAGCTGAACGAGAAAGCCCTGGAGAAGTACCCCTACAGGGCGTGGGACCTCCCCGGCTTGCTTCGCGAGGACGGCTCCGTAGCCGACTGGTAGAACCTGGGCTCCGGTCGTGGAGCTGATGGAAGACGCTGGGTCTCAGGCTCTCCTGAGAGGCCCTTAGGAGCTCCCCGTGCGGGCTCAGCCTTCCTAGGCTTCGATGTCGTCTAGAAAGCCGAGGAGCTCAGAGAGCCAAGGCACCCTTTCCAGGATGAGCCTACCCCTGCCTACGGGCCTTATGATGAGTTCTGCCCCCGCCCGGTAGCCGTACTTGTCCCTTACCTCGCGTGGGATCACAACACGGCCCCTGGACGAGATCCGCGTCCTATACCTGGCCTCCCCCATAGTTGAGCTCCAACCCCTAGAGCCGCAGCTAGAAGTCTTTAAACCTTGTCCTTTCACTCAAAAATCCTTCACTTCCACGGCTGAGAGGCCCTCCTCCACGGATCTCGCGAGCTGCGGAGGCGCTGTCGCTAAGGAGCGTAGGGCGTCGAGAGAGCTTCTCTGAGCGCCCTCGCCTTCTTAGGCCCGATCAGGTTCACCTGTTCGAGTTCCTGCTCGCTAGCGGTGAAGATCTTCTCCACGGTGCCGAAGCGTTCGAGGAGCGCCTTCGAAAGCTTAGGCCCTACGCCCGGAAGCGACTCCACGATGTACTCCTGTTGCTGAGCGAGGCTGGATGCCCTCCGTTTCGGCCTTAGGGAGATCTCCTTCAGCCCGACCTGCTCCTGCCTAGCCATAGCGGCCAAGAGCGCCGCCGTCTCCTCAGGCGTCCGCGTCTGGAGAACCGAGATCCCAAACTGGACCGCCATCGCGCAGAGGGCGCCCTTCACCGCGTTCGGATGAAACCCGCTGCTGCTGTACAGGCGGCCTCCCTCCACGATAAGGACGCGCTTCTCGAATTTCTCCGCCATCTCCAAGGCCTGGTTGAACAACCGCTTATCCGCAATAGACCTGAGGAAGTCCAAGGCCGTCTTCCGCTCCACGACCAGCCTATCGCTCAGCTGGTAATCTCCGACCTCAAGCCTCTCCATCCGGACCTCTAGGCCCAGCTTCAAGAGGCGGCTGACCACGCGGTTACCCGCCTCCCCCTTGTCCACCACAATGCCCAGCCTAGGCTTCTGCTTCAAGGCTGCCGCCGCCCCCGGTTCTAGCGAACCCGGTATCCTCAGATGGAGGAACTACCTTAAAGTTGATTCTGGCACCGGGGAAAACGCCCGATAAGCGCACGCCTCACTTGGACGCGATCCCACCGGCAGATAGAGGAAGACCTACGCATAGGGGAGACCTACTGAGCAGTAGAGCCGGGCGTAAGACCGCCTTGCGACGAGTGGGCCAAGTCAACACGACCTTTGGCTCAACTAGGTACGAACTCTAGTGAGGAAAGACGCGAGGCGGGCTTGGCTTGCTGGCACCTTTATTAAACGCCGCAAGTGCTACGATCGCTAAGGCTGAGGTTAAGGCGGCTCTGATGGACGAGGCAAAGAACAGCGCATTAGACCTGTCGGCTGTTGATCTGGGAAGGGGCTTAAGCTCAGAGGAAGTTCAGAGGAGAATAAGTGAACACGGGTACAACGAGGTTCCTGAGAGAAGAGTAAGTCCATTCACTAGGTTTGCGAAGAGGTTCTGGGGTATAACGCCTTGGATGCTGGAGATAACGATAGTTCTGACATGGATTCTAGGAAAACAGCTGGAAATGTACGTCGTAACGGGGCTCTTGGTCTTTAACGCCGTTCTAGGTTTCATCCAGGAGGAGAAGGCGAATGCAGCGCTCGCCTTCCTTAAGCAGAGCCTGACGGTCAAAGCAAGGGTGAAGAGGGATGGAAGATGGGCTACGGTCCCTGCGAGGGAGCTCGTCCCCGGCGATATCATCAGGCTGAGAGCTGGTGACTTCGTCCCCGCTGACGCTAGGGTGGCGGAGGGAAGCGTAGAGGTCGACCAGTCATCACTGACCGGGGAATCTCTGCTCGTTGAAAGGAAGGTCGATGACATCGTCTTCTCTGGGTCTATCGTAAGGATGGGGGAGATCACCGGGATCGTGGTCTCCACGGGGAGCCGAACCTATTTCGGACGGACAGTAGAGCTGGTTCAGATAGCGAAGCCCAGGCTGCACATGGAAGAGGTGACCTCCAAAGTTGTGAGGTGGCTCATTCTAATCGTGGGCATCCTGCTCTCAGTTGGGCTACTCCTCACGGCGCTGAGAGGCCTCGACCTCATAGGAATACTGCCTTTAACCGTTATCCTCCTCATGTCAGCCATACCCGTCGCATTGTCGACGATGTCGATCATAACTATGGCCTTAGGCTCCTTGGAGCTCACGAAGAAGGGCGTCCTAGTTACTAGACTGAGCGCCAGCGAGGATGCGGCCACGATGGACGTGCTCTGCGTAGACAAGACCGGCACGCTGACCATGAACAGGCTTTCCGTGACAGAGGTAATAGCCCTCGGCGAATTCAGGAAAGAAGACGTGATACTCTATGGGGCTCTGGCTTCGCAGGAGGCAAACCAAGACCCTATAGACCTGGCCTTTCTCTCAGCGGCTAGAGACATGCACGTATCACTAGAAGGCTATTTGCAGAAAAGGTTCGTTCCGTTCGATCCGTCTACTCGGAGAACGGAAGCCACGGTTGAGACAGGCGGGGAGCAATTCCTGGCGTTAAAGGGCGCTGTTAACGCCATCGCGCCTCTGTGCAAGAACAGTCAGGAAGAGCTGGAACAGATGGAAGAAGACGTGGAGAGCCTCTCAAGGAAAGGCTATAGGATCATAGCGGTCGCGGAAGGCAGGACAAAGGATAGCATTAGGTTAGTGGGTGTCGCAGCTCTCTACGACAGGCCTAGAACAGATTCCCCGAAGCTCATAAGCGAGCTTAAGGAGCTCGGCATCTCCGTGAAGATGCTAACCGGTGACGCGCTCCCGATAGCTAGGGAAGTGGCGGGGCAGCTAGGCCTAGGCGATGACATAGCTAGAATATCAGACGTTAGAGGAAAAGTGAAGGAGAACAAGGGCTTCGACGTGATGGAAAGGAGCGCGGGTTTCGCTGAGGTTTATCCCGAGGACAAGTATCTCATCGTCAAGAGCCTCTAGGAGAGAGGACACGTTGTAGGCATGACGGGCGACGGTGTGAACGATGCGCCCGCCCTGAGACAGGCTGAGGTCGGGATAGCCGTAAGCAGTGCCACCGATGTGGCAAAGAAGTCAGCCAGCGCGGCCCTCACAACTGAAGGGCTAGAAGGCATAGTGAGCCTCGTCAAGATGGGGAGGACCATATATCAAAGGATAATCACCTGGATACTGAATAAGATAGTTAAGACGTTCCAGGTAGTAGTCTTCGTGATTCTGGCCTTCCTCCTCACGGGAGAATACATTGTCTCCATATCCAGCATGATACTGTTTCTGTTCCTGACCGACTTCGTCACGCTATCGATCTCAACCGACAACGTAAGGTACTCTAGGAAACCCGACAGCTGGAACATATCCGGACTGGTTAGGATAGCGGTCCTACTTGGAGTATTGATGGTAATGGAATCGTTCCTGTTGCTTCAAGTCGGCGTCTCATACTTTGAGCTACAGGGTAACTTGGCTCAGCTTCATACCTTTGTCTTTGAACTCCTTGTGCTTACCTCACTGTTCAACGTGATGATAGTACGCGAGCGGAAACACTTCTGGGAGTCCAAGCCAAGTACACCCCTTCTTCTGTCAGTGATAAGCAACATAATTGTAGTATTCCTAGTCTCTCTGTTGGCTTTACCTGATATGGACCCCGTGAGCCCCGTGCAGAGCCTGACGGTTCTCGCGTACTCCCTTGGCACCTCATTCCTGATAAATGACCCCGTCAAAGTCCTTTTCCTAAGAAGGTCGGGGGCGAGGCTTTAGGCCCAGAGAGAAACTCAGTCTATCCTTGCGCGATGCCGGGATGATCCCGGCTTGGAAGGCCCCGCCGTCCGCATCTCGTCTGCCGAGTGGGAAGACCGGACCGGCCACAGTCATACCGGGTCTTGCTGTTTAGCTGCAGAGGCCTAACGGTCCAGTCTGGGACAAATCTTAATGAGGGGTAGGGAAGCCCTAGTGTAAGCCTTCACCTGCGGGCCTAGGCTGTTCGCGCGGAGAGCCGGAGTAGCTGATGAAGTTCGACCTGCACGTTCACACGAACTGGTCCGACTCCAGGAGTAGCGTCCAGCAGGTCCTAGAGGCTGCGTCCCGGAAGGCGTTAGACGGCTTGGCCATCACGGATCATAACACCGTTGGAGGTGCCCAAGAGGCCCTCAGGTCGGCTCAGAGGCTGTTTGTCATCCCGGGGGAGGAGGTGGAGACGAGGCAAGGCGAGATTCTAGCGTTAGGGGTCGAGGAGCCCCTCCCTCCGGGCTTGGAGGCCCGGGAGGCGGTGGACGGCATCCATGGCCAAGGCGGCCTCGCCGTGGCTCCGCATCCCACGGTTCCGCTGCTTAACACGCTTCCCATATCTTTGCTCCGAAGCCTGCCTCTGGACGCGGTGGAGGTCTTTTCCTCGATAACCCCTCTCGCCTGGCGCTACGCCCGGAGGAATATGCGGCTTGCCGAGGACCTAGGGCTTCCCATGGTGGCGGGAAGCGACTCCCACCACCACGGCACGGTAGGCGACGCCTACACGCTCATAGACGTTGATGCCCAAGGCCTAGACGCGGTCCTAGGGGCTATCAAGGCGGGTAAGACCAAGATTGGATGCGCTTCCTCGAAGTGGACTTACAAGCTCCACATGCTCCTGGGGTTTCTAGAGCCCTCCGCCGCCCCCAGGCGGGCCAGGAACGCGTTCTTCAGGCTCTACGGGCGCCCCACATGGTGACACGACATCAAGCGTCCAAGAGGAGCCCGGCGGGAGCGCTACGAAGGCTTAAGCCCCGATAGCGGCGCAGCTCCGAATCAAGGCGTGACCGCTTCCAGTAGCTCTTCTTCCGCGTAGATGAGGGCCTTTGCGAAGGCGCCCTCGTGCCGGTACGCGTCCATATGCTCCCCGGCGGAGTAGTAAGCCGTTATGACACGAGCGTTCGCCGAGCCTACAGAGCTGGGATAACCACAGTCAGGCCCCGGCCTATCATCGGCGTAGATCAACTCATGTCCGCCATCCCAGGTCTGGCCGCCGTCATGGCTGAGGAGGCCGCGCACCCCATAAGGTGGATGCCTCCGGCCATACGTGAGCAGGACGCGCTGCTCGCTGAGCGAGAGGAGGTCGCCAGGGTGCTCTGAGGCCTCCGTTACCTTCTCAGGCCTAGTCCACGTGTAGCCGCCATCAGTCGAACGGCTGATCGAGACGGAGGCACGGTCTCCTTCAGACCTCAAGGCCACTAGGAGCTCACCGTTTCCCAGCCTGACGAGTCCTGCCTCGTTGAAGCCGGCCGCTATGAGGGAGGGGTCCTCCCAGGTGGCGCCGTCGTCTTGCGACCTGAGCACGTAGGAGAAATCGACTACGTCAGGCGGGGCCTCCGTCTCTTCGTTTACAGCTCGCGTCCTCTCGCCGTAGATGGGCATGAGCAGCGTGCCGTCGCGTAGCGCGACGATCTTACCGTACGGTGATCGGCCTCTGAAGGGCTTGAGGCTCAAAGGGCGAGGAGGCTCCCATGTGTAGCCGTGGTCCCTAGACCGCGTAACGTAGGTGTCCACCCTGCCTAAGCCGGGGCTGTACCGGCCTCTCTCATCGTAGCTGCCCTGGTGATGATAGCCGAGTATGAGCGTATCGTCTCGCGAGAGGCCTAGAGCCGGGTTCCGGTCATCCCACTCGCTCTGAGCCACGGTCACGGGCGAGAGCCAAGTCTCCCCGCCGTCTAACGACCGGAGGAGGTCCAGCCTCCCCCTTATGCCCACGTGGCCTGCTCCGCCTCGGACGATCGCGATGACCTCGCGGCCTGATAGAGCCGCTAGAACCGGGAAGTAGCCTCCATCCTTCACCATGACGGTTTCCCTAGTTCCCTTCAGACGCCTTACGTCGACAGGCTCCCGCGTTTCCATGTTAGAGGCAGCCATTCGGACGCCCTCTCAGGGAGTTATTCCTCGAAGACGTATTTCAGCGAGTTGAACTCTTGCTTCAGCTCCGTCACATCTCTTCGGACGCTTTCAGGGCTTTCCCCGCGCAGGAGACGGCAGATCAGCTCGGCCACCTCGGCTATTTCGTTCTCCTTCATGCCCCACCGTGTCAGCTCTTGGACGCCGAGCCTCCCGGCCGTATCGACGATGATGTTCGCCTGCTCCAGTCTCTCGGCGAAGGCCGCGTAATCCACGCCTATGGCTTTCGTCACCGCCCCTGTGTCCACGAGCAACTGATGGCTTCTCGTGTAGCCCAGTTCCCGGAACCTTACTGGGAAGCCTCCTTCGTCTAGGCTTCGGCCGAGCGCCTGAGCGTTCCTGACGACCTGCTCTGCGTAGGCTTTTCCAAAGGCCTGGGCCTCGGCGAGGGCCTGCGTCAAGGCGGCTATTCGATGCCAGTGAGGGTTGTCCATCACGTAGAACTCCAAGCTCGCCTCCAGCTTAGCGTCTAGCTCATCACTGTTCGTGAGGACGAGGCCGCCTTGGGGGCCGAAGAACGATTTATGCGTGCTTCCCACGAGCATATCGACGCCCTCCCTCAGCGGGGCCTGGAACTGGCCGCCGGCTATCAGTCCCAGAACATGGGAGGCATCGTAGCCGAGGTAGGCGCCGACGCGATCGCAGGCTTCTCTGATCCTTGCCACATCGTAGGGGAAGAGCAGGAACGAGGCGCCAAGGACCACCAGCCTAGGCTTCTCCGCCTGGACCCTACGCTCGCAGCCATCGTAGTCCAGGTTGAACCTGCCCGCGTTGAAGGGCAACGTGCCTGCCTTAAGCCCCAGCTTCCAGGGCAGGTAATCAGGCGTGTAGCCCCCGTATCCGCCGTCCGCCTCGCTCGTGGCGAGAAGCCCATCTCCCGGCTTCGTGAGCGTCAGAAGCATCGCCACGCCCGCCACATGGCCTGAGAGCGGCCTCAGGCATGAATGCCGAGCCTCGAAGACCCGGCGGGCGAGTTCCTCGCCGAGCTCCTCGACCTTCGCCATGAACCTGCCGCCTCGATAGAAGCGGCTGCAGTACCGGTTCCCGAGGTCTGAGGCAAGGAGCGCCCTCACCTGGCGGCTGGCCGAGTTCTCCGAGGGGATAAGATTCAGGCATTGGCCTTGTCGCCAGCTCTCATGGCCTTCAACTAGGGCTTTGAGGCGCGTCTTCAAACCCTTCTTGCCACCACGGGGCAGAGACTTTGGGCCTTCAAACATGCGGGCGGTTAATGATGGCTTACCCTCTCGCGGGGCTGGGTGATAGCCCTGCGCTGGTAAGGGCCTCTCTCAGCCGAGCCTTCTGCTCAGCGTTGTAGGCTACGTAGGGGGGCCTCGCTGGGCCGCAGGGCCTTCCCATAAGCTCCATCGCGGCCTTCCAGTGGCTTGCCTCGCCGTGAATCCCCTGGCGGGCGATCTCGATAATCAACTCGTAGAAGGGGATGGCAAAGCGTTCTAGCTGCTCGACTGCTCCCATATAGTCGTGTCTCTCGAGGAGGTCCCAGAGCTTCAGGTCATACGCGGGGGCGAAGTTGGCGATAGCCGAGACGAAGCCTCTCGCGCCCAGCATGTGGCCCCAAGGCCCGCTGTAGGGAAGCTGGTTATCGATGAGGCTGATCCTCTTCGCGAACCTTCTCAGCACCGTCGTGTAGTTCGCTTGATCTGGCGAGGACCATTTCGCGCCTACGATGTTCTCGATGCTCAGAAGCCTCGATATGAGCTCGGCGTCCATATCCACCTTCGAAGACCAAGGCGTATTATACAGCACGATGCCCAAGTTCGGCGCCGCCTCGCTCGCCGCCCTATAGTGGTTAAGGATCTCCTCGCTTGAGGGCTGCGAGTAATAGGGCGGACTCAGCTGCACGGCCATGCCACCTAGGTCCTGCACGACTCTACAGAGCCTGGCCGCTTCCCTCGTGGAGTGCAATGTCACACCCGGGACCACGGGGGTCTTTCCGGCCACCTCCTCCACTACAGCCTTGATGACCTTCTCATGCTCCTCGAAAGTCAGGGCGGGGCCCTCCCCGGCCGCCCCCGTCGGGACGAGGACGCCTCGGCCCTCCGTGATCCCGTTCTCTAGGAGGAACCGCGTGTTATCCCTCAGGGCTTCTAGGTCGAGTTCATAGTCTTCCGTAAACGGCGTTGGCATCACGGTGTAGACGCCTACAAGCTTCCGCTTCGATTCGCCCATGATCATCCCTCAAGCACCGCAGGGAACATAACCGCGTAACCCATATAGGCCTTCTCCTGAAGCGGCTGGTTAAGCTTGAGGTCCGTCCTAGCGGCCAGGAGTTGAGGGTTCTAGGCCTCTTTGTTGGGTGGTCAAGAAGCCTTCTTCCCTCAAGGCCGTCTTCTTCTCTTTACCCATCCAAGAGCCGCGGCCACGGAGAGAACGGCGACTCCAGCGATAAGGTAAGGCCAGGGCGTCTCTTCGCTCACTATGAGCGGCCTTATCTTCACGTTCTCGTTTGAGATGCTCAGGGACAGTGTGGACGGGATGACGGAGCCGAAGGTTGCCAGTCCTTGATCCTCCGCAAGGTTCACGACCTGTATGATGACATCTTCGGTCGTCGCGAGCTTGTGTAGCCCCTGCCACAGCCTCAGAGGCTGATCAGCCTTGACGCTGAGTTTTAACGTGTCGTCAAGCGTTACCGTAGCATCGCTCTCGGAGAAGATGTAGGTCTCCCCGATGGGCACATGAAGGTACGCGGTCTGGCCGGCTCTAAGCCCCGTGAAGCCTACACCGCCGTCTAGCGCGTCATCAGTCTTGAACATCAACATCATCGGCTGGCCGCCTTCGATGAAGAGATGGGCTACCTCCTTCGGCGGGTCGAAGAAGAAGCTCCCTGCCTTAATGCTCGTGTCGTTGACAAGCTTCCTATTCTGAAGGTCGAAAACCCTTATCCCCGTGTCCTCAGCGCTCGTGGCTATGAAGGCGACGGAGGGGAACCATCCGAGCCCAACGCCGCTTCCATAGAAGCGCCTTCCCACGAAGCCGCCTTCGACGGCGGGGTAGAAGCATGAGGCTCGCCCATGCCGGACGTGGCCGTCGAAGATCGACCATAGGGCGAAG
>Ga0315307_1000194_pt1 | contig 24575 bp, 21 predicted proteins | sample TDP2_MG_FD_203079 | JGI IMG/M metagenome (GOLD analysis project Ga0315307, IMG submission 203079) | Freshwater sediment microbial communities from Lake Towuti, South Sulawesi, Indonesia - TDP2 | ecosystem: Environmental > Aquatic > Freshwater > Lake > Sediment | place: Indonesia: South Sulawesi...
GCTCTAATTAGGCGAACTGAATTTAGAACCACTATTAAGGCATTGCCTTCGTGAATCGCTGATGCTAGAATCGGATTCACTATTCCCATCGTTGACATGACGACGCCCAGAATGTTGACCGCAAGCGCAAACAGAATGTTCTGCTTTATAACGTTTAATGTCTTCTTGCTTAGGCGGATGGCGTCGGGTACCTTGCCTATTTCATCGGTGGTCAAGACAATACCCGCGGTTTCTATAGCTATGTCAGTTCCAGCGGCACCCATGGCTATCCCAACGTCTGCCGAAGCTAGTGCAGGCGCGTCATTAATCCCGTCGCCAACCATAGCCACTTTATGGGTGGCTCTAAACTTTTCAAGGTAGAGAACCTTGTCTTCTGGAAGCAACTCTGATTTGACTTCATCTACACCAGTTTGTCTTGCTACGACCTCGGATATGCGTGAAGTATCACCTGTAAGCATGGCAATTTTCTTGATGCCAACCTCTCTCATTTTCCTAATGGCTTGGGGAATCTTTTCTCGCAATGAGTCGGCGACGCCAATTATTCCAGCAAGTTCATAGCCTTCAGCAATTAAAAGTGCAGTTTCTCCATTTTTCTCTAGTGTTGTTAAATAATTCTCAGAGGCCTTGCCTATTCTGATTCCTTTGTTCTCTAAGAGCCTTCTGTTTCCAACGGTGATTTCCTTTCCGTTAAATCTAGTTACAACGCCATAGCCAGGCATGACCGTAAAGTCGGAAGGACCCGCAATATCTATACCTAACGAACCTGCCTTTTTCAGCACAGCCTTAGCCAATGGATGTTCAGAATATCTTTCTGCAAGTCCAGCGAGAAAAAGGGCATCCATCTCTTTTCTTCCGTTTACTCCTTTTATGGTAACAACCTCAGGATTTCCTGTTGTTAGCGTTCCTGTCTTGTCTATAACCACCATGTTGACCTTGGCTGCCTCTTCAAGGATTGTTCCACCCCTTATTAGAATACCTCTTTTAGCTGCGTTTCCGATTCCTGCGATCACCGCCGCAGGAGTAGCGATGGTTAAAGCACACGGGCACGCAATAAGGAGAATGGAAATCACCCTTAACGCGTCACCGGTTACAAGGAAGGCCAAGCTAGCTATTGTCAGAATTATTGGGGTGAACCACCGCGCATAACGATCGGCTACTCTCTCGATAGGCGCTCTACGGGCTTGCGCCTCTCTAACAAGTTTGATAATGTGAGCAAAGGTCGTATCCTTCCCAACCCTGGTTACTCTAACCTCCAAGGCACCTAACTCTAAGATGGTGTTGCCAAGGACTTCGTCGCCTGCGAATTTGACCACCGGCATCGATTCGCCAGTTATTGTTGCTTGGTTGACAGTTGCCGTCCCTTCTACGATTGATCCATCGACAGGGATTTTCTCTCCAGGTTTTACAATTACGATGTCTCCTAACTGGACCTGTTCAATTGGTACTTCAATTTCGCTTCCATTCCGACGTACTCTTGCTTTTTGAGGAACTGATCTCACCAGTTTTTCAATGGCTGTGGTAGCTTTTTCTGAGGCATAATTTTCCAGCATTTCGCCTCCGGTTAACATAATGACGACAATTGCGGCAGCTATATACTCCCGAACAAGGACTGAAGAAACAATGGCTATGCTTGCAAGGAAGTCAACATTGAAATCTTTTGAGAGAACTGCCTTAATTGCACTTAACACAATAGGGGCGCCCCCTATGATTGCAGCAAAGAGAGCTAATCCATCGGTTATCTGATTGGGAAATAAGTTGAGATACGATAAGGTCCAGCTCGCAATAGTCATCCCTAAGACAATGGAAAGGGTGAAGGTTCCATAATTCGGGGGCTTCGCCAATCTGCAGACATCCTTGTAATCTTCTAAGTCACGTTAAAGGAACCTTGCAAGGGCCTCCTTCAATCCGGCCACTGCACTTTTACCTTCACCTTCCTTTATTGCCTTTGAAATGCAGGTTTCCACATGATCTTCAAAGACCAGTCGACCAACCTTGTTTAACGCGGCGCGGACTGCGGCAAGCTGGAGAAGGACCTCTGGGCAACCCTTGTCCTCCTCTACCATCCGCCTCACCCCACGTACGTGTCCCTCGATCCTGGTCAACCGCTTAATCACGTCCTCACGCTTCTTGTGCGCGCTCATGGATATCCCCTGCCGGGGGATGGGATAACTAATTAGATAAACTTTTCTGTGCAAAGTATCAAAAGGCATACTTATCTAACAAAAGAACCACAAAACAAGCTCTAAGCTCCATAAAGGAAGATACGTAGAAACGGAGATTTTAAACCGAGATTTAAACCTAACCCCCCACACTTCTGACGCTCAAGTCTTGTTCAAAGATTCGATCGATCGGTCTGGAGCCTTGGGACGCGTTGGCGAAAAACAGATTAGGCTCTTTCAGTCAATATTTTCAGGAGGGATGAAGGGAAATGGTTTTGGATGTGGTCTGCAACATGGAGGTCGATGAGAAGACTGCGAAGTGGAGGTCTGAGTACAAGGGGAAGGCCTACTACTTCTGTGCACCTATGTGCAAGCAGAAGTTCGATAGAAACCCAGAGAAGTACATCAAATCCAGGTAGAAGAGGGGCTGTAGGCCTGACTTGGAAGAACAAGTAGTATATTATAGAGGCAGTCTGACAGGGAGCAAGATATTCAAAGAAAGGGTGAAGCGCGCCGGTGCGCTGATGGAGGGAGCAGGCCTCGACGCGGTCCTCTTAACGAAGCCTCAGAACATGATGTACCTCACAGGAGATGGTCGACTCTGTTCTTTCACCATAGTCTCGAAGGGGGGAGCTACCTACGTAGGGGTACCCAAGACTGATCTCGAGGACGTAAAGAAGTCTTGTGCATCGGAGCATATCCTGGGGTTCGAGGATGAGGTTGGGATGCTGCATTCGCTGATGCACATTTGGAGGGAGCTTGGGCTGGAGAACGGAAAGGTCGGTGTCGAGAACACTTTTCTGAAGGTGTCGATGCTCGAGATGTTCAAGCATCCGCATGCAAAGCCTGAGAGGCTCGAGTTCGCTGACGCAACCTCCATCATGACCGACCTAAGAATCGTAAAGTCTAGTGAGGAGATTGATCTGATTAGGAAGGCGTCAAGAGTGGCTGACATCGCGATGGATGCCGCGGTCAAGGCGACCAAGCCCGGTGTCGCCGAAACCGAGATCGCTGCGGAAGCGGAATATGCGATGAGGAAGAGTGGTGCTGAGGAATTCTACAGGACATATGTAGCCTCGGGTCCTAGGTCATCGATAGCTCATGGGCTGGTGAGTCACAGGAGGGTACAGAAAGGTGATCTTGTTATGATCGACCTTCACCCAACAGTGAATTCGTATCATGCAGACCTTTGTCGAACGATCTGTGTTGGAAAAGCCTCCGAGAAGCAACGAAAGGCTTTCGAGGTGTATCTGGGGGCCCAGAGAGCAGCGGTGGAAGCTGTCAGCCCGAACGTAACCATGACAAAGCTGGAGGGCCTTATGCACGATGTGTTTGAGAAGGAAGGCTACGATGAGCACTTTGTCGGTCCTCCCATTCACGGTGTAGGCTTGGAGTTCGAGGAGCCACCCTTGCCGGCGGGACACGCTTTCTTTCATGGCGAGGACCCCAAGGATGAGTTGAAGCCTGGCATGGTGATATCGATCGGCAACTGTGGGCTCTACCTAGGCGAATTTGGGGTAAGACTCGAGGATGTAGTTGCAGTCACGGACAGGGGTCATGAGGAACTCACCAGCTACAGCAGAACGGTATAGCATTATCTCCATCCAAGAAGGCTAGGCGGATTAGATGAGGGAAGACGCTGCTGAAACACGTGGCTCGATGATCGCTTTGACAGGCTACTCCGTGCTATTCGATTTTGCAGTTAGCAACATACGATCGATCGGGGCGATAGCTCCTCGAAGGTAGCTTTAATAGGTGATTCATAGATTCTCAGGCTTAACTATGAGCAGCCTCTCCTCCGAGGATTGGGGAACGTTTCTCGGCTTCGATAAGATCCTTCTCCCTTTGGAAGGGTTCGCGGCTGAGGTCAAAGCCGCGGAGGTGGCGCTTTATCTAGCTGAGTGCAGCGGGGGCCATGTTAAGATTCTTCATGTGAAGAGGCCTGCCGTTGGCGTTGAAGAGACGTATGATAAGCTGAGGGAGTGGTCCGTAGGCAAGGCAAGGGAGTTAAGCGTCATGGTGGAGGTTGAGGAGATTGTCGATGAGGCTCCTGCCGACGCGATTCTTGAGAGGGCCAACGCATACGATCTGGTGGTGATTGGGGGGAGGCGGAGGCTTCGTGAAGAGGTCTTCGGCGGGGTCTCCTCCAAGGTTGTGCGGGGTGCGCCAAGGCCGGTCATGGTGGTAACGTCCCCGATCGCGGATCTGGAGGAGAAGGTGAGGCCGCTCAAGAGGATCCTTCTTCCGCTGAGAGTCGGAATGGAGGACTTAGGAGCTGTGAAGCTGGCCGTCGCTCTGACGAGCTCAGCCACCACGAAGGATTTTGTGATCGTTGCCCTCCACGTTGTCACACTTCCTCTGGCGACGCCCGCGCTGGCGTTGGACGATGAGAGTCTGAAGGAGGAGGAGAAGGTTTTCCTAAGGGAGGTCGGTCAGTTGAGCCGTCTCGCAGCGCGGCCGATTGAGCCTCAAGTCGTCGTTGGTAGAGATGCCGGCAGGTCGATCGTCAGCTTTGCTCGCGAGCATGACTTCGATCTAGTCGTACTCGGTGAGAGAGAGAAGCCGGGTCCACTTGAGGTGCTTCTCGGAACGAAGGCTCTTTACGTCTCGAGAAACTCGCCTTGCAGTGTAGCCCTCGTATACAAAGCGTAACGATTATCTATGTTGTCCTAGAGCTTCTGAGTATCTTTGCCACCCTGCTCCTAGAAAGATGGAGGGCAAGAGTTCCCACGAAGAGAAGGCAGAGCCCAATCCAAGCTATCACGTCGGCGAAGAGGGCAACGTAACCACATAGAAGAACAGCGATTATTGGGAAGATTACGTTAGACCCGGTCTCCGCCCTTAGCTTGAGGTTTGATAGACTAATTGTGACAAAGACGAAGAGAAAGATCAGGCTGGCCAGGCTCGAAAGCTCCCTAACATCGACAAGCATGAAAAGGAACCCTAGAATGCTTGCGACAATCAAGCTTGCGCTTGGAACCTTCCTCTTCCGGCTAATCGTCGAGAAAACGCCTGGCATCACCTTGTCCCTAGCCATGGCGTAGGCGAGCCGCGAAGAGCTGAAGAGCACAGCATTCACGTCTGAGCAAAAGGAAAGGAGAGCGCCAAATCCGAGTAGTATCGCGCCGGGCACGCCTGCAACAAGCTTAGCCAGCTCGGCAAGGGGGGCTCCTCCAATGTGGCCGGAGCTTACACCAACCGCGACGAAGATCACTGCTAGGTAGACTGTAGAAGCTATTAGAATGGCTAGATATATGGCTCGCCCCAGGTTCTTTTCGGGGTCTTTAAGCTCTTCCCCAGCGCTTCCTATGACCTCGAAGCCCTCATATCCAATCATCATCAAGGCACTTGCGGTGAATACGTTAAAGTAGCCTTTAGCGAAGAAAGGCATGTAGTTTTCAGGCCTGATGAAAGCTCCTCCAAGAATAGCAAACAAGGCAAGAATTCCCACTTCCGACAGCACCAGGATGTCCTGGGACCGCCCTGTTAAGCCCACTCCCAACAGATTTACGGTTAAGAATGCTGCGATAATGGCTAAACCGAAGACTCTCGCAGGAATGAATGGTACAAGGTAATTGGCGTAAATCCCAAAACCTAACGAGTAGAAACCGAGCGACACGACATACCCGAACCAGAGGGCATAACCTAGGATGACCTTGATGAATTCGTACTTCCTGAATGCCTGAGCTGCGTACTCGTAGCTCGCCCCGCTCGAGGGGAATTTTCTGCCGAGCTTGGCGTAGCTGTATCCGATTGCAAACGAGGCTGAGGTGCAGATCAGGGCTGAGACTATTACCGCTGGACCTGCTGTGTCCATGAGGATCCCGAGGGTCGAGTAGATGCCACCACTCACAATTGCCCCTAGGCCAATCGTCATCGCTTCGAGGAGGCCGAGCTCCCTAGCGAGCTCTCTCGTTCCCCCAGTCGCCCGGTAAGCCTCCTGTCCTCTCCCGGAGTCTCGATTGAGCAGATCGGAGCCCTCCCGTCCACGCATCCCAGCTTGCTCTCCCACTCATGTATGTAGTCCGATTGAGTCTGTACCCCGTCAGCTCGACCCTATTTAGTCTTCTTCCATCGCGGTTGATCGTGCAGGCAGGCCGTTTCATCGTCGGCTTCTTCCGTTCAGCTACGAAACTTTTGAGGCAGCAAGGTCCATGACGAGTTCTAGAAGAACCATCTGAATTTCAGAAAAGGGAGAGGGACACCTAGAACTGTTGGAAGGAGGAAAATAGCTACCAACGCTGCCTTGACGGCAAGATAACAACGGACCCCTTCCTTGAGGCTATCAAGAATTCCAGGCCCTTCCCCAACGGCTGTCCAATTGTAGTAGAGTCATCGTCACTTGAAATCATGTCTGCGGCGTTCTTAGCCACATCAGTGCCACACAACCCATAGCGATGTTAATTTTCGCTTCTTGAAGCGCTGGTGCATCATTGACCCCGTGTCTGGTTGCAGCAATAGCCTCGCACCTCTCTTTTGAAGCTACTCAGTTTTCAACTCTAGTTCAGGACATGTACTGGAGAAAACGGATGTGGTCTTTAACGGTTCGATCGATCAACTCAATCGACCTTTGAATGCTCTCTCAGAGCTCTTTAGACGAAAGTCAAGACGCCCATTATGGATGCCAGGAATAGCGAGTAGAGCAAGAGCAGGTAGAGGCCTTCCATCCTACCGAATCTTCCCTTAACCATCAAATACCACAGCACTATATTCGCCAAGATCGAGAACGCTACAAGATCCGAGAATACCTTGATGTCGATACGCATCGGGGACAGCAGAAGCGTCACTCCTAGTATTAGAGTTATGTTTGTGAAGCAGCTTCCTATTATGTCGCCGAAGGCCAAACCCGCCTCTCCTTTCAGGATCGCTTGGACATCTAGCGAAAGCTCTGGCAGACTGGTCCCTACGGCCACCACCGTGGCAGCTATCAAAGACGCTGGAACTCCGATGGCAAGTGCAACGCTTACCGTAGAATCGACCAAGAAGTCGGCGCTCAGTACGACTCCGAGCACTCCAAGCATCCCCAAGCCGACTGAATTGATTAGTGCTCTGCGCCCAGAGGCATTGGACTGTGCTCGAGACTCAGGAGCTGGCACCTGTGGCCCCTTTCTCAGGACGACCTTGAGCACATAGTAGAGGAATAGCGCAATCAGTACGGCTCCGACCAGCGAGCTCGCCGGCAGCAAGCTTATCAGGATGATCGGTATGGCGGAGGCGACGAACATTCCAAAGTACAGCAGATCGAGCTCCTCGGGCCTCAATGCAGGTATCACGACAGAGACCTTGGAACTACGCCTCAAGGAGGCGAGCAGAAGTCCGAGTCCTGCTACGAGACAAACGTTGGCTACGTTCGACCCCAAGATGTTCCCTATCGAGACGGCTGCGGTTCCCGAGATTGCCGAAGATATCGCCACCGCTAGCTCGGGCAAAGATGTGCTCGTCGCGACCAGAGTAAAGCCGATCCTAGACGTCCCGATGCCAGCCAACTCAGAGGCCTTTACGGTGTTCTTGATGGCCACCTGGCTGCTGACTATCAGGACTAGCAAAGACGCTGCCATGATTAAGAGCTCGAGTGCAAGTGTGTTGTCAAACATGGAACGCATCGATCTTTATCTAGCAAGATAAGAACCTATCGCAGTGCGCTTCTAGAATTTTCACGCTGCTTACCCAAAGTCTCGCCATGTGCTCTGACTCAAGCAGTCGGTTATCTCGATTACCATTACACTTCAGTCCGACTTTGGAATGCTGTCGGAAGAAGACCAGCGAGCGCTTCGATCAATCGATAGACTATACATGCGGTGGAGTCAACCTCGACCAATCATGATCCCGCGGTTGGATTGATCAAGGCCCTCTGACCAGCGCTTGAACGCGCATAGACAGTCACCGATCTGCATGGTAAACTGCCGTTGACTCCCGTGCCACAAAGAATATTAGGGAATATTACGGCGCGCACAAAGAGGGCCATGCGTAGATTCATTCTTCAGGGCACGTACTATGAGCTTGGCTGGAGCCTCGGCCAGAAACTTCAAGCAATGAGGTTCAGGATCCCGGGCATCAGCGCTGAGAGACATGAGTTCTACAGGGAATGCGAGGCTGAGGTAGAACGGTCCTTTCCCGAGATCGTCGAGTGGATGCAAGGCCTGTCCGACGGCATGAACGTGGATCGCGACGCAGCGGCTGCGTTTATCCTTACCGCTGGAGTAGGCGCTCACGGCTGCACGGTTTTTGCAAGCACCAGGACCAAGACGGGCGAGCCAATAGTGGGGAGGAACTTTGACGCTTCCTACTCCTCAGCGCCCTACTGCTGGATCTACATGATGTCGCCGAACTCCGGCCTGAAGAGCTTGGCCAACTCCGAGACAATCGGGATGAGCGACGACGGTGTCAACGAGGCTGGGCTCTTCGTTGGAGTCACATGCGTAGCCACCGAAGTCAAGCCAGGAGCCCACGTCTCACTACTCGTAAGGGGTGTTCTCGAGAAATGCTTCACCGTTGAGGAAGGGATACACTACCTGCTGGACTCCACGCCGCTCGAGGGAGCTAACTATCTCCTTGCGGACGCCTCGGGCAAGATGGCAGTGGTTGAGGCTTCTCCAAACGCATCCCGCGTCAGGTGGCCTATTGACGACTGGATCGTCACCACAAATCATTTCGTGCACCCGGAGATGCAAAGCCAAGAGAAACTTTCGGGGAGATGGGCTGACTCAGAGATCAGGCTTAGAGAAATATCTAATCAGCTGATGAAAGCCGAGATCGTCACCGTGGAGATGTGCAAGAATATTCTGTCCAGCCACGACCACTCGATCTGTTGTCACGAGGACGAGGAGCAGATCGGCACTCTCTGGTCTCTTGTGGCCACGCCGCGGAGCAGGAGGTTTCTGTTGGCATCAGGCCATCCGTGCTCGAAGCCGTACATTGCCCAGAATCAGCTGTCAAGATCCATTTCTATCTAGCAGGCTTTGGCGCCCTCTTCCGTTATTGCTCCTAATTTCCTAATGCTTAGTTGTCGTATAACCTCAATGATGCCCTCAATTCTTCAAAGCATGACAGAACCAACCAGGAGAAGAAAGACACACATGGGATGTGAACGGGATTCAAGGTAACGGTTTCAGACGCACGCTCTGACCTGTACCCTCTGCTGTGGTTTCCGAAGATGCCTTGAGGTTCCCATGGGTGAATGGTCTTGGGGCGCTGTCTCTCCAAATTCTTATATGGGAGGATAACAGCGTTATATACGGAGATGATGGTTGAGACCTCCGTGCGAGGTTGTTGCTCGATACGTGTTGCCTGCCTTTCGCTCACTGGTAGCGAAGGAGCTGGTTGAGAAACATGACTTGTCCCAGGTGTCGGCAGCGTCAAAGCTAGGTACCACCCAGGCCGCAATCAGCCAGTATGTTTACTCAAAGAGGGGAGAGAGGTACATGAGTAGGCTAGAGGCGATCCCGAGGGTAAGGTCTGCCGCCAGACGGATGGCGCGAGAGATAGCGAGTGGAGAGTCCTCTTACCTGGAGACGACCTCCAGCTTCTGCCTGCTGTGCAAATCCATCAGGGAGCAGGAACTGATCTGTAGCCTTCATCGACAACGCGCTTCGCTTCCGAAGAACTGTGATATCTGTCTAGCAACGTAGTTGGGCGCGGTGGAGGGTGGTGTCAGGATGAGGCGCGTGTACATGGACCACGCCGCAACCACTCCAGTCGACCCGCTGGTGGTGGAAGCTATGTTGCCCTACTTCTCTGAGTACTTCGGAAACGCCTCCAGCCTCCATTCGTTCGGCCGCGAGGCACACGAAGTCATGGAGGCTGCGAGACAGAAGCTAGCGACTCTCATAGGGGCGGAGAGGAAGGAGGTTATCTTCACGTCGGGTGGAACCGAGTCAGACAACCTGGCCATAAAGGGCGTGGCTTACAAGAATAGGGAGATGGGCGACCACATCATTACGAGCTCTATTGAACATCCTGCTGTGCTTGAGACATGCCAGTACCTGGAAGCCCAGGGGTTCAAGGTTACCTACCTTCCGGTCGACAAAGACGGCATGGTTCAGCTCTCCGACCTGGAGAAGGCGATCACGAAGAAGACGATACTGATCTCCATAATGCACGCCAACAACGAGATCGGAACCATCGAGCCTGTTGAGGAAATAGGGAAGATCGCGCGTGAACACGAGGTCTATTTCCACACGGATGCTGTTCAAACCGTTGGGAAGACACCGATAGACGCGAAATCCATGAACATCGACATGCTGTCTATGTCAGCACACAAAATCTATGGGCCTAAGGGCGTCGGTGCCCTCTACGTGAGGAAGGGGGTGCGGTGTGATCCGATAATTCACGGCGGGGGGCATGAAGGAGGCATGCGGTCCAGCACGGAGAACGTGGCAGGGATCGTCGGTCTGGGAAAGGCAGCTGAGCTAGCGAGGGAGAGATTGGCCGCAGACGTACCTTACCTGATCAGTTTGCGGGACAGGCTGACAAAGGGCGTGCTTGAAAGCATTCCTGAATCGCACCTCAACGGGCACCCGTCCAAGAGGCTCGCCAACAACGCTCACTTCCGATTCGCAGCCATTGAGGGGGAGTCCCTCATCATGAGTTTGGATGCGAAGGGGATAGCCGGCTCCACGGGTTCGGCTTGCTCCTCCAAGAAGCTTCTGCCATCTCACGTTCTGCTGGCGATAGGGCTGAACGAGGTGGAGGCTCACGGATCGCTTCGGCTCACCCTGGGAAGAGAGAACACTAACGAAGACGTGGACTATGTGTTGAACGCCCTACAAGAGGTCGTCGGGAGTCTGCGGTCGATGTCCCCTCTCTGGGGGAAGAGGCTGGAGTTCGAGAAGTGGAAGCAGAGGATGGAGGAGGAAGAGCACAGGAGCAAAGAGATAGAGCTCTCATAGGCGGGCGGGACACAGAGCAATATAGCAAGGATCACTTACAACTTCTTTGATGCATCCTTCTGCCATCGAGGGACCAGGCCTTAATGGTTCGGATGATTGTGACGTTCTTCATTCAAGACAACATGGTAACAGCTTCGTCTTCCCAGTTGTCGCAGACAAGTCTTTGGCTCTTGGTTAAGTGAATCCTGCGTCTTATCTTGCCGTTGTCGCTGGTATACCTCGGCCTAGGGCAGACGATCAAGCGAGAAAACCCCCAGGAGATCCTCCAAACAATGAACGCCCGCCAAATTCTTATATGAATGTGAGACAGCGGTGTTATCAAGCAGGATTAGATTCAGGCCAAGGAGAACCTAGTGGAGGTGAGAAGACGTGTACTCGGAGAAGGTGATGGATCACTTCAGAAACCCACGAAATGTAGGCGAAATATCTGATGCAGACGGGGTCGGCACAGAGCGCTAGACAATCGATCGGCGCGTGGACTCGGTAATCCCGTCTGTGGAGACCTGATGACTATTTACATAAAGGTCAAGGACAATAAGCTTCAAGACATCAAGTTCAAGACGTTTGGCTGTGGAGCGGCAATTGCCACGAGTAGTATGATTACTGAGATGGCTAGGGGTATGTCTTTGGAGGAGGCTTTGAAGGTTACGAGAAAGGATGTGGCTGATGCCTTGGATGGTCTGCCTCCGATCAAGATGCATTGCAGTAACTTGGCTGCGGAGGGTTTACACGCTGCTATCCGTGATTACCTCTCAAAGAAGACGGCCGCTGCACCTGAGGTTGAAAAACCTGTTGAGGTTGCGGCTCTCCCTCCTGCCCCGCCTGCTCCTAGGGCCCGCATCTATACTAACAAGTTCAAATTCTGTCCCGAATGTGGTCTTGATCTGAGGGGTCAGCCCACGGGAACAGCGAATTGTCCTAGGTGCGGGTTCAAGGTTGCCTAGTCTTCAGGCATGATGGTTTTGAGCCACCGGTCCTATCGATGAATCGATGCCACCGTAAGTTGACTCTTCCGCCCCTTTTTGGCCTTAAAGGCTTGTATGGCAGAAACTTTTAATGCGTGGTTGCTAGGAATCTGTCTTCGAACTGTTTGACCCGTCCGATCTGGTTGATAGACGTGCGTCGGCGTCTCACTCGAAAGCTGGGAGGATGAGGTGTCGCTGGGTGTCCTTCAGGGTGCTCCTGGGTGAGGCTGAGAGGCTTCTTCAAGCGGTAGGCATCGAGGAGCCCGAACTGGAGATCCCTAAGGACCTGCGGTTTGGAGAGGTGTCCTGTACCTCCGCCTTTACGCTGGCCAAGAAGTTAGGCGCGTCGCCTCTGGAGATAGCGAAGCGACTGGTCTCGGACATAGAGCTGGATAGCGAGGGGTTGCTCGTCAAGGTGGAAGCTCGCCCCCCGGGGTACATCAACTTCAAGGTCAATTGGCTAAGGTACAGTCCACTAGTGGTCGAAGCTGTGCTTGAACAGAGAGAGTACTACGGCAGGACACACACGGGAGAAGGCCAGAACATCTTTCTTGAATACACTAGCGTCAACCCGAACAAGGCTCTTCACATAGGTCACGCTCGGAATGTGTGCATCGGTGACACCTTAGCCAGGCTTCTAAAGTTCGCAGGGTACAGGGTGGTCACAGCGGACTACGTTGATGACAGCGGAAACCAGATGGCTGATTTGCTTCTTGGATTCCTGCACATGGGCTACCCGCAGGATCCGCCGAAGGGAGTGAAGTTTGACGCCTACTGCGGAGACGACGTCTACGTTGAGGTAAACAAGAGGCTGGCTTCTGACTCTGAGCTTCAGAAGAAGAAGAATGAGATAGCTAAGAACATCGAGGAAGGGTCTCCTGAGCTGTCAAGACTCAACAGAATGATAGCTGAACGCGTTTTGGCGGATCAGCTCAAGACGTGTTGGCGACTTGGAGCATCCTATGACATGATAAACATGGAGACGGATGTTTTTCGCTTCGAGCTGTGGGACAAAGTTTATGGCAGCCTGCTGAAGTCGGGCAAGTTCTACATGCCCAAGTCAGGAGAGCAGGCTGGGTGTTGGCTGATCGATCTCTCAGAACATCCTGTTCTGAGCAAAGAGGGAGACGAGGTCATAATGAAGAGCGACGGAACTACAACATACGTGGCCAGGGACATAGCCTACGCAGCTTGGAAGCTTGGTTTTTTCAAAGTCGACTTCAAATACAGTGAATACAAGCGGAACCCGGATGGGTCCGCTGTCTGGATCACGGACCTGAATGGAAAGAAGTCAATCAAGCTAGGCAGGGTAGACAAGACAATCGCTGTCATCGACGTGAGGCAGCGCAGACCGCAGGAGGTCGTGAGGTTCTCCTTGGCTGCCTTGGGGCTTGATCCCGACAGGTATCAGCACTATGCATACGAGGTGGTCTCTCTCAGCCCGAAGGATGCCGCCAGCCTGGGTTGGGAGCCACAGCAGGAGAAGTTTGTCCACATGAAAGGCAGAGAGGGTCTATACTTGAAGGCTGACGAGATGCTGGAGATGCTGAACAACAAGATCGTATCTGAAACAAAGCAGCGGCACCCGGAATGGCCTATCGAAAAGGTCTTAAAGAACTCTGAGAAAGTAGCGAGCGCCGCTCTGCGCTACTCCCTTATCAAGGTCGACGCAGACAAAACCATAGTTTTCGATAGTGATGAAGCCACGAGGCTGGAAGGCGACACCGCAGCCTACCTTATCTACTCCCACGCAAGAGCCTGCAGGATTCTTGAGAAGGTTCCAGCTCTCCCTCAGGAAGTTGCAACCCCAGTCAAACTGTCTGCGCAGGAGATGAAGCTGCTGCGGCAGATCGCCATGTTCCCCCTGGTTGTGGAGGACGCGGCGAAGAGCCTCTTGATAAAGAAGATCGCGGGCTACGCCTACGATGTGGCTGTGGTTTTCAGTGATTTCTACGAGAACTGTCCCGTGATAAGAGCCGATGAGCCCGAGACCAAGAAGTTCAGGACCAGCCTTGTGGTGGCATACAAGCAAGCGATAACAAATGTCCTTGGTGTGCTGGGGATCAGCCCAGTCTCTGAGATGTGAGCGATGTGGCGGGCCCGCCGGGACTTGAAATCCACGGAGTGAATTTGTATTCTCTCTCTTCTCTCTACACCGGTATCAAAGGTATTTTCGTAATGACGTGATTGATCGATTCGTGAGGATCAGCGAACAGGACGATATTCATCCATCGCGGCGAATCCCTATGGCGACGCCGATGAAGTTTGGAGGTCTCCGTAGCTACAAATGAGAGAGTCGTCGTCAAGACCTCCATTGTACCGACAGTTTCTGCAACTTTCCAAGGGAACATCGCCCCCCTTGATCGGGCAACGGACAACCCTAAACAACCGACGCCTCATTAGTCGAGGCAGACCGACGTTGGCTATATAATTTTCGATCGATCGATCAGTGTCTTGCAGATGAATTCGTTAGCGCCAATTTTTAGGAGTGTATCGCCCCTTTTTCTCCGGAGCGACCTTCTAGGGTCATTCTGATCGTTCTAGTTCTATGGTAGTGATTCCTGAAATAAGAACACGATCGATTGTTCGGCGAAATAGACCGCGGATCTATCTATCGATCACGATTTGATCGATCCTGCTTGAGGATCTATGGGGTTGGATATGTGCACATGCCCAATAGGCTTAAATAAGCTTCATGTCCATCTTCACAGAAATCGGTGAGGCTGATGGAGCGCCAATATTCTCGATCCGGCTCTCTCAAGCCGAAGTAGAAGGGTTTACGCGGCTCCTCACCAGATCCCTGAACAGGAACCAAATCCTCATTCTCTCCGAGCTTCGACGGCCTAGCAGCAGCATCACCTCGATACTCGCCCAGATCTCTGAGAAATCCACAATACCTCTCTCAACGCTGAAACTCAATGCTCGAATCCTGAGGGATCTGAAGCTCATTACATACGGCTCGGGCTCCAAGACACCGAGACTTACTGAGGTCGGTGGACTCGTCCTGAAGATGCTGGAGCAGGACATCAAGGAGATTCCCAACCCTGTGATCGGCCTTTCGGAGCAGCTGGCGGAGAGATCGGTTCATCTCAAGAAGACGGTTGAGAGGATGATAGGTGAAGCCGGCTCCGGACATCTGGGGCCGTCTCTTTCCTGTCTAGACATGCTGCTAACCACCTACGCGACGAGAATAAGGGTCAGGGACGATGTGCTCATACTTAGCAAGGGTCACGCAGCACCAGCACTCTACGCGGTGCTAGCCGAGGTTGGGATAATTCCGATGGAGGAGCTCGACACTCTGAGATCGCTGGACTCCAGGCTGCAGGGGCACCCTGAAACCATTGTGCCAGGGGTTGCTCTCTCAACTGGATCGCTGGGCCAGGGCCTCTCCGTGGGGAACGGGATTGCCTTGGCCTCAAAGCTCTCCAACAGGAGGAGAAGGGTCTACGTGGTCGTGGGAGATGGCGAGCTCGATGAGGGACAGATATGGGAGGCGGCTATGACCGCTGCGCAATACGTCTTGGACAACGTCACCGTGATAGTTGACAGGAACGGCTTCCAGCACAACGGGCCGACCCAGGAAGTGAAGAGGAAGGATCCCTTGAAGGAGAAGTGGGAGGCCTTCGGCTGGGAGGTCGAAGAGATCGACGGCCATGACTTCCAACAGATACTCCGAGCTCTGGATGACGCCGACCAAGCCGACAGGCCATTCGCGGTGATAGCAAGGACCTCCAGAACCGGCAGCAATTCTCATTGAGATGGACCGAGATGGAGAGGGGCTTGAAGATCGAGAGCTACAGAGAAGCCTTTGGGAGAGCTCTCCTAGAGCTCGGAGCCAAAAATGATAGGGTTGTGGTGCTAGATGCGGACGTAGCCGATTCCACGAGGACAGCGCTATTCGCCAAACATTTCCCGGAGAGGTTCGTGAGCGTGGGCGTGAGTGAACAGGACCTCGTGGGCATGGCGGCCGGCTTCGCCATTTCAAGCTGGCTGCCCGTCGCGTCGACTCTATCCATATTCCTGCTCAGAGCCTGGGAACAGGTAAGGAACACCGTGGCTAGGGACAGGCTGAACATCAAGTTCGTGGCGACGCACGCAGGCCTCTCAGACTTCGCAGATGGATCGTCACACCAGTCGGTTGAGGACATAGCCTTGATGAGGACGGTGCCCAACATGAGCGTCGTCGTGCCCGCGGACGCCGCATCCACCAGGTCTCTGCTCATCCAGGCCACTGAGACCAGCGGCCCCTTCCACATCAGGATCGGCAAAGACTACGCCCCAACGGTGTATGTCGATGATGAGCCGAGCATCGGCAAGGCGTTCTGTCTAAGGGAAGGGGAGGACGTCACATTGGTGGCGTGCGGCGTGATGGTTTCCTTTGCACTGGAAGCAGCCAAGCACCTACAGAAAAAAGGTGTGGACGCAGGTGTTCTCGACGTCCACACAATCAAACCCTTGGACACGGGGGCTATCATCAAGGCAGCGCAAACCACAGGCAGGATCGTCACCCTCGAGGAACACAGCAAGATCGGCGGCCTGGGTGGAGCAGTGAGCGAGATACTTTGCGAGAACCATCCTGCCCCGGTGAAGAGGATCGGCACGGAGGACTGCTTCGGAAGGTCCTCGAGGCGCTATCTGCCCCTACTGGAACACCTCGGCCTGGGCGTCAGCAACATAGTCGCTGCAGCGGAGGAACTTGCGAGTGGAACTTAGGCTAACCTCCAAGGACCACGCCCCCAAGACTGTCGTGGAGGTCGGAAACGTTTCGGTTGGGCAAGGCTTCCTCGTGATAGCGGGTCCCTGCTCAATCGAGAGCAGAGAACAATTTCTGGCGATAGCGAGGCACGTCAAGAGCCGGGGGGCAGATATGCTGAGGGGAGGCGCATTCAAGCCCAGGACGTCTCCCTACTCCTTCCAAGGACTCGGGATCGAGGGATTGGAGATCTTGGCAGAGGCCCGGAAGCTGACCGGCATGCCGGTGGTGACCGAGGTAATGGAGCCAGGACAGGTTGAACTCGTGGCAAGCTTCGCCGACGTGCTGCAGATCGGCGCCAGGAACATGCAGAACTTCGCCCTGCTGAGGAGTGTGGGCGAACAGGAAACGCCGGTCCTGCTGAAGAGAAGCTTCTCCTCAACCATAGAAGAATGGTTGATGGCCGCGGAACACATAATGAGCCGTGGCAACAGCAAGGTAATTCTCTGTGAACGGGGGATAAGGACCTTCGAGAAGATGACCAGATTCACTCTAGACATCTCGGCGGTCCCCATCCTCAGAACCCTGACCCACCTGCCGGTAACAGTAGATCCAAGTCACGCCGCGGGAAGACGGGACCTGATCATTCCATTGGCCAAAGCGGCGGCAGCAGCCGGTGCAGACGGTGTCATGGTGGAAATTCACCAAGATCCCAAGGCAGCTCTTTCGGACGGAGCGCAGTCCCTTACCTTTCAAGGATTCGATCACCTGATGAGCGAGCTGAAAGAAGCTGGGAGGCACGGTAAGTGACTGAGGATGGAGTCACCGAGTTGAGGATCGATCTGTCAAGCGGCGAATGCCGGATCATGGTGGGCCACGGGATGCTAGGCAAGATCGGCCAGATCTTCAGAGACCTAGACTTGGCCTGCAGCAGATGCGCCCTCGTCACCGATCCCATAGTAGAAGGCCTCTACGGCGCAACTGTTACAGAGAGCTTGGAACCACGCTTCAACGCGAAGACTATCGTGATTCCCGCTGGCGAGGAAGCAAAGTCCTGGAAAACAGTGTCCATGCTGCACGAGCAGTTCATAGACCACCAAATGGACAGAGAATCCCTTGTCCTGAGCCTTGGAGGAGGAGCCGTTAGCGACGTGGCTGGGTTCGCTGCCTCCACCTTTCTCAGAGGAGTGCGGCTGATCAACATACCCACCACGCTCCTGTCACAAGTGGACAGCAGCATAGGGGGAAAGACCGCAGTCAACCATCCAAAGGGCAAGAACCTCATAGGCACGTTCCATCAACCTCAGCTGGTGTTCATAGACACAGATACTCTCAGCTCTCTCCCGGAGAGGCAGCTACTGTCGGGGCTGGCCGAAGTGGTGAAATATGGTGTGATTGCAGGCAAACAGCTGTTCAGGTTTCTTAAGGAACACGCATCGGAGATACTGGCCAGGGACGCGGTCCATCTGCACGAGATCGTCACCAAATGCTGCGCGATAAAGGCAGGGGTGGTGAAGAAGGATGAATTCGACGTCAACGGGGAGCGCGCAATACTGAACCTGGGTCACACAATAGGACACGCCTTGGAGACGTTGTCCAATTTCAGCTGCACCCACGGCGAAGCCGTGGCTATGGGGCTCGTCGCCGCGGCAAGGATCAGCCGTGAACTGGATATCATAACCGCCGGGGACGCAGATGAAATAGAAGGCTTGGTCACTGAACTCGGCCTCCCAAAGTCATTCCAAGTACAGGGGGACGAGATCATGAGGACGATGCACAGAGACAAGAAGTCCAAACAGCAGACAATAGTGTTCGTGCTGCCCACCGGGATAGGAAGCAACCCGGTTTTGAGGGCACTACAAGACAGGCTGGTCGTCAGGCTCCTCAAGGAACAGGGCTACGTCTTCTAGGAGGATAATCGCCTGAAGCCCAGGATCTGCGTGGCGGTAGCCACGCCAAATGTGGACTGGAGGGCAATTGACCAGGCTGACCTCGTCGAGCTCCGAATGGATCTCATCGGACCCGCATGGAGGCGGCTGGCTAGCCGCTGTGCAAAGCCGTGGATAGCGTGCAACAGGAGCAGAGACCAGGGAGGCGCTTGGCGGGGCAGAGAAGAGAACAGGATTAGACGGCTGCTGGAGGCAGCCGGGATGGGAGCGGAGATGGTGGACATCGAGATGAGCGCCAAGAATCTCAGGGATCAGGTTCAGAAGATCCGGGAGAGGGGGGTGGAGTGCCTGATCTCATATCACGACTTCAAGGGGACGCCGCCGCTGGAAGAGCTGAGGACGATCGTGGAGAAGGAGGTGGAGGCTGGAGCCAACATCTGCAAGGTGGTAACGTTTGCAAACCAGTTCCAAGATAACCTTACAACGCTCAGGCTGGTGTCAGAGCTTTCACGCAACAATAGAGTGGTCTGCTTCGCCATGGGCAAGCTGGGATGGGTGAGCAGAATAGTCTCCCCCCTCGTGGGCGCTGACTTCACGTACGCCGCAACCGACAAGGCGGTCGCCTCGGGGCAGCTGGAGGCAGACAAGCTGGCGGCGATCTACAAGATCATCGAAGAGGCGTCTCAACGATGATAGCTGCGAATACCAAGGTGTGCTGCCTGATAGGAGATCCGGTCGAACACAGCCTTTCTCCACTCATACACAACACAGCGTACGAGGAACTGGGACTCGATTTCGTCTACCTGGCCTTCAGGGTGCCCCCGCAAATGCTTCGGAAGGCAATCGAAGGACTCCGGGCCATCGGGTTCAAGGGCGCAAACATCACGATGCCCCACAAAATGGATGTAGTCAAGCTGTTGGACGAAGTCGACGGTGAAGCCGGCGAGATAGGAGCCGTGAACACCATAGTGAACAGCGATGGCTCGCTGATAGGGTACGACACTGATGGTGCAGCAGCTGTAGATGCACTGGAGAGCGCAGGAGCCCAGCTGAGGGGAGGCAAGCTTGCCGTGCTCGGCGCCGGAGGCGCCGCCAGGGCGATATGCTTCGCAGCCGCACGGGAATGGCCGAGCGAGCTCCTTGTGGTGAACAGATCGGAGCGGATGGCCAGGGTCTTGGCGGAGAGGATCGGAACCAGATTCGGAATCACAGCGAAACATCTGCCGCTGAGAAGCAACCTACTCAGACGGGAGCTCGGCGAGGCCGACGTGGTGATAAACGCCACCTCGGTGGGGATGACCCCGAACATCGAGGAATCCGTCATCTCCCCAAGGCTTCTGAAGGGAGACGCGGTGCTCATGGACATAGTCTACAACCCGCTGGAGACGAGACTTCTGGCCGAAGCGAAGCAGCTGGGACTCAAGACGGTGGACGGGCTCGATATGCTGGTCAACCAGGCGGCGAAGGCGTTCGAGATGTGGACGGGTAGAAGAGCCCCCTCAGGGCTGATGAGGAGGAGAGCCCTCGAGGCACTTCAAGCCAGGTGAATACGGTGAAGGAGAACATAGCGTTGATTGGCTTCATGGGAACGGGGAAGACCGCTGTAGTCGAGAGGCTCGCAGCGAGGCTGGGAAAACGCTGCATCGACCTGGATGCGTTGATCATTGAAAAGTCGGGGAAGACGATCCCGAGGATCTTCGAGGAGAACGGAGAGAAGGGATTTCGAAGCCTGGAGACCGAGGTTGTCAAGGAAGCCTCCCAGGAGAGGGGCGTCGTCTTGGCGTGCGGAGGAGGCGTGGTGTTGAACAGAGTCAACATGGAGCACCTCAGGAGGAACGCGGTGATCATATGCCTCACCGCCAAACCGGGAACCATCTTGGAAAGGATCATAGACGATGGGACGAGGCCCCTGCTCGACGTTGAGGATAGGTCAGAAAGGATACGGGAACTCCTCTCAAGCAGAGACCCACTGTACAAGAGGTCAGCGGACCACATGGTAGACACCACGGATCTGACCTTAGATGAGGTCGTCGAAAAGATCGTATTGGCCCTCGGAAAGGAGATGGGTGGGAATCGATGAGGGCCACAATCAGAACAAGCATGGTCGAAGGCGGCGTCACCGCTCCACCGTCTAAGAGCTACACCCACAGGGCACTCGTCTGCTCGGCGCTCGCAGAAGGCAGAAGCATCGTCCACTCACCCCTGATCTGCGACGACACGGAAGCAACCCTCGAAGCCCTGGAGAAGCTTGGAACACAGATCCATCGAGGCGAGGACATCGACGTAAACGGGGGGCCTCTCGAAGAAGCCGACCTCTTTTGCAGGGAATCCGGAACTACCATGAGGTTCATGACGGCTGTATGCTCCCTCATCGAGGGAAGATCCGCGCTTACAGGTGGTCAATCCCTCCTCAGGAGACCTATAGGAGGCTTGGTTGACGCCCTCCGACAGCTGGAAACAAAATGTCGATGCCGCAACGGTTTCCCACCGGTCACCGTCGAAGGGCCCCTGAAGGGAGGAAAAACAGAGATCCGGGGAGACGTAACCTCACAGTACACCTCAGCGCTGCTTCTGGCAGCACCTCTCGCCGAACGACAAGTCGCCATCAGGGTCACCACTCCTCTGCAGTCGAGAAAGTACGTCTTGATGACGATCAAGACCCAGAGACAGTTTGGGATAGAAGTGGAGGCGTCAGCAGACCTCGACAACTTTCGCGTTGACACCCAGACGTACAGACCCACAGCCTTCGACGTTGAAGGCGACTGGTCAGCAGCGTCACTGCTGCTCGCCGCCGGCGCCATAGTCGGAAGTATCGAGGTGGCTGGCGTGAACCCCGACAGCTTACAGCCAGACACAGCGATCTTGAGCATACTCCAGGACATGGGATCGAACGTACGTGTCACAAGGAGAGCCGTTACCATTGAGAAGTCTGAGCTCAGCGCCGTTAATTTTGATGTCTCACAGAGCCCAGACCTTTTCCCCGTCGTTGCTGCACTCTGCGCCTCAGCCGGCGGAATCAGCCGGATAACCGGTACCAGTAGATTGAGGGGAAAGGAATCCGACAGGGTCTCAGCAATGAGGGAGGGATTGGCTGCAATGGGGATCAGAACATGGAAGAACGGAGAAGCACTGCTGATCGACGGCCGCAGAGCTTCAGGCGCCGACATCGATCCGAAGAACGATCATAGGATAGCCATGGCTTTCGGGGTGCTTGCTCTAGCCGCAGATGGAGAATCTGTCATAAGGGACGCCGAATGTGTCTCGAAGTCCTTCCCCACTTTCTGGAACTCGATCAAGTCTATCGGGGCGAACGTGGAGGTGACGCCCTGATGGGCGACACCCTCGGAAGGATGTTCAGAGTGACCAGCTTCGGGGAGAGCCACGGGAGATGCGTCGGCGTGGTGGTGGAAGGCTGTCCAGCTGGTCTCAGACTCCAAGAGCAGGACATCCAGAGGGAGCTGGACAGGAGGAAGCCCGGGAAGAACAACCTGAGCACAGGAAGGGTTGAGGAAGACAGGGTCGAGATCATGTCGGGGGTGTTCAACGGATACACTACGGGTGCACCCATCTGTATGCTTGTTTGGAACAAGGACGTGGGCTCAACCGAGTATGAGAGAATAAGGTCGACGCCCAGGCCGGGGCACGCCGACCTCACCGCTCCGATAAGGTACGGGGGCTTCAACGACTACAGAGGCAGCGGCAGATTCTCCGGCAGAATAACCGCTGGGTTCGTGATGGCCGGGGCTCTAGCAAAGCAGCTGCTCGGCCAACTTGAGATAGTCGTCGCCGCCCACACGGTGGAGGTAGCTGGAATAAGAGCCAGAAAAAGGAACCTCGCTGAAATCATGGAGAACGCCTCAAGGGATCCCTTGGGATGCGCGGATCCAGACGCATCCGTCAGGATGATGGTAGCCATAAGACGAGCAGCCCAGGAGGGGGACAGTGTAGGAGGGGTAATAGAGTGCATTGCTGTCAACGTTCCGCCAGGCGTCGGGGACCCGGTGTTCGACACCCTTGAGGGGGACATCGCGAAGGCTCTATTCGCGATACCCGGAACAAAGGCAGCGGAGTTTGGCTCAGGCTTCAGCGGAAGCAGAATGAAGGGATCGGAGAACAACGATCCGTTCACGGTGATGAACGGAAAGATAGTAGCCCAGACGAACAACGCCGGAGGTATCCTCGGAGGCCTGAGCACAGGCATGCCCATAGTCTGCAGAGCCGCCGTGAAGCCAACCGCGTCAATATCCAAGCCACAGAAGACCGTCGACCTATCAGAAATGAAGGATACCTACGTGGAGACGCGTGGAAGACATGATCCATGCATAGTACCGAGAGCGATCCCAGTGGTCGAGAGCGTTGTCGCCGTAATCCTGGCTGACCATCTCATCAGATCCGGACACATAGAAAGAGTGTTGAAGGTGAATAGGTGATGAGCGGAATAGAGGAGCTCCGCAGGCAGATCGATCAGATAAACGACATCATAGTCAGGACAATCGCCGAGAGAAGACAGATAGCTGAACAGATAGCGACAGCAAAGAAGAGAAAAGGACTGCCACTTCGGGACCTGGCTAGGGAGTCCACTGTCCTCCGGCACGTAAGGCGCCTAGCCCGGCGATACGATCTGAACGAAGATGAGATTGAAGCCATATTCGTCAAAATCATCGAACTATGTCTTAAAGCCGAGGGGAGAAGGCAGCAGAATAGGCGGTTACACGCTACGAAAGATCAACCCCTTACACGGGGTGGAGAAACAGGAATGGGTGGCAGCACCCAGCTTGGATGAACCGCAATGAAGATCTCGGTCATAGGTGGAGCAGGCAAGATGGGCCTCTGCATCTCAAAGATCCTGCACAAACAAGGACTAGATTCAATGGTCTGGGACAAAGACGGGCAAAGGCTCCTGAAGGCGCGGGAACAAGGAATCAAGATTGCAGAGAGCTGTGAGGACGCGGTCAAGAAAGCAGACGTAATTGTAGTGTCGGTTCCCATAAGAAATTTCGAAGAAGCTGTGAAGGAAGTATCCCGGTACCTGAGAAAGGACCAACTGCTGATCGACATATCGTCCGTCAAAGAGTACACTGTCAAGATCATGCATAAACACATCCACACGGCCACCACGATCGGCGCCCACCCAATGTTTGGACCCAGTACAGACAACCTACAAGATCAAAACATAGTGCTAACACCAACCACACGTGAGGAGGTTAGGATCGCCAAAAACATCAAGGACAACCTCGATACAATGGGAGCCAAGACAACAATCATGACATCCAGGGAGCACGACCAACTGATAATAGCCGCCCTAGCGCTTCCTCACCTCATAGCTCTAGCAACCGCAGAAACGTTGCTGCGAACAGACAGGGAAAGGCTGAGGCACGTAGCAGGACCCAGCCTCAAGACCCTCATGAGCCTAGTGAACAACGTCATTTCAGAGGACCCCGAACTCTACTGCTCCATACAGATGAACCTGCGGTCAGGAAACACGCTCCGACAGTTCCAGAGAAGCACCGAAGAATGGATCCAAATCATGGAATCAAAGGACGCAGGGAGATTCGCGGAGCGGATGAAGCTTCTCAATCAAAAATTGGGGCAGAAATTCAGCGAGAAGCGCGATGGACCGAGAGAGACCTAGTGCGACATGAGGCAGCAATGCAAATGCACTCGATGGAAGACGGGCCCGCCGGGACTTGAACCCGGGACCTTCAGCTCGCCGCTCTACCGATCCGCAGGCTGACGCCCTCTATGTCGCAACCGAATCCATGCTAGGCTACGGGCCCCGCTGGCGTGACTACTGTGGTCTGCAAAATATCCTTTCCGGTCTCGTTTCCTGCGGCTAGGCTGTCGAGCCGCCGTCTACTAGGATGCACGTGCCTGTGACGTATGAGGAGTCGTCGGAAGCCAGGTACAGAACTGTTCTCGCTATCTCCTCAGGTCTTCCCAGTCTCTTCATAGGGATCTCAGAAGCAATCTTCTGAAGCTCC
>Ga0315307_1000195_pt1 | contig 24492 bp, 29 predicted proteins | sample TDP2_MG_FD_203079 | JGI IMG/M metagenome (GOLD analysis project Ga0315307, IMG submission 203079) | Freshwater sediment microbial communities from Lake Towuti, South Sulawesi, Indonesia - TDP2 | ecosystem: Environmental > Aquatic > Freshwater > Lake > Sediment | place: Indonesia: South Sulawesi...
GCCTTGTGGGAGCGGCTAGGCCCGCCGCAGGCGGGCCGCCGCCCCGGCCTCGCCTAGGGACCACGGCGGCCCGAAGGGCCTAGCCGCTCCCACAGATGCACCTTCGCACCCACCGAAGTCGCGCACACCCCCTCCGGCCTGATTCACCGAACCCCACTCGGGGCGTACAATCGAGTGCATCGGGAGGCGGTCGGCAGGCAATTGCCTACTGCCTACCGAGTGCGGCCTGCCGCGCTCTCCTCTCGGGAGTGAGGGCTGGCACATCGAGGAGGCCGCTGTCAAGCTGCGGAGCGCCGCCAGGCTGAGAGACCAGGCCGGCCGGCGGGTCGCGATGGTCGGCCGGGAGTGCAAGGGCGCCGCCGACGCCGTACATGTCCTCGACGTCTTGCGCCAGCAAGTGGGCGCAGGCCGAGCCCATCGAGGAGAGTAACTGCGACCCCATCCGGCCTTAGATTGACCCGTTCTGCAAGCTGTTCGAGGTGGACCACGCGGTGGCCTTCGAGGGTGGCTTGACCCGCGTCACCCCTGTCTCCCACCGATTCCCCATCGCCCCGTCCTCCGGGCGACGCGTGGAGCGGACAGCAGGGCTGTCAAATCGCCCCGCGGACGAGGCTCCCATAAGATCACCACCGGCTAGGTCAATCTGCCCCTCCCCACTCTCAGCGGTCACACCGTCCGCTGAGGGCCGCGTTGACGAGGCCTCAGCCCCATGCTACTATGGGCTCACGTCTGGAGGGTGGGAGTGCGTACTCGACACCGACCCAGCAGGCTGTGGCGCAGGCGCCGCGGAATGCATCTGTGTCGCCGGCGGGGAGGGCGCCCGATGGTGTCACTCGCGGTCGCACTCGGCGCCGGGACCGTTCTGGTGGCCCTCGTGGGCTGCAGCAACCGGGAGGTGCTTCATCCTGCGTTCCGTCTCGAGGAGAAGGACTACGAGCGCGCCGTGGAGCGAGGCCGCAGCTTGGTCTCTTGCGGTGATGACCCCTACCGGGCCTACAGCCGTGCGGGCCAGGATGTCAGCCTGCGAGTGAGCCCCGACGTGGTGGTCCGCCAGGCCGCGTGCTGCTGGCCGAAGGATGAGATCGCCTTCGCCATCGCCAAGCAGGGCGATGCCAGCGATGTGGGGGTGGCGCGGGCCGCCAAGCAGGCGCGCAAGCGGGTGCAGCGGGAGGTCAAGTTCTCGGTGGTGCTGCAGATGCCGAAGGCGCGCGACCCGGCGACCATCAGCTTCCAGATGCGGAGCAGCGTGGGCCAGGTCTACCCGCCGATTGCGGTCGAGACGCCTGTGTACCTGCGGGACGTGTCCTCGGCCCTGGACCCAGATATGCCTGCCGCTGCGCTCTACAGCTTCGACGTGCACTTCCCCATCCGGGGGAGCCCCGGTTACCCTCCCATCGGGCCAGAGGTGAGCTATCTGCAACTCATCGTGCAGGATGGCGACTCCCAGGCCACGGTGGACTTCCCTATGCCCCAGCCGCAGTATCGCTACTGAGCCGGGACAGGCTGGTGGCGGCGTTCGAGTGTCCCTGACGCAGGCCCGCAGCTCTCGCAGCTCACATGCCCTCATCCCTCTTGCTGGACAACGAATCACTGTTTCGGGTAACCTGTCTTCACTGACGGTGCAAGCTGGGAGGAGTCAGGAGATGATCTCATTCAACAAGAGGCGCAACACCCTGGAGCAGGAGACCTATCACTACGAGCTTCAGGAGCGGGCCGAACCATATCTCTTTCGGGAGACCTTCCCCTATGTCCAGCCGCCGAAGATCCCGTTCAACCACCGGCATGTGCCGATGGACCCCCCGGACGAGATCTGGATCACGGACACGACGTTCCGGGATGGCCAGCAGGCCCGGCCGCCCTTCACGGTTAGACAGATTGTGGACATCTACACCATGCTGCACCGGCTGGGCGGCCCGAACGGGGTGATCCGCTCCTGCGAGTTCTTCCTCTACTCCAGCAACCACAAGAAGGCCATCCAGGCCTGCCTGGAGCTGGGGTTCCGCTACCCGGAGATCACTGGTTGGATCCGGGCCCGCAAGGAGGACTTCAAGCTGGTGCGGCAGATGGGCTTGCAGGAGACCGGGATCCTCACTTCGGTCTCGGACTATCACATCTTCCTCAAGCTGCGGAAGACCCGGCGGGAAGCGATGGAGAGCTACCTCGACATCGTGCGCGCCGCGCTGGAGGCCGGGATCATCCCTCGCTGCCACCTGGAGGACATCACCCGGGCTGATTTCTACGGCTTCGTCGTGCCCTTCGTCCAGGAGCTACGGCGTCTGGCGGAGGAGGCGAAGATGCCGGTGAAGGTGCGTGCCTGCGACACCCTTGGCTACGGCGTGACCTACCCAGGGGCATCCATGCCCCGAAGCGTCCAAGGCATCGTCTACGGGCTGGTCCACCACGCGGGGGTGCCGAGCGAGTGGTTGGAATGGCATGGTCACAATGATTTCTACAAGGTGCTGGTGAACGCGGCCACCGCCTGGCTGTACGGATGCGCGGCGGCCAACGGCACGATGCTGGGCATCGGCGAGCGGACCGGAAACGCGCCCATCGAGGGCCTGGTGTTCGAGTACATGGGCCTGCGCGGGACGGACAACGGCATGCAGCCTCAGGTGATCACCGAGCTGGCCCAGTACTTCGAGAAGGAGTGCGGTCACCTGGTCCCTCCGCACCAGCCTTTCGTGGGCCGGGACTTCAATGTGACGAGGGCCGGGATCCACGCCGACGGGCTGATGAAGGACGAGGAGATCTACAATATCTTCGATACCGACGCGCTGCTCGACCGGCCCGTGGCCGTCGCCATCAGCGACACCTCCGGGACCGCGGGCATCGCCCACTGGATCAACAGCTACTTCCAACTGGGCCCAGAGCTGAGGCTCGAGAAATCCCACTCCGGCGTGGCCCAGATCGCGGCGGCCATTGCCAAGGAGTACGAGGACGGCCGCACCACGACCATCTCGAACCAGGAGATGGAGGCGATGGTCCGGCAGTTCATCCCCGAGCTAAGCTCGCCCGAGCTGGGCCCAGCGTGAGGCAGACCGCGTCGCCTCGACTGGCTAGCTGACGGTGATGGCGACCCGCGGCGGGTGCCGGAGCGTGTTGTGCACCAGGCACTGCTCGGCCGCCCTCTGGAGGGCGGCCTGCTGTTGCGGGTCAACCGGCTGAGGCATTCTCACCCGCACCTCCATCGTTCCCACCCGGCGCGGCCGCTCGGCGTAGGTGTAGTCAACCTCGATGGTCATGCCCTCGACCGGGATCGCGCGGCGCTTCGCGAGGTGGAGGACATAGACGCCCGCGCAGCTCCCGAGGGCCGCGACGAACGCCTCCGCGGGCGTGAGGGCGGTGTTCTCGCCGCCCTCCTGGATCGGTTGGTCTGTCACCAGCTCCAGCCCGCGATGCCGGGCGATCAGCTTCATCCCGCCTGCGTACTCGATGAGCACAGGAGGCCTCCCTTACCGTCCACTGGGCAGGTCGCAGACCTGCTCGGCTCCCAAAGGGCAGGTGGCGAACCTGCCCTACCAGAGCTGTTCAGACGCGAGCGAGACTGGCGATCAACGCGAGCGCACCGAGGATGGTCACTGCCCAGGCGGCCCCCTGCGCAACGCGCGCCTTGCGGGCCACCAGAGCGACATAGTCCTTCGGCGCACGCCAGGTCGCGACAACCGGCAGCTCCTGATCCGGCGAAGTGAGGCTGGGCCGGTCCGCCTGGCCGGAGAGCTGCCCGCAGACGCTTACCGGCAGGCCCACGGCCAGCGCCCACACCCGCGCCTGTATCGTACCCGCGGAGTCAATGAAGCTCTCGGTGTAGAGCGGCGCGTCGAACAGCACGTCACCGGAGGGCACATAGACTGAGCCGCTGCGCGCCTCCGGCGCGTCGGCACCCAGCTCGGCGTTCCCCACGATGGTGAAGTCCACGCATTTGCTCTCATACTCGGTGGTGCGCCAGCCGGCCTCGCCTGGGTCCCTCTCCCGAAGGAGGTAGCGGTAGTAGGCGCACTCCTGAGTCGTGTAGGGAGCGATCAAGGGCGAGTCGCACCCCAAGTCACCGCGGAGCCAAACGCTGTCTCCCACGTGGGCCTGGGACATGGGCAGCTCCGGGGCACGCTTCAGCACCCACCACCGCCGGTCCCTGCGGCGGGCCCCCGCGAAGGCGATCTGGCCAGCGGCAATCAGGAGCCCTCCCGCCCCTGGAAGAGCCCAGGAGGGGAGCGTTGAGCGGAAACGGTAGCCTGCGAGCCAGACGGCAACCTGCCAGCCGACGAATCCGGCCGCAGCCAACCCCGCCAGGAGGGCGGCCCACAGTAGCAATGGCGCCTGTGTCGGCGGGGACCGCCAGAGCCGCTTTGGCCGGGGGCGCAGGCCCGCGCCGCAGGCGAAGCAGATGACTTCACTGCTCAGGTTGGGGGCATGACAACGCGGGCACTGCTGATGCTCGAGCATGGCCGCGGCCTCGCCGGGAACTGTTCGGCTCTCGAGCCGCATCGCCCTGCTGGTGGGCGCGGTTTCCCGCTGTGCTGCGGCCGACGCACACATGGGAAGGAAGGAGGCAGGCTGACAGAGAAGGCACGGCCGGGTCCGGCCGCGATCGCGTTTCTGGGCACGCGGCCTGGGACCTGGAGGAGAGGGAAGATGCAACGCAGAGTTCATCCTGTTCTGGTCGCGCTGGTGGTCGTGGTGGTGCTGATCGTGGTTGCCATGGTCTACAGCCGGAGGCTGCAGAGCCCACCGCCTATCCCCGTAGCGGCCGGGGGCGGGCAAGCGAGGCGGGGGATGATGCGCGGAGGGGGCGGCTCAGGCGGAGGCATGAGGAGCGGGCAACAGGGACGCGCCAGCTCGGAGCTGAGCGTTCGGTACCGCCCGAGCACCTCCCCGAGGGGGTTCCTGGTAATTGACATCGAAGCCAACTCGCCCTTGAAAGTGATGGGCCTTCAGGCCGGCGATGTGATCACGAGCTGCAACGGAGAGACCGAGCACATCCGGGATGTCCTCACCGCAGCGCTCAAGGCACTTCAGGAACAAGGGAAGCCGCTGACCGTGGTGGTGGAGCGCGCGGGAAAGAAGATCACGTTCACCAGGACAGAGAAGCTGCCGCAAATGGCCCCAAGCACCGGGAGGCCCGCGGCCGGAGCGCGCGCGGGCCGGGGAGGCGGAGCGCGACAGGCACGAGTGCCAGGGTAGCGCTCGCCAGGTGCAGTGCTCTGATCCTTGCCGCGGTCGCGCGCGGCGCGCCCCGCGCTACGTGCTTGTCTTCTCGGCGACGCGACGAGCGGCTTTCACGTACCGCCCTGCATTCGACATGGAACCTTCACACCTCCGCTCTATGCTACGCGAAGAGCCGGCCAAGTGCTGGCATGATGCGCAGAGCCGGACATATCGCAGGTGGAGGAGAGTGATAGTGGGTCGGGCAGCGCCGCGTAGCCAGAGTCAACCGCAAGGTGACTGGTGGCTGCCCAGGGCGGGCCGGAGGGCCGGCTGGTGGCTGGCGGGTGCGCTTCTCTTGGCGCTGGCTGGCTGTGGCTCGACCCCCTCGGCCAACCCCGCTGCGACCCCAGAGCGGTCTGGGTCGCCTGCCAAGCTGGCCTGGCTGAGCGACTACGAGCAGGGGGTCGCTCTGGCCCGGAGGGAGGGGAAGCCGCTGATGGTGGAGGTCTGGGCCGAGTGGTGCTCGGCCTGCAAGCGGCTGGACGAAGAGGTATTCTCCCGCCCTGATGTCGCCGCGGCCAGCCGCAGCTTTGTGCTGGTGCGTGTGGACGGCGACAAGCAGCCGGAGCTGAAGCAGGAGTTCGCGGTCAGCGGCTATCCGACCATCATCTTCCTCCGCCCTGGGGCAGAGTCCAGTGAACTCGCTAGGGTGCGGGGCGCGGTGCCGTACCAGGCGATGCTGAAGGCGATGAGCGAGGCGGCCCGCAAGGCGGGCGAGGCGAAGTAGGCGGACACAGCTTCCGGAGGCCGTGAATGAGAGCTGCCACAATCGTCGTGTTGGTGGTGCTGGTCGCAGTGGCAGGGGTGTTCGCATGGCGCTCCTCAGCAGAGCAGCGCGTCTACGAGGGCACTCTCTATCTGGCTGTGCCGCAGGGCCTCTTCCTGCCAGTCACCAAAGTGATGGGCAAGTTCGAGGCGATGCACCCGAAGGTGAAGTTCCAGACCCTGGTTGACACCCCCGAGGCCATGGTCCAGGCAGTAGAAGAGAACGCCGAGAAGCCTGACATCTTCATCTCCCCCGGCGGCCACGAGATCGAGGTGCTGCGGGAGAAAGGATACATTGATCCCAAGACAGAGGTCGCCTTCGGCAGCTATGACCTGGCGATCCTGGTGCCGAAGAGCAACCCGGGGAAGGTGAAGGCGCTCGAGGACCTACTCAAGCCCGAGGTCAAGGTGATCTCGATCTCGGACCCCGAGATCAACGCGGCCTGCTACGCGGCGCGGCAGTCGCTTCAGAACCTGGGGCTATGGGAGAAGCTGAAGCCGAAGATGAAGGTGACAGGCTGCTGCATGTCCTCCTTTCGCTGGATCCTGGACGGCCGCGCCCAGGCGAACGTGCAGTTTCTGGGTTGTCCGCTAGACCCGAAGACCGCCGAGACCGCAGAGAAGGCCAAGGTGCTGATCGCCTGCAGCTTCCCCAAGGACAGCTTCTACGTGCCGCGGAATGTGGCGGGCATCCTCAAGACCACCAAGAAGCGGGCCCTGGCGGAGAGGTTCCTCTCCTACCTGACGAGCCCCGAGACGATTGAGTTCATGGCCAAGAACCGCATGCGCAATGACCGAAACGTCCCCCACCAGCCAGGCCCGTGGGGTCCCGAGCAAGAGACGAGCCCGCCGGGCGCGAGGCGAGCGTAGCCGACCATGCGGCGCTCCCAGGCCATCATCGTCCTCCTGCTGCTGGCCGCAGTCGCAGCGGGAGGGCTCATCATCGCCCGCAGCCGCCGAGGCCAGACCGCGACGCCATCGAACGCAGTGGTGGTCTTCGCGCCCTGCGGGATGACCGGGCCGCTCAATGTCGCCATCGCCAGGTTCCGCCGGTCCCATCCAGAGATGCGACTGGAGGTCAGGTTCGACAACGCCAATGTCCTGGTCCGTGATATCCGGAGGAAGCAGCGGCCCGATGTGTTCATCTCGCCGGGCGAACTCGAAATCGGGCAGCTTGCAGATGAAGGTTACATAGACAGGGCCACGATCCGAGACTTCGGGTCACTCGATATCGTCGTCTACGCGCCGGGCAAGACCAAGAACCTGAACACGCTCGAGGACCTGAGGAAGCCCCACATCACCAGCATCAGCATGGCCGACCCGAAGCACAACTCCATCGGCTACTACGCGGAGCAGAGCCTCCGCAGACTGGGCCTCTGGGAGCCGCTGCAGGCCAAGCTGCGGCTGCGCGAATACCCCCTGGAGGCGGTGAAGCTGGTGAGCCAGGGCCTGGTGGATGCCGGCATCACCTTCCTGACCTGCCCTCTGGAGACCGCGCCAGACAAGGCCTCCAAGTCCGACCTGCGCGTGGTGGCGAAGCTGCCGCGAGACTCCTATCCCCCGGTGCGTCTCCAGCTCGGGGTACTGAAGGCCGCCAGGCAGCGAGAGCTTGCAGAGACGTTCGTCAACTGGATGGCCTCCGCCACGGAGGCGCAGGAGGCGCTGGCGGCCAACGGTGTGCTGCCGGTCGGGGAAGCGAGATGAGGGGAGGCGCGCCCGCGAGGCGCTCGAACGCGCTGTTCGTGATCGTGGTGGTGATCCTGGTGGCCGCGCTGGCTGTAGAGGGGTTCGTCTTGCTGCGGGCCAAGTCGAAGCCAGCGCGCCCGGCTGAAGCCGAGGCGGCCATCGCCGAGGGGCCCACGAAGACCGAGGCCTTCGGTCAGCCCTCCGCGCCGATCAAGCTCGAGTTCTACGCGCCGCTGGCCCTGGAGTGGCACCAGAAGACCATCGGCCTGCTCCGGAAGTACGACAAGGAGCACCCTGGTCGGATCCAGGTGAAGCTCATGCCGATGGGGAACTCGGAGTGTGACAGGGAGATGGAGGACCGCGGCTATACCTGCGCGGTGATCTTCATCAACGCCAAGGACGAGTTCACGCTCCCCGATGGCAAGCAGGTCACCCTCCAGAAGAAGCCCAACACCACCGACTCGTTGTACAATAGTGAGGACGTGATCGCGGTCCTCGACGGGCTCTGGGCGAAGAGGGGGAGGTAGCTGTTCGCGGCACGGCTAAGGCGCAGCCGGGATGGCTCTGCAAGGAGGCTGGAGGGAGGCCTAGCACGACCGTCCACGGGTGTGACTGAGCTTGTCTGGTCCCACCCGTCGCTTCCGAATCGCCCCGAGGACGGGGCTCCCACAGGGGTGGCGCGCGGCTTGTGGGAGCGGCTGAGCCCTTCGGGCCGCTGTGGTCCCTAGGCGGAGCCGGGATGTGGCTAGGTCGCCAGAGGCGACCGCCATGGCGGTGGCTAGGGCTTTGCCCGCCACGGCGGCCCTCGGGCCTAGCCACGGTCTCCGTCCCGACCTAGCCACCCGATCCTCGGGACGACCGGTACACCATGCCCAGAAAGCGAAAGTCACACCCCCGTCCACCCGCGCCGCCCTTTCCTGCCTTCCCATGCTATAATCCTCACCGGTTGCGCGGGGAGGCGGCGTGTTCGATCTCCGGCTGCTGAGGCGAGTTGACTGGGCGTTGTTCGCGTCGGTCATCGCCCTTTGCCTATACGGCCTGGCGATGGTCTGTTCGGCGACGCGGGCCCCGGAGGCGGCCGGGCTGGCCTCGCCCAGCCAGTTCGCCCAGAAGCAGGTGATCTGGCTGCTCGTCGGGCTGAGCGCGTTCGCCCTCATCCTGGTGTTCGACTACGAGACGATCGCTCGCTGGCACATTCCCTGCTATGTGGTTGTGGTTCTCCTGCTACTGGTGGTGCTCAAGGCGGGCCGGTCGCCGACCGGGGCCTCGAGTTGGATCGCGGTGGGCGGATTCCGGCTTCAGCCCTCTGAGTTCGCGAAGATCGCGGTGATCCTCTCTCTGGCCACCTTCATCAGCCGACGGATGGAGGCCGTCGGCACGCTGTCGGTGGTGCTGAGATCGCTGCTCATCGCGGCTTTTCCGGTGCTGCTGGTGGTGATGCAGCCGGACTTTGGGACGGCTCTGGTGATCATCGCCATCTGGTTCGGCGCGCTCTATCTAGCTGGTGCGAAGGCGCGTCATCTCGGCGCGGTCTTCGCCTCCGGGCTGATGCTATTCGCTCTGATGTGGAACCTGGACCGGCTGCCCCTTGAGCGAATGCGGCCCGCGCCCCTGGGGAGGGCGCTTGCCCAGGTGCGACTGAAAGACTACCAGAAGCGGCGGCTCACCGTCTTTCTGCATCCGCAGTCCGATCCCTTGAGAGCTGGCTACCACGTGATCCAGTCGAAGCTGGCCATCGGTTCGGGGCAGCTTGTCGGGCGAGGCATCTTCCACGGAACCCAGAGCCGCCTTCGCTTCATCCCGGAACGCCACACGGATTTCATCTTCTCCGTGGTTGGGGAAGAACTCGGGTTGGTCGGCGCTCTGGCGATGCTTCTCCTCTACTTCCTGCTCTTCTGGCGGGGATTGCGGATCGCCCTCCGAGCGCGCGACTCACTGGGTTCACTCCTGGCGGCCGGGGCAATCTCCATGCTGATCTTCCACACCATCGTGAACATCGGCATGAGCGTCAACATCATGCCCATCACCGGCATTCCCCTGCCGTTCGTCAGCTATGGCGGAAGCAACATGTTGGCTAGCTTCATCGCCTTTGGCCTGCTAGAGAACGTCCATATGCGCAGAGACAAGATCATCTTCTGAGCAGCTCAACCTGGAGGTGACTGCCACAGATGGCAGAGGCAGATGACGCCAAGACAGAGGGAGCCGAAGCTGGCAGCGAGGAGCCGGCCGCAGGCGAAGAGGCCGTGCAGCAGGAGCTCCGGCCCCTCGATGTCTACGCGGTGCTCCGCGTCGCCATCGCCCAGCTCTCAGCGGTCTCCTGGCAGATGCTTGGGCTTCATGCCGACCCGTTCACTGGGGCTGTGCAGAAGGACCTGGAGCAGGCCCGCCTGGCGATTGACGCCACCGCGTGGCTGGTAGAGAAGCTGCTGCCGCACGTCCAGGGGCGAGAAGCGCGGGACTACCAGCACCTGGTCACCGATCTCCGGCTGAACTTCGTGAAGCAAGCCGGGGAGGCGAAGCCGGAGTAGGAAGCCGTCTCACCCTGAGCGGGCGCCGACGCCGGGCGCGAGCCGGCGTGGGGTGCCGCTTCCGAGCCCCTCACTGCGCCAGAGCGGAGAGCTCTCGCGGGTCGAACTTCAGGTCCAGCAGCTCCTGGGCGAAGGCGTGCGCGGCCTCCTCCACCTCTTCGCTGTTGAGCGGGCCGAACCGCTGGCCGAACTCCAGGTGGTGGAAGAGCTCGTGGGCGATGTGGACGCCGTCCAGATCACAGGCGAGCATGTCGAAGCGCTGGTTGGCGTGGATCGCGGCCGCCAGGGAGTCAATGGGGTCTCGATAGAGGATGATACGGGACGGCTCCGCCTGGTACTCGCTGCGCAGGCGAGGCTGGGCCGGGGGCGGCCCCTCCTGCTCCTCGATCCCGACTCCCATCTCTGCCGCGATCTGCCTCACCTCCGGCCGGACCCCTTGCACGATGAAGCGTCGGGCCAAGCGTCGGCCCAGGGCCCTGGCATCGTCTATCATCGCAGCACCTCGTCCTGCAGCCCCATCCGCCTTTGCCTCACTTCCGCTAGGAACTGCAGGCCGCGGGCGATGAGCAGCGCCGCCGCCACGACCACGGCGAGGTCCGCGAGGTTGTACACGAAAGCGCTCGCCCGCCCGAACTCGAGGAAGTCTACCACGAAGCCGAGCCGCACCCGGTCGAGCAGGATGCCTGCGTAACCCCCAATCATCAGGGCGCATCCCAACTCCGCCACCCGCGACATGCGGTAGCGCGTCTTCGACAGCTTCCCGTAGAGGAAGAAGAGAGCGGCCACGCAGGCGGCCGTGGCAAGCAAGAGGTAGGAGAAGCTGCCGCCAAAGCCTTGCTCCCAGTTCTCGGTGTAGGTCAGCCGGAGGTAGCCCCCGAACAGGGAGAGTCGGCGGTGCCGCAAGGTCGGCGCCACCAGGGCCTTCGCCATTTGGTCCAACACACACACGCTCAGCGCCACCAGCACCCAGCGCCGCGGCGCAGCAAACCGGTAGAGGTAGAGCACGAGCACCCCGACCAAGAGAGCCGCCGAGAGGACAGCTTGGCCCAGGCCTGATGCTGCCGACACGGTCACCCTGATCTCACCTATCGCGTCCCCTGCATTACCGTAACGACGGCAATGCAAGGGACGGCGCAGAGAGCCCCGCAGAGCGTCTCGGTCCAGACGGCTGGCGCCTCCCTGAGAGGCAGCCTGGGCTGCGCACCACGCTGACGCACGAGGCCCGGTAGCAGAGGAGCTTCCCCGAGAGGCCTGCCTCAGCGTGCATCACGCCGGTTCCGCTCCTGCCGCGGTCTCACATATCGCCTGAGGCAAGGCCCTGAGCAGATCGCTAGCGATCAGGCTGGCCTCACCCACTTGCCGCGCCGCAATATCGCCCGCCAGACCATGCAGGTAGCTGCCAGCGCAGGCCGCCTCGAAGGGCAGCAGGCCCTGCGCGATCAGACCGGCCACCATCCCGGTCAGGACATCCCCGGTGCCGCCGCTCGCCATGCCTGGATTGCCGGTCGGGTTCACGGTGAGCGGGCGCCCAGGTTCGGCGATGAGGCTATATGCTCCCTTGAGTACTATCACCGATCTGAACCGGTTTGTTGCGGCCTCCGCGAAGTGAGCTCTGTGCTGCTGCACTTTCTCGGTCGCGACGCCCATGAGCCGCGCCATCTCACCGGGGTGCGGGGTGAGCACAGCCGGGGCGTGCTCGCCTTCCAGCAACAGCGGCGCTTCCGCAAGGGCATTGAGACCGTCGGCGTCAACCACCATCGGCCTGTCCACTCGCGCCACCAGGCGCCGCACCAGCACCGCGGTCTCCGGCTGGCGCGAGAGGCCGGGGCCGATAGCCAGCACATCAGCTCGCTCGGCGAACTCGAGGATGGGCGCCAGTGCCCGGGTATCCAGGCTGCGCTGGTAGGTCTCCGGCAGAGGGATGGTCATGGCCTCGGTAAGCTTGACCTCCAAGATGTCGTTCACGCTCACCGGGCACCCGACGCTCACCAGGCCCGCGCCCACTCGCATCGCCGCCTCGGCGCAGAGGCAGGCAGCGCCGGTGAAGCCGACCGATCCGGCGATCACGAGCACCCGGCCGAAGTCGCCCTTGTGCGCGTTGCGAGCCCGCCTGGGCAGCAGCATGCGCACCCATTCCGGCTCGGTAAGCTCGCCCACGGCAGGTGATCCTGCGATCAGGTCTGGCGGAAAGCCGATATCGGCCACCGTCACTTTGCCTGCATAGTCCGTCCTAGGGTAGACATAGAGGCCGAGCTTGGGCAGCCCCATGGTCACGGTCTCCTGGGCCCGCACCGCCACCCCCAGCGTATCTCCCGAGTCCGCGTCCAGTCCTGAGGGGACGTCCACCGCGAGCACAGGGCGCCGGCAGTCGTTGATGGCCTCGATGAGCTGCGCGCTGAGCCCTCGCGGCTTGCCGGTGAGCCCCGTCCCCAGGAGCGCGTCAACCACCAGGCCGGCGTGAGCGCAAGCCCGCGCGACTGGCTCGACCTCTGTGACGTGCACAGGCGAGAGGCCGGCTTCGCTCAGGCGAGCCAGGTTATGCTTGGCATCACCGCTGATCTCATCGGCAGGCGCGGCGACGAGGACTTGGACCTTGCGCCCCATCTGGACCAGGTGCCGGGCAGCGACAAAGCCGTCGCCGCCATTGCTTCCCCGGCCGCAGATGACGATGATGGGTCGGTCCGGCGAGGCCTCGGCCATCCGCCCAGCGAGCTCGGCCACCGCGCGCCCGGCGTTCTCCATCAGAGTCAGGCTGGGGATGCCCCGCTCCTGGACCGCCTTGCGGTCCAGCTCCCGCATCTGCTCGGCGGTGACGATCTTCACGCCCACACCCCTGGGGGAAACAGGTTCTCGGCCGGGCCTTCTGTCTCCTGGGGAACCACCAGGCACACACAGGCGACCGCGTACTCACGGGTGTGAGAGAGAGACACCAACAGCCGCACGCCCTCGCCGGTGTGCGCCAGCTCCGCGGCCTCGCCTCGCAGGGCCAGGCCCGGCCGGCCCCGTGGGTCGGTCACCACCTCCACCTCCTGCCAGCGCAGCCAGCGCCCAAGGGCCTTCGCCATCGCTTCCTTCGCCGCGAACCTCGCCGCATAGTGCGGCGCCGGGTCGGTGCGCCGTTCGCAGTAGGCCCGCTCCCGCTCCGTGAACAGCCGCCGGGCCAGCCGGGGCCAGCGCGCTATCGCCCGGCGAAGCCGCTCCACCTCGATGATGTCAATCCCGAGGCAGGTGAGCATGGCGGCAGCACTCATCCGTCTCAGACCAGGGCATCTGCTAGCCGCACTGCCGAGCGCTCGAAGCCGGTGCGCCGGACGAGTCTGACCAACTGCTCGCTGGCGCTGACGAGCGGCGCCCGTGCCTGGTGCGCAGCGGCGAGGTACAGTGCGTCATAGAAGGTCACCCGCAGGCGGGCGGCCACCCCCAGGGCGTCCGCTGCCAGCACGGAAGAAGGCTCAAGCTTCACCGGTGTCAGCAGGAATCCAGACAGCCTGTCTGCGGCCTGCTTCTGGGTGATCTCGCCTCCTGCGGCCTTGCTGGCGAGCGGGTTGCCTAGCTCGCCGACGATCAGGTCAGGGGCAAGCAGTTGGACCGTTCCCGTACGAGTCGCCTCCAGGCGCGGCCGCGTTTCAGGAGCTCCTCGCGCATCTGCCTGGCGCGCTCGACGTAGTCGCCCTTTGTTTCCTCCCCCATCCGGAGAAGCGCCAGGCGGAGCTCCTGCTGAAGGGAGCGACCGGCGCGGGCGGCCCTTCTCTTCAGGGCGTCTAGAGTCTTCTTGGGCACCTTTCGGACAAGCACATCCGGCATCGCCGCGCCTCCTCCCGCTGCTATCACTATGCTAGCACCGGCCCTGCGGTCGGTCAACGCCTCCGCTCCGGCTTCGCCGCGATGCACGCGGCCCACCCCTCCTCGCCCAGAGTAGCGATGGGTCCAAGCCCGACGCGAGAGAGCGCGTCCTCCACCATCGGCACGGAGGTGGTGAGGAACCCGGAGCCGATGAAGCGGCCGCCCGGCGCCAGGGCTGTAGGCAGCCGTTCGGCGAGACGGATCACTTCGCTCGCTACGATGTTGCAGGCGATCACGTCGAAGGGCCCCGCGCGAGGGGGGAGCAAGTCGGCCTCTACAAACCGGATCAGCTCTGCCACCCCGTTGCGGAAGGCATTGTGCCGCCCCACGGGCAGAGCGGCAGCGTCATTGTCGGTCGCCATCACCTGGCGGGCCCCAAGGAGCGCCGCGCTGATCGCGAGAATGCCGCTGCCACATCCCACATCGGCTGCCCGGTCGCCCGGCCGGAGGTGCTCCACCAGCGCCCGCAGGCAGAGCCGGGTAGTGGCATGTCCGCCTGTCCCGAAGGCCGCGCCGGGGTCAAGGATGACCACAGTCTCGCCGGGCTGGGCCTGGTAGTGCTCCCAGCTCGGCGCCACCACCAGGGCCGGGGCGATGCGCAGCACCTGGAAGTGGTCCTTCCAGGCCTCGCTCCAGGCCTCCGCGCCCACCGTGCGCAGGCCAATCGTACCGGGTCCGGTCCGCAGCCCCGAAGCCTCCAGCGCAGAGAGCCGAGAGCGCACGGCCTCGACCCGCTCGTCGAGCTTGTCATCCACAGGAAGATAGCCGGTGAGGCGGACGGCCTGCGCTTGGCGCTCTTCGGCCACGCCCTTCGCGCCCAGCCCCAACAGCACGTCAACCACGCCCTCAACGACTTCGGGGTGGACGAGGAGGGTGATCTCCGTGAACTGTGGTCCTAGTCCAGGCACGCGCGCGGTCTTGTCCGCGTAGTGTGGTTTCACCTGCCTGGCCCATGCGTTGACCCTCGCGAATCGGGCATGTTATCATGCCGTCATCATGCCCGGTGTTGCGCGCATTGTTGCCACCGACTGCGGCTCCACCACCACGAAGGCGGTCCTCATCGAGCGCCAGGAGGACGGCTACCATCTGATTGGGCGGGGGGAAGCGCCCACGACTGTGGAGGCGCCCTTCGATGATGTGACCGTCGGGGTGCGCAACGCCATCGGCGAGCTGGAGGAGCTAACCGGGCGGGAGTTCCTCGGAGACGGTCGCGTCCAGACTCCTTGCCGCAGCGGATCGGGCGCCGATCTTTACCTGTCCACATCGAGCGCGGGCGGCGGGCTGCAGATGCTGGTCACCGGCGTGGTGAAGACCATGACCGCGGAGTCGGCGCAGCGCGCCGCGCTCGGGGCGGGAGCGATCGTCATTGACGTCATCGCGGTGGATGATGGCCGCGCCGACCACGAGCGCATCGCCCGCATCCGGGCCATTCGTCCCGACATGATCCTGATGTCCGGAGGCACGGAAGGCGGAACGGTGCAGCATCTGCTCGATACCGCGGAGCTCCTGGTGGCCGCCGACGCCCGACCGCGCCTGGGGCGGGCGTTCAAGCTGCCCGTGATCTACGCCGGGAACAGCGAGGCCCGCCAGGGAGTCCAGCAGATCGTGGGCGAGCGGGTCGAGCTGCTGATGGTGGACAATCTCCGCCCGCAGCTCGAGCGCGAGAATCTGGGGCCTGCCCGGGAGGCAATCCATCGCTTGTTCCTGGAGCACGTGATGGCCCAGGCCCCGGGCTACGACGAACTCCTCACTTGGACCAGCGCTCCAGTAATGTCCACGCCTCGAGCGGTGGGCGAAATGGTGCAGCTCGCCGCCAGGGAGGAAGGCGCCGACGTCCTGGCGGTGGATATCGGCGGCGCGACCACAGACGTCTTCTCCGTCTTCGGCGACCAGTTCAACCGCACTGTCTCGGCCAACCTGGGGCTCAGTTACAGCGTGTGCAATGTGCTGGCGGAGGCTGGGGGGAGCGGGATCCGGCGCTGGATCCCGGCGGCGATGGCTGAGAGCGACCTGCGCGACCGGCTGCGGAACAAGATGATCCGGCCGACCACCATCCCTCAGTCGGTCGCCGATCTGCTGCTCGAACAGGCGGTGGCGCGGGAGGCGCTGCGGCTCGCCCTCGCCCATCACGGCGCGCTCGCCTCGGGGCTGAAGGGCATCCAACAGGCGCGCACCATGGCCGATGTGTTCACCCAGGTTGTGAGCGGCGCCAGCTTGGTGGACATGATGTCTCTTGGGCTGATCATCGGCAGCGGCGGCATCCTCTCACATGCCCCTCGCCGGGAGCAGGCCGCGATGATGATCACCGACGCCTTCGAACCGCGGGGCGTGACCAAGCTCGCGGTTGACTCCATCTTCATGATGCCCCAGCTCGGCGTGCTGGCATCGGTCCTTCCGGAGGCGGCCATGCAAGTCTTCTGCCGGGACTGCCTCATCCCCCTCGGGACCGTGATTGCGCCCGTGGGCCGGGCGCGAGAGGGCGAGGCGGTGCTCGAGTGGGAGATGCGGGGAGAGCGAGGCGAGCTTCGCGCCGGGGACCTGCGGCGGATGCCGCTGCCGACGGGCGAGAGGGCCGAGGTCACGCTCCACCCCAGCCGTGCGATGGACGTGGGAGCTGGCCGGGGGCGGCGTTGGAGGGGCCTCGTTGAGGGCGGCGCAGCCGGGGTCATCTTCGACGGCCGGGGCCGGCCGCTCGAGCTTCCCCCGGATGACCGACAGCGCCTGACGAAGCTTGGGCAGTGGATGCGAGCGGCTGGCGCGATGCCGGGAGTGAGCTAGCGATGCCCGTCGCCTACACACCGGGGCTGCGGGTCGCTGCCGACACGGTCATCCGCAAGAACCGCCGCTTGCCCATGCGCGGGCAAGTGCTGGTGACCGCCGGCCAGACCGTGGTCGCGGAGGCGGCGGTGGCGCGAGCGGAGATGCCGGGCGCGGCGCAGCTCATTCGCGCGGCCCAGATGCTCCACGTCGAGCCGCAAGAGCTGCCCCGTCACCTTGTGAAGCGTGCTGGGGAGGAGGTGCAGGCCGGAGAGGCGATTGCTCGCACTCGGAGCCTGTGGGGGCTGCTCAAGAACGAGGTCCGTTCGCCGATCAGCGGCATCATCGAGGAGATCAGCTCGACCTCTGGGCACATCCGGGTGCGAGAGCGGCCGCGCACGGTCGAGGTGCGCGCCCATGTCGCGGGGCGAGTTCTCGAGGTCATCGCCGGAGAGGGCGCGGTGATCGAGGCCCGGGGCGCGCTGGTGCAGGGCATCTTCGGAGTGGGCGGGGAGCGCAGAGGTGTGCTGCGACTAGTCAGCGACGGCCCCGATCAGGTGCTCCGCGCGGAGGCGATCCAGGACTGCCAGGGCTGCGTGCTGGTTGCCGGAGCAGGCGCGGACGGCCCGACGATCTCCCGCGCCGCCAACGCCGGGGCCGCGGGGCTCGTGGTCGGCGCGGTGAGCGACGAGGCGCTGCGGCAGTATGTCGGCTACGACATCGGGGTGGCGATCACCGGCCAAGAGGACGTGCCCATGACCCTGATCATCACCGAGGGCTTCGGCGAACTGCCCATGGCCCGGCGCACCTGGGAACTGTTGGGATCGCTGGAGGGACAGCTCGCCTCCGTGGACGGCGCGACCCAGATTCGGGCCGGAGTGATCCGTCCCGAGATCATTGTCACCAGAGAGGCGACGGCCGAGGCCCCGCCGGAGGCGGCCCCCGAGCAAGTGGTCACCGTTGGGTCGCGCGTGCGCGTCATTAGAGAGCCCAACTTCGGTGCCCTGGGCCGCGTCACCGCGCTGCCGCCCGAACTCACCGAGATCGAGACCGAATCGCGCGTGCGCATCGCCGCGGTGAAGCTGGACCGAGGCGAGGAGGTGCGCGTGCCGCGCGCCAACCTGGAGCTGATCCAGGAATGAACGCTTCCTTGCCAACCAGGCTGACGCTTCCCCTCATCTTCGGGATCGCGCTGGCCACTGGCTTCTCGGGCGCAGTGGTCCCCGGATCGCTGCTGGCGGTGGTGGTGACGGAGTCGGTGCGGTTCGGATGGCTCGCCGGGCCGCTGCTGATGACCGGCCACGGTGTGCTGGAGTTGATCGCGGTGGTCCTGCTGGTGACCGGCTTGATCAAGTTCGCCCGCTCCGGCCGCGTGCGAGGTCTCATCGGCATCGTCGGCGGGCTGGTGCTGCTCTACCTCGGCTACCTCACCGTGCAGATCCCCGGCGAGGCCGCCGCCCAGGCCCTGCGGGCCGGGAGCGCGGGGACGCCCGAGCGGGGCTGGCTGGAGCTGGCCTTCCTGGGCGGGCTGATGAGCATGGCGAACCCATACTGGTGGCTGTGGTGGGCCACCATCGGTGTCGCCCATGTCGGCTGGGCCACGCAACGGGGGCCGATGGGAGGCGGAGCCTACTTCGTGGGCCACATCTTGGCCGATGTCCTGTGGTACTGCGCGGTGGCTCTGGCGCTGGCCGCGGGCCGCGCCCTGTTCTCGTCGGGCGTCCTGAGGGGCATCTACGTCGTGTGTGGGGCCTTCCTGCTGGTGCTGGGGGCCGTCTTCTTCGTCGCGGGAGTGCGGGCGACTGGGGCGCGGCGCACTGAGCTGCTGAGAGGATCGGAAGCACCATGAGCCTCCGCAAAGAGCTGGGCATAGTGCTCGGGGTGATGCTGGTCGGCTGGCTGGTACTCGTGGTCGGCCTGGGCAGGTGGCAGCGGAGCCGGCCCCGGGATGTGGTGGCGGAGCCGGGCCTGGTCCACTATCCTGGCACGGAATCGGCCGAGGAGCAGACCTCGGCGAATCTGGGCTTCCGCAGATACTGGTTCCACCTCAACGAGGAGTACCCCAGCCAGTCGGTGTTCTACTGGTACCAGAACGAGCTCCAGCCGGACGGCTGGCGGCTGATGGGCCGAGGCCTGCCCCAGTGGATGAGGAAGCGAGACAGGAACAGGGTCGCGGACGTATTCCGCGCGACCTGGGTTGACCGGAGGGGTCTGTTCCAGATTGACCTGGAGATGGCGTCCCCCATCACTGTCACCGAGCCCGAGATGGGACAACCCACTGAGGAGCGGCAGCCAGGCCTGGAGATCATCGTGACCCTGCGGCGCACGCTGCTGCCGGGCCTGGTCCTGCCTCAGGAGGAGGCTCAGCCGAAGCGGGATGAGATCGAGGTGAAGTGAATGCCGCCCTGGGACAGAGTTGACGTGGAACTCACGGAACGGCCGCGCTAGATCCTGGCTACTTGCGGCTCCCCGGGCGCCGCAGGGCCAGTCGCCCCCGGATCTCCCGCGCCCGACGCATCAACTCCCGATCCTCTTTCGACTCCGGGTCGAGCGCCAGCGCTTGCTCGAGGGCCGCCACCGCCTCTTCAATGTTGCGCAGCGCCAGGTGGGTCTTGCCGAGGAAGGAGTAAGCCGCCGCGTTGCGCGGATCGCGGGCAATCGCCGCCTCGTAGACCTGAATCTGATCGCGCAGGTACTGCTGCTCCCACCTTCGCCAGTAGATGTACTCCCAGGAGACGAACCCCAGGATCACCGCGTAGACCAGCCCCAGCAGGCCCAGGAAGCCCCATCCGCCTGAGATGATGGAAATCACGCCCAGGATGAACGCGCCGGCGAGCAGCGTCATCCCGATCATCGCCTCGCCGAGGGTGAGCGTCTTGTCCAGCCAGGCCGCGAAGAGCCACCAAGCGATCAAGGCCATGCAGGGCACAAAGATGAACGCCTTGAAGACGCGCTCGAGGATCGCGACCAGATCCACCATGCCTGCCGCTCCCACCAGAACAGGACGCTGAGCCAGTCCGATATTACAGAGTCTCTTGAATCATGGCGAGAGACCATGATTCAAGAGACTCCCCAAAAGAGCGTCTGGCGCCCTTCTGGGAGATTCTCTTGCATCAGGGGTCTTCCCCTGATGCAAGAGAATCTGTCGACGCGCGCAGCAAGAAGCGGGTTCGCGGGGACTATGACTGCGGCGTGATCACCACCTTGGTGGCCTGTCCCTTCCCCACCAACTCGAAGGCTGTGAGCAGATCGGAGAGCGGCAGTTCGTGGGTGATCATCTCGGCCACTCTGACGCGGCCAGAGGAGATCAGCGCGAGCGCAGCCGCGTGGGTGCCAGGATTGGTGAAGCTCCCGGTGACGGTGATCTCCTTGCGGTAGATGGCATAGGGCTGGACTGCGATCTGAGCCTTCTCGGGAGCGACCCCGAAGAGCAGCACGCGCCCTCCCTCGCCGGCGAGGCCGACCGCCTGCTGGGAGGTCTGGGCGCCTCCCACGCAGTCTATCACCACATCGGCCCCAGAGCCGTCGGTGGCCTCCATCACCACCTTCGTGAGGTCCTCCGCCCCGGGGTCCACCACCTCACTCGCCCCCAGCTTGCGGGCTAGCTCCCGCTTCTCAGAGGAGAGTTCGGAGACGATCGTGTGAGCGGCGCCGCGGAGCAGCGCAAGCTGGAGCAGCACGAGCCCGATCATGCCTGCCCCGATGAGCGCGACGACTTCCCCCGGCCTGATCCGAGCGCGCTCGATCCCGTGCACGCAACAGGCCACTGGCTCGGTCATGGCGGCCGCCGGGAAAGGCAACTCAGGCGGCAGCTTGTAGCACTGGCGGGCCGGCAGGCAGCAGTGTGTCGCGAAGCCACCATCCGCGGTCACGCCAAACGCAAGTAGATTCCGGCAGAGGTGGGTCAGCCCACGCTGGCAGGGCCGGCAGGAGCCGCAGCTCACGTTCGGGTCAATGACCACCCGATCACCCGAGCGCAAGGCGACCACACCCTGGCCAGCGTTCTCCACCACCCCCGCGAACTCGTGGCCGGAGATGATGGGAAAGCGTGCCGGGAAGTCACCCTGGAAGATGTGCATATCGGTCCCGCACACGCCGCAGGCCTCGACGCGAACCAGCACCTCTCCCTCCTCTGGGAGCGGCGTCTCGCGCTCCACGAACTCGCAGGCCTGCGGCGTCGGGAAGATCGCGGCTCTCACCGTGACACCTCGGGCTCCCACATCCAGGCGTTTCTTCCTCGCCTGACCCGCTCCCCCTGCCCTCCTTGCGCCCTGACATGGGTGGGCGCCTCCGCGCCTGGCTGGGGCGTCGTCCCGCGAACCGGCCCGCATCCTTCGAAGGGATGGGAGCGAGGGCGGCAAACTGGGTGGCCAAGGGTTGCCCTGTCTGAGGTATCCACAGGTGCCATTGAGCCGTACTCGGCGCAGACCGTCACTGAGACGGACCAAGATCGTCTGCACCATCGGGCCAGCGACGTCGTCCAAGTCGGCGATCAGGCGGCTGGCCCAGGCGGGCATGGATGTCGCCCGCCTCAACTTCTCCTACGGCACACAGGAGGGCCACGCCAGGACCATTGGGCTCATCCGCTCTGTGGCGAAAGAGTTCGGCCGTCCCATCGGCATCCTCCAGGACCTGTCGGGGCCGAAGCTGCGGGTGGGGGAACTGCCTGATGACAAGCTCGAGCTCCAGCCCGGAACCGAGGTGGTGCTGAGTGTCCGGGGCCGCTCCTCCCTGTCCCACATCCCTCTTGCGCTGCCACAGCTCTCGAGCCCGCTGAGGCCAGGGAACCGGTTGCTGCTTGGCGACGGCGCTATCGAGCTCACCGTGCTGGCGACCACTGCCTCCGAGATCAGGTGCGAGGTCAAGGTCGGGGGCACGCTCAGGTCGCACCAGGGCGTGAACCTCCCCGATGCGGCGCTGTCCGTCCGGGCCGTCACTGCAAAGGACCTGGACGACTTGCGGTTCGGGTTGAGGCAGGGCGTGGACTGGGTGGCGATGTCCTTCGTCCGGAAGGCCGGGGACCTGGCGCCCCTCCGCCGCACCATGCAGGAGGCGGGCCGCCACCCCGGGCTGGTCGCGAAGATCGAGAAGCAGGAGGCCGTGGAGCACCTCGATGAGATCATCCAGGCGGCCGATGGGGTGATGGTGGCCCGCGGTGACCTCGGGATGGAGGTGCCCCTGGCCCAGGTCCCGGTGCTTCAGAAGAGCATCATCGCCAGGTGCAACCGGGCCGGCAAGCCAGTGATCACTGCCACGCAGATGCTCGAGTCAATGATGGTGAGTCCTCGACCGACGCGCGCCGAGGTGAGCGATGTGGCCAACGCGGTGTTCGATGGCACGGATGCAGTCATGCTCTCCGGCGAGACCGCGGCGGGCCGCTACCCGGCGGAAGCGGCGAGGACGATGACCCGGGTTGTGGCTGAGGCAGAGGCCGCGTTCGACTTCACCGCTCGCTTGCGGGAGAGCGCGGAGTGGCCGTGCGAGGAGGTCACCGACGCAATCAGCCAGGCGACCTGCGGCCTCGCCCACGATATCAGGGCCGCTGCCATCATCACTGCCACCAGCTCAGGCTACACCGCGATGATGGTGTCCAAGCACCGCCCCAAGACCCCCATAGTAGCCGTGACCTCCGATGTGGCAACACTCAGCAGACTCAGCCTGGTGTGGGGCGTGCATCCGCTGCTGGCCCCGCGAGGGGCGAACACCGACGAACTGGTCGGGAACGCCCTGGCGAGGGCGCGAGCCGCGGGCTATGTGGCTGCCGGGGACTGCGTGGTGGTGACCGCGGGGGTGCCGCCCGGACCGGGCAACACGAATCTGATCAAGGTAGAGGTCGTCGGTCGTCACCGTCGGCACCATGCGGTGGCGGTATCGGAGGCGGAGGCTTGAAGGGGCCGCTCAGGGAGGCGTCATGACCGTGCTGGGGAGTCGTCGCCGTGGGGTGCGGGTCAGCAGTCGAGTGTTCTGGATCGCGGTCGCAGTGGTGGCGCTGGCCGGGATGGTCAAGCTGTATGGCCCCATCGCGACTGCGCGCCGCCAGGAGGAGGAACTCTCCCGGCTGCGGCTGGAGAAGACGGCCCTCCTGGAGGACCAGCAGCGCCTCGATGCGCACAAGCGCCAGCTTGCCTGCGATGCCGGCCTGGAGGCGACGGCTCGCCGGGAGGGCTATGTGCGCAACGGCGAGAGGCGGCTGGTGTTCGTGAGGAGCACGGGTAAGGAGGCCCCGCCGGGCGATCCCGCGCCTCGCCAGAAGGGGAAGCCGAGATAGCTCCCGGCAGGCCGGGGGCCGGCCTCACTCCACCGGAGTTCAGAGCTGGTGAGTGCGCCCGACGTCGGTCCTCTGCTTGCGCCTCAACCGCGCTCGGAGCTCGCCGCCGTAGTCCCGGCCTTCTCCCAGCAGGCGGGTGAGGGCTGACAGGTCGTACCGGGCTGCGGCCCGCCCCCCGGCGATGACGTGGATGTCATCGGTTAGGACGGGCATACCCGAGACCTTCAGCACCACCCCCTCCGCCACCAGCTCAGCAAGCGCCTGATCCAGGGCTGGGCCGACTTCAGCCTCGTGACGGGCCGCTAGCACTTCCTCCATCATGGGCCGGTTGATCGCCACGCCCATGATGAGCCCTCGCTTCTCCGGGGCCTCGAGCGCGGTGCGCAGGTCCTCACTCGTCGCGAGGCCGAGCGAGTCCAGCGGGCGCTGCGCGCGCGAGAGATACTCAATGACGTGGTTCTTGGCCTCCAGGACCGCGCGCCGTTGGCGCATGAGCCGGCGCGCGCGTTCCTCCCGCCCAAAGGGCCACAGGAGACTCAGCACGGCGCTCCGCCTCAGCCCGCTGGCGATGAGGGCTCGCCGCGCCTCCCTCCAGTGCAACCCCCTTGCTGTCATCCCTGACCTCCGAGAGACGTCCTCACACAGAAGATGGTACGAAGACGTCCAACGCGGCCTCGACGTCTCTCGACAGCCCGAGATCTGCTGATGCCCGTTGCAGACACGAACCGGACACTCAAGACCGGTAACGCGCGCCAGCGCTGCTCTCTGTGGGACTCGTCCTCAGTCCGTTCCGAAAGATCCGCTGGGTTTCGCCGAAGGAAGTAGCTGCGAAACCTACAGAGTCTCTTGAATCATGGTGAGAGACCATGATTCAAGAGACTCCCCAGGAGAGCGTCTGGCGCCCTTCTGAGAGATTCTCTTGCATCAGGGGTCTTACCCTGATGCAAGAGAATCCGTAGACACAGCGGGGCTCGAAGCCCCGCGATCCCTTCCCCGTGTTACCTCTTTCTGCGAAGCTCATCACTAGCTGAATACCCCACAGCCGGCGCGGCCAAACGCGCGGCCTTGTGGGGAGGCCGAAAGGCAGGTCGGAGGTGCTAGGCAGCCGGAGGCACCGCGGGCGCGTAGTCGCGGCAGTAGGTGCTCTGAGAGGCGTAGGTGGGGTAGTTCGACTCGCCAGGGTTGATGGAGCGGTTGGTGGCTTTGCAGACGGAGAGCCGGATGTCGTACTTGTCGCAGTCAACGCAGCGTCGGAGCACAGTGCGGCAGTTCGGGCACGTGGCAGTCCTCTGATCCACCTCCTGCACCTGCTTGCACTTGGGACACGTCATCCTCACCTGTCTCACCCCTTCCCATGGTCGCCAACCATGTACCCCTACGGATTCTCTTGCATCAGGGTAAGATCCCTGATGCAAGGGAATCTCTCAGAAGGGCGCCAGACGC
>Ga0315307_1000197_pt1 | contig 24451 bp, 18 predicted proteins | sample TDP2_MG_FD_203079 | JGI IMG/M metagenome (GOLD analysis project Ga0315307, IMG submission 203079) | Freshwater sediment microbial communities from Lake Towuti, South Sulawesi, Indonesia - TDP2 | ecosystem: Environmental > Aquatic > Freshwater > Lake > Sediment | place: Indonesia: South Sulawesi...
GCCAGCCCGGCCTTGGCGAGGGTGTGGGTCATCGCCGAGGTCAACGTGGTCTTGCCGTGATCCACATGGCCAATGGTGCCCACGTTCACGTGGGGCTTGGTCCGCTCAAACTTCGCCTTGCCCATCTTCTCTAACCCCCTGTCGGGTCGGTTTCTGTCAGGCCACCCTGACGGTCGTCTCGCCCGCGATCACGCTCCGGGCGATGTTCTCCGGCACCTCCGCGTAGTGGGAGGGCTCCATGGTATGAGTGCCGCGCCCCTGAGTGAGGTTCCGCAGCGCAGTCGCATAGCCGAATGTGGTGGCGAGCGGGACCAGCGCCCCAATGGTCTCGGTTCCCCCAGGCGAGGCCGCGATGCCCGTGACATGGGCGCGCCGCGCGTTGAGGTCGCTCAGCACATCCCCCATCCGCTCCTCGGGGCAGACCACCTCGATCCGCATGATCGGCTCGAGGAGCACCGGGCGGGCATGCCCCAGGGCCTCCCGCAAGGCCTCCTGGGCGGACAGCTTGAAGGCCATCGCCGAGGAGTCCACCTCATGGGCGGCCCCGCCCACCAGGTAAACGGCGATGTCAACCACCGGATAGCCCCCCAAGACCCCAGTCGCGCACGCCTCTCGCACCCCCGCCTGGACAGCCGGGACGAACTCCTTCGGGACGATCCCGCCCTTCGTGCGGTCCTCGAAGGCAAGGCCCGCTCCTCTCTCCCGGGGAGCCACCTCCAGCACCACCCGGGCGAACTGCCCGTGGCCTCCAGTCTGGCGGATGTAACTGCCCTCCGCGGTGGCGATGCCGCTGATCGTCTCCCGGTAGGCCACCTGGGGCCGCCCCACGTGCGCGTGGAGCTGGAACTCCCGCCGTAGCCGGTCCACCACCACTTCCAGGTGTAGCTCACCCATCCCGGAGACGATGATCTGGCCGCTCTCGGGGTCGGTCTCGTGGCGGAAGGTGGGGTCCTCCCCGGAGAGCGCGGCGAGCGCCTCCACCAGCTTCATGTCCTCCGCCCGGTTCTGCGGCTCGACCGCCACCGAGATCACCGGGTCGGGGAACTGGATGCTCTCCAGCAGCACCTGGGCCGTCTCCTCGCAGAGCGTGTCCCCGGTGGTGGTCTTGTCCAGGCCCACCGCGGCGACGATGTCTCCGGCACAGGCCTCCTGGAGGTGCTCCCGGCGGTTGGCATGCATCCTGAGCAGACGACCGATGCGCTGCTGAGCCTGCTTGGTGGAGTTGTAGACGGTATCCCCGCGCGCCATCCGCCCCGAATAGATCCGGAGGTAGACGAGTTGGCCCACGTTCCGGTCAACCTGCACCTTGAAGGCCAGGGCGGCCAGCGGCTCGCCCTCGTCGGCGCGCCGGGACACCGTCTCGCCACTGGTCGGCCCCTTCGCCTGCACCGGAGGCACATCCAGCGGGGAGGGGAGATAGGCGACCACCGCGTCGAGCAGCGGCTGGACCCCCTTGTTCCGGTAGGAGGCCCCACAGAGCACGGGCACCATCCCGTAGCGGATGGTGCCCCGCCGCAGGCCCATGCGGATCTCCTCCGGGGTCAGCTCCTCGCCGGTGAGGTACTTGTGCATCAGCTCCTCGTCGGTCTCGGCGGCCGCCTCCACCATGGCCTCCCGGAAGCGACGCGCCATCACCAGCATGGAGTCCGGGAGGGGATCCTCTCGGAACTCCCTCCCCTGCTCATCCAGGTAGACGATCGCCTTCATGCTGATCAGGTCAACCACACCCCGGAAATCGGCCTCCTGGCCGAGAGGCAACTGGACCGCCACTGCCCGGCAGCCCAAGCGCTCCCGCATGGCGTGGACCACGCGGTGGAAGTCGGCGCCGGTGCGGTCCATCTTGTTCACATAGGCGATGCGCGGCACGCCATACTTGTTGGCCTGCCGCCACACCGTCTCCGACTGAGGTTGGACCCCGGCGACTCCACAGAAGATGGCGATCACGCCATCGAGCACGCGCAGGGAACGCTCCACCTCGACGGTGAAGTCCACGTGGCCGGGGGTGTCAATGATGTTGATGCGGTGCTCCAGCCAGAAGCAGGTGGTAGCGGCGGCCGTGATGGTGATGCCGCGCTCCTGCTCCTGGGCCATCCAGTCCATGGTGGCCGCGCCCTCATCCACCTCCCCCATGCGGTGGACCCGGCCGGTGTAGAACAGGATCCGCTCCGTGGTGGTGGTCTTGCCGGCGTCAATGTGCGCGGCAATGCCGATATTACGCGTCTTGTCGAGCGAAAACTCGCGCGCCATAGGTCATCGACAGTTTATGTTGGCAGCGGCTCGGAAGCCGGCAGAGACTCTCCGGCTGCCCACACCAGGGCGCCCCTTGATTCTGCGCAGGGCAACCCCGGCCGTCGATGGCCTGCGGCTCCCTGCCATCCACCTTCGCTCGCCCGCGCACCTCAGGCGAGCTCCGGCGGAGGCCTCCGAGCTACCACCTATAATGAGCGAAGGCCCGGTTGGCTTCCGCCATCCTGTGGGTGTCCTCTCGCTTCTTGACCGAAGCTCCCTGGCCGGCCGCGGCGTCCAGCAGCTCCGCAGCCAGCTTCTCCTCCATCGAGTGGCCTGGTCGCGCCCGGGCCGTCTGCACCAGCCACCTCAACCCCAGCGCCAGCCGCCGGGTCGGCCGCACCTCCAGCGGCACCTGGTAGGTGGCCCCACCCACCCGCCGCGGCCTGACCTCGAGCTGCGGCATCACGTTGCGCAGCGCCTGCTCGAGCACCTCCAGCGGGTCCCGCCCGCCGCGCAGGTTGGCCTGGAGCAGCGCGCTGTACACCACGTGCTCGGCCACGCTCTTCTTGCCCCGGCGCATCACCTGGTTGATCAGCCGGGACACCAGCCGGCTCCCATACACCACGTCCGGCGGCGGGACTCGCGGTCGCACCGGTCCCTTCCTCGGCATCCCTTCTCCACTCCCTCGTAGCTCACCAGCGGCTCGGCTCTTCCGAGCCGCTCAGAATCCCTCACAGCACCGGGTTGCACGCTGTATCAGAGCCCACCTGGCACCTCTCAGCCACGCCGGGAGGAGCTCTGATACAGCCTCTTACTTGGGCTTCTTTGCCCCGTAGCGGGAGCGGCCCTTCTTCCGGTCCTCCACTCCCGCGGTGTCCAGCACCCCGCGCACAATGTGATACCGCACCCCGGGCAGATCTTTCACCCGTCCCCCCCGCACCAGCACCACCGAGTGCTCCTGGAGGTTGTGCCCCTCCCCGGGGATGTAGGCCCAGACCTCGATGCGATTGCTCAGCCTCACCCGCGCCACCTTGCGCAGCGCCGAGTTGGGCTTCCTGGGAGGGACCGTCTTGACTTGTGTGCACACCCCTCGCTTCAGCGGCCCCGGGGAGCGCCGATAGCGCCGATGAGCCGCGTTGAAGTGCCAGCCGAGGGCCCACCGCACGGTCGGAGTGGCCTCGGCCTTCTTCCGCTGACGGCTCCGTCGCACCAACTGGCTGACGGTTGGCATAGGCTGTCCTTCAGCAATCAGAAACGCGCTGACGCCTCTCCCGTCAGCGACTTCGGCTCCAAGGGCGCTCTGCGGGAGAGACGACAATCTTATAGGATACCGGAAACCGGGGTGCTTGTCAACCGAGCTTTTGGCGCGGTGCCATAGGCGCTGCTGCAGTCTAGGCGGCTGCCATACGCATCCGATGATACCAGACTATCCCCCTGATGGCAAGCGCAGACCCGCGCACACCACCGCACAGGTTACCAGTTACCCCGCCTTGGGCAGGACCACCGGTTCTGGCCCGATGGCCACCGGTATGTCATTGCGAGCGCGAGGAATCCACAGCTGCCGCAGCGGCAACGGGATAGACCGCGCTGTATTGACGATCCCTTCTGGGGGTGCTACACTCCCCACACCATTGGGTGACCGTCCGAGGGAAGTGGCCAGATGCCACGCGCGCTGGCGCCCGGGTGGCCTTCCAACTGGAGGGTATCCGCGGTCCGCGTGCCGGGGCCTGTCGCCTATCGTCGCCGCCCATCCCGGGCGCTCTGCCGCGTGTCTTTGCTTTCCCCGCTGACCTACAGCCGCTGCGAGCGCGCCTCCGCGTCACGGCCCTGGTGCGGGACGAGGCCGCGCGGGCCCGGCCCATCACGGACCGGGCGGCCGGGAACACTCCCATCGGACAAGGAGGTGACCGAAGGCAGGCAGTGACCCTACAGGATGTCTTGCGTCAGCGTAATGGGCAGCCGCGCACGGAGATAGCCTGCAGGGGCTTGGTGCGCCGTCTCTGGCATCACCGTCGTTACGGTGATGCAAGACACGCGGTAGGCTGGTGTTCTCGGTGCTGGGACAACTTGTCGAGGAGAAGGAGGGAGGTGGCGGGATGATGCTGCGTCGGAAGGGGTTCACACTGATCGAGCTGCTGGTGGTGATCGCGATCATCGCGATCCTGGCGTCACTGCTGTTTCCGGTGTTCGCCCGGGCGAGGGAATCGGCGCGCAAGATCCAGTGTCTCTCCAACGTGAAGAACATCGCGACGGCCATCCAGATGTACATCACCGACTGGGGGGACGCCTTCTGGCCGCGAGAGACTCGCCAGGAAGTGCGGGAGTTCTGGGAGTCGAAGAACCCGTATGGGTACGACGGCTACTGCTGGATCTGGGAGTATGCCGATGGCGGCAATCCTTACCTCATGCCGCCAGTGCTGCTGGACGAGTACACCCGGAACCGCGATGTATGGCGATGCCCGAGCGCGACCATGGAGAGCGGGCCGGCCTTCATCTACGGCTCGCCCAACTGGTTCGAGTACATCCGGGACAACGAGAGCGCCTGGTACACCGGAGAGCCGTTCTCCCATCCCTGCCCGCGGTACGCGCCCTATCCCCGGGGTTGGGGCGGGTCGGTGACCGACTCCATCGTGCAGGGCCGGGAGGCGGTGACCGAGGGCGCGCTCGAGGACAAGGCCGCGGGCATGTTCATCCAGACCATTGCCGTGCTCCGCATTGACCTCAAGAACATGAAGATGAACCGCTTCGCCGATCCGGCGAGGACGATCCTGGGCGGGGACGGCAACACCGCCGCGGTGGAGGGTCACGGGCACCCGCTCTACTACGCCTTCGCCAACGCCTGCGGCGGGCCGTGCGCGGACACCTGCTCCTGCTACTGCTGGTCCATGGGCCTGGACTACGGCGTGCTCTCCAACAGCCCGCAGGACTGGAAGCCCTATGGCCGCCATCTGGGCGGCAGCAACCTGATGTTCGCCGACGGACATGCCCAGTGGTTCCCCTCCTACTCCGTCCTCAACGGCATCTTCCACGACGAGATGAAGCTGGCCACCGAATCGGGCATCTGCTGGTGGGGCTCGACCACGTGCGGCTGCTACTGGGGCGGCTGGCCGCCAGAAAGGAACTGGTGGTAGGCGGCTGCGCCAGGCAGTGAGCTACTGAGTCTGGCAGTAATCTACTTGGCGCAGTGACCGCCCGACACGGCGGCCTGTAGTAGATTTCGCCCAGAACGTGGAAAACGGCCCCTGCAAGCCGGTTCTTGGTGGGGGTTTACGCTGGTCCGGTGATCGTGTATACTGCAATTGCACTGCGTAGCGGGCAGCAGTGCGATGGTGTCGGGGCAACTACAAGGCGCTATTCGCAGAAGCACCTCCCATTCGCCCATCCGATTGCCGAAGCGTCAGTATAGGAGGTTGAAGGTGGGGCAGACGGCTGCGCGGATTCCGGAGTCGTTCACCCTCGAGTTCACCGTGCTTATCAAGGAAGAGGCTGGAGAGTTTACGGCTCTGTGCTTGGACTATGATATCGCCTCCTGCGGCCCCAATGCCGATGAGGCTTTTGAGTCCCTTATGGGCCTCGTCAGGATGTACGTAGACGACTGCCTAAGCCAAGGCGACTTCCCCATCCCAACGCGGAAGGCATCGTGTGAGGCTATGGAGGAGTTCCTGTCACCTCCTGACGAAGGCGCTGAGCTTTCGTTCCTATCCCGACGGGCTAGCTACCCCGTCCATGCGACGGCTTGACACAACACGACAAGTGGTCCGGTGGCTGCAGTCCGCGGGAGCTACGCAGAAGAGCCAAACAAGACACGGAACGTTGTTCTATCGAACGTGCCCGCAATGCGGCAAGCGATGCCGCATTCTAGTCCCCAGGGACAAAGATCCACTCACTACGGGAACACTCGCTTCAATCTGTCGCACCGCCCACCTCACCAAGCGCGGCACTCCGAAATGCCCCAACATTGACCCGACCCACCTATAGGTCCCAAGCAGACCACTCCTGCGCCCACAGGAGTCTTCACCTTTACCCACATCTGCCTATGCGCTTCTTGCTTTCTTAGATTACAGAGTCTCTTGCATCATGGTGAGAGACCATGATTCAAGAGACTCCCCAGAAGAGCGTCTGGCGCCCTTCTGAGGGATTCTCTTGCATCGGGGGTCTTACCCTGATGCAAGAGAATCTGTAGCACACTACCCATCGCCGCTTCCGCTTGCCTGGCCCTCGGGGGCCTGCTATAATCCTCTTCCGTGAGGGATGGGTTAGCTCTGAGGGCCGGCGCGCGGGGGTCGCGCGCCGCAGGCGAGCACTGCCGCGAACAGGTAGCGCGGGCATGGCGCGAGTGCTGCTGAGGAATCTCACCAAGCGCTTCAAGAGTGTGGTCGCGGTTGACGATGTCACCCTGGAGGTGAACGACCAGGAGTTCCTGGTGCTGGTCGGCCCCTCTGGCTGTGGCAAGACCACCGTGCTCCGCTGCCTGGCGGGGCTGGAGGAGACCACCCGAGGCGAGATCTACATCGGCGATCGCCTGGTCAACGATGTCTCCCCGAAGGACCGCGATATCGCCATGGTCTTCCAGAACTACGCCCTTTACCCCCACATGAACGTCTACGACAACATGGCCTTCGGCCTCAAGCTGCGCCGCTACCCTCGGCCCGAGATCCAGCGGCGGGTGAAGCAGGCGGCGGAGATGCTCGGCCTCCAGGAGCTGCTCGACCGCAAGCCGCGGCAGCTCTCGGGTGGGCAGCGGCAGCGGGTGGCGCTGGGCCGCGCCATCGTCCGGGAGCCGAAGGTGTTCCTCATGGACGAGCCACTCTCCAACCTCGACGCCAAGCTCCGGGTGCAGACCCGGGCTGAACTCATCCGCCTCCACCGGCGACTGGGCATCACCACCATCTACGTGACTCACGACCAGGTGGAGGCGATGACCATGGGGGATCGCATCGCGGTGCTCAATGAGGGCAGGCTGCAGCAGGTGGACTCACCCATGGCGCTGTTCAACCACCCGACGAATCTCTTCGTTGCGGGGTTCATCGGCAGCCCGGCGATGAACTTCATCCCCGGCGCGCTGGAGCAGCGAGACGGCGCGGTCTACCTGAAGGCCGACCCGCTGGTGCTGCGCCTGCCGGAGAGCTATGTGCAGCAGGTGGGGGCGAAGGTGGGCCAGCCGGTGATCTTCGGCGTGCGGCCCGATGACATCTATGACCGCAGCCTGAACCCGGGCGTTCCCGTGGCGGAGAACACCGCCACGGTGACGGTAGATGTCACCGAGCCCATGGGCTCGACCGTGTACGCCTATCTCACCGCCGGCTCGCACTCGCTGATCGCAGACTTCCAGGCCGAGTCCAATGCGAAGGACGGCCAGCCGCTCGAGGTGGTCTTCGACATGGCGAAGACGCACCTCTTCGACCCGGACACGCAGCTCGCGCTGGTCTAGCCTCCGGTCAGGCGCGTGGCGATTGTCTGTTGCCGGGCCATTGGCCGGCGAGGGACAGCTGGTCCCTCGCCGAAGTTTTGTGCGGGAGCGAGACCACGTCTCACGAGGGTGGAGAGATAAGGAGACCACGTTTCACGAGGGCGGAGAGATGAGGAGATCACGTTTCACGAGGGCGGAGAGATGAGGAGATCACGTTTCACGAGGGCGGAGAGATGAGGAGATACGCAACCTGGTGTCTCCTCGCAGCATGCCTGCTGTTACTCACCGGGGCCTGGGCCCAGGAGCCCTCCACCAGCCGCCAGGCGGCGAGCCCGCCCGCCGCCCGCAGAGAGGCCAACCTGCTGCGCATTGGCAACCAGCCCGCTCTGCTCCTGTGGGCGCGGGGCCTCGCCGACAAGGCCGACCTGGAGCAGTACGCCGGGGCGGGACTCAACACCGTCTACGTGCTCGTCGCCGGCGACTCTGAGGAGCAGCTCGAGGCCGCCTCCGAACTGCTCTCTGCCGCGGAGCAGCAGGAGCTGTTCGCGGTGGTGGCGGTCGAGCCGGGGGCCGTGCACGATGCTGACGGGAACGCGCTCGCGCCTGATCCCACCTCGGAGGCCTATGGCGATGCAGTTGCGGACCTGGTGACCGCGCTCGCGGCGCGCTTCAAGGATCACAAGAACCTCATCGCCTGGTCCATCGAGGCCCTCCCCTCCGGCCTCTTCTCCTGGAACGACGCCGCCTTCGTGGTGTACCTGCAGGACTGGTACGATGGCTCGCTCTCCCGGCTGAACGAGTCCTGGGGCGGGGAGTTCAGCGAATGGGAGGCAGTGACTCTGGAGGCGGCACGCAGTGTTGATGCGGCGCTCCCTGGCGGGCTGGGCCGCGGCAGTGTGGACTACGCGATGTACCGCCAGGTGGCCTACGCCGACGCGCTCTCCCTCTGGGCCAGGGCCTTGCGCTCCGCCGATCCCGGCCGGCTGGTGTTCGCCTCTGCGCTCACCGACTATCGCTCCATCATCAGCGTCCCCAGCGGCTTCGATGGGCTGGTGCTCAACACCTATCCGAGTGTGGCCGAGATGGACCTGGAGAGCCATAATGTCCACGCGGTGGACATCGCCCGGCGGGGCAACCGCTTCGCCGCCATCCCGACCTTCTGGGTGGATCGCGATCTCGACCCGGTCCGCACCGCCAACTGGATGAACCAGGCGCTCCTGCACGGGGCCGCGGGCCTGGGTTTCTCGAGCTGGTCACCCATCCAGGAGTCCGAGGAGATGCAGGGGGCCATCAAGGACCTGGCCGAGGCGGTCCGCTCCACCCGGCTCTTGCCGGCCCAGCCCGTGGCCCGCGCCGCGGTGCTCTACCAGCCCATCGCGGGCGGCGCGATGCGCAATGGGCAGGGCCTCTACGGCTACCTCGATGGCGTGACGCCGGATGAGCCGACCACGCTCTTCGCGGTGGCCCGCGGGGGCACCCGCTATGGGCTGCTCGACGTGCTCGCCACCAGCTCGCTTCGGGAGGCCGACTTGCAGCAGTATGGCGTGATCTTCGCGCCCATGGTGCTCTCCCTGCCAGACGACCAGCAACTGGCGCTCCACAACTTCGTGCTCCAGGGCGGCGCGGTGGTGACCGACGCCGGCATCGGCATGTACCAGGGAGCAGGCACGCTGGACTCAATGCCGCCCGTGGTCGCGGAGATGCTGGGCATGCGCTATGCCGAGGCCGGCGCGAGTGCGCAGGCCGACGAGTTCGGCTCTGCTGGCGAGCCTGGGGGCGCGGGCCAGCCGGGCATCGCCGTGCCCGTGGGGCCGGGCGAGGCAGGCCTGGCCATGGATTCGGACCTGGCGCGCTTCGCCGATGTGCTCGAGCAGTTCCTCGGCCGGCCGGATGTGAGGAAGTACCTGGGCGAAGAGTTCATCAGCGAGGAGGGGCCGGGCTTCCGGGTGCGAGCGCTGGGGCGCGGTTTCTCCGTCTACGCGCCCACCTTCCTCTACGCCACCTGGGGCCCTGCGGACCCTTACTTCAACGAGTTCCACGACCGGATTCTCTCCTGGCAGCGCGACCTGGAGGTGATCGAGCCCGAGGGCATCTGGCCGCCGGTGGGCGCCGCCATCTACCGCGACTGGTCCGTTGGGTTGGCCTCGCCGGAGGGGCTGGTCGCTACGGTTGACCTCTATGACCGCAGGAACCAGATGTACCTGGTGCCCCTTGGGGCGATGCGGGTGGCCAATCCGGAGGAGGACCAGCGCATCGAGCTGCTCTTCCCGGGGGCCAGGCTGGCGGTTGCTCGCCCGGTGCCGGTCTACCTGCGGACTTTCGATGAAGAAGGGATCTTGACCGCCTCGCTGATCCGCTACGATGCCACGGGGATCGAGCTGGAAGTACACGGCAGCGGCGCGGTCGCCAACCCGACCCGCGCTGGCATCGGCATCTCCGGCGGCGATCTGACCAATATCGAGATTGAGATTCACGACGGGGCCTATCGGCTCGCGGCTGGGTCCATGCACCGGGTGGTGCTGGAGGAGGGCCTGCGGGCTCGCCGGCGGGAAGAGACCATGATGCCGAATCGGGACACTGGCCTGCTGGTGATCCAGGTCCCTGTGAGCGCGGCCCGCATCACCATTGAGCCGGCCCCTGAGCGGTAGCAGGCCCATGGAGAGGAGACGCGCGAGCCGGTGGCGCGGTCTCGCGCACTACAGAGTCTCTTGCATCATGGTGAGAGACCATGATTCAAGAGACTCGCCAGGAGAGCGTCTGGTGCCCTTCTGAGAGATTCTCTTGCATCAGGGGTATTACCCTGATGCAAGAGAATCTGCAGGAGTGACCGATGCGGCTCACGCCGGAGGAAGTCGAGCACGTCGCCTTGCTGGCGCGGCTGCGGCTCACGGAGGAGGAGCGGGAGCGCTTCACCGCTCAGCTCAACTCCATCCTCGGTCACTTCGAGCAGCTCCAGCAGCTCGACACCTCGGGGATTCCGGCGATGTCACACGCGGTGGCCATGTCGAACATCCTGCGGGAGGACGAGCCGGCGCCATCGCTGCCAGCGGAGGAGGCGCTGAGGAACGCGCCCGATCAGGCGAACCGCTGCTTCCGCGTCCCCCGGGTGATCGAATGAGCGCCTCCCCCGAGTTGATCGGCCTCACCGCGCATGAGCTCTCCGGTCTGCTGGGGCGGCGGGAGGTCTCCGCGCGGGAGCTGCTGGAAGCCACCTGGCAGCGCGTCGCGGAGGTGGACGGAGAGCTGCACTCCTTCGTCCTGCTCACCCGGGAGCAGGCCGAGGAGCAGGCGGCGGCGGTGGATGCCAGGCGAGGGCGAGGCGAGGAGCTCCCTCGTCTGGCGGGCATTCCCATCGCGCTCAAGGACATCTACTGCACCAAGGGGATCGAGACCACCTGCTGCTCGCGGATCCTCGCCGGCTTCGTGCCACCTTATGACGCTGACGTGGTGGAGCGCTGCCGCGCCCACGGGCTGGTCTTCCTGGGCAAGACCAACATGGACGAGTTCGCGATGGGCTCCTCCACGGAGAACTCCTCCCGGGGGCCGACGCGCAACCCGTGGGACCTGGAGCGGGTGCCCGGGGGGTCCAGCGGGGGCTCGGCCGCGGCCGTCACCGCCTGCGAGACCATTCTCGCCATGGGCACCGACACGGGTGGCTCCGTGCGTCAGCCGGCCAGCTTCTGCGGCGTGGTCGGTGTCAAGCCCACCTACGGCCGGGTGTCCCGCTACGGGGTGATCGCCTTCGCCAGCTCGCTCGACCAGGTGGGGCCGATCACCAGGGATGTGCGCGACTGCGCGCTGCTGCTGAACGTGCTCGCCGGCCACGACCGGCGCGACTCCACCTCCATCAACACGCCCGCGCCGGACTACACGCAGGCGCTGATCCCCGATATGGCAGGGCTCCGGGTCGGGCTGGTGAAGGAGTTCATGGAGTACCAAGGGGTGGGAGTGGAGGCACAGGTCGGCGAGGCGGTGCGCGCCGCGGTCCGGAAGCTGGCCGAGCTGGGCGCGGAGTGCGCGGAGGTGTCTCTGCCTCACCTCAACTACTCCATCCCCGTGTACTACATCATCGCCCCCGCGGAGGCAAGCTCTAACCTTGCCCGCTACGACGGGGTGCAGTACGGCCACCGCACCGCCCGCGCGGACGACATCATCGAGATGTACACCAAGACCAGAGACGAGGGATTCGGCCCCGAGGTGAAGCGCCGCATCATGTTGGGCACCTACGCGCTGAGCGCGGGCTACTATGACGCCTACTACCTGAAGGCGGGCCAGGTCCGAACGCTGATCCGGCGGGACTTCGACCGCGCCTTCGAGAGCTGTGACCTGCTGGTCGGCCCGGTCACCCCTACGGTGGCCTTCCGCCTGGGGGAGAAGACCGACGACCCGGTGGCGATGTATCTCTCGGATGTGTGCACCATCCCGGTCAACCTGGCCGGCCTGCCGGGGATGTCGCTCCCCTGTGGGTTCTCTCGGGAGGGGCTGCCCATCGGCCTGCACCTGGTGGGCAAGCCGCTCGGGGAGGAAGTGCTGCTGCGGGCCGCCTACGCCTTCGAGCAGAGCACGGACCACCACCGCCGGCGGCCCGTCCCCATTGGGGAACGGGATGGACGGCGCTGCTGCGTGACGAAGCTGTAGGGCGGGCCGCGCTCGCCGCCGTGGGAGCGCGGTCCCGCGCGCGACCCGGCCCGGCTGTCGGCCGACGGCCATAGAGAAGAGCCGATCATGAGGGAGCAATCGCCAAAGCCGCGCCTGCAAGTGGCGCTGGATTTCGTCGAACTGGACCGCGCGCTCCAGGTGGCGGCCGAGGCCGCGGCCGGGGGAGCGGATATTCTGGAGGCGGGCACTCCTCTGATCAAGAGCGTGGGCCTGGAGGCGGTGCGCCGGCTGCGGGCCCAGTTCCCCCAATTGCTCATCGCCGCGGACATGAAGGTGATGGACGCGGGGCGGATTGAGGTGGAGGCGGCGGCGAAGGCGGGCGCGCACCTGGTGCATGTGCTGGCGGCCGCGGCCGATGCCACCATCGCCGAGTGCGTGGAGGCGGGTCGGGAGTACGGGGCCCAGATCGTGGCCGACCTGATGGGCGCGGCCAACCCGGTATCGCGGGCGAGGGAGCTGGCCGCGCTGGGCGTGGATTTCATTGATGTGCATGCCGCCATAGACCAGCAGATGCAGGGGGCCGATCCCTTTGGGCTGCTGCGGCAGGTGGCCCAGGTGGTCGAGGTGCCGCTGTGCGCGGCCGGAGGGATTCACTCCGAGAACGCGGTCGAGGCGGTGCAGGCCGGGGCCTCGGTGGTGATCGTCGGGGGAGCTATCGCCAAGGCCGCGGACGCCAGGCAGGCCACCGTGGAGATCAAGCGCGCCATCACGGAAAGGGTGAGCATTCCGACCACGCTGTTCAAACGCGCCTCGGGAGAGCAGATCCGGGAGGTGCTGAAGGCCATCTCGACTGCCAACCTGTCGGATGCCATGCACCGGCGGGGAGTGCTGCCAGGGCTGCGCCCGGTGACGCCGGGTATGAAGGCAGTGGGGCCAGCTCTCACGGTGCGGACCGCGCCGGGAGACTACGCCAAGCCGGTGGAGGCGATTGATGTGGCCCAGCCCGGAGACGTGATCGTGGTTGACGCCGGCGGCGTCCCTCCCGCGGTGTGGGGTGAGATGGCCTCCCGGAGCGCGATGAACCGCGGGGTGGCGGGGGTGGTGATTCACGGCGCCATCCGCGATACCGGCGATATCCGGGCCCTCGGGTTCCCCGCCTTCGCCAGCCATATCTGCCCAAATGCGGGAGAGCCGCGGGGGCTGGGCGAAATCGGGGTCTCCATCACCATCGGGGGCGAGGCGGTGGAGTCGGGGGACTTGATCCTGGGCGACGATGACGGCGTGGTCCGCATCCCTCGCGACCGGGCGGCTGAGTGGGCGAACCGAGGGATGGAGGTATATGAGCGGGAAACCCGCATGCGGGAGGAGATCACCCGCGGCGGCACCTACGGGGAGCTGGCCGAGCTGGAGAAGTGGGAGAAGCCGCGCTAGCCCGGCCTGGTGGGGAGCGGCGGAGCTATGAGGATCGCCATCATCGGGGCCGGAGGCATGGGCTGTCTCTTCGGCGGCTTGCTGAGCCAGGGCGGCCACGATGTCTGGCTGCTCGACCGCCACGCCGACCGCGCCCGCACCCTCAACCGGCGGGGCATCTGGATCTCCGGGGTGACCGGCGAGTTTCGCTCCCCGGTGCGCGCCACTACGGTCGCCCGAGAGGCAGCGCCGGCCGACCTGGTGATCGTCGCCGTGAAATCCTATGACACCGAGGGGGCGGCGGGCTCGGCGCAGGCCCTGGTTTCTGCCACCACCACCGTCGTCACCTTGCAGAACGGCCTGGGCAATCTCGAGGTGCTCCAGGAGGCGCTTGGCGCGGACCGCGCCATCGCCGGGGTCACCAACCAAGCGGCCACCCTGATCGCGCCCGGCCAGGTTCACCACGCGGGCGCCGGCGTCACCACCATCGGCGAGCCGAACGGAGAGCTGAGCGAACGGCTCACCAGGATCGCCAGCGCCTTCTCGGAGGCCAACCTGCCGGTGGAGCTGACCACCCAACTGCGGTCCGTGCTCTGGGGGAAGCTCGCCGTCAACGCGGGCATCAACCCGGTGGCGACGCTGGCCCAGGTGCGCAACGGGGGAATCATGGAGTCGGCCAGCCTCCGCCAGGCGCTGCGCGGGGCCGTGGTCGAGGTGGAGCAGGTGGCGAAGGCGAAGGGCATCAGGCTGCCCCAGCCGGACGTGGTCCAGCACGCGGAGGAGATCTGCCAGCGCACCGCAAACAACCTCAACTCCATGCTGCAGGACTTCTACCGCCAGCGCCGCACCGAGGTGGACGCGATCAACGGCGCGGTGGTGCGACAGGGAGCGGCCGCCGGTGTCCCGACACCCACGAACCAGACGCTGCTCAACCTGATCCACGGCCTGGAGGAGACCTACGCGGCAAGGGTCGCTCACTGAGGCCCGTCGCAGGGCAAGTTGGGCTGGTTCGCTAGCGCGCTGCCGAAGCCCAGGCCCCTCGCTTCGGCGGTACAGTGCCGAAGCAAGCGAGCATAGGGAACTCACATGATCATCGTCGGCGAACGCATCAATGGCACGTCGCGGCGCATCCGAGAGGCGATCCTCGCCCGGAATGCTGATCTCATCGCCGAGGAGGCGACCAAGCAGGCCGAAGCCGGAGCCGACTACCTGGATGTCAACAGCGGCACTGACCCCGAGCGCGAGCCGGCCGACATGCGCTGGCTGGTCGAGACCGTCCAGGCCGCGCTGGACCAGCCCTTGTGCATTGACTCACCCAATCCCGAGGCCCTCCAGGCCGGCCTGGAGGCACACCGGGGGCAGGCGCTGGTGAACTCGGCCAGCGCCGAGGAGGGAAGGCTGGAGCCGGTGCTCTCGCTGGTTCGCAGCCACGGCGCCCGGGTGGTGGCCCTCACCCTCGATGACTCCGGCCTCCCGAACACTGCTCAGCAGCGGGTAGAGATCGCTGGGCGGCTGGGCCAGGCCGCCCAATCCGCAGGCATCGGCCTGGGCGACCTGTTCATAGACCCCCTGGCGCGCGCGGTGGGCCTGGAGAACGATCAGGGGAGGGCCGTGCTGGAGGCGATCGCCAGCATCAGGGAAGCGCTTCCGGGAGCGCATCTGATCTGCGGCCTGAGCAATGTGTCCTTCCAGATGCCGGCCCGCCGCCTGCTCAACCGCACCTTCCTCGCGATGGCCATGGCCCATGGCCTGGATGCCGCCATCCTCGACCCGCTCGATAAGGGGCTGATGGCTACCGCCTGCGCCGGGGAGGCGCTGCTGGGGCGGGACGAGATGTGCCTCGATTACCTCCGAGCGTTCCGGGCGGGACGCCTGGAAGGGTAGTCCGGTTGGAGATCACCAGGAAGCCGGCTCTCCAGCACTTCTTCGAGCCCGCCTCGGTGGCCATCATCGGCGCCTCCACCCACCCCGGCAAGGTGGGGCACGGCATCCTGCGGAACATGCTCACCTCTGGCTTCCGCGGCGCCGTCTACCCCGTCAACCCCAGGGCCGCCGAGATCCTGGGCGTGCGCTGCCATCGGAGTGTGCTGGATATCGAGGGGCCTGTGGAGCTGGCCGTGGTGGTGGTGCCCGCTCCTGCGGTTGTTCCCGTAATGGAGGAATGTGGCCAGAAGGGCATTGATGCGGCCATCGTCATCTCCGCCGGCTTCAAGGAGGCCGGCCCGGAAGGAGTGGAGCGGGAGCGAGAGCTGGCCCAGGTCGCCAAGGGCCACGGCATCCGGGTGGTGGGGCCCAACTGCTTGGGCATCATCGCCACGGGCAGTGGGCTGAATGCCTCCTTCGCCCCGGTGTTCCCCAAGCGCGGTTCGGTCGCGCTCATGTCCCAGTCCGGCGCGCTCGCCACGGCGATCCTGGACTGGTCGGTGCAGCAGGGGATCGGCTACAGCAAGTTCGTCAGCTTCGGCAACGGCGTGGACATCGGCGTGGTCGAGCTGCTGCGTGCTTGGCACGAGGACCCCGAGACGAAGGTCATCGTCGCCTACATCGAGGGGCTGCCGAACGGCCCCCAGTTCATGGAAGTGGCTCGCCAGGTGTCGGCCGAGAAGCCAGTGATCGTGGTCAAGTCCGGGAGCACACAGGCGGGGGCGCGCGCGGTATCCTCCCACACCGGCAGCCTCGCCGGATCCGAGCAGGCCTACGATTCGGCCTTCCGCCAGTGCGGGGTGATCCGGGCTCGGTCGGTCGAGGAACTCTTCGACCTGGCCATCGCCTTCGCCTATCAAGACCTGCCGCGGGGCCCCAACGTGGCCATCATCACCAATGCCGGCGGCCCGGGGATCATGGCCACCGACGCAGTGGAGAGAGAGGACCTCCGGCTCGCGCCCATTGACCCCATAACCGTGGAGCTGCTGCGCACTCGCCTCCCCCCGGCCTCCAACTTCTACAACCCGGTGGATGCCCTGGGGGACGCGGATGCCGAGCGCTATGGCTTCGCGGCCGCGACCGTTCTCGCCGACCCGAATGTGGACGCGGCCATCGGCCTGCTCAGCCCGCAGGCGATGACCCAGCCGAAGCCCATGGCCGAGGGGCTGGTGAACGCCGCCTCCGCCGCGGGCAAGCCAGTGCTCGCCTGCTTCATGGGCGGCGGCGCGATGCAGGAGGCAGTGGCCTACCTCGCGGAGCATCGGCTGCCCAACTACCCCTATCCGGAGCGAGCAGTGCGGGCCCTCGCCGGGATGGTGGGCTATCGGGAGTGGCGGGAGGAGCCGCCCGACGAGATCCAGCGGCTGCCGGCCGACACCGCAACTGCGGAGGCGATCTTCCGCGAGGCCCGCGCCCAGGGGCGGGTCAACCTGGGCGAGGTGGAGGCGCGGGAGGTGCTCAAGGCCTATGGCATCGCGGTCCCCGAGAGCCGGGTCGCCCAGAGCCCCGAGGAGGCGGCCGACCTGGCCGAGGAGATCGGCTTCCCGGTGGTGATGAAGATCGTCTCCCCGGACATCCTCCACAAGTCCGACATTGGCGGAGTGCGAGTGGGCGTCCAGAGCCGCCAGGAGGCGATGGACACCTTCGACCTGATGATGCTGCGGGTGGGCCGCTACGCCCCCAAGGCCGAACTCCACGGCGTCGCGGTCCAGCAGATGGTGCGCGCCGGCCGGGAGGTGATCCTGGGGAGCACGCGCGACCCCCAGTTCGGCCCCCTGGTGATGTTCGGCCTGGGCGGAGTCTACGTCGAGGTGCTCCGCGATGTCAGCTTTCGGCTCGCTCCCTTCGGAAAGCGCCAGGCCGAGCGCATGGTGGAGGAGATCCGCTCCGCTCCCCTCTTGCACGGGACGCGAGGGGAGCGGCCCTGCGACCTCGACGCCATCGTCCACTGCTTGCTCATCATCTCGCAGTTGGTGACGGACTTCCCGGAGATTGTGGAGATGGACATCAACCCGCTGAAGGTGGGCGAGACGGGCAAAGGCGCGGTGGCCGTAGACACCCGCATCACCATCACGGAACAGTGATGCCCCCGGCCAGTAGAGGCGCTCCTGGGCGGGCGCCCGGAGAGCGGTCCTTCGCATGGGGGAGCCCCGCCGTCGGGGCGACCCGCCGCGGCCCGTCGCTCCGGGTCGGCGTCATCTCCCTGGGCTGCCCGAAGAACCTGGTGGACACGGAGGTGATGCTGGGCCTGCTCCGGCAGGCCGGCTTCTCCGTGGTCACCGAGGCCGAGCAGGCGGAGGTGCTGCTAGTCAACACCTGCTGCTTCATCGGCAGAGCGCGGGAGGAGTCGGCCGAAGCGCTCGCGGAGGCCGCCTCCCTTCGGCGGGCCGGGCGCGCCCAGGCGCTTATCTGCGCGGGCTGCTGGCCCCAGATGGAGGCGGCCCAGGTGCGCGCTCGCTTCCCCGAGGTGGACGCGCTGATCGGGCCGGGCGACGTGCCGGGCATCGTCTCTGTGGTCGAGCAGGCGCTCGCCGGAAGGGGAAGCGACCGCCCTCTCTCCCCGCCCTCCGCCTACCTCTACGATCACACTGCGCCACGCCTCCGGGCCACCCCGCCCTGGAGCGCCTACCTCAAGATCGCCGAGGGCTGCGACCACCACTGCCGCTTCTGCGTCATCCCCCGCCTGCGAGGTCGCTACCGCAGCCGCTCTCTCGAGTCGGTCCTCCTCGAGGCCCGCCAGATGGCGGCCTCGGGCGTGCGCGAGATCAACCTGATCGCGCAGGACACCACCGCCTACGGCCGCGACCTGGGCGGGCCCGACATCGGGGACCTTCTCTCCCGGCTCGCCGAGATCGAGGGGCTGCGGTGGATCCGGCTGCTCTACGCCTTCCCCACTCGGGTGACGCCTCGGCTGGTCGAGGTGATGGCCAGCCACCGCGCCATCTGCCAGTACATAGACCTGCCTTTCCAGCACGCGGACCGCGCCCTGCTGCGGCGCATGGGCCGGCTGGGAGATGGAGAGAGCTACCTGAAGCTGATCGCGCGGCTCCGCGGCTGCCTGCCCGACATCGCCATCCGCAGCACCTTCCTGGTCGGCTACCCGGGGGAGGATGACCAGGCCTTCGGCCGGCTGATGGAGTTCCTCCAGGCCGCCCAGCTCGACCGAGCCGGCGCCTTCTGCTTCTCGGCCGAGCCAGGCACGCGGGCCGCCGAGATGCCGGCCCAGGTCCCCGCGGAGGTGGCGGAAGCGCGCTACCACCAGCTCATGGCCAGCCAGCAAGGGATCTCACTCAGGAGGAACCAGGGCTGGGTGGGACGACAGATCGAGGCCCTGATCGAGTCCCGGGGCAGCTCGGCCAGAGAGTGGGTCGGCAGGAGCTTCCGGGATGCTCCGGAGATAGACGGCTCGGTCATCATCTCCTCCGGCCGCCCTCTGGAGCCAGGCAGGTTCGTCACCGTCCTGGTCACGGCCGCCCAGCCCTACGACCTGGTGGCCCGCCACCCGCCGTAGGAGCGGCATTGCCGCCCGGGTGTTGGCACTTCGCGGCAGGCAGATCCCCGGCCCCTGGCGAAATGAACAGGTGGGTCAGAGGGACCACACTCACACGGTTGTGGGCGAATGCTGGGGCGCAGGGCCGCTGAGGATGCCCTCTCTTCCGGTGAGCCGGGTGTCCGCTGAGAGGCAGCGGGTGTCGTCGGCGTCCAGGGCGACCCGCCCAGGGAAGGGGAGGAGGCCATGGAACTCGACACCTTGCTCGGGCTGGCGGTGCAGGTAGGGGCTTCGGACCTGCACCTGTGCCCAGGGGAGCCGCCGATTATGCGGGTCGAGCGGGTGATCCGCCGCACCCGGTTCCCGGAGGTGAGCGGCGACGAGATCGGGCAGATGCTGTTCCGCATCGCCGGCGCGGAGCGGTGGGAGCGCTTCCGCAGAGACCTGGAGTTGGACCTGGCCTATGTCCTGCCCGGCGCGGCCCGCTTTCGGGTGAACATCTACCAGGACCGCGGCCGCCCCGCCGCCTGCTTCCACCGCATCCCCTCCGAGGTCCAGACCATTGACGAGCTGGGCTTGCCGCCGGTGCTCAAGCAGATCGCCCTGCTGCCCAGGGGCGTGGTGCTGGTCACCGGGGCCACCGGCTGCGGCAAGTCCACCACCCTGGCGGCGATGATTGACCACATCAACGATAGCCGGCCCTGCCACATCATCACCATCGAGGACCCCATCGAGTTCATGCACCAGCCCAGGATGGCCTCCATCACCCAGCGGGAGATCGGCCAGGACACCCACAGCTTCGCCGACGCGCTCCGCCACGTGATGCGACAGAACCCGGACGTGATCCTGGTGGGCGAGCTGCGCGACCTGGAGACCATCCAGTTGGCCGTCACCGCCGGCGAGACCGGCCACCTGGTGTTCAGCACCCTCCACACACTCGACGCGGCTCAGACCATTGACCGGATGGTGGACGTGTTCGAGCCGGAGCGCCAAGAGCAGGTGCGCGCCCAGCTCGCCACCACCCTCCAAGCGGCGATCAGCCAGGACCTGATCCGCCGCGCCCAGGGCCACGGCCTGGTGGCGGCCTTCGAGATCATGGTCGCCACCCCGGGCATCCGCAACCTCATCCGGGAGCGCAAGACCCACCAGCTCTACAGCCTCATCCAGGCGGGCGGCGAGCTGGGCATGCACACCTTCGACCAGCACTTGCTGGAGCTCTATCGAGGGGGCGTGATCGCCGCCGAGGAGGCCCTTGCCAGGGCCAACGCCCCTGAGGAGTTCCGCAGAAAGGCCAAGCTGGAGGCCGTGGGCGCGGTCCAAGGCCCTCCGCAGACATGAGTAACGAGGCTGAGGCTCGCAGCAGGCTTCGGGGCTGGTCTCGGTGGGGTTCGCCGCCACTCCGCCGAGCGAGGCCCAGCAGCAAGAGGCGTTTCTCCCCTCCAAGTCGAATGGAGGTAGGGATCGGGCTTGGCACCAATGGCTGGCGCATCGGTGAGAGCCGGCCGGGGGTGCGCATCGGGCCAATGCAAGAGATGCTATAGGAGAAGTGACCGTGTCGGCAGATCGCTATCCCATCCCCTTGGATGACCTTCTCAGGCTGCTGGTGCGACACACGGGGTCGGACCTGCACATTCGCGCGCACGAGCCCCCCATCTTCCGCGTCCACGGGGACCTGCGGCGGACCAACTTCCCGCCGTTCACGCCGGAGTACATCAAGAGCCTGATGTACAGCATCATGGGCCCGGAGCGCATCGCCCGCTACGAGCGAGACCTGGAGTGCGACCTGGCCTACTCCATCAAGGGCCTGGCGCGGTTCCGGGTGAACGTGTTCAGGCAGCAGACCTCGGTGGGGGCGGTGATGCGGCTCATCCCCATCCGGGTGCAGAGCATTGACGAGCTGGGCCTGCCGCCGGTGCTGAAGGACATCGCCATGCTCCCCCGGGGCCTGGTGCTGGTCACCGGCCCCACCGGCTCCGGCAAGTCCACCACCCTCGCCGCCATGGTCAACCACATCAACGAGCGGAAGCCGCTCCACATAGTCACCATCGAGGACCCGATCGAGTTCATGCATGGTGACAAGGTGGCGGCGATCAACCAGCGCGAGGTGGAGATGGACACCCACAGCTTCGCCGACGCGCTTCGCCACGTGATGCGCCAGAACCCGGATGTGATCCTGGTGGGGGAGATGCGGGACAACGAGACGATGCAGTTGGCGATCACCGCCGCCGAGACGGGCCACCTGGTGTTCTCCACCGTGCACACCACCGATGCCGCCCAGACCATTGACCGGATCGTGGATGTGTTCGAGCCGGAGCGCCAGGAGCAGATCCGCATGCAGCTTGCGGTCACCCTCCAGGCGGTGATCTCGATGACCCTGATGCCTCGCGCCGACCGGCCGGGCCGCGTGCCGGCCTTCGAGATCATGCTCGCCACTCCCGCCATCCGCAACATGATCCGGGAGCGCAAGACCCACCAGATCTATGGCGCCCTCCAGACCGGCGCCGAGATCGGGATGCAGACCTTGGACAACCACCTGCTGGAGCTGTTCCGCGCCGGCATCGTGAGCTATGAGATGGCCCTCTCCAAGTCCTCCAACCCGAGCGAGTTCGCCTCCCGGGCGGGAGTGGGCGAGAGGGCCGAGGAGCTGATCTCGGCCGCGCCCGGCGAGGTGTGAGAGGGGAGGAGGGTCAACCATGTCCGCAAGGCAAGTCACCGTTGACGGTCTGCTGCGCACCGCGGTGGAGCGGGACGCCTCAGACATCCACATCAAGGCCGAAAGCCCGCCGCTGCTGCGCATCTACAGCGAGCTCATCCCCATGGACCTGCCGCCCTTCACTCCAGAGGAGGCGAAGCGGCTCTCCTACTCCATCCTTTCCCGGGAGGAGCGGGAGGAGTTCGAGCGGGAGTGGGAGCTCGACCTGGGCTACGACATCCCGGGGCTGGCGCGCTTCCGGGTGAACGTGTTCATCCAGCGCGGCATGGTCGGATCGGTCTACCGGATCATCCCGCTGCAGGTCCAGACCATCGAGGAGTTAGGCCTGCCAGATATCTGTCGCTACTTCTCCGAGCGACCCCGGGGCCTGGTGCTGGTCACCGGCCCCGCCGGCTGCGGCAAGTCCACCACCCAGGCGGCCATGCTCGACCACGTCAACAAGCACTACCCGGTGCACATCGTCACCGTGGAGGACCCCATCGAGTTCGTCCACGAGCCCAAGCTCTCCCTCATCAACCAGCGGGAGCTGGGCCGGGACACGCGCAGCTTCGCCAACGCCCTCAAGTACGTGCTCCGGCAGGATCCGGACGTGATCCTGGTGGGCGAGATGCGCGACCTCGAGACCGTTCAGCTCGCCATCCGCGCCGCCGAGACCGGCCACCTGGTGCTGGGGACCCTGCACACCACGGACGCGGTGCAGACTGTGGACCGGGCGATTGACATCTTCCCCACTCACCAGCAGCAGCAGATCCGCATGCAGCTCTCCGTCAACCTGCTGGGGGTAATCTCCCAGATCCTGGTGCGGCGCGCCGACGGCCGGGGCCGCACCGCCGCCTTCGAGACCCTGGTGGCGATCCCGGCGGTGCGCAACTCCATCCGGGAGCGGAAGACCCACCAGATCTCCTCGGTCATCCAGACCGGCGCCCAGCACGGCATGATGAGCCTCGACCAGTCCCTGGCCCACCTCTGCCGCACCGGCGTGATCACCTTCGAGGAGGGCGAGGGAAAGGCCAAGAACAGGCAGGAGTTTCAGCAGCTCGTCCAGACCGGCGAGACCGTTGGCGCCCGCAGCTAGCTGCCTCGCCCGACCTGTTGGAGGTGCCGAGAGCGCAACGCCACCAGGCTCTGCCTGGTGGCGTCTTGCTGGCAGGGCCTGGGAGGGCGCGGCTCAACAGAGAAGGAAGCCGTCGGCGGGACACGAAATCCCACGCGACTCGTGGGCTTTGTCTCGCCAGCCGACACCGCCAGGGAGAGGACCGGGCCAGGGGCGGGTAGACTCTGCCCAGCCAGGCTGACCATGGGTCAGCCCGAGCGAAGGAGGAGGACGCATCTATGGGAGCAGTGATCGAGGCGACCGACGCGACCTTCGAGCAGGAGGTGCTGAAGGCCGAGCTGCCCGTGCTGGTGGACTTCTGGGCCCCGGGTTGCCCCCCCTGTGCCGCGTTGACGCCCGTTCTGGAGAAGATCGCTGGCGAGATGAGCGCCCAGTTCAAGTTCGTCAGGGTGAACGCGGCCCAGGAGCGCAACACCGCCGCCAAGTACCGCATCCAGGCCGTGCCCACTCTGTTCATCTTCAACAAGGGAGAGGTCGCCGACAGCGCCATCGGCTTCCAGCCGGACCAGGAGATCCGCCGCCGCCTCGCCGCCGTCGGCGAGAAGGTCGGCTGATTCCCACTCACCGCGGGGCAAGACCGTGAAGGGCTTTCGGGGACCTCCCTTGCCAGACCCCTCGGAGGACAGCAACGCAGACAGGTGAACGCCGCGGCTGACTCAGATCGCGTGTGGGACCTGATCATCTTGGGCGGGGGGCCGGCCGGGCTCACCTGCGCCCTCTACGCCTGCCGGGGCCGCTACCGCACCCTGGTGCTGGAGCGCATGATGACGGGCGGCCAAGTCGTCCTCAACGATGTCGTCGAGAACTACCCCGGCTTCCCCGAGGGCCTGCGCGGCTTCGAGCTGGCCGACCGCATGACCCGCCACGCCCAGCGCTTCGGCGCCCAGGTCGAGAACGGAGAGGTCAGCGGCATCGAGGTGTCGGCGCGCCCCTTCCGCCTCTCGCTGGCCAGTGGCGAAGAGCGCCTGGCGCGCGCCCTGCTCATCTCGACCGGCAGCCGGCCCCGCAAGCTGGGAGTGCCGGGGGAGGCGCAGTTCCTCACCCGCGGCGTCTCCTACTGCGCCACCTGCGACGGCCCGCTCTTCGCCGAGCGCCAGCTCATGGTGGTTGGCGGCGGCGACACCGCGGTCGAGGAGGCGCTCTTCCTGGCCAATCTCGCCGCCAAGGTCACCGTGGTGCACCGCCGGGACCAGCTTCGGGCGGCGCGCATCCTCCAGGAACGCGCCCTGGCCAATCCCAAGATCGAGTTTCTCTGGAGCCACGTCGTGACCGAGATAGTGGGCGATGAGGCGGCGCGGGCCGCCCGGGTCCGCCACGTGGTGACCGGGGAGGAGAGGGAGGTGCCGGCGGAGGCCATCTTCATCGCGGTCGGCACTGTGCCCCAGAGCGACTTCCTCCCGGCCGAGGTGGAGCGCGACCAGGCCGGCTTCGTCATCACCGGCCCGGACCTCTCCACTTCCGTGCCAGGCATCTTCGCGGCCGGCGATGTGCGCGCCGGGGCTTTGCGACAGATCGCTTTCTCGGTAGGCGATGGCGCGCTTGCTTACCGGAGCATCTTCCTCT
>Ga0315307_1000199_pt1 | contig 24440 bp, 23 predicted proteins | sample TDP2_MG_FD_203079 | JGI IMG/M metagenome (GOLD analysis project Ga0315307, IMG submission 203079) | Freshwater sediment microbial communities from Lake Towuti, South Sulawesi, Indonesia - TDP2 | ecosystem: Environmental > Aquatic > Freshwater > Lake > Sediment | place: Indonesia: South Sulawesi...
TTCAAACTTAATCTTAGTTCCGAGATTCTGTGCCGTAACCCCCAACTGAAGCCTGCTTTTCCCAATCATAAACTTCCCCAGCGCTCCGACATCAAAGGCAAAGGCTGTAGCCGAATACTTCTCCACCAAAGTTGAATGGAGGAACTTAATTGCCAATCCCAAAGAGACTTCGTTTCTGAGTTGAGAAGTGGATCTTGCCCTCGGCGCCATTCGCTCACCTTTTTCACCTCCCCTCAGGATAGTGTAGCCAAAGCCCAGATTTGCTAAATAGTCTTCCTCGGCTCTCACAGTTTTGCCTTCCGGATCGAGAACCATCTTCCCTGCCTGAAAAATAGAGACGGCCAGTCCAATTGTTGCGCGGTTTCTTCGTGCAATCATTGGCCTGAATCGCCTCCCCTTTGCTTCTCTTTCCGCTTTCCCTCCTATTGGATGCGCATACCCAATAAATCCGAACCAGGTATCTACTAAACTGTCCAGATACATTACACTAATCTCGTGGTTTCTAATGTGGGCAAGTCCGGCTGGATTGAAAGTGAGGGCGTTCACATCATCAGCCAGGGCAACAAATGCTTCCCCCATTCCTAAAGGGCGGGCGCCACTGGTCTGCTTCAGTACCGTAGCTCCACTGGTACCAGCGGCTAAGCAACCTATGCCGGGATGAGAAAAGAAAAAAGCCACAAGAACGAATATAAAAAAATAAGTCCTCTTTCCCATTGTATAAGCGGACTAAATTATTTTTGAACTATTATAACTCTCGCCAGGACCTGACGACAGTTGTCGGGTTACCCCCTGCTATCGGCACCTCAAAGCCAAACTCGCCCCATTGTACGGTCACATTTGAATTTACATTAATGGTCCCACCGGACTCTATGACACCATTTATATCCACATTTGAATTAGCGTTTACCTGAGTCGTACCAGAAATAAGACCGTTAATCTTCACATTGGAGTTTATCATAATATCAGCCGTATCCCAGGTCCCGCCAGACACAATCAGATTTACATCTGCATAACCACCACCCGGGCCGTAGACATTGGAACAGAGCTCTAATCCATACTGTCTCCCAGACCCGCCGCTTACCCATATTGTCCCCTCTCCCTCAAATGTAATGTTGGAACTGAACCTGACTCCCTCCGTAAATTTGTGCACTTTGCCATCCAGGTGGAATACCTCATTAGCCTCATAATTCATAAAGTCATTGTAAACTACCTTATCCATATTGTCAAGTGCAGGCAAATCAACAGAGCAATACGAGTCTAATGGCGCTGTATCTGAAGAAGTATCTCCCTCGCCAATGAATGGATTTCCACTCCTTATTCTACTTTCCTGGTATATGCCGGTGGACGGCGTGTCGCCACCCTGACTTTCATTGGTAGGACCTCTTGATTTTATCTCTCTTCCTGGTTCCATATAGAGGTTGCCGGTAATCCAGACACCTTTAGCCATACCTGTACTCGTATAGATTGAGCCATCGCTGGCTCCAGGACTGCTCGGTTCTATGAAGACATTATTACCGAGAACTATCTGCCCATCACTCCTCAGGTCCCCCCTAATTGTGATGTTGGATGCCACAGTAAGCCCTTCTTTTGCTCCAATAGCATAGGGAGGTGTGCCTGGCACTATATTCACTACAGACCTCACCATCCGCTTTTCCTTGAAATTAGTAACATCAGGCACATAACCCGTAGAGATTATTATATAATAGTTTTCTGGTTGCCCTTGAGTAGAAACGACGACAATAAACTGACCTTCAGTCCCGACAGAATAGGTTGTCGGTCCCCTATAGTCTAGGTCCTTTTGCAATTCGTTAATCGCATATTCCACCCCACCGTCGGCAATATAAAGGGCAGCATCTGATAGCCTACCTTTAATTTCAAACCTCGTCTCATAAGTGCCCAGAAAAACCATCGCTACTGCGAGAATTGAAAGAATAGCCAATAAGGCAACCACCATAAGAAAAGCGATGCCCTTTTCGTCTCTTATTGTTACCATTTTCTACCCCCTACCATTTGTCTACAATTAATGTACTAACATCAATGCTTTTATTCTGGCCTTCCTCAGTCCAGATAACTTCAATATCCACCCGCTTTAATGAACTCTCAAGCTGACTTATCCTTATGTTCCGAGTGAAGACCTTTCCCGATTGGGTTTGGGACTCTGTCTCCCATATCAAGGGATACCAGGGACTACCGATGCTTTCAAAAGACTCATTCCTTATCTCTTCCATCTTATCACCTGCAAAACTATATGCCAGAGTCTGAAATTGCATACCCTTAATGGAGACAGCGCTCCTGAGAAAAAGTTGGGTAAAAGCCAGAACAATAAAAGAGATAATCGCCAGAGCCAAAGCAAACTCAACATAGGTAAAGCCTGATAGCCAATACCAAGTGTTCTTATCCTCAAAAAGCCGACTTTTTAATCCCAGCATAATATCTCCATCTCCTAAAAAAGTATACCACAATTTAATTGTAGCGTCAAGGAGTATTCGGACTCACCTGGAATAGCCAGCCAAAGCTTCATTTCTTAAGGGAGAGCTATCGCTCTCTAGCTACATACTTAAGGTTTTCCACACTCTCCGCCCCAGCCCGATATGATATCAAGAGCGTGCGGTATGGCCGGGAGAACAACCTCTAAAGACTCTCTCACTCCCTTAGGGCTACCGGGTAGATTGATAATCAGACTCCCTTTCCTCACTCCAGCCACTCCTCGAGAAAGCATCGCATGCGGGGTCTTCTCCAGGCCTCTCACTCTCATCGCTTCTTCTATGCCTGGCACTTCCTTCTCTATGACTCCCATTGTGGCTTCAGGCGTAACATCTCTGGCGGATAAACCAGTCCCTCCAGTCGTAAGAATTAAATTTATCCCATCATTCACCATCTCTTTTAGCTTCGCGACTATGGCTCTCTTCTTATCAGGGACGATTTCATATTTTGTCACCCGGGCCTTCAACTTTTCCTCCAGCATCTCCCTAATCATCTGTCCGCTCTTATCAACCCTCTGGCCCTTCCATCCTTTATCGCTAATAGTCAAAATCCCAGCTGAAATTTTCATATTCCTCATACAGCCCCCTCACCTCCATCCTCTCCCCCGAGGGGAGAGGAAATTACGGCCGAGCGGCCCCGATAACTATCCCCACCTCTACTTCCCCTCAGGATGAAGGGATAGTTGCAGGAGCTTTAAATCGGCCAGGTTTCGTGTAGTGTAGCCCTTTATGGGCGTAATTCATACGGGCATAAAGCCCTGCACTACCGAGATAACTATCCCTTCATTCCTCTAATGTATCTTCCGCTCTTTCCACCTCTCTTTTCTAATAAATATATATTGCCAATCTCCATTCCCTTTTCCATTGCTTTACACATATCATAAACTGTTAGACCTGCGCAGGCCACAGCAAATAGTGCCTCCATTTCACATCCCGTAGCGTCCTTTGTTTTTACTTCTGCAGTTATTCTAAGACCGGCCTTAGACCGCCGGACAGAGACGTCCGGTCTTAAAAATTGAAAATTTATATCGCAGCCCGTAATCCTTATAGGGTGCGTCAAAGGAATCAACTCACTAACTCTCTTCGCTCCCATAATTCCAGCAATTTTCGCTATGGTCAACACATCTCCCTTAACGACCCTATTCTTCTCAATCAAGTTCAAGGTGTCTTGATTCATAAAAATTGTCCCTGTGGCACGGGCAATCCTCTTTGTCATTCTCTTCTCTGTAACATCAACCATCTTAGCTCTTCCTTCACGGTCAAAATGGGTAAAACCTTTCATCTTAGCCTCCAATCCAATTCATATTGTAATAAGAGTAATGTCTGATACCATTCAAATTATGCTTCTCTGGCTTACGGGATACCGCTTCATAGAAAAGGCTACGAATATTTCCTCCTTCTCGTAAAACTTTTTTTAAATCTGCTCCCCTTCTTGAAAAGAGACACGGAAGAAGCGTGCCTGTGGATGTTAGCCTGAGGCGATTACAATCCTCGCAGAAAGGCCGGGAGCGAGGCAAAATGAATCCAATAATAGTACCGCCATTCTCGGGCCTAAAATTCCTGGCCGGACCCGAACCAGGCACTTGAGCAGGAACAAGCCCCTTCTCCTTTATAATCCCGTCCATAACGCTCTCCAGGGGATAAAAGTAGTCCTCTCCAGATAAATGCATAAACTCAATGAAGCGCACATTCAAAAATTCTTTCTCTCCCCACTCAATGAAGTCAGTGATTTCGTCGTGATTTATTCCTCTCATTACCACGACATTAATCTTAATGGGTGAAAAATTCAACTTCCTTACCATATCAATTCCCGAAAACACCTCTCTTATGTCGCCGCCACAGGTAATCTCATTGAATCTACTATCTTTCAAGGTATCCAGACTGACATTGACTCTCGGAAGCCCGGCGTTCAATAGGTCGCGGGCATATTTCTTCAAAAGGACCCCGTTCGTGGTAAGCGAAAAATCTACGCCTAACCTTGCTAACCTTTCAATAAAACCGATAACCCCTTTCCGAACCAGTGGCTCTCCACCGGTAATCCTGAACTTATTAATTCCCAGTTCATTAGCACATTTAATTATCTCAATTAATTCCTCATATTTCAAAATCTCATCGGATGAGACCCTTCTAATTCCCGATGTGGGCATACAATAGAAGCATCTCAGGTTACATCTATCAGTAACCGAAATTCGCAAATAATCTATTTTCCGGCTGTACCTATCAAGAAGTTCTTTGCTCACTTTAAATCATACCATCTAAAACCAAAATCTGTCAGTAACTTCCATCACAAATCCGTGTGGGCCGCGAGTGGTCCAAAACCCGAGCATCATTCAAACACATTGACACAGGAGGCCTTAAAGGTAAAATACACATCCATACCCACCTTCAAACCCATCTCCTCTCTTGACCTCTCGGTAATAATAGCGACAAATGGAGTGGAAATCGACTCGCTTTTTGAATCCGGAAGCCTGGCAATCGGCTCCAGAGTAACCGAGACAATTCCGGCTCTATCCTCAATATTTGTTACCTCACCCAGAAAACTGTTACGGGCACTGGAATGGAGAGGCTTCAAAGAGAGTAAAATATCCTCTGGCCGGATAGTGGCGAAAACAGAATCCCCTGTTTTCTTCCATCCTGACTTATAGACAACCTCAACTCTTATCTTTCCCAGGTCCAACTTTTGAATGCCCTTCTCACTAATCAGCCGACCCCTGAAGAGATTCCCCACTTCTACAAACTCAGCAGCAAAAGAGGAGTTGGGATGCCGAAAAACTTCATCGGCTGTGCCCTCTTGCACAATTTCGCCTTGCCTTAAAACAAAGACCCTCTCGCCAAATTTTCGAGCCTGTATCAAATTATGTGTTGCCATCACGATAGTTACCTTCTTTTCTCTTACCAAATTGAGGATTAAACTCTCCATAATCCTCGTGCTCAAGGGGTCAAGATTGGCCATTGGTTCATCCAAAAAAAGAACCTCTGGTTCAAGAACTATTGCTCTTGCCAGCGCGACCCTCTGGGCCTCTCCGCTGGATAGAGTCAAAGCAGATTGCTCCTTAATGGATGAAAGTCCCACAGTTTTTAATCCCTTCTCAACTTTTTCTCTTATACTGGTATCTTTTCTCAGTTTCAATCCGTAGGCAACATTTTTCCAGACAGAAGTATTGAACATAAATGGGTTTTGCATTAGCACTGCGATTCTCCTTCTGACCTCCAGTTTCTCTTCTGAAGATAATGAGAAAGAAGGATAACCATCAAAATAGACCTCTCCAGAGGTCGCTCTGTCAAGAAGAGTGAGAATCCTGAAAAGGGTGGTCTTCCCTGCCCCGTTTGGCCCAATCACGCAGTTGATTCTACTTTCGCCAATCTCAATATTGACATCCCTCAGGACTTCCTTGCCATTGAAACTCTTACAAATTTTTTCCCCTTCAATATTCACCTGCCAGCTCCTTGAATTATCTGCAATACGATGTTGAGCACGAAGGCTACTGCTAAAAGAATAATTCCCAGGGCCACTGCCAGTTCAAAATCACCCTTCATGGTCTCTAAAGCAATAGCAGTAGTCATCACTCTGGTAGCTCCTCTAATATTTCCCCCGACCATCATAGTCATTCCAGTCTCTCCAATCACGCGGGCAAAACCCACAATAAATCCCGCCACGAGAGGGCTCTTTGCTTCTTTGAATAAAGTTACGACCATTTGCCAGCCGCTGGCACCTAGACTGACCGCTGTGTCCTTAACCATAGAAACGACCCTTTTCAGAGTTTGATAGGAAAGGCTGGTGATAATCGGCGTAGCGAGAAGGCTTTGAGCAATAATCATAGCCCAGGGCGTATAGAGTAAACCAAAAACTCCTAAGGGCCCCCGACGGCTGATGAAGAGGTAGACAACCAGACCAATGGCCACTGCCGGCACCGCCATCAGGCTATTTGTAATATTTACAACGAATTTTTTCCCGGGGAATTTTTTCAACGCAAGTAAAAGACTTAACGGTAAGGAAATCATAGAAGAGAAAAAGACAGCAGTCAGTGACACAGAAAAAGAAAGTAGAACGATACTGAAGACTTCCCTATCTAAAGATATAATCAACTCAAGAGACCTATTCAAAGCACCGAGGATATTATCCATCATTCACCTTCAATGACCCCGGGAATTGGCAAAGGAAAAAAGAGAGATTGCCCATACTCTTTTTGGCCGTAGGCCCTGATAATACTTTGCCCCTCGGCACCGGTAATGAAATCAACCAGTTTCATTGCTACTATGTAATTTATGTGGGAAAACTTCTCCCTGGAAAGAGGAATTATGGTATAGATATTGTAAAGACTCTCGTCTCCTTCTACCAGAATAGTCAAATTTAGCTCGGCCGTATGGGCGAGATAGGTTCCTCTATCGGTCAATGTATATGCTCTCTTCTCATTAGCAATTCTCAAAGTTCCAACCATACCTGTGCCTGCTTCAATGTACCAGCCTCCGGAAGGCTCAATTCCAACTATCCTCCAGAGTTCTTTTTCCTTCCTGTGCGTTCCCGAAGCGTCTCCTCGAGAAATAAAATTGGACTTTGTTCCTCCTATCTTCTTAAATGCCGCGATACCTTCCCTACCACCTCCAATCCGAGCAGGGTCTTCTTTTGGGCCAACGACCACAAAATCATTATACATAACCTCGTATCTTTTTGTTCCGTAACCCTCCTGGATGAGATTCTTTTCTCCAATCCGGTCATGGACTAAAATTACATCTACATTGCCCTCCTTAGCCAGGCGAATTGCCTGGCCGCTTCCCACAGCGATAACCTTAACTTTGCACCTATTTTCCTTTTCAAACGGGGGAAGCAAAACATCCAGAAGCCCTGAGTCCTGAACGCTGGTAGTCGTGGCTAAAATCAACTGCTGTTCTCTTCCCCTTCTGGCTAATGTAAAAATAACCAATGCAAGAATAAGATAAGACGCACTCATCACTGCAAAGATTACCATCAAAATCTTTTGCCATCGTAGCATACTCTTTTCAACCCCAAAATAAAAAATCCAGCATTCCGCGCCTGCAAAATACTGGACTTATCATCCCCCTTCTCAAGCACGGAAAGCGCTCCAATTTCTCAGAACACTCTATCGGCCATCTACCATATCTTCTATCTTTCAGATTCAGGTAAGATGGCTCGGAGAATACTTTTAAATTATATTATAAGAATTCTACTCTTCTGTCAAGTACTCCTCTTCACACTTTTTCGTGCTCTTTAGTGTCAAAAAATGGGCGCTGTCTCCATTTCCATTTTCTTACGATAACGGCACTCACCACAATCTTTACCACATCCCCGGGCAAGAAAGGCAGAGCTCCTAAAAGTAGAGCCTTAACAAGATTCATCTTTGCGACCCACATCAACCAGCCTATCCCCGGTAAATATATCGCCAGAAGCCCTGCTACCATAGCCAGAATTATTAGTCCAAAGGATGGTTTCTCTCTTCTCTCCAATAGATGTCCCACAAGGAAAGCTGCAGGGATAAAACCAAAGAGGTATCCCCCGCTCGGCCCGAGTAGACCACCAATTCCACTGGAACCCTTGGCAAAGACCGGAAGTCCGACAGTTCCCAGAAGGAGATATACCAGTTGACTCAAAGCCCCCAGATATTTCCCCAGTAGAGCCCCCGCGAGAAATGTGAAAAATATCTGAAGAGTAATGGGAACAGGAGTAAATGGCAGAGGAATAGCAATGAGCGCCCCAACTCCAGTGAGCGCTGCAAAGAGTGAGGAAAGAATCATCCCTTTAGTCTTAAGCAACATATTCCTTTCCTAAGATACAAAAGGCCATCCTCTTTACCCAAAAACCCTTCAAAACTCTACTCTAATCCCACACTCAAATGCACTGCCGGGCATAGGCACTCCCTGTATCTCTTCATAGGACACATTCAAAAGATTTGTTGCCCCCAAATGGAGTTCTAACTGGCCCAGGTTTTTCGAAAGACGACCATCCAGAATGAAATATGCTTTTCTATTGATCCGCTGTTTATATGTCCCCTTTAAATTCTGCTTAATCCCCCAAAGGAGAGGAAAGTCTATTCCCAGAAAGACCTGGTGCCGGGGATAATTCATAGCATACTTGGAAACATAATTTTCAAACTCTCTTGACTGTGACTTGATAAAGGTATAGCCGAGAAAAAAATTACTAGAACTCTTCAACCCAATTTCAAGGAGAGACTCCACTCCATAAGTGTGGACCTTTGTTATCTTAACCGCCTCCCAGGGCGAGAGAGAGTCCTTCCTGACCCAGTCAATGAGATTACTTTCTTTTCTAAAGAAGAGAGTTGTTCTGGAATCTAACCAATTATTTAGGTTAAAATCTCCTCCCAGTTCGGATGACCATGCCTCTTCAACCACCAGGCTGGGATTACCTACATTTTTGGGGCTCCAGTAGTAAAGCTCGGTGTAATCAGGAGGTCTAAATGACCTTCCAAAAGAAGAGCGGAGCTTAGCCTGTCGGGAAAGGTAGTAACCTATATTCATTGCCGGAGAAAATTGCCAGTTCCATTTTGAGTGATGGTCTATCCTGAATCCCGGATTGAGGATAAACTTCCTTCCTAAGGAGACTCCATACTCAGCGAAGATTGCTTCCCTGACATTTGAATGGTCGCCCAAGCGGGTGCTTTCCAACTCCTCTCTCACTACCTCTATCCCCAAAACAAATTCTCCTGTCTTTTCGGAATGAATTCCGAGCTGGACTTCACCTCCGTAAAGGTAAGTAGTGTGGTAGTTAACATAAGAATCTTTGTCAGTGATATCACCAATAAATTTGTCGTCATGCTGGCGGTAATATAGTCTGGATTCAACTACAAAATTTTCCCATTTTTCAGTTTCTGCCTTCAGGCTTCCCAATATAGTATTTGTCCACTCCTTAGAAGGCCAATTGCCGTAGAAATCGTTCGCGCCGAACTCCTTCTCAAGATAACCAAAGGAGAAGCCAATCGAGCCCTTTGAAAGGTTCAATGTAGAGTTACTGGAAAAGCACATGTTTTTGAAATCCGTATCAAACCTGTACCCATCGGACATTTTCCCTTCCAGGGAGAAGCGAGTGGCAAAATTCCCGAACCAGTCGGAGAAGGAAAGGCCACCGCCTCCAGTTCCATTTTCACCAGCGAAAGCCTCAAAACCCAGTTTACGGTCGTCAGGAGGCTTAGTAACGAAGTTAATAACGCCGCCAAAAGCGTCAGCACCATAAAGAGAGGACCCCTGACCATGAAGCACTTCAATCCTTTTCAAGTCTTCCAGGTTTATTGGCAAGTCGAGATTGTGATGGGCAGTCTGAGGGTCATTCATCCGCACTCCATCGACGAGTATCAGAACCTGGTGGAAAGTAGCCCCCCTCACACCGAGGTCGGCCTGTACCCCATAAGGACCCCTTTCCTGGAGGTCTACACCTGAAATGTACCTTAAGACCTGTAGAACTGAATGGATGGGAGAGGAGTTAATCTCCTCAGTATCAATGACACTCACATTTCTTAAAGACAGAGAGAAAGGCTTCGGAATCCTTGTGCCGGTGATAACTATCGTACCCAGGTCGCCAAGATAAGAATCCTCTTCCGAAAAGGAGGCTGAATGGCGACTACATATATTTAAGAGCAGGAAAAGAAGTAGAACTATTTTTTTCAAAATCTTCAATTCCACTCCTATAACTTCTTCCTACGGAGACCTTCCTCACAGAAGCCCAATTCAAGCCATTCGCAGCCTTTACAAATCACTCGGAGTTCTTCTGGCTTAATTTTTTTCTTTATGAGATCCAATAGGATTCTCAATTCAATCTTTCTCCCAATATTTATGCCGAGCCTATTAGCGACTTCGCGGTCAAATTCTTCAAGGTCTCTTCCCGGCTTAATGCACCTATTTTCAACATTATGGGGGCACTTTGAGCAGATATCATCAACTCCTTTGACCGCTTCAATTTTAATGGACGGGTTTTCTCTTATCCTGTCAACTACTAATTTCATATTCTCCACAAATTCCTTACTATATCCGAGACCCCGGAACCCATAAATGCATAGAAGATGGTGCGGCCGCAGTTTTATGTTACTTCTTTTCAGTGCTTAACCTCCTCAATATATCCCAGTATGCTCCGCGGTATCCTCTCTTGATCGCCTCAACCAAAATTTCGTTCTGGTTATAATTGTATCCCCTTTTCTGGTCATCCTTTGTGGCAAAGAAGAATCTGCTGTCACCCTTAATCAGGTCAGATATATACGAGTAGACATCTTCACCGAGTTCTGCTGACAAATAGAAAATCGGTTCAAAGAAATCGGTATTTCCTTTAACCTTGCCTCTGAGATTTCTATTTTTCTCCATTGGGCCTTCCTTTAAAACCCTGTTTCCCAATTCAGTCCCTGCATATATTCTAACCCCGACCATCACTCCCACTCTATCCGGCTCTGTTTCTCGCATGAGGTCAATCGTCTCTATTACCGTTTGAGAGTTCTCTCCCGGTCCTCCCAGGAGGAGGTCAAACATAAATGTTATGCCATTATTGTGGCAAATTTTTGCTATATTTCTTATTTCATCTTTACCAAAATCACGACCCAAATTCTTTAAAATCTTATCGCTACCATTATCTACGCCGAAGTCAATTCCGACGCAACCCGCCATCTTCATAAGACGCCCCAGTTCCCGGGAGAAGGGACCCGGGCTACAATATGCGTACCAGTTTATTTCCTTGCCAATTCCCCGGGCAACTATCTCCTGGCACACCGCCCGGGCATGTTCTTCCGGAAGGTTAAACTCACTATCGCAAAAGTGAAAATAGTTGATTCCCTCTTCAAGTAGTCTTTCCATTTCACTGACCACTGCTTGAGGATTTTTAAGACGAGTCCTTCTGCCCTTAGCCACAGGGTCAGCGCAATAGATGCATCGTTTATTACATCCGCGCTTTGTCTCAATATTCCCCTGTCCGCCTTCATTGAAATATCTTCTATTATCCACCAGGCTTCTTCGCTTCAAAGACAATTTATTCAAATTGCAATATTCCGGCGAATTACTAAGAAATCCTCTACCACTCCTATAAACCAATCCAGGGAGGTCTCCATACTCCTTCCCCTCAGCAATCCTATCCAGAAGTAGGGGAAGAACTTCTTCCCCGTCTCCCTTTATGCCTAACTCCAATTCGCAGTATTTTAGGATACTTTCTGGCATTATTGAAAAACCCACACCACCGATAATAACGGGCACATCCGTCTTACTCTTGAGATACTTGATTATCTCCCGTATCTCGGGTAGAAAAAAGTCCTGACTGAGTAGATAGCAATCGTCGGTATTTCTCAAGGTGATTCCTATGGCAAGAGGCGATTCCCTCTGGAAATACTCATCTATCGCCTTCTTATAATCGTCCAAAAAACAGATGTCAAGAAAATCCACAATATAATTTCTCTGAGTGAGTGCCTCTCCGACATAATCAAGCCCCAGAGGTGCTATAGCCGGCTTCATCTTATTTGTATTAATAAGTAGGATTCTCTTATCACTCATCTTATAGGAAAATAGAGAGAATTGCTATTTTCTAAACCGACATTTTGTCGGTTCCCTACCAGAAGGCCCGGAACAATTGCTGCAAGAGACACACTCGGCCTTCCTTATGTCCCCTCTTTTAATTCTATTGGGGAAGGCGGGTTCCCTAATAAGTGGCCGGGCTAACCCGATGAGGTCACAAGAACCTTGTTCCAGAATTTCTACCATAGCCTCAGGTTTTCTCAATCCTCCCACCAAAATGGTCGGGACATTGGTTGCTTTCTTCACCATTTCGGCATAAGGTCTGAAATAGGCCTCTTTCCTCATCCACCCCAAGTCTTTTCTACCTTTTCTATATCTGCTTCCTGCAAGCCCGCCTGAAAGTTCAATCGCATCAATCCCGAGTTCGGAGAGTCTTTTCGCCACTTCAAGCGCTTCTTGCACAGTTAGCCCACCTTCCACAAAATCCCCTGCCGGAATCTTTGCCAGGACTGGATAATCATTCCCCACCGCTTCCCTGACATGTCTATACACATCCAAAAGAAAGCGCATTCTATTCTCCAGACTCCCTCCCCAGGAATCTTTTCTCTTATTGGTTATTGGAGAAAGAAACTGATTTATGAGATATCCATGAACAGAATGAATTTCTACCCCATCAAATCCTGCTTTCTTTACTCTGAGTGCCGCCTGAGCAAAAAGGTTTATGACCTCTCCAATTTCCTCTATTGCCATTTCTCTTGAACTAATTTCAAGTGGTTTATATTCAACTGTTGAAGGGCCTATAGGAGTCTCTTCTCCCACATCCCTATCCCTCCTTCCCCCAGAATGGTTAATTTGCATCACTATCTTTGTATTGAGTTTATGGACTTCGTCAACTAACTTCTTAAGTGCGGGTATCAAACTATCATTATGTATACCTGTCATCCTCCTCTCAGCCTTACCCAGAGGATGTACATACGCATGACCGGTTATGATAAGACCCACCCCTCCCCGAGCAAGTCTCCTATAAAGATTCACCATTTCCCGAGTAAACCCTCCATCCTGGGGCGACATCCTCTCGGCCGTCGCCGTTCTCACGAGCCTATTCTTCAAAACCATACCATTTATTCTTATTGGTTCAAATAGAATGTCCATGTTCTTATCACCAAAACTAGCCTCCATGCACGGTTGAAACCGTGCCTACAAATAACATTGTAGGCACAAATTCAATTTGTGCAAAGTTGGGGTCGTCCCTGACCCCGACATTATCGGGCGACCACAAGGGTCGCCCCTACGCGTTTTAGAAAAAAATGGTATCATATATGGTACCATCTATCAAGAGAAAATTTTGAAATTATCCACTTTCTTCCTCTTGCGTTCAAGCCTGGGGCATCGATGGTAGGGGAGTTTAGGAGGGTAAAAAGGTCGGTTCTGAAGTTATTCGTTCAATATCTATTCATACCTTAATGCATCTATTGGATTCAATAAGGATGCTTTCCTTGCTGGCCACAAACCAAAGAAAAGTCCTATTCCAGCAGAAAAAAGGAAGGCAAGAAGAACTGCACCGATAGAAACCTTCGTTGACCAGCCGGCAAATTTTGAAAGTCCTTCAGATATAGCCGCCCCAAACAAAATTCCCAATATTCCGCCAACAAGACATATCGCTATTGCCTCAATTACGAATTGTGAAAGTATGTCCTGGTTATTTGCCCCGATTGCTTTCCTCAGCCCAATCTCCCTTGTTCTCTCTGTCACCGAGACGAGCATTATGTTCATAATTCCAATTCCACCAACGAGAAGGCTGATAAAAGCAATCGAACCAAGAAGCCAGGCGAAAGTCCTAACGGTTGAGGAAACGGCTTCCTGAATTTCAGCCATATTTCTAACTTCAATTGTGTCCTCTTTAGTAGGAGGAATATTATGTCTACGCATAATCAATTTTTTTACTTCTTCCTGCACCCTTCCCATTTCTTTTTCATCCTCAACCTGGACATCAATGTAATCAATATATTCTTTACCTAAAAGACGGTACATTGCTGTATTTAAGGGAAGTATAATTTCGTCATCTCTATCTCTAAAGCCAGTTGCTCCCTTTTCCGGCAGAGTTCCGATTACCCTGAAGTTTATACGATTTATTTTTACATACTCTCCGATTGGATTTTCATTTTCAAAAAGTTCCCGGATAACAGTTTTTCCAAGTAAGGCAACTCTTGTGCGAGTAATCATTTCCGCATCGCTGAAAAATCTGCCCTCCCGAGGTTGAGAAGCCGCCATAAACGGATATTCTGGCGTTACACCCGTAATTCTTGTGTTCCAGTTCTTATTTCCATAAACGACCTGCCCTCGGCCAGAAACAGTGGGATTAACCCTTCGCACATACGGAATTTTCTTTACTTCTGCTGCATCTTCAATTGTAAGCCTGGTAATGCTTCCTGGCTCAAGTGCAATTCCTCCCGGTCTGTGCCACTCGGGGCGAACGGTCAAAAGATTTGAACCAAGTGAAGCAAGCTGTTTCTTAATATCTTCTCTTGCACCAGTGCCCAGGGCAAGCATTGCAATTACTGCGGCAACACCGATAAGAATCCCCAGAATGGAAAGAAAGGAACGACTCCTATTGGAAAGGAGAGACCTCACGGCCTGAGAAAAATAGTTTTTCATCCTAAAAAAATCAAAATGGTGAATCTTTAAATGAGTTAGAGCCTCACCCTCATCCCTTTCCGACCGCCGGGGTACATCGGTAAGGTATTCGTCAGAAACAATTCTACCGTCAAGAAGTTTGATTATTCTTTTTGCCCCCTTTGTCAGTTCCTCCTCGTGAGTCACCATAACAATGGTAATTCCAGAGTCATTCAAACTCTTGAGGACTTCTAAAATTTCTTTAGCGGAAGAAGAATCCAGATTTCCTGTCGGCTCATCTGCTAAAATTATCTTAGGATTCTTTATGAGGGCCCTGGCTATCGCCACCCTCTGCTGCTCTCCTCCAGAAAGTTCATTTGGATTATGGTCTATCCTGTCCCCTAATCTCACTTTTCTCAATAAATCTTCAGGCGAAGAAAACTCTCTGTTTTTCAGGTCCGGAGTATACACCAGTGGAAGAGAAACATTTTCCCTTGCCTTGAGTCTGGGAAGAAGATTAAACATCTGAAAAACAAAACCGATAAACTCGTTACGAAAAGTAGCAAGTGCCTCTTGAGATAGCGTGGAAACATCTTTCCCAATTAGATGATAAGACCCATTATCAGGCCTATCTAAAAGTCCGAGAATATGGAGTAGTGTTGATTTCCCGCTTCCCGAAGGCCCCATTATGGCAACAAATTCACCAGAAGAAATCTTAAGTGAAATATCCTTTAAGGCAGGAACATCAACTTCTCCAACACGGTATGTTTTGCTGATGTTTTTTAATTCTATCATAGTTATTCTATTCCGACTACCTAAAAACTTCGCGATTATGGCGTCCCAATTTATCGGGCCAACCAGAGTCGCCTTCCACGCAACCGACTCTCTAAGAAAAGTTGGTTTGTGAGGAGCACTTAATTTCTTGCGTTACTAAATCTTCGCGAGCGAAACGGTAAAATTTCAATTGTCCGACCCCGGATAAAATCGGGGGGAGTTTTTGAAATTTAGTGAAGCGAGCAATAGATTTTGTTAGCAAGAAATTCCAGCAACGAGCAAACTAACTTTCCCCCGCTTTCCGGTGCTCCGATGGATTGGAGCGGTTACCTTCTGCCACCGCCTATTCCGGGAAGTCCCCCGAATCTCCTTCCCAATTCTGGTTTTGCCTCTTCGCTGGATACAAGGACTAAATCCGATTCTTTCAGGCCAGAGACTATCTCAGTATTTTTCCCATCTTCAATTCCAGTTTCAACTTCTCTAATTTCAGGGTTTCCGGATTTCGTTTTCAGAAGCACAAATTTCATCCCTTTTCTCTCTTTGATAGCATTAACTGGCAAAAGGAGAATATCGTTCTTCACAATTATTGTCACATCAACATTTGCGCTCATCCCGGAGCGAAAAATTCCCAGTGTCTTTTCTGGCAGAATATCTACCTGATATATAGTCACATTATTCACAATTTGAGATTCATAAGCGATGTGTTCAATTTCTCCCCGAATCTTCTTCTCTGGATAGGCATCAAGGACTATTTCTGCTTTCTGCCCCGGTTTCAATTTTCCCATATCTGTTTCATCAACCTGAGCCTGAACGATTAAATTATCAGCCATAACCAGGATTGGGTCTTGAGAGGTTATTGTCTGGCCAGGTTCAACATTTCTTTTTATGATAAAGCCTGTTAGCGGTGCCACAATCGGCGTAGGCCTATAAACATCCTCCCATTTTTTTGACTCTTCTTCCCCTTTCGCCCTTGCCGCATCAAGGAGAGCCGCCCTTTCAGTCGAACTCATCCAGGCAAGAATCTTTCCCTTATTGATTCTTTCTCCCTCAGTAACCAGAATTTTTTCTACCCTTCCGGAAATGGGTGGCTTAATTTCCAGGCGATTTCTTGGCGTTACCGCTCCAGTCGCGGATACACTTAGGGAAATTGAGCCACGCTGGGGTCTTATCTCTGTGTAAACAGCCTCTTTTCTTCCCCGTCTTGGAAGAAAAAACGCTCCCCCTATCAACACAATAACAACAATCAATATCCAATATTTCAATCTCATTATTCCCCCTCTCCTAAGACCTTCTTCCATTCAGCCCAGGCAACAAATGCATTGAATTCTGCATCAAGCAAGGATTTTTTTGAGTTTATGAACTCATTCTCTATTATGTCCCAATCCTGATAGGAGATAAGACCGTTAATATACTTCACTCTCGAAATTTTACCCCGCTCCTCGGAAGCGATGAAATATTTTTCTCTAACTTTTACATTTTCAATGCCATCAATGAGCCCATTATGTGCCTGTTCAAGTTTAAATAAGATTTCTTGCGTGATTCGCCGTAAATTCTCCTCTGATTTGACCTTATCAATCCCGGCAATTTTCAAATCGTATATCTCCTTTCCTCCAGAGAAAAATGGATAGGAAAGACTCAGTCCAAGATTCCACCCCGTTCTTTCCGGAGGCCATTCAGGTCCACTCCTGGAAGCGCCTCCACTGAAGGAAATCTGGGGATAAAAGTCTCCTCGTGTATATCTCAAATTATATCTTGCTGAATCAACTCCATATTTTGCCGCCAAATAATCAGGGTTTTTTACCAACAATTCCTGAAATGATAAGGTTCCCTCTGGAGCCACTGCCGTGAATGTTCCAGTTACAATAATAACTTCAAATTCATCTCTTCCCATTTCTTTTGAGAGTTGCCTCTGTTGAGTCTTTAGATTTCGTTTTGCAGAAGATGTCTCATATTCTGCCTGATAGAGGTCTGCCTCAGACCTCAAATATGCACCCTTATCTTCCCTTCCTGCTTCATACCTCAATCTTACAATTTCAGTATTTTCCCTTCTCCTTTCTAGTATCTCCTCATAAAGTGAAGTCGCCTCTTGTGCCCTCAAAAGTTGAGCAAAGGCAACCTTCAAATCATATATCGTATCTGAAAGAGCTCTCCTAAACGTTTCCTCTTCTCGTTCAAGTTCTGCCCTTCCTTGCTTCAATTTACTTGAATTCTTAAAACCAGAAAATATGGAAAGCTTTCCAGTAATTCCATAATTAAATTCTTCATTCTCACCCCCACCCTCAGCAAACGATTCAAAACTGGTTATAGAACTCGATTTCTTCCAACCCGCACTTGCCGAAATCTGTGGCAAGAAATTTGAAAATGCGCTCCTGTAGGAAAACCCTGCCGATTTAAGAGACTGGCGGGCAGAGATTATCCCTGGATTTTTCTCTTTTGCCTCCCGAAGAACATCCTCCCATGTTAGTATCCCGGCAAAAAGGAAATTCACATTAATAAGAAGGATAACCGCCAGTAATAATAAGTAGTATCTATTCCTCACGCTCATTTTCTATAACCTTCACGGCCTTCCTCAATTTTTTCTCTTCTTCTTTCTTTAAATTCTCCCTTAAGTTCCTTAAACTTTCCCAATTGCTCCGGCGTGAGTACCTTTTCAATCTGCCTGTCACTCTTTTCTCTAATAGCCAGCACCCTTTCTTTCATTTTTCTCATCTCTTCCCGGATTTTTTCCCAACCGTTTTTCATAATTTGAGAAATCTTTTCTTCTTGCTCTTTAGATAGTTCTAACTCCCGGGATAATCTTTCTAAACGCCTCTCATGGAATTCTCCCCTCCGCTCTTCCATCATACCCATCCTTTCCTTACCAGTCCATTCTTCCTTGTTTCTCCCTTCCAAACCGACAACCAGTGAAAAAAGTAAGCCACACACCAACAAACCTTTCAAAATTGTTTTCATCTTCTTAACCTCCATTCCTCTACCGAGGAGGCTCGTAATAGACTGCCAGTAGTTCTTCTTCAAAATTTTCTTCTAACTGCGTATCAATCAATAAATCCGATGTTAACTCGGCCGGCCTCTGATAAAAAAACTTTTTGTAATTTAATAATCCCACTGTCAGCAAAAAGAAAATTAGAACTAAAAGAATTGGCTTTTTGAACGCTCGAAGATATCTCTCCCACAACGACTGCTTTCCTCTATCTTTAATATATGCAAACAATCTGGTTTCAAAAAATTCACTGGGTTCCTTTTTCTCTTTTAAAAAAAATACCCTTTTTATATCTTTAAGATATTCCAGTTCCCTGGCACAGCCAGAACAGGTCTTGAGATGCTTAGATAATTCTTCCTCTTCATCTTTTGTTATTTCTTCGTCAAGATAGGTAGATAACAGTATTTTGAACTTCTTGCAGGACATATGTCACTCCTCAGGATAGAGAAATGATAATTTCCCCCTCAGTTTTTGCCGGGCCCTGAATAACCATACCTTCACCTTAGCAAGAGAAATCTTCATTATTTGAGAAATTTCATTATAAGATAAGCCCTCTATTTCTTTCAAAGTTAAGATAATTCGGTCCTTCTCTGGCAAAGAATTCATTGCTTTCTGGATAATATCCTGTAATTCTTTTTTTCTCAAATCTTCAGTAATGTCTTCTTCCTTGCCTGCCAAAACATCTTTCAACTTCAATTTCTCTTCCTGATCAATTTCTGCCTCATAAGATATAGTCTTATATTTTCTTTTTCTCAGTTCATCAAGGCACGCGTTAACTGTAATTCTATAAAGCCAGGTGGAAAAAGAGGATTCTCCTTTAAAACTGCCGGCCTTGGTATAGACCTTAAGGAAAACTTCCTGAGCAATATCGTCCGTTTCTTGAGTATTACCGATAATGGAATAAACTGTATTGAAAACTGGGGTTTTATACTTCCTGACCAGCAATTCAAATGCGTGCTCGTCACCCTTCTTAAACCTGGCAAGAAGTTGGGAATCTTCTTCCACTGAGTTTCCACCTTTTCTCACCTCTACCATTTAGACGGAAGAGGTGAATGAAATGTTACACTTCCCTGTATCTTTTTTATAACAAAAAGCCCCGCAACGCTTGAAGCAAACGGGGGATACTTGAGAAATTAGGGGCAGCCCCCATTTCTCTTTCTTCTCAAATATTTTTGGTAGCGCCAAACGCGATTTGCCTTCGTGCACCCCTTTCCCCAGGACTCAGAGCCCAGCAGTCTCTCCCGTTATTTCTGCCACAAGGTCAGAGTTCCAGGCCATCAAAAGCCATCCCTGCGAATCAAAAACAGCCCCCATTGACTCCAAATTCCCGCTACTTTCAGTAATAGCTATCTTTTGTCTATCCCAAAACCAATACGTGGTTTTGGTTTCTCGGATGGGGACATTAGCTGTCGAATCGCCTCAAGTATTGTTGTTATTTCTTTATCGTGTCTCTCAATTTTTCTTTCTAATTCAGCCAATTTATATGCAAGTTCTTTGTGTGTAGAAACAATCTCCCTGAGTTTTGCAAAAGTCCTCATAATAGCAATATTAACGCGTATCGCCTTTTCGCTTTTCAGCACGCTGGAAAGCATTGCGACCCCTTGTTCAGTAAATACATAGGGTAAATATCGCCTTCCACCCCAACTTGAGGTCACAATTTGTGACCTCAAGCCAATGAACTCTTCCTTCGTAAGCTGAAACATAAAATCGCTAGGGAAACGCTCTCTATTTCTTTTTATACCCTGCAACAACACTTTAGTTTGCACTCCATAAAGCTTTGCCAGGTCCCTGTCAATCATTACCTTCTTACCTCGAATTATAAAAATCTTTTGTAAAATAGACTCCTGTAGAATTAATTCAGCCACTATACCTGTACCTCCACGCCCAATCTCACTAAACTTTCATATACTTATGATTTTTTACTTCTGCCCTCAAGGGGAGTTGAACCCCTGTTTCCACCTTGAGAGGGTGGCGACCTAACCACTAGTCGATGAGGGCATCATTCTTCGGGAATTTCTGGAGGTTTCTCTTCTCCTACGCTTAATAATTTCTCTCCCAGCCTATCGAGTTTCCTCTCTGCTTCTTCATATTTGGCTCTACTATTGGAAAGGTGTTTCCCCAATACTTCAAAATCGTCCTTAAATCTAATTAGGTCTTCGTGGAGCCGAGTAAGATTTCCCAGAATTTCTTCTGCTGCCTTCTCTATCTTTAATCCCTTCAAGCCGAGGACCAGAGCCTGCAAATAGGCATAGAAGCTATTGGGCGAGACAGGGATAACTCTTTTGGAAAGGGCGTAGGAACAGATTCCTTTCCCTTCGCAAAGTGGTTCATCTCTAATTACTATTTCATAATATACATTTTCAGCGGGAATGTAAAGAAGCGCAAAGTCAAAAGTATCCTCGTCAGGCAAAATATATTTCTCGGAAACATCGTCAATATGCTTCTTGACATCTCGCAAGAAATCCCTTCGACTTCTCTGCCTCTCTTCCTCGTCAGTACTTTCCAACAACTTTTTGAAGTTCTCCAATGGAAACTTAGAATCTACGGGAACAAGTCTATTCCCCAAGCGAATTACCGCATCAACTATTTCTCCATTTTTGAATTTATGCTTGAGGGCGAAATGTTCCTGGGGCAGAATCTGCCCTAATAGATTTGCCAGAAGGAACTCGCCTACTTCGCCACGAAAACTGGGCGCACGGAGTAGCTCTTGCAGGCTGGAAATATCCTTCCCCACCTCAAATATTCTTTTATTGGCTTCCTCCATTCTACTCAAACTCTCTTTAACAGAAGTAACAACTTCTGTGGTACTCCCTAACCTTTCATTCATCTGGCTGGTAATAGCAGTCAACTGGTTTGTAATTTGAGTGGTGAGATTTCCTATCTGCTGTTGCATTAAAAGAAGTGCTCCTTCACTTCCTCTTTTTTCCTCCAACTCCTTAATTCTCTTTCTTGTATTTAGACCAAGCCAGACTATGACAATAACCAGAACCCCGACTCCTCCGAGTAGTACCCATATTATCAATGCCATCAGTTTCCTCCAGTCCCCTCACCCCAAACCTCTCCCCGAGGGGGAGAGGAAAATTTGCCTTCTATTATATCAAATTTGAAAATTTGAAGACAACTTTAGTTTACATAGACTTTCTATATATCTCTTCTATCTGTTCCACTGTGGGTCGGCGAGGATTTAATGTCAGGATGCGCTCATTCTTGCCCACAGTCTTGGCAAAACCGGGAAGAGATTCCTCTTTCACTCCTATCTCTTTTAGGCCTTTGGGCATCCCTACCCTTCCCGACAGTTCTTTAACTGCCTCTACGCTGAGCCTGGCGGCTTCAATTTCTGATACTCCCTCTACTTTTTTGCCCATGGCCTCGGCGATATTCTTAAACTTTGGCGGATTTGCTACGAGATTAAACTCCATCGCTTGAGGCATAAGTAGAGCATTTGCCAACCCATGAGGAGCTCCATAGTAGGTAGTGATAGAATAGCCCATCCCATGAATTATCCCTGCGCCAGAAGAATTGAGCGCCATGCCAGCAATAAGAGAAGCAAATAGCATCTTTCCCCTGACTTCTATGTTTCCTGGTTTAGAAATCGCCACTGGCAAGACCCTGGCAATTATCCGCATCGCTTCCAGCGCCAAGATATCGCTAACCGGATTTGACTTGGTGCAGACATAGCTTTCAATAGCGTGACTCAGGGCGTCCATTCCCGTATTGGCTGTAACTGAGGCTGGCATAGAAATAGTGGCCACCGGATCGAGAATAGCAATCTTAGGAGTGATGTAAGGGCTACCAATCAACTGCTTTAGCTTTTTCTCCCGCTCGGTGACAACTGTGTATTTGGTAACCTCGCTCCCGGTTCCGGCCGTAGTTGGAATAGCGATAACCGGAAGACATGGCTTCTCTACCTTATCGGTCCCGAAATACTTATCCAGAGGCCCCCTGTTTGTCATAAGGAGTGCGATTGCCTTTGCTGTGTCCATTGGGCTTCCTCCTCCAAGGCCAACCAAAAGGTCAACATTACATTTTTTCGCAACCCTCTTGCCTTTCTCTACTGTCTCAACGCTCGGGTCGGATTCTACCCGGTCAAAAATTTCCACCTTTAGACTCTGTGAAGTAAGAGATTCTACCACTTCATCCAGAGTGCCAGACTTTTTTGAAGAGCCCTTCCCTGTAACTACCATCACCCTCTTCCCTAAGGCTTTCGCCTCTTCGCCCACTTTCTTCAAAGTTCCTTCGCCGAAAATAATTCTCGTAGGAGAATAGAAAATGTATTCCATATCTTACCTCCTGGCTATTTCTCCCTCAGCCATGCCTTTTCCCCTCACCCTTGCCCTCTCCCCAAAGGGTAGAGGAATTCAAGTTGTAGACCCTCTCCCCGAAAAGGGAGAGGAGACTTTCGGGGGAGAGGGGAATGGCTGGGATTTTTTTAGTTCACAGACTGACCTATAGTCGCAAAATTCGCATCCTTTTGGCATAGCGACTAAGTTGAAATCTTCTTCCCTAATCTTTTTTATGATTGCACCTACTTTCCTTTCAAGACTATGCTCCATATCCTTGCCAACTTCCATATCAGCGAGTTCGTTATGACGGAGCCAGTAAAGACTCAGCCTCTCTACTGGATTATATCCGAGAACCCGCTCCGTCCCTAATTCATATAGTGACATTGGAAGAACATAGGGCTCCTTATCCTTGTGGCGATTCGTCTTATAGTCAATAATGTGGTACCCCTTTCCTGGGGTCCTATCAATCCGGTCGATTATTCCCCTTATTTCGCAATCTTCAATGAAAAGATGGAATGGCTCCTCTACACTCACAATGTTGCCAATTTCATTCTCTCTACTATCCACAAAAGTCAGTAAGATCGATTTAGCCTCTTCTTCATAAATATTTCTAATCTCCCGGTCTGTGATTCCATGCGCTTTGGCTAACGAACGGAACTTACTTAGCAATCTCGCATCTTTCCATTCTTCTCCCTCTTTTCTTGATAGAATGTATTCCTCAAGAGTCTTGTGAATTACTGTCCCGAAAGTTGACTCTTCAATCAACTCCTCGCCTTTGCCTCTTTCCACCCCGGGGTCTGGAGGAAGATTGAAAAGGTAAAGGTATTTGTACCTTAAGGGACACTGCTCAAAGGTCGCTAACTGGGTAACTGTATAGGATGGAGGGGAAATTTCCTGGGGAAGGATGGACTTATATGATGAAAATATGACTTTCTTTATCTCCTCCAGTGGTAACCTTTCAATCTCTTTCTCTTTTTTGCTTAAGGGATATATTTCATTCTCCCAGGTCTTCCTCTCCTGCAAAAATTTTCCCCTTCTATTTTCAATTAATGGAGAGAAATCTTCTTTCAATTCTCCCTTATCATCAAGAAAATAGGAGATAAATGGACTCACTTTCCCTTGCGGGCTCGTGCTTCCAGAAATTATCAATTTCTCTCGAGGCCTGGTCAGGCTAACATAGAGAAGTCTTTTCTCTTCCATATCAATGCCTTTTCTTCTCTTCCTCTCTTCTCTGGGTAATATAATGGATTCTTCATCATAAGCGTAAAGTGGGTAAATACCCCCCACGAAGGGAAAAGCCCTATCCTTGACATTGGCCAGGAAAACGATGGAGAATTCCAATCCCTTTGCTTGATGAATGCTCATAAGATGGACAGCGTTCTCTTCGCCAAGTCTCGCTTCGCTCTCTACCACTCCCTGTTCAGTTACCTCCTTCACATAGGCAATGAAATCTTCCAGCGTAGAAAATATGTTTCTCTCCTCAAATTCCTGGACGAGAGTAAAAAACTTCTTGATATTAGCCAGGGTTCTAATCCTTTCAGTTGAGGGAAGGCTCTGGGCATAATGGAAATAGTTGCTATTGCTCACCGCTTTATATATTAGTTCCCCTAAACTGTATCTACTCTTCTCCACGAAGAATCTTTCCAAAAGGGCTCTACAGTTCCTGAGCGCTCTCTTATCCTCGTCTTCAATATCAAGACCCTCCACCTTCTCCAGAGCATCGTAAATGGGATAGCGCTTCCTCACCATCTTCTCTTCATCTTCAATTTCTCCTTCAGGGAAAACCCTCGCCAGAAGAGCGAGACTGGAATTTTTAATTCTAAAAATCGGTGACCTCAATACTCTTACGAGTGA
>Ga0315307_1000200_pt1 | contig 24384 bp, 25 predicted proteins | sample TDP2_MG_FD_203079 | JGI IMG/M metagenome (GOLD analysis project Ga0315307, IMG submission 203079) | Freshwater sediment microbial communities from Lake Towuti, South Sulawesi, Indonesia - TDP2 | ecosystem: Environmental > Aquatic > Freshwater > Lake > Sediment | place: Indonesia: South Sulawesi...
ACGAGCGGGTACAACTATTCACACTGGTCAGATGGCGTCTTTTACCCCGGAGGCCTTTCTGAGAGAGAATGGCTGGAATACTACGCGAATTTCTTCAATACGGTAGAGCTGAATGTGTCCTTCTACAGGCTACCGAAGAGAAGCACTTTTGAAGGATGGCGAAAAAGAACGCCAGAAGACTTTACATTTGTAGTTAAGGGAAGCCGTTATATTACCCATATCAAGAAATTAAAGGATTGCGGAGAGGCCCTCAATCTGTTTTTTAATCATGTTGAGGGCTTAAAAGAAAAACTTGGTGCGGTTTTGTGGCAATTACCTCCCAACCTCCATATCAACTGCGAGAGACTTGAATCATTCTGTAAAATCATACACGACCTTAAAGTTTCTAGTTTGACGCGCCACTCTTTTGAGTTTCGCCACAGAAGCTGGTTCTGTAAAGAGGTCTACAGTATATTGAAGAAGTACGGCTTCTCGCTTTGTATCGCCCATTCCAATTACTGGCCTTACGAGGAAGTTACCACTTCCGACTTCGTCTATTTACGTTTCCATGGGGGAGAAATTCTTTACGGTTCAAACTATTCGGAGAAAGAACTTAGAGACTGGGCTTCCAAGGCCAGGTATTGGATGGGAAAAGGAAAGGATATATATGCCTACTTCAATAACGACGCTCATGGATTCGCCGTAAAGAACGCCTTGAGATTCAAGGAACTGCTGGTATGCTAAATCCGGTTCAGCCTTTGCGCTTCGTCTTTCAATTTCTGAAATTCTTTCCAATCCTTGATTTCGTATAAAGGAAATAGCGAATTATTGTGAAGGAGAGGGTCGAGATTTTCGTCCAACATACTTTCCTTCCATTCCTGAGTCCCCGGAATTGGTGAGTATTCGACCAGTAAGACTTTTGCTCCCAGCCTGTGGACGAACTCCATAGTCTCATATACTTCTTCAAATGGCTGATCGGGCATGCCCATCATAACATATATTCCAACCTCCCCTTTAGAATAGCCTCCTTCTTTTAAATAGCAAACTGCTTTCTCTACGTCCTCTGTAGTAACCTTATTTCCAGTCGCCATCTGTCTCTTTTCATAGATTGTCTCCAGACTTAATCTCGGATTTATGAAGCCGGCCTCCTTCATCAATTTTGCCGTATCATAACTAAGGAACCTTGCCTGAAGTCCGTTGGGCGTGTGGAAAAAGCAATTGAGTTGAAGCCTTGATACCATCTCAAGAATTATTCTGAAATGTTTCTCTTCGTTAAACAATAACGAGTCATCGTAAAAGACAAAATTTTTCACGCTCAGTTTTTTATGGAAGTATTCAATTTCTTTTACCACCAGTTCCGGTTTTCGCTGTTCAAATTTCCCGTTCAAAAGATTGACAGCACAGTATGAACATCTGAAAGGACATCCCACAGAAGTTCTTATGCCCACATATTCATTTATCCGATAAAGGTCGTAGGCAGGATAGGGATAACTGGAAAAATCCAAAGGCGATTCCTGCCGCAAGAGTTCGTTTCCAGTAATCTCCTCTACCAATCTTATGAGCCTTCCAAGATCTCCTCCCTTAAATATGTAGTCGGCTCCCGAGCACTCAACTGCGTGGCGGAAGCATAATGTCGCATATGCGCCTCCCAGGATTACGGGGACTTTTGGAAATCTTTCCTTTACCATTCTAATTGCTTCAAAGGCTCCCGGGTACCAATAGGTCATCCCAGAACTCACGAGAATAATGTCTACTTTGGACAACTCGCCAATCTCTTTAAGAAAAGTTTGAACGGGGATTCCATATCTCTTATACTTTCGAGGAAATTTCTTGAGGAGGTCGGGCTTTCTAACTTCTTCCCAGTAGTATCTACCGCGTCCGTATTTCTTTTGAGAAACGCTACTTCCCAAGGAAGGAGACAAGCTCTTATGGTATCTATCTAAACAGTCTATGAGAGTAACCTCAATCCCCATGTTTCTCATTATGCTCGCTATATAGAGTAACCCCAGGGGCTTGAGCCAGAAATCGTAAGCAGCGAAATCGTAAATCCACGGATATATTAGAAGTGCGGATAACATCGGCTATTATCAGCCAGCCCATTAGAAAATATACTTTTTTTATACTACTATAGTCGACGAGAAAAGTCAAGAATCTGGTTCTTAAAAAAATTTAAATATTTTGTTGACAATTTTTTAGTAAGATGATAAAATAACAAACAATAAAATCTTCGAACTTCGCAACTTAGCTCACCAAGGATATTTTTGAGAAGAACTTCTTGTTTTGTTTCCACTAACTTAGAAGGGAGAGGATGAAGAAGAGAGCGAGGGGATATTATAGTAAGTGTGAGCAATTCAATTACGCAGGAACTCACCTTCTCTTAGAATTTTGGGGAGCTAAAAATATCACTTCCCTAAAGAAAGTCAAGAAGGCTCTGATCGATTCGGTCAATGCCTCCGGGGCTACTCTATTAGAGATAAAACTGCACCATTTTTCTCCCAACCAGGGGATATCCGGCATAGCAATTATTAAAGAATCTCACCTGTCAATTCATACCTGGCCTGAATTTGGATATGCGGCAATCGATATTTTCGTGTGCGGTCAAGTAAATCCATACAAGGCCATTCCCGTCTTAAAGAAGGCATTCAAGCCTAAAAAGATGCAGTTGGTCGAATTTAAAAGGGGAATTCTGGAATGAAAGAAGTATGGTTTTATGAGTCTCTTTTTCCTTTGGTTAGATTGGGACTGAAAGTTAAGAAAACTCTTGTTTCAAAGAAGAGCCGTTATCAGGAGATAAAGATCTTGGATACTTATCAATTCGGCAGGGCACTGGTTCTTGACGGGATTGTCCAAACCACGGAAGAAGATGAATTCATATACCACGAAATGCTTTCCCATCTGCCAATGGTTTCTCATCCGAACCCAGAAGAAGTGTTAATTATTGGTGGCGGAGACGGAGGAATCCTGAGGGAGGTTCTGAAGCATCCGGTTAAGGAAGTTTTCTTGGTTGAAATAGATAAAGAAGTAATTGAATTTTCTAAAACCTATCTTCCCGGTGTCTCTGGAAATTCCTTTGATGATGCGCGGACAAAAATAGTAATTGACGATGGAGCAAACTTTGTCAAGGAACGGAAAAGAAAATTTGATGTCATAATAATCGATTCTTCTGACCCCATTGGGCCAGCGAAAGTGCTTTTCTCATCCAGTTTCTACCAGGACGCCTATGACGCACTTTCAAATGGCGATGCAATTTTCGCTCAACAGACAGGTTCCTCTTTTCTTCAGGCAGATGAGTCCCCCAATGTTTATGAAAGGCTAAAAAAAATATTCCCATTTGTTACTATTTTCTTGACAGCTGTCCCAACTTATGTGGGAGGATTCTTCAGTTTGGTCTTAGCTTCAAAAGGGATCAGCCCTATAAAGATTCAGTTATCAAAAATAGAAGAAAGGTACAGGAAATTTAATCTAAAAACCAGATGTTATAATCCAGAAATTCACCTTGCTTCGTTTGTCTTGCCTTCTTACATAAAGGGAAAAATGGAGGCTGTTTAAAGGATAGTATGAAGGGAACTTACGGCGTAGAACTTATACTTGACCTCTACGGATGCCACGAAAAAACAATTCGCTCTCGCAAGAAATTGTTAGATTTCGTAGATAATTTGTGCTCTCTAATAAAGATGAGAAAATATGGCAAGCCTTCTATCTTTCATTTTGGACTGAAGAAACCCCACACAGCGGGCTATTCCCTCGTCCAATTCATCGAGACCAGTTCCATTACTGGCCATTTCTCCGAACTCTGGAATTCTGCCTATATCAACATCTTCTCCTGCAAGAAATTCGACACAGAGAAAGCCGCGAATTTCACCAAAAAATTCTTTGGCGCAAGGAGAATGGAAAATAGAGTTATTTTGAGAAAATAGAAATGCTAACTAACGTCAAATATCTTTCCTGGATTCAAAATATTTTCCGGGTCAAGAATTTTTTTGATTCCTCTCATTATGTCAATATGAACCTTGCCGAGAGCCATACATAGGTATTCTTTCTTGACTATTCCTATTCCGTGTTCTCCTGAAATTGTTCCCCCTCTATTTAACCCGTCAATATGGAGTTCTTTCCGCACCTGAAGATACTTTTCTTCCCATTCTTCTTTTGTCTCTTCTATCTTGCCTTCTTTAAACTTAACTTTCATAAGATGAGTGTGGACATTCCCGTCTCCTGCGTGGCCATATGTGGGTAACCAGACACCATATTTATCTGCGATTTCGTGTACCTTCTCCACATGGTCAGCAATCTCCGCCCGGGGAACAGTGATGTCGAGAATCTCGATTGTATAGGGTTTTAAGGCTTCGTATATTTGGCTCCTTATGTTCAATATATTATCCTGTCTCTCCTTAGTATCAGCTACAAATACATCTAATGCATTATTGGCAGTACATAATTCTGCCACAGATTCAGCAAGATGCATCAATTCCTCTTCGCTTGGCCCATCTATTATTACCATTAGATAGGCCTCCCCTTCGTGACAGGGCCATCTCTTCTGGAGATATTCTTCAGTAACAAGGATGGGTTCTTTTTCAACGAATTCTATCGCCATGGGAATTGTCTTACTCTTTATTATCATAGGAACTGTCTTTATGGCGTCACGAACACTATTGAAAGGCGCAACCAGTGTCAACATGGCTCTCGGTGGCGGAAGAAGAGAAATTGTGGCTTTAGTAATAACCCCTAAAGTGCCTTCGGAACCTATCATCAAATTCAAGAGACTATAGCCCGCACTATCTTTCATAATTTTTCCACCGATTTCTATTATTTCTCCTTTAGGCAGAACAACCTCAAGTCCCTTCACAAAATTCCTGATTACTCCATATTTAACCGCTCTTGAGCCGCCTGCGTTAGTGGCTATAACTCCTCCTATCTGCGCACTCTCCTCCCCTGGATGGGGTGGGAAGAATAGGCCCTCTTCTTCTATTTTTTTATAGAATTCCATTAATGGAACTCCTGCCTCTACTACTGCCATAAGATTTTCTGTATCTACTTCCAGAACCTTGTTCATATTTTCCAAAGAAAGAACCAGACCGCCATATAGAGGGACGCAGCTACCCACGAGGCCCGTCGCACCTCCGCGGGGAGTAACCGGAAACTTCTCTTTATTGGCAAGTTTAAGAATCTGAGAAACCTCTTCCCTATCTCTCGGTTTCACTACGACCTCGGGAAGCTTCCTTATTGACTCCAGGGCAAACTCGTCGTGGCTATAGTCCGACATTTTATCCGGTTCCCAAATCAAGTTCTCCTCGCCCAGAATTTCCTTGAGCTTCCCGACTGTAATCTCTTCTATCCGTTTATATGCCATATTGCTTTCTCCTTCCTCAATCTATCCTATAAATTCTGGTAACGGACTGAGATTTCGGTAAAAAACATGATTGGGACTCCTGAAATCTGGCGGTGGTAGAAGAAAGGCTACTTGATGGAAGGCACGAAATAGACAGCAGAACCTATAGCCAACAATTTCTCCTTTCCATCCTTGACTTCGATTCTGCTGAAAAAAAATTTCCCCTTTCTCTTGATAATCCTTGCTTCAGCGATAATTTCTCCGTCTTCTATGGCAGACTTAAACTCCATATCCAGTTTAGCCGTGAAAAATGGCTCGTCACCATATCTCGTGGCCAATGCCACAGCTGCCGCAGTATCCGCTAAAGAACAAATCACCCCGCCGTGAATAAAGCCGTGGGGATTGGTCAACCCTTTGCTGTAAGACATCATTATTTTCCCAAAGTCATCTCTTGTTTCCAAAATTTTAATCCCGAGCAATTTTTCAAAAGGCGCTCGAATTTGAATCTTCATATCTTCTCCGGGAAACTTGAGAATGTAATCCCTATTCTATCCCCAGTTCGGAAAGAGTTCTAATAATATTGAGGATATTGTCCCTCCCTATTATACCCACCAATTCACCATTTTTGACAACGGGGAGTTGACTGATATCTTCGCGGGTCATTGTCTCGAATACCGACAGAAGAGGATCACCGGGTTTAACTGCCTTTGTCTTATCTAAGGGAATCATCACTTCTTTAACAGTAGTGCCACCCCAGGCATGACGAGGGACCACTTTTACCTGATGTATTGTCACAAGCCCGACTACGCGATCATCATCAATTACGGGGAGACAGCGATAGCCTCCTCGAATAATATGTTCATAAATGACCTGCTCAAGAGTGGTATCGCTGGGCACTCCATAACATTCCTTAACCATTGCTTCCTCCACAGTCACCCCACTCATCGTATCTCTAAGGGCAACCAGCCGGTAACTTCTCTCAGCAGCAGTATTAAGAAACCACCCGATAAAAACGAACCAGATCCCATTCAAAAATCTTCCCGTAAAGAACATGAACATGCCGAAGAAAATCAATAGAAAAGCCACAAATTGACCTGTTCCCGAGGCAACCCTCGTTGCTTTCTTAAAGTTGCCGGTTACTTTCCAGATAATTGCTCTCAAAAGGCGGCCGCCATCGAGAGGAAAACCTGGAATCAGATTGAAGAAAGCCAGCATTAGATTTATCCTGCTTAGCCAATACGCCAAAGCGGTAACAGGATGAAGAGGGTGTCCCATTATCACGACAACCAGCCTGAAGAAAATGGCAATTAGGATACTTACGAAAGGTCCTGCAAAGGCCATAAGAAATTCTCTACCCGGCCTTTCAGGTTCGCTGGCAATTTGAGCGACCCCACCGAAGATGAACAGGGTAATATCTCGAACAGAAGTTCCGTGAGCCTTGGAAACTAAACTGTGTGACAATTCGTGGGCTAATACACAGGCGAAGAATATCAAACAGGTCAATAAGGAGACAGTCCAATAGGTAAGGGACTGCCATCCCGGATAGTAATGAGGAAAGTAATAGCTTCCCAGAGACCAGGTAATCAATAAAAAGATAATGAACCAGCTATAATCTATCCTTATCTGGATACCAAGAATCTTCCCCAACTGTATGGTGTTCCTCATCTTCAAATCCTACTTGAAAAAGAAACGGGCTCCGATAGCGCCATCGATTTCTAAATCGGTCTCCTTGACAACCTGAAGGACAGGAACCACTTCTACAAAAATATCGAAAGGCGCTCGGGCGAAGAGATACGCCAGTCCAACAGGAAACCTCACTCCGGCCTCTGTGTCATCTCCAAAATTTACGCGAAATCCCAAACCGTAATAGATGGGGAAACTGCCTGTCTCCACCTTGATGAGTTTGAAATTATGCCACAAATAATCTCCGTGAATCTGGAGCCGCCCCTTGTCGCCGAAAGCCCAGGCAATCGCGCCATCAAAAGCATTACTTTTGCTCACCCAGAGCTTTGCGCTGAATCCTGTGGGAGAACCAAGAATTATTCCCAGTCCGAAGTCGTTCTTCTCATAACCAAGCCCTTTTGTAGACGGGCTCAGAAAAATCAAAATCAATACTAAAATTGTAAATATTTTTCTCATTTTAGCGCCCCCGACCTCCTCCACCGCCTCTTTCGCGACCTGGCTCCGGTTGCCCATGCTCTTTACCGGGCTTCTCCTTCTCATACCCAGGCCGCCCCGGTTCGCCTGGCCTACCTCCGCCGGGCTCTTCCTCCCAAGAACGGCGAAGATGCCGGCGTTCCTCGCTTGTAAGTTCGCGAGCGAGACGGCGATGTTCTCTTCTCACTTCTCTTCTCACTTCTCCCAATTTTACTCCACACTCATCCGCTATCTGCCCCCAACCCTTGCCAGAGTCCCTCATAGCAACAATTTCATCCAGCGACTTTCCCGCCATTTTAGAAAGCACAAGTGCATGGGTAATTTCTCCATATCCGAAACGCTTGACCCTCAGGTCCGCGAGAGTATCTATATCCATTCCAAAGCGCTCGGCATATTTATCAAGAATCTTGCCCTCATTCTCAAGAATCCTCTCCCTGTCCCGGAGCCCCTCTTCTTCTCTGGTCTCCTCCTGAGTCCTAACAGGACTCGCCGCTCCCACAAGAATAATTCCCAAAAAGACTATTCCCAAAAAATTCCGAAAACTTTTCATCTCCTCGTTATCTCCTTCCTTCCGGACCTATTTGTCCTTAAACTTTTCTGAACTCAACTCACCTCCGATTCCCCAGTTATGCTTAGGAACATCCCTTATTATCACAGTAACTGCATCCTTTGGGCATCCGGTAATTTCTACGAACAAGTCAGTCATCCGCGCTACCAATTTTTTCTTCTCCTCAACTTTCCGACCCTCCCACAAATCTACATTTACCAGTGGCATCTTTTCCTCCTGAAAATCTACAGCATGGCTACATTATATATCTTATGAAATTCTCAGTCAATAATAAAAAAGATGTGCTCCTTATTAGGTTTCCCTCCCTTCAAGAAATCCCTGGCACGATAAATATAGGAGCAAGACTGACCATTACTAATTGTTGAATTTCTCAAACCCGCTGGGGCTTCTAAGTAAAAAACTTATTTGCTATCAGCCCAGCAATGGGAGGAAAGAAGAATGTGCTGGCAATCCGAATGAGGGTAAATTTCCAGCCCATCATCCCAACTTCTAAGGGCAACCTTGCAATTGCCCACAAAGACCATCCCGTTAGAAATGCTACCGTCGTTCCCACACTGGCACCCGCGCGCAAAAGTCCAGCAGCAACTGGTAGATTCACATAGGGCCCGCCAGGAGCCAGACCTCCCGCTACTGTGCCAATAAATATGCCTCGTAAACCAGACTCTCTACCTATCCACCTGGAGACAAGTTCCTGAGGAACAAGAACCTGAATCATAGCGGCTACAACAAAAGCAAGAATTATCAAGGGGAGTACCTGGATAGTCGTTCCCATTGCTGATTTTAACCCCAAAATGTGCTCTCCTATTCCTCTATGGTAGCCAATAAAAAGAAGAATGATTGCCAGAAGACCCATTATAACCGTAGAGACTAACATTTTACCTCCCCAATCTTTTCCCTATTCCCAGATGACTCCTACACAGAAACTAACAAAATGACCGTTATATTTCGCATTTTCTATATACCTCTGCAAAATGAACCTATATGATAGCTCCATCCTGAGAGAAGTTTTCTTGCCCATTTTCGATTCTAGCCCAAAAGATGCTGCCAATGTTGGGTCTAAATTCGTATAGTTATAGAGAGGAAATTTGACTACTTCCCAAACAGCACCTGCTCCGAATTTGACAAAAGGTGAATATTCCTTTAACCAAAAATGTTTGACATAGGATATAGTGATAGGGAACATAAAGACCTCAATTTCTTTAACCTCCCTTTTTGTCTGATATGTTATTCCCGCTCCTATTTCAAGAGGAATGATAATTCCCGATGTTTTAATGAAGATATTGCTTTCAAATCCCGGATTGAGCGAATCACTTAGACCCCCGATACCACTGATGAGACCAAGGTTCGCTCCTATCCCCCGGAAGATTCCTGCTTCAACCGTCAGGGAAAAGAAGACAATAATAAAAATTGCAGGAATTAGTTTTCTCATTTTCTATTCAAAATAGTGCTGGTGTTCCGGACAGATACATATATACTTCGGCGCATCAGGCCCTTTTGGGTAAGACTGATAGACTTCATTCAACCTATTCCTAACACGTTCTTCCAGATAGGGAACGGGGCATACCCACTGCCCGTTTCTCCTAACACCAAAGTGGACACACTGGTCAATATAACCCGCTTCCCTCTCGCCCAGATATCCTATTACCTCTCCCCTCTCAAGCGGTTGGCATAGACCAACGACTATCTTTTTATCCGGCTCAAATAGATATATGAGAGAGAATTCGCTATTGTATTCTAACTCCACATGTCTATTTCTCGAATAATAATCGTGACTTTCTACAATCGACACAATAATGCCAGGCACTCCAGCTATAAATGGCGTGCCTTCATCTGCTCCTATATCTATGCCAGTATGTGAAGTACCTCCCTCGCCTGCACCCGGTGTCCCGTAAACGCTGCCCACCCTCTCGATTTTGTCAATCCGTAAAGGAGGTCCGATAACGAAGTCTATAGAGGAATACTTTTCTTGGCCGATAATGTTGAATACAGGCCCTTTCTCGCACGAAGAAAGAACTATGAAAACCAAGGCAAGCCAGAATAGATTAATCAATTTATTATGAGAGAAATGTCCAGATAATAGATATTTCATAACCTCCCTCTTGCAATGCGTTAAATTCAGCACCTATCTATATATTCCTTTTATATCTCTTCATTAATAGCGAATTACTAACCACAGATACAGAACTGAAAGACATAGCTACGCCGGCAACAATAGGATTCAAGAGAAACCCTGTAAATGGATAGAGTAAGCCTGCTGCCACAGGGATGCCCACACTATTGTAAAAGAATGCCCAGAATAGATTCTGTTTTATCTTATTCATTGTGTATTTTGATAAATCAATAGCCATTACTACATCTCTAAGGTCGTTTTTTATGAGCACTATGTCTCCAGATTCAATTGCGACATCTGTGCCCGTGCCAATAGCGATACCGATGTCGGCTTGAGCCAGAGCCGGAGCATCGTTTATTCCATCGCCAACCATGGCAACTCTTAAGCCCTGCTCTTGAAGCTTCTTTATCTCATTAGCCTTATCGCGGGGCAAAACTTCCGATAAAACATTCTCCATTCCCAATTGCCGGGCTATGGCTTCGCCTGTCCTTCTGTTATCTCCTGTTATCATAGTCACTCTTTTGCCCAATTTCTCTAGCGCCTTGATTGCCTCTTTCGCATGTCCTTTTAAAGTATCAGCCACTGCCACTATTCCCACGACAGAACCATTGTAGGCGACAACCATCGCAGTCTTACCCTGTTCTTCCAGGTCTTTAAGTATTCTATCGCCTTTTGACAAATCTATATTTCTCTCCTCCATCAATTTCCTGCTGCCGAGAAGGATTGTTGTATTTTCGTATCTGGCGCTGACCCCTCTCCCGGTTATAGATTCAAAATTTTCTGGTTCAGGGATATCTATTCCTTTTGCTCTTGCAGCCCCAATAATTGCTTCCCCCAATGGGTGTTCAGAATTCTTTTCTGCTATCCCCGCAAGTCTCAATATGCCATCTTCGTCCATATTATCTAACTTGACGACATCAGTTAATTCTGGTTTACCTATGGTCAGAGTCCCGGTTTTGTCAAATAACACCGCATCTATCTTGCTAGCCAACTGAAGAGACCCGGCATTCTTAATCAATATTCCATTTTGTGCACCAATACCTGTTCCTACCATAACCGCTGTGGGCGTGGCTAAACCCAGGGCACAGGGACAGGCAATAATCAGAACAGAGATACCATTAGTCAAGGCAAAGATAAAGCCCTTTCCCAGCGAAAGCCAGATTAAAAAGGCACCAATCCCAATAAAAAGAACCGCTGGAACAAAATAGGCGGAAATCCTATCGGCCAATTCCTCAATAGGGGCCTTGGACCCCTGGGCCTCTTCAACAAGTTTTACGATCTGGAATAAAGCCATATCTTCACCTACCTTGGTCGCCAGGAATTTGAAAGAACCTGTCCTGTTAATTGTGGCACCGATCACTTCATCACCTGGTGTCTTCTCAACCGGAATGGACTCACCTGTAATCATCGATTCATCTACGCTAGAATGTCCATCAGTTACTTTTCCATCTACAGGGACCTTCTGCCCCGGCTTCACCAGGACAATATCGCCGACAATGACTTCTTCCAGTGGAATCTCTTTTTCTTCTCCATTTCTCATTACAATGGCAGTCTTGGCCTGTAAGCCCAAAAGTCTCTTAATGGCTTCTGAAGTCTTTCCCTTGGCAATTGCCTCCAGCCATTTTCCCAGGAGAATAAATGCAATAAGAGTTCCGGCTACCTCATAGTAGAGACTTCCGATTCCGTATGCGGGACTACCTCTCCATATTGCTACTGACACAAAAAGACTATAGACATATGCCGCACCCGTTCCCAAAGCCACCAATGTATCCATATTGGCAGTCCCATTCTTGATAACCGAACTAAAGCCTTTAGTATAGAATTGGTAGCCCGCAATTATGATGGGAGTTGCAAGAAGAAATTGAATCATCGCCATGTTAGCCATAATAGAATTCGGAACAGGGAGACCCAGATGGTGCGCCATGGCAAAGTATAGGAGGGGAATAGCCAATATTAACGAAATCAAGAACTTTATCTTTAAACTTCCGATTTCTCTCTCTCGCGCTTCTTTTTCAATGTCAATTGCGACTTTTTTTTCAGTTACTTTTCTGATTGGCTTATATCCCGTCCTCGAAATTGCTTCTTCCAGTTTCTCTCTCGTGACTGTGGCGGGATCGTATTCTATATGCGCCTTTTCAGAAGCAAAATTAACTTTCGCATCCAATACGCCCTCAACTTTTCTTAAAGAATTTTCGATCGTTAACACGCAAGATGCACAGTGCATTCCCGTTATTCCAATTGTCGTCTTTTCTTTTTTCCCGGGGACCGCTTCAATTCTTGATTCCCAGGCGGGTTCCTCCTTCTTTATGCCCAAAAATTTATCTCGACAGTAGGGACTACAGAAAAAATACACTTTTCCGTCTTTCTCTACCTTAATTGCTTCTTTCTCATCAACTTCCATTTTGCATATCGGGTCTATAGCCATCTCAATCGCCTTTTTCTTTATACCGCTTCCCTAACTTTGAGCCCCTTTATCTTTTCTTCTCTAATATCCTTCGGTTTTAGATATTCGCCAGTCCAGCAGTAGAGGCAGAGCTTCTCCTTAGGGAGACCAATGGCTTTCACCATGTCATCAGCAGTCTGGTATCTAAGTGTCGTAGCTTCCAAATCGTTAGCAATCCATTCCACCATCCCTTTATATTTTCCAGAACCATCATCTATGTATTCCCTCACATCATCTAAATCGTTGCCTTCTAAATTGCGAATGGCTCTCCGGGCAGCCAGCTCATGGATTGACCTCGTGGAGAGATTAAACCTGCAGGGGAACATTAAGGGCGGGCAGGCAACACGGATGTGGACCTCCCTGGCGCCGTTCTCCCATAACTTCTTTATGGTGAAGTTTTTGAGTTGAGTGCCCCTGACTATTGAATCTTCACATAATATGATGCTATGACCTTCTATTATTTCTCTTATAGGAATTAACTTCATCTTGGCTATAAAATCGCGTATCTCCTGTGAAGGAGGGATATAGCTCCTATCGTATCCGAGAGTATATTTAACTAAAGGTCGCCTGAAAGGCTTTCCAGACTCCATGGCATATCCCAGGGCATGGGCAGTCCCCGAATCAGGAACCCCGGAGACAACATCCACCTTTATATCCTGGTCCCGGCTCGCCAGAAACCTTCCACACCTCTCCCTAACTGTTTCCACATTTACCCCTTCATAGCTTGAGGCGGGAAAGCCGGTATATATCCAGAGGAATGCGCAGATTTGATTCGTATCCAGACCTTCTCTCTTCTCTACCATGCCTTTCTCATTTATCAGAACTACTTCTTTAGGTGCGAGGTATTTCACAGTCTGGAAGCCAATATTGGGGAAGGCGCTCGTCTCAGAAGTAACTGCCCAGGAATCTTCCCTCTTACCCACGACGAGAGGTGTATAACCAAACCTATCTCTGGCAGCATATATACCATCTTTATTGAGCAATAAAAGTGAGCAGGAACCATCTATAACATCAAACATCTTCTCTATCCCGTCAACGAGGTCGTTCCCGCGAATGACTAACTTGGCTATGAGCTCAGTCATATTAACCGTGCCTCTACTTACTTCACTGAAAGAGATTCCTTCTTCCAACAACCCTTCAGTCAATTCTTTCATATTTTCTAAAAATCCATTAGTGACTATACAAAACGGGCCAAACCTGGAGTTTAGATAGATAGGTTGTTCACCAAAGGCGCTGATAACACCAATGCCCTTATTGCCCTTCATATGTTTGAAATCCTCATAGAATTTTGACTTAAATTGAGTCTGCCTTATGTTGTGTATGTGCCGCGCAAACTCTTCTCCCAAGACTGCCATGCCTCCATATTCGGTCCCCAAATGCGAGTGGTAGTCCGTCCCGTAGAATAGAATCTCCGCACAGTCCCCCCTGGAAACCACGCCAAAAATTCCGCTCATATGTTACCCCCCTATGAAATATCAAATATCAAATATCAAATATCAAAAACACATCAAAAATCAAATATGAAATATCAAATATCAAATATCAAATATCAAAAACACATCAAAAATCAAATATGAAATATCAAAAATCAAAAATCAAAAATACATCAAAAACTGTAAGAACTATTTTTGGCCCTTCATCGTTAGAATACTTGAAGCGAAAATGTTAGCCAGTTCTGTAGTCTCCTGCAAAAGCCATTGACAGTCAGAAATTAATAGCTTTGGCACCAGATTGCTATCAAATAATACGTTCAGCCAGAATCTAGACTCGTTAGCCGACTTCAAAGAATGATTGAAGTAATTTTGATAGTCTTTCCTTGAACTTGCGCTCTTGGCTTCAAAATAGTTAGCGCCAATGCTAGTTCCGCTTCGCATAAGCTGCGTGGTGATCTCTCGGATGACTGAATCTTTAGGCAATCCCCTTAAGAATTTAACTAATCTAATAATGTAATCATAAATTCTCATCCTGAATGTATCTTTTGTTCTATCTGATTCTGAAGATTTTTGCATCTTATCTATGTTTTTGATTTTTGATCTTTGATTTTTGATATTTGATTTTTGATCTTTGATTTTTGATCTTTGATTTTTGATTTTTGATATTTGATTTTTGATTTTCTTATTGTATTTGTTTATGGTATTCCTGGAGAGATTTTGCAGACATCTTTGGTATTTTAATCAAATTCTCGATTCCGTTAACTGATGCCTGCGCGCCAGCAATAGTAGTTATGAGAGGTACGCTATAGAGGATCGCATGGGACCTTATCTTTGCCTCATCCTCTTTCGTCGCCTTGCCCGAAGGAGTGTTTATTATGAGGTCAACCTTACCATCCTTTATCAAATCGATGATATTGGGTCTCCCTTCATGGAGCTTGGGCAAAATCTCCACCACTATGTCATTCCTCATAAGAGCATCTCCTGTGCCAGAGGTCGCCATAATCTTAAACCCGAGGTCAGCGAGTTTTTTAGCAATGAACACTATATTTCTCTTATCCTGGTTCTTTACACTTATGAATACATTCCCCTTTTTCGGCAGCCTTTGGCCAGCAGCTATCTGGCTCTTCGCATAGGCCACTCCAAATGTTGAATCTATTCCCATAACCTCCCCTGTAGATTTCATCTCCGGGCCTAAAATTGCGTCCACTCCTGGAAACCTTATAAAAGGAAATACAGACTCCTTTACTGCAACATAGTTTATTTTCTTTTCCTCAGTAAATCCTAAATCCTCCAGGGTCTTTCCCAGCATAATCTTGGTCGCCAGCTTTGCCAGAGGAACTCCTATTGCCTTACTCACAAAAGGAATAGTTCTACTTGCTCTGGGATTTACTTCCAGAACATAGACAATATTGTTCTTGACCGCATACTGAATATTCAAAAGTCCCTTCACATTCAACTCCTTTGCCAGAGCATAAGTATTTTTCCTTATAACTTGTATTATCTCTTCATCTAATGTATAGGGCGGGAGAACCATTGCACTATCGCCAGAATGAATTCCTGCTTCCTCAATGTGCTCCATAATCCCGCCTATCACGCAATTCTTACCATCTGCTATTGCGTCCACATCAACTTCTATAGCATCCTCCAGGAACTTGTCAATAAGGATTGGTCGTTCAGGAGATGCCTCTACTGCCTTTTCCATAAAACTGCTTAGACCTTCCTCATCATAAACTATCTCCATTGCCCTGCCACCGAGGACATAAGAAGGTCTTACAACCACTGGATAGCCTATTCTGTTCGCAACCTTCCTCGCCCCCTCAAATGAAGTGGCTGTTCCATTCTCTGGCTGAATAAGTCTCAATTTCTTAACCATCTGCTGGAATCTCTTCCTATCCTCCGCTATATCTATGGAGTCCGGGCTCGTTCCTAAAATCTTAACCCCTGCCTTTGCCAGGGGTACAGATATGTTTAGAGGAGTCTGTCCCCCAAACTGAACTATAACGCCGATTGGCTTTTCAATATCAATGATATTCAATACATCCTCAACTGTCAAAGGCTCAAAATATAACTTGTCTGAAGTATCGTAGTCTGTGGAGACAGTTTCGGGATTGCAATTTACCATAATGCTTTCAATGCCTTCCTCTTTCAAAGCATACGATGCGTGGCAACAGCAGTAGTCAAACTCAATTCCCTGCCCGATTCTATTTGGGCCCCCTCCCAGGATAAGAACTTTCCTATTACCTGACGGTTGACTCTCATCACTGGTTTCATATGTGGAATAGTAATAAGGTCTATCTGCTTTAAATTCTCCTCCACAGGTATCAACTAATTTATAAACTGCCCTGATGTTATTTCTTTTTCTATATGACCTTACCTTTTTCTCCGTGGAATTTAGAAGATAGGCAAGCTGTATATCTGAAAAGCCGTACTCCTTTGCTTTCTTAAGTAATTCTATAGGGGTCCTAAGTTCTTTTTTACTTCTATATTTTTTTATCTCCTCTTCCAACTCTACTACCTGTTTCATATTCTCTATAAACCACCTGTCAATTCTTGATAACTCATAAATCTCGTTAACCTCTAGTCCCAGTTTAAGACCATACCGGATAAAAAATAGCCTTTCATCATTAGGAACTCTGATTTTTCCTTTTACTTCATTAATCAAGCCCTCCGATGGAAATCTTAATGCCTCATCCGTAATTTTGTCCTTTCCATCCGAACCCAGCCCGAACCTTCCTGTCTCAGTAGACCTTATTCCTTTCTGGAGTGCTTCCCTAAAGTTTCTCCCGATAGACATCGCCTCGCCAACCGCCTTCATAGATGTATTTATTATTCTTTGAGCCTCAGGGAATTTTTCAAAAGTAAACCTACAAATCTTAAACACACAATAATCAACTGTTGGTTCAAAGAAAGAGGTTGTCTTTCCCGTAATCTGATTCATGACCTCTGGAAGGGTCAAGCCAACGGCCAATTTTGTAGCAACCCTGGCTATGGGAAAACCGGTAGCTTTAGAGGCCAAAGCGGAACTGCGGGAGAGTCTCGGATTGACTTCAATAATCACGATATGTCCATTATCGGGATTCTGGGCAAACTGGATATTTGCTCCTCCTCCGGTTATCCCAACCTTTCTTATAACCTTTTTTGATAGATTTACAAACTTCGCATACTCTTCTCCGCTAAGCGTCTGAGAGGGCGCCACTACAATGCTATCTCCAGTATGTACACCCATCGGGTCTACATTCTCCATAGAAGTAATCATAATGACATTGTCAATAGAGTCCCTCATCACCTCGTACTCTATCTCCTTCCACCCTAATACCGATTGTTCTACCAATACTTGATGAACAGGACTTATCTCCAACCCCTTTACCAGAAACTCCTCCAGTTCTTCCTTATTATAGGCAGTAGCGCCGCCGCTACCTCCCAGACAATAGGCTGGTCTCAAAATCAGCGGAAATCCTATCTGAAGCCCTATCCCCATTCCTTCCTCAGAGCTTCTGGCAATTCCGCTCTTAGGAACATCTATACCTATTTCCTCCATTGCTTTCTTAAATAGTTCCCTGTCTTCAGCCCGGGAGATAGCCTCAACGTTCGCCCCTATCGATTCTACACCGTACTTTTCCAATACGCCTTCTTTCATTAGAAAATAGGCAAGGTTCAAGCCAGTCTGACCACCCAATGTGGGAAGTATCGCATCCGGCCTCTCTTTTCTTATTATCTCGGTAACCGCTTCTACGGTCAAGGGCTCAATATATGTCACATCTGCCATACCCGGGTCGGTCATAATAGTTGCTGGATTGCTATTTACAAGAATTGTAAAGTATCCTTCCTCTTTTAAAGCCTTACATGCCTGAGAGCCAGAATAGTCAAACTCACAGGCCTGGCCAATAACGATTGGCCCAGACCCTATTATCAGTATCTTATTTATATCTTTACGTTTAGGCATAACCAAGCCGCCATAATTAAGGATTAAGGAGTAAGGAATAAGGATTAAGAATTAAGTCTTTTGTACAATGCATTTAACATCCAGCCTATCTCGTCAGCTTTTTCATTAAGAGTTTCTAAGTCTGGTTTCTTTAAATAACCTAAATCAAATGAAAGCAACAAGCCGTATTTTGTCTCCTCTAACGAACCCTCTGCCATGTTAATAAAATGGGCAAAATCTTTTCTGCTTCTACGTTTAAAACCTTCGACGATATTAGTTGGGATTGAACTGACCGATCTTCTCAGTTGTGATACCATACCAAATTTTTCTTCTTTGGGAAAATCTTTTGTAACTTTATACATTTCCAACGTTAACTCGTGAGCCTTCTGCCATACTTTCAAATCTCTAAATGTCCTCATGACCTTAATCCTTACCCCTTAATCCTTACCCCTTAATCCTACCATTCTTAAGAATCTTTTGAATACTCCGTTTACCTCATCAAAACCAGGGCTCACGGGATAGTACTGGGTAGAAATAAACTTTAAGGCCTCGCTCTCCATCTCCTCAATTGAGCCGTCATCTACATTTCTCAGGGTAATTTTGATACCATCTTTACTCTTTATCGATTCATCATCCACAACAAATGAATGGTTTTGAACCGTAACATCGCCTTTGTAAGAGGATGGCGACTTCACGGGGTAATTGAGTCCCCGATGCCCCACTTTTAGTTTCTTCAGTCTACATCCCAAAGCAAGAGAGATAATTTCATGTCCCAGAGAAATGCCCAGAACAGGAATCTTGCCCACCAGTTTCTTAACGACCCCAACAACTTCAGAAATTGCTTCGTCTTCTTCCGGGCCATTAGAAATAATCAAACCCTGAGGATTCAATGCAAGAATTTTTTCAGCATCGGTATTATACGGCATTAGCGTAAGATTGCATCCCAGAATTTTTAATTGTTTGAGGAAGCTATTTGATATTCCCAGGTCCAGTATAGCCATCCTTGGCCCTGATGGGTTATCTTCTATTGGGCTAACCTTTTTTACAGAGATATTTCTTATAAAGTTTCTCTTAATGTTCTTCTTGTAATCTTTTATCTTCTTGATTAAGTCACCAATCTTTGCTTCGTTGCCAGAAATTATTCCGAGCATCTCCCCAAAGTCTCGTATCCTGACAGCCAGTGTCCTCGTATCCACCTCGCTTATCGCAACAACGCCTTCCTTCTTGATGAAATTATTTAAGGTATCCTCTGCCTGCCAGTTGGAGTAAATTCTACTTTCCTCTTTTATGACTAAGGCGTCTATCCAACATCTTCTTGATTCAGAGAATTTTTTGGCTACACCGTAATTGCCTATCAAGGGATAGGTGAACACCAGAATCTTGCCGGCATTTGCCGGGTCGGTCATAATCTCCTGGTATCCAACAACGGCAGTATTTAAAACCACCTCTCCTATCCTTTCTCCGGCTACCCCTATTGAGACGCCCTCAAAATAGGTGCCGTCTTCTAATACTAATGCTCCACTCATAATCTTCTCCTATTGAGATTCGCAGTTCGTCAAAAACTGAAATAACTATTAATAGAATATTTTGTAGCGTAGGGGCTTGTCCCCGTAATTTGAAATTTGTAATCTGTAATTTGTAATTAATATTTGTAGTGTAGGGGCTTGTCCCCGTAAAAATTACGCCCATAAAGGGCTACACTACAAGAAATTCCTGTTAGCTATGCAGAATATAGAATCAGGGCACCAACAACAATTGCCAGAAGGGCAATCAGGCGGAGAATGAGAAGTGACCTTCCATACCACCACTTAATCATAGTTTTTACTCTATCCAATCCAAGGATAAGAATACTACCACCTGATATTATAAGCACTATGCCCAGCGTAACTATAACCCCAATTAGCCTGGACTGCGAGGCAGCCAATAAGAAGATAATGCCAATCAAAATCCTTAAGGCACATCCTATGTAGAGCCTTTTCCCCTTTTCCCAAAGAAGCATAAACTGCCTCATAGTCTTTGGGCTTAACAGGAAAATAATCCCCATAACTACCGTAACTATACCGACAAGCTTAACCAGTATGAGCATAATTTATCCCCCTTTCCCTCTCACCCCAACCCTCTCCCCTCGGGGGAGAGGAGGAAGGTGCACAGAGAAGACCGGTGAGGTTGAATTTCCTACTCGGGTTGGGAAGTGTCTGGCGGTAGTCAATTTACAACTTTAAGAAATCCCTCTACAACCTTGGGGTCAAATTGCGTTCCCGAATTACTCTTAATCTTCTCAACCGCTTCATCCTTACTCAATGGTTCTCTATAAGACCTTCCCGACACCATCGCATCATAAGCATCCGCAACCATTATCACGCGGGCTCCGATGTCAATCTCTTCTCCCTTCAGTCCGTCCGGATAGCCCCTACCATCCCACCTCTCATGGTCCTGCCTTATTAATACGGCAGCCTCACTCAAGAATGCCAGGGGCTTTATAATCTCTGCGCCCAGGACAGGATGTCTCTTTATCTCTTCCCATTCCTCATCATTAAGTTTTCCAGACTTAAGCAATATGACATCCTTTATCCCAATCTTTCCCAAATCATGGAGTTTACAGGCTTGCTGTATAATTTCAATTTTCTCTACCGGGAGCCCTAATTCCTTAGCAATGGCTTCGGCAATATAACTGACTTTTAAAGAATGGTCTTTCGTATAATGGTCTCGCGCATCAATTGCCCGGATAAGCGCACTTATGGTATCCACATAATGCTTCTGAAGTTCAAGGCTCTTTTCATATAGTTCCCTGTACTTTTGCTCTATGAGGTCGTTTTCTTTCTCCATTTCCTCTATCGCCCCAGAAAGAACTTTTGGCTTTGTGAAAAGTTCATAAAAAATCTTCCTGAACCATGTCTTTCTTCCTGGCCAGGAGATATGATAGATACAGCTTTTTGTCCCATAAATGGTGTCTCCGAGCTTAAATGTCCCATCCACATTTAATCTACCGATTATCTTTGATTCATCCTTCCCTAACCCTGTCCCGATAGCATCATGTTCGCTAATATAACCATTTTCATCAACGGCGTAAGATTTCCCTTTCACCCTGCCCTTTTCATAAATCGGCACAGCGCAACTTTCCTCCCACAACTTTGCTGGCCCAACTCCCAGGATGCTCGGCAAAACCATCAAAATTCCTTTCGCATAGTAGCAGTCATCGGATGTCATCGCATTTCCCGACTTGTTATAGTATCTTATAGTCGCATTTGATGACCCGTATTTGACAATTTCTATTTCGTCAGTTTTAGTCAAATATTTAATCAAGGTCGGAAGGCGTTTGATAATGAATTGTGGATTCACCATAAGCCGCGCAACATAATCGACGAACCCAAGGGCTTGAAGTCTTTCTGAAGCAAGCCCCACCTTGTAAAGAATTTCATCATCATCAAACATCGTCCTCAAACGGCGATATATCTCCAATATCAGTTTCCGAGATACCCAATTATTCGTGTCGAGTAGATATTTTTCATTGTATGGAAGGCCCTCAATAAGAGTTCGTATATCCTTGCCTTGCTCCTCGACATACTTTATGATAGTATTGACCAATCTGCAGCTAACTTCAAGTTTATCTGCATCGTAATTACGCACCATTTCCATCAAATATTTACCTTCCACATTTTATTAAATGGGGGAAAGCACTTTAGGTGAGAAATGGCTAGAAACTTGAAATATTATAACAACTTTTATGGGAATTGGCAACCTTTTTCTTAATACAGATAATGGATACGGTGGGTCTTTCGGAATTGTTGCCTAAAAAAGATTCGGTGAGCAAACCATATAGCTCCGGCTGGCGGTCCCTGAGGACTGGTGAAACAGCCGTCATTTCTTCACTTTGTTACCTCCATCCTTATCTACGTTGAGCTAAGTATCTGAAGGCGCTTAGTGCCGCCTTAGCTCCTTCTCCAGCCGCTATTATAATCTGCTTGTCAGGCACATTAGTGACATCACCCGCGGCGAAGATCCCCGCGATGTTCGTCTCGCTCCGGCAGTTTACTTTTATTTCTCCCAATTCGTTCTTTTCCAGGCCTTTGGCAAACTTAGAATTAGGAACAAGCCCGATTTCTACGAAAACTCCCTGGACAGAGAGCGTCTCTTCCCTCCCTTTTCCTCTTATCGTAATTCCCTCAGCCATTCTATCTCCGAGCACCTGGGTTACCTCGGTGCTGTTAAAGATAGAGACTTTCTCGCTCTCAGTAACCTTCTCTCTCATTATTGCATCTCCACCGAGTTCCGGTGTGTTATTGATAAGATAAATATGTTTGGCTATCTTAATCAACTGCAGGGCTGCATCTAAAGCAGAGTTTCCTCCACCAATAACTGCTACATCCTTTTCAGCAAATAGGGGAGCATCACAAGTAGCGCAATAAGTAAGTCCTCTATTTTTGAACTCCTTTTCGCCCGGGACGCCGAGTTCCCTTGAACTCTTGCCAGAGGCAATGACCGCTGTTCTCGCTTCGTAGATGCCTTTATCCGTCTTAACCCAGATGTGTTCGTCTCTCCTTTCCAGTTCGGTTACTTCTTCGTTCTCTTTTAATTTAATCCCATATTTTTGCATATGTTCCTCAAATTTGTCGACGAGTTCGAGTCCAGTAATCAATTGGTAACCAGTGTAGTTCTCGATATCCGCGCTCCACGCCGCTTGCCCGCCGATATCCTTAGTGACGGTCAAAAAATTCATTCTCTTTCTAGCGGCGTAGATGCTTGCCGTTATGCCTGCAGGTCCTGCTCCGACAATTATTAAATCCACCATCAGATTCCCAACGCCTTTCTTATTTTCTCTCTATCAAATCCCACTATTATCGTACCTTCAATTTCTATTACAGGCACAACCATTTGCCCCGTTTTCTTAATCATCTCTTCAGCTTTTGAGCGGTCGGTGGAGACATTGAAATCTTCAAAATCTATGTTGTTGTCTTCGAGGAATTTCTTCGCCATAATACAGAATGGGCAGGTAGGAGTAGTATAGATTATGACTTTCTTATCTACCATAATAACCTCCATTGAGACTTACAGATTTTTCTTTAAATCCGACAGCTGCCTCAGATGGTCTTTTTCTTGTGCGACCAGTTCATCCACTATTTTTTGGTCGTATTCGGGCACTACTTTTTTCATACCCTCGTAGAAGAGTATCGAATCCTTCTCAAATCCGATGCCGAGCTCAATGGCTTCCTTATCAGTTCTTATACTTTTTGCTATTTCCCCTCCCTTGTTTTTCCGGGTAAACACATAGTCGCTCGCCAGCGCATTCATATACGCAAAGTATTCTCCTGGATACGATTCCGGTGGTTCATATTTCTCCACAGAATCTAATAAATTCTGAAAAATGGCTATATGCTTTTCTTCCTCGCCAGCCAGATATTTGAATTTTTCTTTAGCCTTCCGATTTTTTGTTTTTTTAACCAGGCCATTGTAGAAATCTCTCCCATTCTTTTCAATTTGAATACCCAATTCCACTATTTCGCTTCCTCTAAATATATTCGCCATCCCTCTTCTCCTCCCTCAGCCAGAAAGCAATTCTTTTTTCCTAGGTCAAATCTTTCTCTAAAATTCTGGAAATTCCCGTACTTCTTTTCCCTTCAAAACCCGGACGAAAAAATGCCTGTTGTCTTTTCCCTAACGGAAAACACCATTTGAGATTACAATTTCTCACCTTTCAATATTAGATGTAGCCCGGAACCGGGATTAAGTTTCTTTGCCGGAATTCTACTCGAGAAGGTCTTCAAACATCTCCTCGTGGTTTACCTCTTCACCCAGAATATGACAAATAAGCTGATATGTCACATGGTCCTTACCCATAACCTTTGTCGCAAGTTTATCGTAAACTTCAATTGCGCCTGCTTCGGCCTCGGTCACAGTCTTTATAATCTTGTTATAATCCGAAGTGCCCTCGGGCGGCTTTGGATAAGGATAATTGGCGTTCTTCTCCAGTTCCATTGGATGGGCGATAGGTAGACCACCGAGTTCTATTATCCTATCGGCAAGTTCACCCGCATGTTCTTCTTCATCCTTGGCAATTTTCTCTAAGAACTCACTCATATCTTCATAACCCATGCCGGTGACAACTCTCGCCATGTACCAATAAGAATAATGGGCGAGCCATTCATCAGCGTACGCCTTATTCAAATCTTTTATTAATTGCTTCACATCTATTCCCACAATCTTTCTGCCTTTCTCTCCCATTTAAACACCTCCTCGTTCTCGCCCGCACTCTCTACTCAAAATCTCTCCATATAGAAACTGGTTTATATGAAGATTTGTCAAGCCAGAGGTGCGGGATATCTAAAGTTCATTTCTTAGGCGCCATCTGTTTCCCACAGCAGATTATATCGCAAGTCTCAACACAGCCGCAAACATTATCAATCCTTACGACCAGCCCGCATACCTCGCAGGTGTAGCGCGCCCCTTTC
>Ga0315307_1000201_pt1 | contig 24361 bp, 37 predicted proteins | sample TDP2_MG_FD_203079 | JGI IMG/M metagenome (GOLD analysis project Ga0315307, IMG submission 203079) | Freshwater sediment microbial communities from Lake Towuti, South Sulawesi, Indonesia - TDP2 | ecosystem: Environmental > Aquatic > Freshwater > Lake > Sediment | place: Indonesia: South Sulawesi...
TTCAGCAACCATATCCCTGACCGTTCGGACGGGCTCCCTCTTCTTTTCGCTCACTTTAGATGAAACCTCCTTTGCTCGGTTACTCATGAGGCCGTATTTAAGCGAAATATGGTATTTCGTCTCGCACATAGGAAGCGTTATCTAGTCACAGCCGGGTGATCGGCGGCGGGGGTGATGGATACGGCAAGTAAGACGAGGAGGAAAGCACGGCTTCAGGGCAAGTATTTGCCTAGCGTGACCAGGGTGACTCCTTGGTGGAATCTGTGGGCGTAGGCTCGCACCTATGGCTCGCAGGTTTTTAAAGGGTTTCGCTTCTGGGAGCTTCATCCCAGGTCGAGGATATACGCGCATCGATACTCAGGACACCAGAACCCTGTCTTTCCATCAGGTCCGGTAAGCGAGGTTAACGGTCCCCCGCATCGAGGACAGTTCCAACCCTGAGGAGGCCAAGGACAAGGCTTAACCAAGGATAACGGTATCTCGTACCCTGGCTTCTGGGGGTCAAACGGAGTAACGGGTCGAAGAGCGGTTACCTCCTCGTATGTCACGTAGCCCAAAATCCTACAAGTCTTAGCGTTCTCGGGATTGTCGTCGATGAAGTTCAGGATGTAGAAGTCGTCTATACCCTTTCTATCCTTTACCTGAGCTTCGCTTACGTAGAAATACTCGTTCTTATCTCCGGGTCGAGGCATCGTCCTGAGGCGCCGACTTGTCTTAGTCTCCCATCCTTTCCCGCTGGCCTTCCAATCCGTCGAGTGGATATCGGCGGCTGCCGAGACGTCTTCAGAAGCCCTAGCCAGTATGGGATAGACCTGTTTATCGCAGACCTCTCCTATGGCGCCGATCCAGTTTCTAATAGGGCTAGGGAGGTGTTTCGGATCGTAGTAGGATCTCCTGTCATAGACCTTGACCCAGTGGTCTCTTCCCTGCGCCCACCGCCAAGCTAGCTGCTTTATCTCCTCGGTGATCTCGAAGTCGACGTAGAGGTAGAAGATGCCCTCGACATAGTAGGCCTCGAGGTGAATCATCGCCGTCGTCTAGCCCTGCTTCTCTTCGTCGGTAGATACTTGAGGAGTATGGGACGGTCACGCCTCAACGCTTCAACCTTGTTCAGGCTTCTACGCCACGCTCTCACCTTCCGATTCAGCCTGAACATATCCTGGCGTGTCGTCGACGGGCTTACGCCTAAAACCACGGCGACCTCGGTCAACGTGTCCCCTGAACCCAGCTTCTTCAACAGGAGAAGCTCCCGCTCTGTTAGAAGCAGGTTATCCTCCGCTGGCGTTGACATCTCAAGATAACAATCCTTGGAGAAATACTTAGGTCTATCTGCCTCCCTGCGCAGTCATGGAAGAAACGCGGAGCGCCGATCAGTTAGACCTCTATATCCGTGAGGCTAAAAACCCGGGGTTGTGAGCCTCCTAGGTAATCATCAGATAGTTCTATATGTAAGTGGGTAGGAGTCATGTTCATGGCTTTACGAGAAGAACGTCGCGTGCCTGTGCCCACTCCCACCGTGCCTGAGAGACCTGTCGTACCTAGACCGACTCCCACTCCCACCGTACCAACTCCTACTGTGCCCAGACCAACCCCCACCGTACCAACGCCTACCGTGCCTAGACCTACGGTGCCTATCCCTGCTAGAGAAGAGTTGCCTAAGAGACCTACCCCCATACTGCCGAAGGTACCAACTCCACGCCTACCTGAGAAAATCGTCTACTATGTGCCCCCGCCTCCTGGTGTGACCAGGTATATTCCACCCCCGCGGGGAACGCCGCCTGTAGCTTACCGCCGAGCGATGCTCCCTGCCATATTAGAGAGTGGACGTTTCCCGGTGCTTCAGGTCCTAGCTGAGAGGATTCGCAGCCGGAGCGTTCTAGATTCTCCGGGATACGTGCGGGTGCTGGCCTAGCAGCCGTCTTTCCTCGTCGGCGGATGGTAGAGTATCTTAAAGATGGGTACTCCTAGGCTCACGATTCTGACGGAGATGAAGCCATACTCTTCCAGGCGGGTTCTCCAGTGTTTAACGGTACGTCTGTCGCTTCCCCTAACCTCGGCGACGGCGTTCACCAGGTCGCGTGACACGAACTCGTTTTCAATACCCCTCTTCGTCAAAGCATAGAGGATTTGAACGCAGACGGCCTTGTCAGGCGGATAACCGGGGTTCATGCGCACTTGTGTGTGTGCGTCCAGTGTCCCGTGCTTCTCTATGTAGTCCTCCAGGGCCACTTCAACTGATCGAGAGATGGAACCGTAGACTGGACGACCGTCTACGTTCTTAGGGAGAAGGCCAAGGAACCTGTCAAAAGTCTTCCTCGTCAAGTAGACCATTACCTGAACCCGGTCTACCATCCATACCCCCTCCGCGCAAGAGATAGTAGTATCTTTCCATGAGATACTAGCATCTTGACAAAAGATGCTAGCATCGTATTACCCTGATGAGACCCCTGAGAAGAGCTCCTACGGGTGCTTCTTTCTGCTTCTGAGAAGAGTCTCCGAGATGTCGACCCATAGGTTAGAATATAAGGTTCCCTGTCTAGGCGCTTCAACAGGAAGCTCGAGAATCCCTCCCGCGCATGGAAAAGCGGGCCTAGGGCCTCTCTGGTAAGAGGGGCTGGCGTTCGTGCGCGCACACACACAAGGCCTAGCCTCCAAGACAAAGATTTATGAAGCAATAGCTTCAGAGAATGAGGGTGAGGGGGAGGAACTCCCGTAGTCGCAGGTTCCATAGGCGGACCCAACCCCAAGGGGCGGGGGTACTCTCCCTTTTAACAACTCTGCCGAGGATTCTTCACAGGTCTCATCGGGAAGTTAGACAGGCTGATACCGGCTTTCAGCCCATTGTGGGCCCTCGGCATCATAGACCTGGGACATGGCAGGCTTTATAGAGCCGAGGACCTCGTTAAGCTCCTCTTTCGTCATGTAGTTGACCTTAACGTAGACCGCGATGGGTCGGTTAGGCTGACTTTGCTCGACCTCCCTGACGCATTGTAGGATCTTCAACAGCTCCTCCTTGCTGAGCTCCCCCGTGGACATTATCCTGATCTCGGCTGGCGTAGTTTCACCTCCAAGAGAGGTTACTTCTTGAAAGGGTCGATGAGGTGAAGCGTCCAGGCGGCGAAGAGCGCTATGTTCCTCAACGGGAAGTTGCAGTTTAAGCCGAAGAGGATGTCTGTGAAGGCTAGTAGTGGGTGGAAGAAGGGGCAGGCTTCCCCTATCACGTCGAACTCCAGCCAGTTCAGCTTCCACAGGACTCTTTCAACGGTGACGTGGCGGAGAAGCGACCCCTTGTACGCGTGTTCCTGAAGGTCTCCGAAGTCCATGACGAACCAGGGCGGAGACAGGTCAGGGACGTCGTAGAGGTCAAGTGGTTCAAGTACCCAGGGCAAGGTCAGTGTCTCCTAGTGCCTGTATCAGGTGCGAAGAGCGAGGCTATCTGTTTCCACAGTCTGAGGAACGCTCTGCCCTTCTCGGTCAGAGTGAGGGAAGTGCCTCGCCGTTCAGCGCACTCCGAGGCTTCTACGAGGCCTGCAAGCCTTAGTTTGTCCACCTTCATCTTGAACCTGTCGTAGGGGATGAACGAGCTACATTGAACCCTTGTGAGCAGCGCTACCCCGTTCTTCTTCTGATGTTGGTCGATGGCTGCCAGTATGTCTGCGTAGATATCCCACGTTTCTCTCTTCAAAATCGCTACCCTCCAAGACTCCAGTTCATGTCTATTCGAACCTTCCAGCCGCGCTCCACCATCACTTTCTGAAACTCACAGGCCTCACAGACCTGTTTCTGGTTCTCGAAAGCTCCTTCCATGATCGTGAACTCCGCCGGCCTCTCTCCGCAGATCTCGCAGAGCTTCGGTCTATCCTTCATTTCGTCACCTCTGCTGCGTGCTTAGGATAGCAGTCCTTACAGAAGGGTCTACCGCACCCCGGACAGAACTTCAGGTATGTCACAGTCCTCCTTTTACCGCAGACCGTGCACCTCACGTAGAGTGGCATACAATCCTCCAAGCAACGTGTAAAGCCTTAAATGGTTTTTCTACCCTAATCACCAAACGTGGGAAGATGCGCGAAGTTGCCATACAGGTCCTCCAGCGGGGAGGAAGAGTCAGCGTCCCCGTAAAGACGCTGAAGAAGCTGGGCTGGAACGAGGGCGACGAGATCAGGGTTCTCGAGGACATTGAACACAACCAGGTTGTCATCAGGAAGGAGGAAGGAGTGATCCCGTCTACTTGAGCCAGGCTAGAATACTTCTCGGCTTTGAGGTGGGCAGCGGAAACCCCGTCTACATGTCAAAGCACCACCTCGTCATCACCGGGATGACTCAGCTCTCCGGCAAGACCACGGCGCTCGAGGCGTTGATCAGCCGTGCAGGCTCAGAGCTGAAGGCGATCGCGTTCAAAACGAAGAGGGGGGAGTCAGGCTTCAAAGATTTCAGGGAGATCCCCCCGTTCTTCCGCGAACGAGCAGACTGGCAGTACGTGGAAAGCCTCCTCGAGGCGACGCTCCGCGAACGCATGAAGTTCGAGAGAAGCTGGATCATCAAAGCGTGCCGCGGCACCAAAACGCTGCGCGACGTCTACCAGGCGGTGGAGGAGCTCAAGGCTAAGGCTCGGAAAGACAGCCTCTCTGAAAGCGTGTACACGAACCTAGCAGAGTACCTGAAGATCGTCGTACCGCAGATAGAACGGATCAGGTTCACGCGATCGCTTGACTTGAAACCTGGAATCAACGTCATGGACCTAGTCGACATGAGCCTCGAAATGCGCATGCTCGTCATACAGAGCGTCATGGAGTACGCGCTCGACCACCTCAACGACACCGTCATCATCGTACCCGAAGCGTGGGAAGCCCTACCTCAGAGCAGAGGCACACCAGTCAAAGTCTACGCGGAAACCTACATCCGTAAAGGCGCGAGTGTAGGCAACTACCTGTGGGTCGACAGCCAGGACCTAGCCGGAATCGACAAGACGCCGCTCCGCCAGTGCGACAACTGGATATTAGGGCGGCAGAAGGAGCAGCATGAGGTCGACCGCACGAAGGACAGCATCTTCAGGAACCCCCCGAGCGACGAGGAGATCCGCACGCTTCCCATAGGCCACTTCTACGCCGCCCTGGGAAACGACGTGTACAAAGTGTACGTGAAGCCGAGCTGGCTGCCTGAGGATGTGGCGAAGCGTGTAGCTCGAGGCGAGCTGGAACCTGACAGCGAAGAGGTTCAGGCCTTCAAGTCCCATCGAGTATGGCATAGGGCATCTGGCGTATGGGAGCCAGCGGGGCCGGAGACCGTCGAAGAGGCTCAGAAGGAGCATGACGAGTTCCTCCTCCAAGGACAGGTAGAGGACTTGGAGAGGCAGCTTCAACGCCTCGAGGAGCTCGCAAGGCAGGTGTACGGATGATGAGATGGGAAGAGATCGTGAAGGAGCTGACCGGGACGGAGAACGACGTCGTGATAATCTCTAGGTCGCCAGCCGGAAGGGTCCGTGTTGCCTCCACGTATCCCAGAGAAGAGCATTACAAGGTGCTGAACCTGATCCATCTCGCTACAATCCTTGAGAGAACTCCCTGCGACGATGACTGTGTTCACCAAGGCCTAGTGAAGGGAGGAAAGATTCTTCGATGAAACGCGCCGTTTTAGAGAAGTTGAAGCCTTACATCGGTCAGAAAGTGAGCGTTTTCCGCCGCCACGTCACGCAGACCTCTTGGTTAGAGGGGACCTTTGAAGGGACTGAAGGCGAGTCTAACTGGACTTATATGCGCATCCGAGTCGAGACTAGGTTCCCAGGCTCTTCGGGGATACGGCTTCTCGGTCTCAACAGGATCATCAAGGTAATGACGGAAGACGGGGAGGTGTGGAGATGAGCTTAGAGGAAAGGATTACTAACTTTCAGAAGGAGCTTGACGCACTCGAGGCAAGGCTGGAGGAGCAGGCCGATTACAAGAAGCAGTACGAGGAGCTGAGGGCTGAGACTGAGGGTAAGCTCTCGAAGGCTGAAGCTGACTCTCAGGGCTTGAAGAAGAAGGTCGAAGACCTAGAGCGCTGGGTGGAAGAGTTCCGACAGCAAGGCGTAGGATTACAGGAGAAGTGCGATCAGCTCGCCAAGGAGAAGGAGGAGCTGGCGAGGAAGCTCAGTGAAGCTAATGCTTCACAGCAGGGCTGCAAAGAGTTCCTACGCCCCATCGTTAAGGAGCTTATCGAGGGTGAGAAGCTCATCCCGGAGCTTATGCAGTCGAAAGAACAGGCTCAGACGCAACCCTACGAGATGACGAAGACCGTAGGCGACTTCACGGTTCAGGTTGTCCGCCAGCCTTTAACCCTCGACCCGAACACTACCAGGGGTCGACTCCTCTACTTGATCACAGACGGGTTCTTCAACAAGCCCACTACCGTTCCGAAGATCGTGAAGGAGCTCCGCGACCAGTTCATCGAGGTTAAACGCGAGGAGGTAGAGCCTGAACTCGCCTTCTTCGTCCGGGAAGAGGTCATCCACCACACCGTCCTAGCGAGCGGAGGCCATGTCTACCAGCTTAGAGCCGACGCTAAGGACCGCGTGAGGAAGGTCGTCCAGCCTTGACCGTCATAGTCTGCGAAGTCTTGAAGCGGGGGGAGCGGCGCTCCTACGCTTGGACGAGGACCCGCTGCGACAAGTGTGCGAAACGAGTCTGGGTGAAGGTTTCCGATCTGAAGGAAGCACCTAAGAGCCGTCTCCTCTGTCAGACCTGTGCAGAGCTGGAGGGGATTAAGGATAAGCCAACACCTTACCCTAAGTAAAGCCGACGTTCTGAACTTCATCGTCCTAACAGCCTGGACCGTAGAACTCATCGTTGTCTTCTGTGTCGCGGTGGGCTTGATCAACCCGACGGCGGGCTCAGTTCAGGCGATGCTCATCAACGCGATCGTAGGGAGCTTCGTCACCATCTCTGCGACGGCGCTAGGCGTCTACGTCAAGGGAAAGAGTCAAACCTTAGATGAAAAGGAGTTGGCCGCAATAGTGGAAGCCGTCTCTAGGATCAGGGGGACTTGAAGACTCGGCGGAGTTGAGGTCGACGGAGTCTCGGAGCAGGAATCTTCCAGCCCCACCGTTCTCCTAACAGCTTCAACGCGAGCTTCCTGAAGGTGCATGTGGTCTGCGGGCTTTCGCCATTGTAGACCTTGAGCGCGTCTCTGTCGTGGCGGAGCCACATGGCCGTCCACGGGTCTGTGGCAGCCGCGATCAGCTCGTTGAACTTCTGGTACATGCGCGTCTTGATCTCAGCCCAGTTTCGGAGGCCACTAGCGTAGAGGTATAGGCCGTAGGCTACGGCCTCTCGGAAGAGCAGCTCATCTGTCAGTGTGAAGGCGAACTCCTGGTCGTAGCCGAGGTAGACCTTGGCGTTATGCCTCCAGGCTTCTACGCCTAACTGTTTAGCTGACAGACAGTTCATCGTGTAGACGAGTCGGCCTGAGAGACGCCAGGCGTCGGGAAGCGAGATTATGAGCTCCGTTCGGTTTCCCAGCCAGCCGTCTTCCTGACCGTGATCGTAGTGGACGAGCAGCGCCGGGTTCACCGTCTCTATCGCCTGGATGACCTCAGCCTTGCTCAGCTCTCGACCTCCCATGTCCTCGACGTGGAAACCTGCGTTGTGAGCGTGGTCTATCGCGTCTTGAGCCCAGCAGTAGGAGTACTGGCTTACCTCGTCTCCGTCAAGTACAGGACGGAGAACGAGCGCGTTGTCCAACGTGAACACCTCTTACACTTTGAAGTCGTTGATGGACTTTAACAAGGCTGCTTCAAGGATTAGACGGTGGAACTCCTTATCCTTCTTGAACGACTCGATCGACTGTGCCTTGGTGAAGAAACGGCCTCCGTAAGCCCACCGCCACTCAGCCGGTCGGTTTTGAAGCCAGTTGAGGATCGACTTCTCCAGCTTCCTAATGTCCTCCGATGAAAGGGTCACAGGATCCGGGTCCTCTCCCATCTTAATCACTTTCGATCAGGCTGCCATCTCGGCTTAAACGGCTTTTGCTCTACGTGAGAGCCCAGCAGTTATCGTCAGCGGGAACTAGGTCTAGGTGCGTATCCTCTGTGAAACCGGCTATCTGAACCCTAGGTATGATGGTGGCGGGGAAAAGGTAGCAGGACGTGTAGAGGTACGTGCCATCTGAGTCTAGTCCGTAGGGGTTATTCTCTCCGGCAGCGAAGTCGACGAAGGTATCTAGGGCGTAGGGTGCCAGCGTAAGCCTCGCAATCCTCCCCGGGACGTTGTTTATCGAAGCGTACAGGTATGCTCCGACGATCTTGAGGCCGGTAACGTTGCTGTAGCCTGCTCCTAGGTCTAGGTCTGTGTCCAAGGTCATGTTCGTCTTCAGAATCTTCAGGACTCTACCTTGCCCCGTTCCCCTGCCAGCGTAGAGGTAGTTCCCCTGCCAAGTTATACGGCTGAGGTTGTAGCCTGACGCGTACGCGTCAATCCGGGCGAAGTCTGAAAGCCTCACCCTGACGACGTTGCCGGCAAAGCAGGAACCGTACAGGTACGTGCCGTCTGAACATAACCCGAATACGCCTGCCTCACCTGGGTTAAGAACGAGGGTAGCCTCCTCCGTGAACCCTGCTAAGTCCACCTTCACGATCCTGCCTGCGCCTGGTGTGCTGAGACCAACGTACAGCTTCCCCCCTTCAACGCAGAGCGAGACGCCGTCATCGTTGCCTGCGCTAAGGACTAGAGTTGCCACAACCTCAGAGGTAGCGCGGTTAATCTTCACTACTCGAGCTGGCGAGGACCACGTACAACTGTAAACGTAGGTTCCGTCCTCCGCTAACGCTTCTGCTTCATTAGCCCTCCATGGAAAAGCTGCTCTACCTGACTCCAAGAAGGAGGCTAGAGTGAACCTAGCCACGGAGCCCGGGTAGTTGTCGCAGGCTGAGAACCCGTAGGGGCCTGAGATCAACGTGTCCAGGCCTCCGAGCTCCCCCCTCAACATGAGGAGATCCTTCACGTCGAAGCTGGACCTAGTGATCTGAAAGACGAGTCCCGGATAGCCGTAGCCGTTGGTTCCCGCGTACAGGTACTTTCCTAGTACCAGGAGGGAGTAGATGTCGGTGGTATCCGGGGTTTCCAGTGACAACGTGCTGTCCACGGCGAAGGGTACGAAGGTGATCCGCACTATTCGACCAGGCCAAGCGGCGCAGCCAGCGTACAGGTAGCTTCCATCACTGGCAAGGCCGTGCACGTAATCAACACCGGCAGCCAGAACTAGGCCGTCTGTCCGTGTGAAGGGAGCGTAGGAAACCTGAGCGACTCTGCCGGGGCTGACGTCGCAGCCGCAGTAAAGATAGTCGCCTTCAGACTCTACGCACCAAACGTTGTTCTCGTTAGCTGCCAGGTTAGCGACGGCTTCACGGGCGAAGCCCGCTATGTCAACCCTGACCACCATACCAGGGACGGTGTAGAGCCCGCAGTAGATCTTGCCTCCTCGAACGTGCATGGCGCGGCAGTCATTCTCACCAGGATTGAAGGCGATCGCCGAATCTCTGAGGAAGTTTGTTAGGTTGACTTTCACAACCCGGGCGGGAGTCGTTCCTAGACCAGCGTAGAGAAAGTCTCCGTCGACAACTAAGGCGTGGATGTCGTCCTCCCCAGGGTTAAGGGGTAAGGTCGCCACGGCGGTCATGCTTGACTTGTTGACCTTCACGATGGCTCCGGGGCTAGTTCCTAGGCCAACGTAGAGGAAGTTGCCTTTCACCGCTATGCATTGAGCGGCATCCTCGCCAGCGCCGAACTCAAGTCTCCTCAGTTGCCGCAAGGAACCTACTGCGATCTCGACGACTGCGCTAGGAGTGCCGTTGAAAACCCCGTAGAAGAGTTCAGCGCCGACCTTCTGAGGCCGGCTCATGTATCTGAGCCCGACTCTGATGGAGCCCAGACACTAAACCTCCTCCCCTACGATCTCCGCTTGGCAGGTGGCGTTAGTGCCGCCGGAAGGAGTCTTAGCCTGTATCTTGAAGGTCTTGACGCCGTCTCCAACAACGGTCTCGTAGTTCCAAGGATACCAGTCCGGTAAGGGGGTCTTAGAAGGAGTGTAGACCTCTATGCTGACGTCTGTCACGTCCCAGACGAGCTTATAGTAGACGTCCTCCTTCGAACTCACAATCGTCTTAGACAACTGAAACTGCTTGTTCAACGGAACTATCCTTTCGCAGACCGTGGCGTAAGCCGCGCCTGTCAGTATGGCTCCTTTAACGTGAACTCCGCCTTTAGGACGGGCGATGAGCGTTGAAATGTAGACGTCAGGTGTGAGAGGGTTGATGGCTATGGGTGATGACAGCGTTACGGTCTGCGTTGCTGTGGCACCTGGCATCTGGTCGTAGTCTATGGAGCCGCCGATGATCCGTACCATCTAGTAGCCTCCTCCCTGTCTTCGTCTCCTCAAGAGAGAGGGGTCGAAGACTTCAGGTTCCTCTCTTGGCGGAGGCGGTCCCTCCTCTCTTCTAGGCCTCGGCTCTTCAGCTACAGGCGGCTTAGTCGGCTGCCCGCCTAGCGCTACGGCCAAGTAGTACGTGTTCTCGTTCAGCACGTCTATCTTGTCTAGGAGTTCAGGTACGGTGAGGAGCTCTCTGAGGCTCTTCCTGAACTCCGGCTCGTCGATGATGTAGATGTAGCGAACCCTGAACAGGTTGATGGTCTGCGCGGTTGCCACTCCGGCTCCTGTAGCAGGGTCAACCGTCGGCGACTGCAACTGGAAGTAGTCGTCTCTCCGAACAGCTCGGTAGTAGGGTCTAGGCCCGTAGACTAGCATGTACCTCGTCGTAGGGTCATCGTAGATCGTCAGCCACATATCGGGGTTAACGGCGGTTATGCCTTGACGCATGACGGAGTAGTAGGTGAAGCTGATAGGCTGCTTCATCAAAGCATTCGTTACAACAAAGCCTCTATGGTTCACCTGAGCCTCTATCAACGTAACCCAGCCTGGGTACTCAGCTCTCCAAGTCTCCTTCTCCGCGGGGTTGAGGGCTTTCGCCTCTACCTGGTATACGTCCTCGTTAAGCCCACGCAGGAGCGGGAGCAGCTCGAAGAGCATCTCTTACCTCACCCAGTCTCGGGGTTACCACCACGCGCGGAAATCGGCGAAGACGGGGTGCTTTACGCCTAAGCGCTCGACGTGCCCCAGATTACCGCGTCTAGAGCTGTCGTGGCAGCCGAGTAGCCGTTGATGCTTATCAGGAGCGTCGAGGCGTTCACCACGCTCGCTTCAATCGCCGTAGCGCGGCGTGGGTTCGTTCCGGTGTACGTGACGACCGCGCCGACTATAGAGTCTAGGCCATGGGTAGCCTTGAGAACCCGCACCGTGCCACCTGTACCTGCGGTGGACGAGGCGGGGACGCTGATCCTTCCCTGGAACTGCTTGACGTAGTTCGCCAGCGTCGTCGGAGCCCTGGTGATCCCCCGTGCCCCTGTAGTAGTGTCCTTGAAGACGATCTTGGCCTCTGCCCATTTCCCTATTCGCAACGTTCTGAACCTCGATGGCAAGGATGCGTCTCGAAAGGCATTTAAGCACTTCCCACAAAATATGATAATATCATAGGGTGATGATTTGGGGAAGCTCGGTAGGTCGACGATAAGCTCCACCGACAGCCTACACGTCCCCAAGGGCGTCATGAACTACTTTGAACTCGTCAGGGGCGATGAGCTTCACTGGTATCCGCCTGAGGAGGAGTTCCAAGCGACGGCGGAGTTCCTCGCGGTGAAGATCATACGGTTCGGTGAACGAACAGCTACCCCAACCACGAGTAAGACTTCGAGTAAGCCCACTGCGTAGGTGGGTCTTCTGCCCAAGGAGAAGCTCCGGTACCTGATGGTTGTGCCGGAGACCAGCTACTTCGCCAACCTGATCACGGATAACCCTACTCGTCCCGGGCTGTACCAGTGGTACAAGGCTTTCCGCCGTACGGGTGACGAGGGCGAGGTGAAGACCATGACGATGCTTGCGCCTAATGCCTTCGACGACTACAACGTCATCCACGTGAACCTCAGCGGGGACGCTCAGGAAATCGTCCCTGCGATCAAGAAGCTGATGAGGTCTACGTCTACAAAGCTCGTGTTGAACCTAGACTACTCCGTCGACAACTTCCAGCCTGCCTTCCTGACTCCAAGTAAGTTCATCTCCGCGATCTGGCTGGCTGACTTCGTCTTCGCCGTAGAGCCGACCCAGCAGGCTTTACTGCAATACCTGTTCAGTCGGATGAAGGACCTGGCAAGTCCCGGGGTCGTGATCAGGGAGAAGCTCGTCGTACCTCTCATACCGCACCCCTGCTCGACAGAGGACACTAAGAAGTTCGCTATGCCCCGTGGGGAGAGGCTGGAGGTCATCGCGGTTCAATACCACCGTTACTCGAAGCACTACTTCGTCCCCGCGATGATCGTCAGGAACATCATGCACGCAAAGGTCCCTATGCCCATCCCTACGATGATGCTAGGCTGCACCGACCCTACCATGGCAACAGGCCTCTTCGACATGCAGCACAGCTACACCGAATGGGAGGGCTTCATGTACATGCTGTCACACTGCGACTACGCCCTCACCTTCAGCACCGTCTCATCCCACTCAAGGTTCGCTGAGGAGTGCGCCTGCGTTGAGATCCCCTGCGTGGGGAGCATGAACCAGTACATGGTTCAGGAACTCTTCCCCAGAATCGCCCATAACCTCTACGACTTCGAGGGGATGAGGCAGAGCCTCGAACGCCTCACCAAGGACGAGGAGTTCTACAAGGAGGTTACCGCCTACGCCTCCGAGAGGGTTGAGCTCTACGGCTGGGAGAAGAGTAAGCAGAGGCTCCTCGAGGGAATGAAGACCTGGGGGATCACGTTCTAATGGCTATCGTAACCTGCCACAACTGCGGATACGACCTGGATGACCTAGCCCGATGTCCTAAATGCGGAGCTGAAAACCCTCATCCTGTCACTTATCAGAGTGGAACCCGCTGCTCCATCTGTGACTTGACGAACGTCGAAGTGAGCCGAGCCAACGTGAAGTATCACGCGGCAATGGCGGACAGCTACGATCGTGACCAGCCCCACTTCAAACCTGAGAACCAGGAGCAGGTGAAGATCAAGCTCCTCGCGTTAGGGTCCCGGTTCGGATTTGACAGGCTTCTTGACATAGGGTGTGGAACAGGCTTTGTCACACGTCACGCGCAACGCTACTACAAGGAGACGGTAGGAGTCGACGTGACCAGGAAGATGCTTCATCTAGCCCCTGGCTCTGCCAGCCTGATCCTAGGTGACGCCTACCACCTACCCTTTCCCAGTGAGAGGTTTGACGTAATCACCGCGTACAGCGTCCTCCACCACCTACAGAACATTGAAGCAGTAGCTTCAGAAGCATACCGCGTCCTCAAGTCACACGGATGCTTCTGGTCAGCCCTTGACCCTAACGCCCACTTCTTCTACTACGCTAAGACCGTGACAAACCTCTCCGCGATTCAGCTTGACAAACCTCAGAACCTTAGGCCGGTCTTGGAATGGGAAATCCGCTCAGTTAGCGAGGTGGAGACCGTCCTTCGGGAGAGGTACGGCCTTGAGAAGGAGGTCGTGGATCTAGCGGAGTTCCACAAGATGCGTGAAGGCCTCAACCCTCTCGCGCTCGAGGCCATTTTCAGACGTGCAGGTTTCTTCTCGGTAGACGTTCGATTCGACTGGTTTCTCGGTCAAGGGAGAGTTCTGCATGAGAAAGGAGAGGATGCGGTGGACGCGATAGACGGTTGGTTGAGAGAGGTGCTTCCCCTGAGTGCACCTCTCTACAAGTACCTGGAGGTTACGGCGGTGAAACTATGACGGTGGTGATTCTGACGGATATTGACGTAGCGGGCCAGCTCTCGCTACTCTGGCGAGGCCTCAACGCCTTCACGCCGTTTAAGGCACGGTACATCTGCCTGAAGCAAACCTACCTAGACTACCAGACGGACATCGTGCCGCAGAAAGGTATGGAGTCGGAGATCGCTGAGATCATTACCCAAGCTGACTTCTTCATCTTTGGCCGAGCCCTCATCGACTTCCCCTTCTACTCCATCGCGTCTAGGCTGAACAGAAACAACCACCTGGTCATCGTCTACGGCAGCGAGGCTCGAACCCAGCCGGAACACTACTGTTACATGTGGCTTAGGAAAGACCTGATGACGGTCAGCAACTACGACTACTCATGCGCCGCAAACCTCGGATTCAGCGCCCAGCACATACCCCCCATGTACAACCCGGACGAGATCCCACCTAAGCAGGCTCCGAACGATGGAATAGTACGGATAGCCCATACTCCTACAAACCGCGCGGTGAAGCAGACAGACGTCTTCCTCAAGGCCTGCGAGGAGCTCAGGTCCGAAGGCCTCCCCGTTCAGCCCCTGTTGATCGAGGGGAAGCCCTGGAAGGAGTGCCTGCAGATCAAGCGGCAGGCTGAGATCATGTACGACCAGATGGCGATAGGCTGCTACGGGTTCGGGGCGATAGAATCATGGGCTATGGAACAGGCTGTCTTAGGACGGCTGAACCACTGGGTTAGGAGCTTCTGGCCCCAGGCCCCCGTCTTAGACGTCACGCCTGAGACCTTGAAGGCGACTATCAAGCAGCTAGTCGAGGACCCTAACCTCTTAAAGCTAGCTCAGAAGGACGGAAAGGCTCACGCTCGGAAACACCACGAATGGCGGAAGGTGATCCCACGCTGGGAACACCTGATCCGCTGGGTCCATGAACGTTAAGAGGCTACAGAGGTGCGCGGACCCGACGTCTGGTATCATGGACGCATGGTAGGTGTAAACGACTACTTGCAGAGATCCAGTCGAACCGTGGTCGTCACCGCTGTAGGCGCTTCAGCCGGACTCGGACAGGAGATCTTCAAAGCCTTGAAGCTCGCCGGAGGCTGGCGCCTCGTAGGAACAGATGCAAGTCACCTAGGGATCGGCCTCTACCTAGAAGGATTCGCTAAGACTCAGATCATACCGGAAGCCGGGGCCTCCGTCTACGTGGACAGGATCTTGGAGCTCTGCCGGGAGGAGAAAGCCGTCGCCGTCGCCCCAGGCTCCGAGCCTGAAACCCTCGTCATCGCAGCGAACAGGGAGAATCTCGTGAGCAGAGGGATTCTGCCCATGGTCAACGGCCTCGGCGTTATACGCCTATGCTCCAATAAGGCGGCACTCTTCGAGCAGCTTCAGAAGCTCGGAGCCCCGACTCCGATAACAAGGCCTGTCACGACGCCTGACGACGTGGACATAGGCCAGTACCCCGTAATCCTGAAGCCTGCTCGAGCGAGCGGCGGCTCAAGGTTCTGCTTCATAGCGGAAGAGAACGCTGAAGCAAGGTTCTTCGCACAGTACCTTTTGAAGCGCGGCATCGCTCCCATCGTCCAACAGTACATCCCCGCTCCCAACGACGAATACACGGTAGGCGTGACCTCCACACCTGACGGCGCCCTACTCGGCTCAATAGCTATGAAGCGACTGCTTCGAAGCCGGCTCTCCTACTCGACCCGCTACCAGGTCATACATGAGGATCGGGTTGCCTCAAGCAAGATATACGAGGATCGGGTTGTCTCAAGCGGGATCAGCCAAGGCATCATAGACAACTTCGCTCTGATCAGGAAGGAGTGTGAGTGGATAGCCCATAAGCTCGACAGCCGGTGGTCCTTGAACATCCAAGGCCGACTGTGGAAGGGCCTATTCTACCCCTTCGAGATCAACCCGCGGCACTCGGGAACCACGTACCTGCGGGCGTTAGCCGGATGGAACGAGCCTGACATCCTCCTGAAATGGTGTCTCGACGGAGAGATTCCTGAGCATAAGCCCGTGAAGCGCGGCTACTACTTCCGAGGGTTAAACGAGCTTTTCGTCCCAAAGGAGAGGATGCACGATTGGTAACATGGCTGACGGAACGCGTTGGGGTAGCTTCCCGACACGAGGGACTATCTTCCGACTTCAACGTGCGGGTGATCGACGTCAGCGACCTAGTAGAGACGGGAGGAAACGACCCTGGCAGACTGAGAGAGAAGTTGAAGGACGCTCAAAACGAGTTAGCCCTAGAGTACATGACCGGCTATCAACCTCGCAGAGTCATAGTGGTCTGCGACAAGGGCATAGTCAGAAGCTCCATGTTCGCTCTCACACTCCTAGTAGAGACAGGGGTCAAGCCGGAAGACGCTCTAGCAAAGGTGGTTGAGAAGGTGGGCAGCCAAGCCATAAACCTAGACCTGATGCAGGACCTACAGAAAGCTACTTGGAAGAAGAGGATACTCGTAACGGGCGGCACAGGCTTCATAGGAAGCCACCTGATCCCGGTGCTAGCCCAACACTACCAGGTCATCTCCTTCCCTCGAGCAGGCCTCAACCTAGTCGACGGCCCCTTCGAGCTCCACAGGGTCGTTGACGAACATAAGATAGACCTGATCATCCATCTGGCGCATCCGAGAAACCGTAACCTGCTCCCGTCTATGCCTGAAGCCCTGCTGATGATGAGAAACGTCCTAGAGGTCTGCCGCGTCAAGAAGCTACCCCTCATCTACCTATCAGGACTCAACGTCTTCGGCGACGAGAGGAACATTGACTGGATCTCTTCAGACGCCCCTAGAGTACCGAGCGACCTCTACGGCCAGACGAAGTACCTCTGCGAGCAACTCGCGGAGAACTACTGGCTAGCCCACGACGTCAAGACGACGATTCTCAGGGCGAGCTACGTCTACGGAAAAGGAATGGACGAGGACTCGGTCATCTGCAAGTTCATGTATAAGGCGCAGAGGAACCTGCCCATCATAGTCCACAGGTACAACAACGGCTGCCAGGTCCTCGACTTCCTCCACGTCAACGACCTCGTTCAGGCGATCCTCCTCGCCGTAGAACAGCCGGGGATAGGGCCTTTCAACATCGGTACAGGCATAGGGACGTCGACCAGGGAGCTAGCGGAGATAATACTAGAAGCTACTGCTTCAAAATCGGTGGTACAGGTCGTGAACGTAACGGGCGGAGGCCCACGTCGAGTCGTAAACCCCGCAGAGGCAGCCAAGGTTCTGAACTGGAAGTCTACGATAGCCCTGAGAGACGGGTTGAAGGAGTTACGGTGAAAGCGTTCGTAACGGGCGGAGCAGGGTTCCTCGGCAGCCGAGTAGTCAGAAAACTCGTCCAAGACGGGCATCAGGTACACGTTGTCGATAACCTGACGACGACTAAGACGTGGAGAAACGTAGGGGAAGTCCGCCCTCTCACGTTCATCAAGTCCGACTACCTAGTTCCAGGGCTGCTCAAAAGGAAGCTTAGAGAGTGCGATACCGTCTTCCACCTTGCCGTCGCCTCTCTCCCACAGGGCCTCGAGAGCCCTATGGCGATGCTCAAGCAGAACGACGCCGGAACCTTCAGCATCGTGGAAGCCTGCACCCTGTTTAAGCGGAAACTCGTCTACGTGTCAAGCTGCGAGGTCTACGGACACCAGACCATCTTCCCCATAGCGGAACATGCGCCCCTAAACCCTACCACGACTTACGGCGCCTCCAAAGCCGCTGGGGAGATGTGGTGTAAGGCGTTCGGGTACACCTACGGCCTTGACTGGGTGATCGTCCGCCCCTTCAACGCGATAGGTCGAGGAACCCGTACCGATCGGTACGCGGCCAGCTTCATCAGGTTCATTCAGAACGTCAGGCAGAATAAGCCCCCGCTCGTCTATGGAGATGGGAAACAGACCAGGGACTTCACCCACGTCGACGACATTGCGGAGGGCATAGTCCTAGCGGCTTCAAAGAGCCGTGAAGTCTACAACATAGCGAGGGGAGAAGAGGTGTCCATCAACGACCTCGCCCGCTACGTGATAGAATGCTACGGCAAGAACCTCGAGGTCGAGCATTTCCATCCGGCAAGACCCGGGGACATTCAACGGTTCTGGGCCGACACCGAGAAGGCCGAGGTTCAGCTTGGCTTCAAGGCGAAGAGGGACTGGAAGCAGGGCTTGAGGGAGACCGTTCAATGGTACGAGACGGAGGTAATGAAGGCGTGAACTCACAGGTAAGGATACGGTTAGCGAGACCTACCTTCTTCGGAGAAGAGCTGGACCTGTTGAAGGAGGTCCTTGAATCCGGCTGGTGGAAGCAAGGACCGAAGGTAGAGGAGCTTGAACGAGAGTTCGCTGGCTTCGTAGGCTCTAGGCACGCCGTCGCCGTCTCAAGCGGCACGGCAGCCCTCCACATCGCCCTCGAGATATCCGGTCTAAGGCAAGTGGTCTGCCCAGACTTCACCTGGCCCGCCGTCCCCAACTCCGCGATGATCTTGGGAAAGAAGCTACAGCTGGTCGACGTCAACCTCGACACCTACAACGTAGACCAGATGGAACGCGACGAGACTGAGCGGTCCTTCGGCCCAACCGACTACTCCGAGATCGACGCAGCCCTAGTACCGACCCACATCTTCGGAAACCCCGTCGACATGACCAAGGTGAAGGGTAAGTTCGTGATCGAGGACGCCGCTTGCGCCCTAGGCTCCTACCTCGGCCAAGTCCACGTCGGGACGTTCGGTGACTGCGGCTGCTTCAGCTTCGACCCTCGTAAGCTCCTTCCTACAGGGGAGGGCGGTATGCTTGTCACCGACAGCGATGAGATAGCGGAGAAGGCTAGGCTACTCCGCTGGCACGGCTTCAAGGACGGAAAGTTCGTAGACTACGGCTACAACTTCAAGCTAACAGACATCCAGGCAGCCGTCGGCCTCGTCCAGCTCAAGCACCTGCCCGAGATACTCCACCGGCGAACCTACCAGGCGATGCAGTACAAGGGGCTGATTCAGGACCTAGACGTCCCAGTGAAGCCTCAAGAGAGCGTTCTAGGAGCGGTTCCCAACTATCAGGCTTACGTGGTGAGACTGCCCCGCCGGATATCCAACGTAACCGTCAGGGCTGAGATGCTGAAGCACGGGGTTGAAACCCAGCTTGGAACCTACGCCGTACACGCGCAGCCGAGCTTCCTAGGCTTCGGCCACGATCTCCCCGTGTCCCAGATCCTCTACGAGACTACGTTAGCGCTGCCAGCCTACCATGAGCTGACGCTTCAACAGCAGCAGACCGTCATAGAGGCCCTGAAGAAGACCATCACCGACAGTTGCATCCTAGTGTAAAGTGCAAAAGTTGATACTTGAAGAGGCCGGTAAAGTTCAGAAATCAGTTAAAATGGACGGCGGGGTTCTAAGAAGGGGCGCAGAGACGCCTCAAGTGGCCGTGAAAAGGAGAGAAAAAAGGGGGAGCTACGGGATGTCTCGGAAGAGGATTCGCGTCCAAACCTGGCTTGCGACCGCGCTTACCCTCATGTACTTGACGCTGGCCGTGTCGGTCTTCATGGTGTAGAGGGGTACGGAGAGCTGGTTAAGCTCATCCGGCCACACGATCTCATCGCCCAACACTAGACCCCATTGATCCTTCGGACTCGGCGTTCCAGCCGAGGCCAGTTCGGCTATGACGACTCTGTTAGCGACCATCGCCCGGTTCAAGAGGTTCAGGTAGTAGATCTCCCGGGTCTTGTTGACTTCCAATCGAGGTCCGAGGGTCTTCCAAGCCGTCGTCGCGTAGACGGTGGCTTCTCTCAGCTCGTCGGGCTGTAAGCCTGGCATTACCTCATCAACTCCTTAGCCTTAGCGAGGACGTCCTTGCCGTAGTCTGTGACGAGCCATTGAGGCGCGCTCGTAGGCTCATCTGGCGGCCCCATGACGAACTTGTGGACTTTCCGGCGGTCGTCGATGAAGTCCTTAACCATCGTGGGGTCTCGAACCCACTCATAGGTGTACTTGCAGATCTCGAAGTTCATCAGAACGTTCCTGACAGCTTGGTTGACGGGGTTCCGGGCCTGGTAGGTAGCGTACATCTCGTAGACGGTGAACTGCTCCGTCTTAGGTGACGGGTAGAAGTACGGGGTGTCTCTCCCCGTCAAGTAACCGATGTCACCTGCTAGGTTCAGCCTGTCTATGATGATGCCGATGTCCGTTCTAGGCGGGAACTGTTTGAAGATCCTGACGTCAGGCGGGGTGACGCCCCAGAAGTACTGGTAGATCAAGGCCTGTTTCTGCGGCATCAGCAAGTATCGGGGCGAGACTACGCCTCGCTCCGGGATAGCGTTCCAGTCCGTTAGGTTGCTCAGAGCTGCAAGCGACCCTAACGGGTACGGTGAGATCTTCGTGAACTCCCGTGCAAGGACTCGGGCGAACACCCATCCTTGGTTGAAGAGTAGGCCGAAGTACCAGCTTGGCTTCAAGAAGGGTAGGCGGGCCTCTAGCTCTACGGTCGTCGTCACGTCGATCAGGCTTGCGCTCAACCACCCACCACCAACTGTTCCGTTTGAGTTGGCGTAGGACCAGCCGACTAGTAGGACTAGAAGGCGGTCCAGTCTCCGGCTGCCGGGGCTTCTACCTTGATGAACTTGCCGAGGCCGATGGTGAGGCCGACGGGGCGGACGTAGTCCACGCCTGCGACTTCAGAGACCAGCCTGCCGATAACCCCAGCCCTGGGCAGTATCAGTATCGTTGGGTGCGGGTAGATGGCTACTTGCCTGGAGTTGTCACCGAGAGCGATAGGCCGTAGGTCGAATGGAACCAAGACCTGTCTGTCGATCTCCCAGCGCGCAGCGGCTAGAAGTGGCTGAACGCTCGTCAGGTATGGCAGGCTCATCATCCCTAGGATGACCTGGCCGGCAGCATAAGGCGCCACGTAGGCCGTGGTAGCTGCACCTCCGTCCAGCCATCTCTGCCATACGGCGGCGACGGCGAACGTCACCAACCAGTTCGTGTTGATGACGTTGTTCGTCCTCGTGTGGCCTGGGAAGATGGCTGACCAGCCAAGCTCTGAATCCGCGGGATTCCAGCCTGTGAACCTTGGACCTTGCAGCTTGTACTTGATAGCCTTCACCGCTTCGAGGATGACGTCCTTCCGGTCTTGGAACAGTTCGCGCTCAACGGAGTCGTTCATTCCGAAGAGCTTGTCGAACTGCGCTTCGAAGACCTCCATCTCCTCGCCGTCGAGAGGTGACTTCGAGAAGGTCTGCCCGTAGAGTACGAGATCCCTTCCTTCTTTCTGTATGGACAACCTGCTTAACCTCCTTCCTGTTTTCTCCTACACGAGTATCTTCTTGACGGCTATTCCTGTTCCAGGCGTAGCCCTGTCCCCGAGGGACGAGACTGCCGCCGAGGAACCCAGGAGGGCACCCCTCCCTACCTGTCCGAGAAGAGGCGTCCGAGCCTGTATGCGTCTGCGAACCTCCGGCAGGATGGCTCCGCCCCCAAGCACTCCGCCTCCACCGCCTACGGCTGCTCTGACGGTGTCAAGGATCGTCCCGCTTGACCCCCCTCCGGGGCCTAGTCGAGCCTTCACCCTGGCCCTCGCCTGCTCAACCCTAGACATCGCTTGGGCACGTGCCTGCTGCACTCGGTCCGCCAACGCGCCGTTGAAAACCTGGCTCGTATGGCTCACCTCGGGAATCCCGTCAAGTTCCGAAGGAGCTGTCTGTTGTTCCGTCCGAAGGCTTCCAGTTGGTCTACGACTGCGTCAGCTACGCTCTCGCGTTTCACCGTGTCGAAAGTCCGCTTGATGGTGTCGATCCGCGTCCGAAACACCAGTTTTCCCGTTGCCGTTTGTATAGAGGACATTTCTGCTCCTCTAATCCAGCAGAGAGTTGAGACTAGATATAAGACTATCGCAGTTTTGACGTTAGAGCTTCATCATAGCTCTATCATATTATGATAGCTATGTGATAACCGGTGCCACCGGAGTCGCTGCCAGCCACTTACCGACCTCGCGGCTCGTCTCTTCAAGCGTCTTCCTGGTAAGCCGAGAGATCACTCTGGGAAGCCAAAGCTCAACGGTGACGGCTCCCACGATCATCGTGGCCGCTGCGCCTATCAGGATGCCTAGAAGGATGCTGTAAGGGTCCATCCCCATAGCCCTGCTTCGAGCCTCTAACACCGTTCCTTCCAGGAAGTTGTCTCGCCTCAAGCCCTCTATGACCCTTCTGAGACGTGGGTCCTCCAAAAGAGGCGCTGCTCTGCTCAACCGTAGGTCTGCGAGTATGCTCAACGCTCTAGCCTCTGTCTTACCCGGGGGAGAACACCTAGGCCGAGCGGCCCTCTATCCTCTACCCCAGGCTTACCTTCAGGTAGAAGGCCTAAGCCGAACAGCCCCCCCTCACGTTCACCGAGAGCCTCATCCACCGCGCCGAGTATCCGGTCCCTAGTCTCTTTCCGCAGCCCTGTAACTCCCACCCGGACAAGCTTCTTGCTGTCGTTGAGAGCTGCTACGAGCCTGTCAAGCTCCTCCTTCGACAGCTTCGTGAAGTCTATCTCAGGCTTGATCTCGAGAACCTGGTTAAGTCTGCGGCTGATGTCTTCCTTGCTGAGGGCTTTCGCAGGGGCCTTCGTCGAAGTTGACATATACCCCCAAAAGGGCTTTTATCCCCGTCACGGTTTAAGCCTAGTGGTCAACATGACTCTGAAGGAAGGCGTGGAGAAAGTCAAGAAGTCAACCACGGACATCAAGGGAGACATCCAAGCGACTAGGAAGGCAGTTCAGGAGACGGTAAGGGCTGCCCGCCCTGAGATCCTCCCAGAGAGGCCTACCATCCTCCTGAGGGAGCCTCTCATCAAACGGTTCAGGCGGATGCGAGGACGAGGCTAAACCCTCGGCGTAACCACGGTCCGCCACATCACCTTATTCATCACGACGAACCAGAGCATAGACAGCGCTATGAGCGCTACCACTCCCATCCAGCCTATGACGCCTTCAATGGCGAAGACCAAGGCGAAGTAACTGAACACCTCGACCAAGGCCATCTGTTTCACCCGTTTATCGTGGTGAAAGGCCCCAGGGGCGACGAGCTTAGCAGAGAAGTGGTAGAACGCTATGGTCATGGCTAGGCATCCGAGGAAAGCCCACATGGCGGTGCGGGCAACGACGAAGATTCCTGCTAGCATGAGGGCTTTCGCCGCTGCCAAGGAGTTGGCATAGACCTCTGCTTGAAGCGATAGCTTCAGTTCATCGTTGTTCAGGGTTGAGCCCATAGCTCTGAGAAGGTTCACTTCGTCCACCTGCTTCATGTCCTTCAGGTAGCCTTCAACGGAGATCTGGTAGAGCATCAAGAAGACGCTGAAACCTACTAGAAACGTCATGAGAAGACTGAACTCTAAACGGAAGGGCTTAAGGGATACCCCATACGACAGGTATGGAACCATCACGAGGGTTCCGAACGCACCCGTGATGAAAACCGGTCCTATAAGGCTCCGTTTGCACTTGTAGTTGTATAAGGTTCCCAGTATGGTGGAGATGCAGAGGACTATGCTGGGTATAGGCTGACCCGGCGCAAGGGCTATCTGCACTCCGAACATCAGGAAAAGCAGCAGGACGTCCAGGGCCATAGCTTTCTCAACGGTGATCTCCCCCGTGATCAACGGGTGATGCGCTTTGCTAGGGTCTTTCCGATCGTAGTCAAGGTCTAGGATGTTGTTCTGTAGGAAGCCGAAGGCGTGATAGATGAGGGCGAAGAGAGCCCAGGCTAAGGCCCTAAGGTCGAAGAGCGGGTTTCCGGCGAGGACGTAGCCTAAGACTACACCTGGCATCGTTAGGCTGGCGGTTTTTGCAGGCTAGGTGAGCCCCGGTAGAGTGAAGCCGTGCACCGTAACGAGGGAAAACCCACTCCACCGGAGGCTGCCTTAGCTCTATGCACCCGCACGAGCCTCAGCCAGGTTCGAAGCCTCAAGCGTTACCCCTCATTAGGTCAGCGACCTCCTTCATGATATCTCTGTGCGCGTTCAAAGCCACTATGAGAGCTTCCATCTTCCTCTCATTGGACTCCAGGGCTTTGCAGAGCTTCTCACTGGACGCGACGACCTGCTCAGCTCTCTCCGCTGCTTCCTCTAACGTTCGTCCACCGAGTAGGGTTCGCAGAGCCATGTTTCTCTACCTCTTTGACGCTAAGACCTCCAGTAGCGGCTTGATCTTGTTGACGAAGCTAGGGGTCTGTCTGAGCTGCTCAGCGACAGTCCTGAAGAAGTGGACGGCTGTCTGAGTTGTTCCTCCCCTGTAGTCTACGAACTGCGCCTTACCCGACCAAGCGGCTATAGCGAAGTCGTAGGATGGACCGCCGGGAACGTATCCTAGGAAGCTCCATATCAGAGCCTTATCGTAGATCCTGATCGTAACGTCTACTTTTTGGAGGAACTGTTGGAATCCCGCGGGGTCTTTCGCGGGGTCAGCGTGCGCTACGTTCTTCAAAAGGCCCTCCTCGATCATGAAGTATTCCGTGACCTTCTCCTCCTTCATCCACTCGTCTGTAAGCCTCAGCTCGATGATGCGTCCGCCCATGAACCCCGTGTTCTTCTGTATCGTGGGCAGGTCTATCT
>Ga0315307_1000202_pt1 | contig 24323 bp, 34 predicted proteins | sample TDP2_MG_FD_203079 | JGI IMG/M metagenome (GOLD analysis project Ga0315307, IMG submission 203079) | Freshwater sediment microbial communities from Lake Towuti, South Sulawesi, Indonesia - TDP2 | ecosystem: Environmental > Aquatic > Freshwater > Lake > Sediment | place: Indonesia: South Sulawesi...
GGTTTTCACCTATCGAGACACCTCAGACTACGTCGCTGACAGGCATTTACGACGAGGAACACCCCTCAGTTCCTAAGAACTCAAAGAGCTTATCTTGGCACGCCGAAGCTTCGCTTCGCTACTCCTATACAGTTTAGAATCACTTCCTGAAAGAGTTAATTTATGAGAAGCATTTGAAATTTTTAGCGAAGAAATCGAGCCGACACTTTCTCTTCCAAGCAAATCACTGTCCGATCCCGATTTATCGGGAAGTTTTGATTTGCGCCCTACAGAGGCCTCGATTTCGAGCGTCAAGAAAATTTCTTAGCGCCGAATAAATTAACTCTTTCAATCTTTCCACACCTCAATTGCCACATCAGGACACATCTGGTAGCACAAACCGCAATTGTTACATTGACCGTTATCAACAAACTCAGCGGGATGATAACCCGTGGAGTTTAATTTCTCCGACAGCTTTATCAGATTTTTGGGACAGGTTACCACGCACAATTCACAGCCTTTACAATATTCAGTATTTATTACGATTTTTCCCATCTTTTTGCGAAACGTCTAACATTGCCCTTCTCTTATCATTTCCCGGGCATGCTTCAGAGTTATATCTGTAACTCGCTCCCCACCCAGCATGCGCGCAATCTCATTTTCCCTTCCCTTCTTATCTAAAAGTTCAACTACTGTCCTTGTCCGCCCACCACTAATCTGTTTGCCCACAAAAATGTGTTGCGTGGCAAAAACAGCAATTTGTGGAAGGTGCGTAACACAGATAACCTGGTGATTAGGAAAGAGAGCTCTCATCTTTCTACCCACAACCTGCGCGATTCTCCCACCGATGGCGGTATCGATTTCATCGAAGATCAAAGTCGGTATCTTGTCTGCTTGCGCCAGAATCGTCTTCAAAGCTAACATTATCCGAGATATCTCTCCTCCCGAAGCAATCTGACTTATAGGCTTTAGATCCTCGCCCACGTTTGGAGCAACGAGAAACCTGACCTCATCCATTCCGCTGGACCTTATTTCGCCTTGCTCAATCTCCACATCAAACCTCGCTCTCCCCATATCCAGCTCCCTCAGTTCCTGTTCTATCTTCTTCTTCAACTTTTCCGCTGCTATTTTTCTTCCCCGAGAAAGGTTGCCCGCTCCCTGCACAAGTTCTTCTTCCAGTCTTTTCACTTCGCTTGAAATCTCTTCCATGCTACGGGCGCTATTAATCAGTCGTTGCAACTTGTTCTGTACCTCTTTTTTATAATTCAGAATCTCCTTAATTGCATTTCCATATTTTCTTTTCAATTTACTAATTAGCTCTTTCCTTTCCAGTATCTCTTCCAGCCGTTGGGGATTAAATTCTATTTTCTTGCTATAATCTCTTATCGCAAATGCCATCTCGTCTATTCGATACTTTATCTCGTTAATTTCTTTTAACTCTTCCTGTAGAGTTTGGTCAATGGCCAGAATCTTTTCTGTACCTCGTTGCACCAGGGCCATCTTTTCCGCAATTGAACCCACCCCTTCATAAAGATGATCGTAAAGCTCCTGGCTTAGCTGGTTTAATTTTTCCGCATTGCTCAAGACTTTATATTCTCTTTCCAAAAATTCTTCTTCCTCGATACAGAGATTAGCCTGGTCAATCTCCTGTACTTGAAATTGATAAAGCTCTATCTGTTGTTCCCTTTCCTTCTCTGAGGCACGCAATTCTTCCACTTCACGGAACCTCTCTCGAAACTTGCGGTAGACCTCTTCGGTCTCGTTCCTGAGCTTCGTCAACATTCCAAACTCATCTAATAGATCCCTCGCCACACCAGATTTGAGCAAGGCCTGATGCTCATGTTGTCCGTGGACATCTACCAAATAGTTGCCGATCTCCTCCAGCATTCCCAAAGTAATAATCTGGCCGTTTAGAAGACAGCGACTCCTGCCCTGTCGGCTCAATTCCCTTTTGAGGATAAATTCTTCCTCCTCGACGCCCAATAGGCCCTTCTCAGCGAGCATCTGTCTCAATACAGTATTATCCCTAATGTCAAAAAGCCCCATTACCTCGCAGATGTCACTTCCTTTGCGGATGACTTCGGAAGAAGCTCGCCCACCCAAGATTAGACTTATCGCTCCAATAATTATCGACTTCCCGGCTCCAGTCTCCCCGGTCAAAATATTCAAACCCTTATCCAGAGATAAACTCAATTCCTCAATCAACGCGAAATTCTTTATTGATAACTCCCGCAGCATCAGAGCCTCAAGGCACATAAGGCAGAGCTATTGCTCTGTCGCTATGTCTTTAATACCAGAAAGGGCTTAATTTGTGAGAAGCATTGGAAATTTTAGGAAAAAGCAGGGCCGACTTCATACTCCCTCAAAAGAAAAGTTCGATTTGTGATGACATTTGAAATTTTAGCAAAAAGCAAGGGCGGACCGTTTTTCCCTAAGCAAAATATTTGAGCGAGCTGAAGGCGAGCGAATCATTTTGCGCCGGGCAAAGCCCGCACCTTTTTGCGTTAAGAAATTTCTCAGAAAGAACAAATCGAACTTTTCTATTCTATCCTCCTCCCCACTTTAGTTTAGTCCTCAATAACTGATAATAACTTTTCTTTTCTGGAATAATCAGCCTTAGTCTTTCCTTCGCCTTCCTTACCTGAACCAAATCTCCCAGCTTCAAAGGGATGTTTTCCTGACCATCCATAGTGAGAATAACCTCTTGATGGTCAGACTCAACCCAAATTTTTACCGTATCGTCCGGGGAAATAATCAATGGGCGCAAGGCTAAAGTATGAGGACAGATAGGCGACAAGATAATAAGAGATAAATCTGGATGAACTATGGGCCCACTGGCAGCCAAGGAATAGGCTGTGGACCCCGTGGGCGTGGAAACAATTAACCCGTCGGCAACGTATGTCGCGACGTACTCGTTGTTTACTTCCAGTCTCAATCTGATTACTCTCGCTGCAATTCCATTCTTTACCACAACATCATTTAAGGCCAAGAATTCCCCTACGCTTTTACCTTTCCGCAATACTTCAGAGCGTAATAACATCCTCTCGGCAATTGCAAATCTATTTTCTAAAATTAGGTTCAGTGTTGGGTACAAGTCTGACAGGCTCAATCCTGCCAGGAATCCCAGTCCTCCCAAATTAACCCCTAACACAGGCAGATTTAATCCACTTACCTGACGGGCTGCTTTCAGTATGGTTCCGTCGCCGCCGAGTGCAATAACCAAGTCCGTCTGTTTTGAAATTTCGTTTACTAGAATCCTTAGCTTCCTACTCCTTAAATAAGAAGTTAACTTTTGGACAGTGGATTCGGCCTTTTTCCTTTTCAGGTCTGCAAGTATGGCAATAGTCTTCATTGTAGTTGTCCCCCAAAAAGATTGGCATCAGCCAATATTTGACAATGTTCCTCCCATTTGGTAAAAGCTAAGCACCGTTTTCCCATACCGCTCTTTTCTAAACAGGGATAAGAATCCTTCTCTTTTTGGTACTTTCTCTTTGAAGTGGTGCTGGCAGATAACCCAGGCATTTTCTCTTAGTAACCTTGACTTAACTATCATAACTAGAGTGGCCTTAATCAAATTCGTCCTATATGGGGGTCCGGCAAAAACCAAATCGAACTGCCCGGGCAACGAAAATTTCCCTGCTTGTTTATCATAGTTCAAAACATCAGCTTCTACGACTTTCGCTCTCTTTCCTAACTCGAGCCTTCCCAAATTTTCTCTAATTAATCTTGCTGGGTGACTATCTTTTTCCACAAAAAGAACGTACTTTGCTCCCCTAGATAGGGCTTCTATTCCCACACTTCCGGTACCGGCATACAGATCCAAAAACCTGGCATTGACTAGTTTATTCCCCAAAATATCGAATAGAGACTTCTTAATTCTTCCCAAAAGTGGACGGGTAGCCAACCCAGGCAAACTTTTTATTTCCTTGCCTTTGAGGCTACCCGCTATAATCCTCATCCCTTTTATCCGCACCTGCAAAAATGGTGGAGGCGACCGGAGTCGAACCGGCGACCTCATCCCTGCCAAGGATGCGTTCTCCCAACTGAACTACGCCCCCGTCTCAAGGGTATCTCAAGCCACTGTCTACTTGAGTTTCTTAATGCCCTCAGATATTTTCTTTTTCAGCGAGGCCGAGTTAGCTCTTTTCTTTTTAATTTCTCTATTTACTGCATCTATTTCAGCGCACAACTTAGAAATCTTGTTGTTCTTAAGTTTGTTCTCCTTAACCAGCCTAAAAGTCTCAGTTCCTATTTGCTGGAAAATCTTTGCTTTCTTGCTTTCCAATCCCAGTTCCTCTACCTTTAGCTTGCCTATCTTCACACCGTAGAGAGCCTGTTCTTGCAACCCTTTGGCAATCTTTACGGCTTTAGCACTAAGTTCTTTGAGTTGTTTTTCCGCCTTTTCCCAGAATTTCCGAGCTGTTTTTTTCTCCATAAAATCCCTCCCAGTAATTTTTTTCTTAATTTAAATTATACTTAACGCAATAAACAAAGTCAAACCTTATTTTCGCAGCTGTCCGACTTATGACTAAGAAGGAAATAAAAAAAGCTGCGCGCCTGCCCCAACCCGACGCTCCAAGTTTAATTGCCTTGACAATTCAGAGTCTATATTATAAAATACAAAAAAGAAAATTTCTTACACATCTCTTATTGGGGAAATTTTGCCGGAGTGATGTAATTGGCAGACATGTGGGTCTCAAAAACCCATGAGCCCAAAGCTCGTGTCGGTTCGAATCCGACCTCCGGCATTTCTTTTTATGAGAAAATCTAATTTGATGGTCATTGCTGGAATATTAATCAGCATCATTTTGCTCTACCTTGCTTTTCGACAATTCGATGTAGAAGAAAGCAAAAAGGTGTTGAAAATGGCTAATTACTACTGGTTATTCCCAGCGGTAGTTACTTATTTCACTGGATTTTTGCTCCGCGGGATAAGATGGAAATACATCCTTTTGCCTATAAAGAAATGCAAAATAGTAAGTCTAGTTCCAGCAATTTTCATTGGATTTATGGCAAATAATGTCTTGCCCCTAAGGCTCGGCGAGTTGATTCGCGCCTATGTAAACGGGAAAAAGGAGAATATTAGCAAGAGTTCTTCACTCGCCACTATTGTCTTGGAGAGAGTTTTTGATGGGCTCGCCCTGGTTGCTCTTCTATTGGTTGCATTCCTTTTGCTTGGAACCGGGTTATCTACACAACAATCCTTCCCTCAATGGCTAAAGAAGCTAACTTATGTCGCCTGGGCGCTGTTTTTAAGCTTATTAGGGTTTCTCTACATAATGATGCGTACTCAAGAATTAACTGCCAGAGTCATTAAAAGACTGCTCAGCTTCCTTAAAGAGCCTGTGTTGGATAAGATACTTAGGTTGACACGTTCCTTTATCGAAGGCCTCGATGTCCTCCGTCAACGGAGAGAAATCCTGACCGTCTCCTTTTTATCCCTATTAGTCTGGAGTCTTGAAGGGACAACATTCTATTTAGGGACAAAGGCTCTCAATTTGTCCCTATCTTACCCGCAGGCCTACCTAACAATGGTCATCGTAGCATTAGGGGTAATCGTACCCTCTTCACCAGGCTTTGTTGGGGTTTATGAATACTTCTGTATAACTGCTCTTGCGCTTTTTGCAATTGACAAAACCCGGGCCCTAAGTTATGCTCTACTTATGCATCTTTTCCAGTTTACTCTAATTGTAGGCTTGGGCCTTCTCTCCTTGTGGTCAGAGGATCTTTCTCTGTGGAGATTGAAAGAGGAGGTCAAAAGTTATTCCTCATAACTTCGCAAAGCCTTCTTACCCAGAGTTAGAGGGAGCCAAACCACAATTAGATTGAGGATAACGAAGGTAGCAATCGCAATGGCAATTTCAGGCCAGTAGAAACTACCTTCAAGGCCAAGAGAATACCGGAAGTAGCTTCTTACCGGCAAGGCTTCCAGTGCGATAATCAGGCCAACATAAAAGAGCGCATAAACCATAAAGAGGAGCCCGCCCAGCGAGGATTCGATTTCTGAGATGTTCTCCACTTGAAACTTAGGATAGAGAGCTCCCATCCCTACTGCTAGACTGGTCAATCCCACCACAATCACTTCCACACTCAGTAAAGATAGAAGAGTCATAAAAATATCGGCTTTTAGCAACAGATTTGAAACCAAAACCAAGACGCCACCGAGAATAAGTAACGGAAGCAGGCTAATCCAGAACTTTTCTTTGAGAAATCTACCCGGAGTAAGCGGAGAGCTCTTAATAATCCAGAAAGAGGTACCTTCAAGGCTTATTGCTGGATAAACAAAGCGAAGAGCCAGAGCCGCAAGAACAAATCCAGCTAAGCCTATATTTAGAAAAGAGACGAGGCTCTTCAAATAGAGAGTGTCCAGTGGTAGTTTATAGATATTAAACAGGTAGACAATTACCAATGCTCCCAGGAGAAAGAGTTGAGACCACTGACCAGTATCCCGAAAGAAGAGTTTAGTATCCTTCTCTATGAGTGCTCTTACCTGTCGAGAGAAGCCTTTAGAGAAGAACCGAATCACTTCTCCGATTATATCATTCTTCAGTCCCTGTCCAACACCCTCTTGGGCAGTAGCCCAGTCAGAATAGTATATTCTACTTGCTAAAAGGAAGTTGATTAGGAAGACGCTTCCAGCTACGGAAAAGAGAATTGAAAAAAATTTGATATATCCGAAAAAGTCTTTATGGGTGGCAAAGGCAACTGCCTGAGTAAGGCAAAAAAGGTTCGTCGGGAGAAAGGAAAATAGACGAGAACCGAAGTATATGGGTATCCACTAAAGGTTATGGGTTTACATAACTAATGGAGACTTTTTGGACACCAAAGGAGGAAAAATTGAGAGAAATAAAATTTAGATTTTGGGATAAGAAAAATAAACGAATGATTTATTATACACTGGAAGATATGTTATCTGAGACAGATGGTGGACAGACTGCTATTAACGGAAATTGGGATGATGTTGTTTATTTATATAAATTAGATAACATGGAATATACAGGATTAAAAGATAAGAATGGGAAAGAGATTTATGAGGGGGATATTGTGAAATGGACTATATTCTCTGATGAATATATAGGTCAGGTACTTTATTCTGGTATGGCATTTACTTTCTTCCATCCGCAAAAAGGACACCTCTATGATATAAATATGGCTACATTAAAGGTCATTGGCAACATTTATGAAAATTCAGAATTATTGAAGGAAAGGACGTGAGAAAAATGCCGAACGGAGACCAAATAGTACCCGCAATAGCATCCCAAGCAATTACGAGAACTCGCTATTTAGAATTAATTAAGATTGCGAATGAGTTATGCGAATGGATGGAGAAGGAAAAAGGAGTGAGGAGAAATGAAGTTTGTATTGTTAGGGACTTAGTTGAAAGATTATGGTATTTAAAGGAGGAATGAATGAAAACGCATAATAAAGAGAGATTACATCAACTTTTAGATTTAGCCGAAGAACTGTTATTATGGCTTGAGGAGAAAGGTATTACTTGGGATGAAACTTGTAGACTTAAAAATTTTGCGGAGACTCTACATTATGATAAAATGAATCCGACAGAAGAATTGTTGGCAAGAAACACCCCAGTAAAGGAACAATGAAATGAATGTTTCCGACCCTCAAATTACTTTATGGTGTAAAGCAACAATATGTTCTTACAATATTGAGGGGCAATGCTCAAATCTTCCTCTTGTTATGATGGATAAAAATGGTAAATGCAGAGGCTTTGTAAAAAGTAGATTTAAGGAGGAGGTAGAAAATGCAAGTAAAAACGGAAGAGAAAATTTTAGTAGAGAAACCTGTGAATGAAGCCCTTGAGTTAGCGAAAGAGTTAGGGTTGAAAAGACAGGTGGAGTTATTATCCTATGAACAATGGCGGAAGGATATTCCTTATAGTGAGGTGTTCGTGCCTAAGATTAGGGAAGAATTGATAGCCTTAATGACGGAAGAAGAAAAGAAAAAACAACCATTGTATCGTTTGGGTCTTGCTCAAATTAAGGTACAAGACTATCAAGAAAAATTGCCTATGTCCGTTCTAATCAGGATAAAGGAAGCGAAGCAGTATGGTTTCGATGAGTTTCAGGTTTGGCGGATAGAAGCGAAGGTAGACCCTGTTTTGGTGGGGGTGAAGTATGAGGGAGAAGAGGAAGTTGCTCAGAATTATCAATGGCAAGATAGGGCTTTGTTTGAACACTTAAGACGCCAAGCGCTACCAGCTGCTCCTCCTCAAGTGTGGTGGACGGACGTATTAGTTCCTAATACCCAAACTTATTGGACAACGACCGACATTGACCATAGTGGTTCTACCTGGTTTGATGGTGGTTCGCCAGAAAAGGTTATGAGGAAGGTTAGACCCCATTTTTTTGAACTCCTGAGGTGGGCGTGACCATGGCAGAAGAGAAGAAACTTCGCCTCTGTAAGAACCCACATTGCCTTGAAAAAGCCCGAGAAAATGATGACTATTGCTCGGGCTGGTGTAGGAAAGTGACAACATGGGGGAAAAGGATATTAGGCAATAAGTTAGCACCTGAATTTCGGAAGTATTATCGGCCCTGTGGTATCAGTCTTAATAAATATGGAGGGCGATGAGATGAGCAAGGGAAAGGAGTCTGACCCAGAAGTAGATATACACATCGTAGTTCCTTCCTCTTTAAGAGCGAAGATTTATGATTATCTTGAGGTAAATGGTGGACACCTAAAACCTTTCCTTCGGGGTTTAGTAGAAGATTTCTTTGAGCAACAGGATTGGCTGAATCATCGGATAGGGAAAAATAGGCGACGAAAGAGGTACTGGGACAAAGAGATATAAAAACAGACATAAACAGACCTTGATATTTGAATAGATAAGCCCTTATCATTATAGTAGAAGGAGAACTACTATGAAAATAAGGGTTCTTCTGAAAAAGGATAGTTAACTTGTGAGGTTAGCTATCCCTTTTTATTTTAGGGGTGATTTTATGTCTGAGAACGTAGTTTACCCGTATAAGCGATTACGTAAATTAACGCCAAATGAAGCCAGGTATGTCAGGGGCGTGGTACAGGGGAAAACCCACAAAGAGGCGGCCTTAACAGCAGGTTTTAAGAAGCCTCCTCACTCGGATGTAGTAAAACGGGCTATTGTGCGGATTATGGATAGGGCTGGTCTGGCTGACCACCATTTGGTGCAAGAACTAAAGAAGTATGTTTTTGAGGCGAAAGATGAGGATAACGCCTTGAAGGCATTACGGATGGCATTTGAACTGAAAGACCATTTCCCTGCCAACAGGAAGGAATCAGGACTTACATTGTCCCAGATAAATATTTATTCGGGGGTTGATGATAATGCGCTCCAGGCCAGAGTTAGAAGGCTTATTGAGGGAGATGGAGAGGAGAAGAGCGAAGAAAGACCTCTTCTTCCTAACGAGGGAAGTCCTGGGTTACAAAGACCTGACAAATAGTTTCCATAAAGAACTTTGTAGGAGAATCGAGTCCCAGGATAACTTAAAGAGGTTGTGGCTTCTCCCCAGAGGTTTTTTCAAATCTACGATTATCACTGTCGCTCATACAATACAGCTTATCTTAAACAATCCAGATATACGAATTTTAATAGCGTCATCTACGCTGGAAAATGCCAAGAAATTCTTATTGGAGATAAAAAACCATTTTATGGTTAATCCTTATTTTCGGGGACTTTTTCCTGAGTTCTGCCCCAACACCCCAGAGTGGGGAACGCAGATAGCGGTTACTGTCCCTAATAGAAGAAATTTCAGGTTAAAAGAAGAAACTATTGAGGTTATGGGCGCAGAGGCTAAAGTAGTTGGTCGCCACTATGACTATATCAAGAAGGATGACCTTGTAACTCCAGAAACCGTTACCACGCAGGAACAGATAGATAAGACCATAGATTGGGATAGGTTCTCTATCTCACTCTTTGACTTACCTCAAACTGGTGAAGAAGATTATATAGGTACTCGCTATCATGATAGGGATTTATATGGGCATCTTCTTGAGAACAGACCTGAAATTAAACCTTATATCAGGCAAGCAATAGAAAATGGAAAGCCGACTTTTCCTGAAAGATACGATAAGAAAGACCTTGAGCAAATCAGAATCAGGCAAGGTAGTTACATTTTTTCCTGTCAGTACCAGAATGAGCCGATTTCTCAAGAGGACGCCACATTCCGAAAGGATTGGATTAACTACTACGAAATCTTACCTGATAACCTGCGATATGTAATGGCGGTTGACCCAGCTATTTCTGATAAACCTGGAGCGGATTTCTCGGCCATTGTCGTAGTTGGAACTGATTCTGGTAGACCACCGCAAATGTACATCGCTGATTACATTAGAGAGAAGGTTTTGCCTTACAGGCTTATTGATAAGATTTTTGCAATGCACGACCTTTATCATCCTATTGAGACAGGAATTGAGACTGTAAGTTTCCAAAAGATGCTTAAATTTGCCTTACAGGATGAGATGAAAAAGCGAGATAAATATATAGTCATTAAGGAACTGAAACCCTCTCGAATAACAACGAAAGAAATGAGAATTATGGCTCTCCAGCCAAGATTTGAGCTGGGGACTATTTTTATCAAGAAAAACCATACCGAGTTAGAGGATGAACTTTTAAGATTTCCTCGAGGTAGGCACGACGATTTAGTAGACGCACTTTCTTATTGCCTTGAAATGATAGCACCCGCACAGGAAAAACCTCAGCAACCTGCACCACGAATGAGTATGGCCTGGATTCAGAATAAATTGAGGAACTGGAAACATCGCCATGATTATCTTGGAAACGAAGGTATCTCGGAAGTAGAGATGTGGGGAGGCATAATAAATGGCCGATAAGGACAATATTAAAACCTGGAAAGAGCGGATAAAACTGGCACAGAAGTTCCAGGAAAAGAAGGGTATGACTGAGGACTGGAAACGCTTCGTAGACCTCTATAACAACAAACAATGGCCAAGTGTCTATAAGTCAGAAGATAGGGTTACTGTCAATATGATTTATGCTCTCGTGTCCACAGCGAAGCCGATGCTTTATTTTAAGAACCCCCGTATTTTAGTGATACCTAAAAAGGAAGAATATAGAGCAGGGGCAGAAATTGCCGAACGAGCCTTAAACTACGAATGGATAGAGCATAGACTAAAACAGAAGATTAAATTATGTGCTTTGGATGGGTTAATTATTGGCCATGGATGGATAAAGCAGGTATTTGATGGTAAGAATATTCAAGCCTTACAGATAAGTCCCTCAGACATGTTTGCCGACCCAATGGCACGTAATGATTGGAGGCAGGCTCGCTTTTTAATTCATCGAACATTTAAGTCGGTAGAAGAAGTTAAAAAGAACCCTAATTATCAAAACACGAAGGATTTAAAACCCACGACCGTAATGACTGAAGTAATCTTTGGGCAACACCAGGATAAAAAGGAATTTTCCGATGATGTTAAACGAGTGGAAATCTGGGAAATCCACGATAGAGAGAATGATAAGATAAGGGTCTTGGCTACAGGGCACGAGAAGTGGCTAAGGAATGAGGAACATCCTTACAAGAATATAGAGGATTATATTTTTGAGATGTTGCGCCTTATTGAAATCCCTGACCAATTCTATCCAATGTCATCTATTGCTCCCGTAGAAAGCCCGTGCAAGGAACTTAATAAGACCAGAACGCAGTTGATTAACCACAGGAAAAGACATAAGAGGATTATCCTGTACGATAAGAACGTTTTTACTCCCGATAATTTAGAAGATATTGAGAAATCAGAGACTTTAAGCCTGATTCCCGTTGATGGTTTAGCCGACCCAAACAAGAGAGAACCAATGTGGCCTGTTCCTGACCCGCCTTTAGGGGCTGATGTTTACCAGTTTGAGCAAATAATCAAGAATGACATCAGGGAAATCTATGGCCAGGCAGAATATCAGCGAAGCGGACAGACGCCAGGGGTAGAAACCGCCACCGAAGCAATGATGATTGAGCGGGGTGCAAGGTTAAGACCCGATGAGATGCTCGATGTTATTCAGGATTTCTGCGTTGATATTGCCAAAAAACGACTCCAGATGATGAAGGAATTTTATACCGAACCACATATGTATCGCTTTGCCGATGAGATGGGTGCTATCCATTGGGGTAAGTTTACTAAAGAGGATATTCAGGGGGAATATGACGTTGACATAGAAATTGCCAGTACGATGCCTTGGAGCGAAGAATTGAGGCGAAAGTACAATATGGATGCCCTTAATCTTCTCTCTAATCCTACTCTCCAGCTTCAACTCCAGCGAGAAGGTTTTGAGATTAAAGTCTCAGAATTGGTTAAGGGTGTCTTAAAGGATTTGAGATTGCCAGATACATCCAGAGTGTTAATTCCTTATGGTCAAGGTTCTCCCGCACCTTTTCTCCCTGGTGAATTGGAAGGCGGGCCAATGAATGTCCAGAAATTACAGGAAAAAGCCCCTCCGAATGAAGGTGAGGCAATGAGGCAAGGTATAGCAAGAGCAGGCGGAGTATTAGGTGGAACGCCAGGCGTAGGAGGAAGATAAATGGTACTGATTATAGATGATTCAGTCAAGCATCCCTATTACGACCCGACTCTAAAGATTTATGTGGACTCTAAGAAGAAAAGAAATAAAGTCATGAAGGAAAGGGGACTAACTTTTGCTGGCGATTATTCCAAGTTTTGTCCTCCACGAAAACCAATAGGCAAAGAACATTTGCCAAGCAGAGAGCAAATAGAAAAGACAATCGGGATGTTAAAAAGGGCTGGTGGTAAGTTAGTCAAATAACGGAGGTTTATATGGCCAAAAAGAAAAGGCGGACAAAGGTTGAGATGGGTAAAATTAGGTCAAAGGCATTCCTGAGTTGGCGAAAGAAACAAGCGCCAGGGGCAATAATGAAACCTGAAACTTTTGCGGAGATAAAGCAGAAAGCCAAGAGGAAGTATGGTATTGGCGAGGAACGAGCGAGTAAAGTGGCTGGAAAAGCTTATTGGGCAACAGCTAAAGCAAAATATAGAGCTAAAGCATTAGCAGGGAGGATGAAATAATGTCACCTGAAGCGTTTGAGCGATGCCAAGCACAAGGCGGAAGAATTCGTACGATAAAGGTTGGGGCGACAAAGTATAAGCATATATGTTTTCTCAATGGCAAGTCTTATCCTGGCGAGACGAAGGTCAAGAAATCTCATACTGAACCCTTGAAGAAGCGAATGGGGAAATGAAGAAAAATTTTCGGAGAAAAAAATGGAAGAAAAGAAGAACCCATCAGTTAGAGAGAGATTATCGGCAATAGAAACTGCCATTCTTTTTATCAGGGCTGAGATTACCGATATTAAAGAGAACCATCTAAAATCTTTAAGTAAAACCCAGGAATGGATTATTGGCCTGGTCGTTGTCATTCTTTTAGGTATTCTGGGCTTAATCGTTAAGTTAATCGTATAGAGGTGAGGTAAATGGTAAAGGTTTGCAAGGATGGGCGGATTCAGGGACAGACCAATAAAGAAGCGGGAGACCATTTAGGCATCTTAAGTGGCCATAGACATAGGGGTATCTATAAGTATATTAAAAAAGGGCGGAATCCTAACCAAGGTTTTCAGAAAGGAAATAGGCCTTGGAATAAAGGTACAAAAGGCAGTTATAAACTGTCCGAAAAAAGGAGAAAAAAAATTAGCGAATCATTAAAAGGCGAGAAAAATCCTAACTGGAAAGGAGGTATAACTCCTCGCAGGAAAGCAATTCTTGATACTCTGGAATATAAGATATGGAGAAAAAGTGTCTTTGAGAGGGATGGTTTTAGATGTATTGTCTGCGGCGAAACTGGCGGAGAATTGAATGCTCATCATATAAAAAAGTCATCGAAATTCCCTGAATTAAGATTTGAGATTTCTAATGGAATTACGATGTGTGTTAAATGCCATCGTTTAACTGATAACTGGGGAAACAAAAAATCTACAGGAGGTGAAGTAAATGGCAGAAGTCAGCGAAGGTAAGGGAAATGCAGGCACAGGCATCGAGCCTAAGCCAACTGACCGAACGACGGTAGAAGCACAGCAGGCGGCTAAATCACAGGCGGAACTCGATGCAACTAAGCAAGCCGCATCTGCGAAAACAGAAGAGGTGACTTTCTACGATGAAAGTCAAGTGCCAGAAGGGCTGAAGGCAAGTTTCAGGGAGATGAAGAAGGCCTACACTCAAAAGACCCAGGAGATTGCGGATGTTAAGAAAAGGGCTGAGGCTTTTGATTTGTTAGCTCAGAACCCTAATTTTGCTACTTGGGCAACTAAAGAGTTTCTCAGTGAAACAGGAGAGGGAACTGGAACTAAAGTCTCTCCAGGAACTGAAGCAGGGGAGTTTCTTAGCGAGGAGGAACAAGCCATTCAGGATGTTAAATCAAGACAAGACCAGCTGGAAGAGCAGTTAGAAATCCAGCGAAATGAGATACTTCTTGATAAGATGGCCGAGAGGCATCCTGACCTCAATAAGTACCTTCCCGATATGTGGCCTTTAGTTCAGCAAGGCAATTCCTATGAAGCTGCCTACCACGAGGCTAAGTTTGGTGGAAAGTCTGGCGAGGAGATTAAGAAGATGTATAGGGATGAATTCCTCGCCGAGCAGATGGCAGCCCAGAAGGCAAAGCTTGAAGGTGTTGGCCCTTCAGCAGGAATGTTGAGCCCCGAAAACGCTAAGACTATCGAGGAGGCATTCCGATTAGCCAAAGAAACACATAGAGAGAAATAAAAGAAAGGCGGTGATATAGATGGCTTTCACTTTTAGTCAGCCTGATGCAATCCTATCTACCACCTTGATGAACTACCGAAAAACTTTGAGTGACAATATATTTAATGCTATCCCGTTCTATTGGTGGATACATGATAAAGGCGGGAAAGAAACCCGTAGTGGTGGAGAGTCTATCGTTGAGCCTCTTTTGTATGGGGCTAATGATACTGTGGCGGCATATAGCGGCTACGAAGTGCTCGATAAAAATTTTGTCGAGATTAAATTCCACTATTTGCTGGAAAATCCTCAAAAGAAAGGAGACCTAATAATGGAACAGACTTCTTTACAGGGGGACTATCAGCAGCGAAGAATAGAGGATAGACTAAATTGGTTAGGGGGAATAATTGACGGAGAGGGAACAGTAACTGTAATTAAACGGGTAGATAAAAGATGGAAACAGAATTGTTGGCAACCAAGAATATCTATTGCTAATACCAACCTTCAAATTATTGAAGAGATAATAGATATTCTTAAAATAAACAGAATTCCTTATTATCTCCAATCAAAGAAAAACCCTAATCCAATTTGGAAAAAAAGATACGATGTTGTTATATGTGGAATTAGGCGTTGTAATAATGCTATTCCTAAATTATTGCGATTTCTTGTAGCCAAAAAAGAAAAAATGCAATATTTACTGGAATGGTGTGCTTATAGGTTAAGCGTTCCGTATAATTCTACTTATAATCAAAATGATTTAAGATTATTAAACCTCATTAGGGAAAACTCTATTCCGTTCAACGACCAGACGTGGAATAGCAAGGGTAAAGTTTTTACAAATAGAAACCTCGCTAATGGTATGGTCTACACTCCGAGGAAACTCGGAGAAGATGGCAGAAATGACCATCTCGCCTCTAAAAAAGAGGTTAATAAGCAATAGAAGGACAACTCCATCAGAAGCTATCACCAGTGCTAAGTTTACCTGGAAACAGATAGCGGGGTCAGTATCCATTAGCGGAAGAGAAGAGCGACAGAATTCTGGCGAATCCCAGATTATCAACCTGCTTAAAGCCAGAACTACCCAGACCGAGAAATCAATGACGGATTTTCTGTCCTCTCAACTTTTCTCTACTAACACTGATTCTTCTACGGGGCCACTTGGTTTGCAGACTATGATTAGCATTGCTGGGACGGGAACGGTAGGAGGTATTAACTCAGGAACATATAGCTGGTGGGGAAATCAGCAAAGGAATAGTTTTGATACCGATGGAACTTATGTAACTGCGGCTAACTTGAGGAAAGGTATGGCTGCGACTTACAACAACTGTTCACAGGGACAAGACCAACCTAACCTGATTCTTATGAGCCAGACTGCCTTCGAGTGGTATGAGGAAGTTCTAACTCCTCTAAAGCAATTCACTGATGCTAAGACGGCAGATGCTGGATTCCAGAACTTGCTATATAAGGGTGCTGTGTGTATGTGGGATAGAGACTTCCCTAACGATTTAGGCGGAACTTCGGGCGATGAGGGAATGTACTACTTGAATTCCAAATACCTCAAACTCGTGGTGCATGAGGACTGCGATATGATAACTACGCCCTTTGTGCGTCCAGAAAACCAGGATGCCAAAGTAGCCCAGATACTTTGGATGGGCGAGTTAATTACCAATAACAGGAGATATTTGGGCGTTCTTCACGGAATCAACACTGCGTAGTAATAACTAAACGCTGGCGGGAGCGAGAGCCAAGAGGAATGGGATGACTCGCTCCTACCAGGTCAGTGAAAAAACCCGTTATTACGGCGAGTGAATAAATTACGAAAGGCGGTGAAAAAGATGCTGTTCCAACGAATTAAGAGAACAGACCCTGAGAAGGTCTATGTTATTGCCAAGAACTCTTATTCTACTGCTTCTCTTACTAATGGCCAAGCGGTGGATTGGGATTATGTAGCTGATGCGGACGGTGTTGGTGTTACCAAGCCCGCTGCTGGTGCTGGCGTAGGTTTTGCCAGCTGTGCAGGAGTTGCGGCAGAAACTATCGCTGCTGGTGAGTATGGGTTGATTCAAGTCTATGGACATCACTCAGCGATTAGAGTTCGTACGGCAACTGGTGGTGCTGTTGCAGGTGCAGCTGGTGTTGGCATAAAGCCTCCCGCAGCCGCAGCATTCTGTTTCGATACTGTGGAAATTACGGGAACTCACAGTGGTGTTTCCTGCGGTGTTATGGGCGCTGCTAACGCTCTGTGGACGACTGCGGCCGTCAAAGGGTTCATTAGGTGTCTATAAGTTACTTGGGGAGTGGCTCGAGACGCTCCCCATTGTGGAGGTGAGGGTCATGCTCTTTGCTAAGATTGCTTTTATTGTTGGCGTGATGTTGTTCTTAGCTTATATCATACTCAGCAATAACTGGATTGAGTCTAAAGAGGAATTTCTCCGCTGTGAACATTGCGACAGGATTGTAACTAAAAGACAATATCGTCTGGGTGCGTGTAAATGTGGTTATAGAAAGCTTGTGGCGAGGAGATGGATGACTTCATGGGAGAAGATACTGTTATGGCTGAAGATATTGTAAAGAAAACGAAAATCTTTATCGGTATTCCAGCCTATGGCGATATTGACCCAGAAGTAGTCCAAAGTTTTATGCGGTGGCTTTACCGACTTGGCAGGGATTATCCCGATTGCCAGTTCTTTATGGGGATAAAGTCAAAATCTGAACAAGCAAGGGCAAGGAATTATATTGTGAATTCCGCCCTGTCCATAGGTTGCGATTATATCCTTATGATTGATGACGATATGATAATTGAGGATGACCAGACTGATTTCTTACGGAAGTTACTCAATCATAATGTTCCTGCTATCGGTGTTCTTTTTTGGCAACGAGGCGGAGAATACAGGCCAGAAATGTTACACGAGGTTGAAGTCAAGGGCGAAGTCGCAAAGTATGTCTGGTTTGATGAGTCGGAAATCCAGTATAAGTTGCAGGAAGTAGATGTTATTGGTGGCGGGTTAATGCTCATTAAGGCAGAAGTTTTCCTGCGAATGCTCGAACCTTACTTCTGGTACGATGGCACAGTAGGAACGGACATTTATATCTGCCATAGAATAAGAGAACTCGGCTATAAATGTTACGTGGATAGCAGTATTGAGTTGGGACATCGAGCAGGGGAAAGGATGACAATAAACTCAAAAACTAAACCGCCAATGGAAGAGATAAATAAGTTTAGAGAACAAGAAAAAGAAAACAAATTGGTTATGAATAGTAACCTTTGGGAAGCAAAGGAAGCGATTAAAAGGAAAGGGGGTTGAGAAATGGCGAATATAACTTGTATTACAAGGATTGCCTTGTATGACAACTCAAGAAAGGATGAGAATAATAACGATTGTATTATTCGATTGCCTTGGGATTTGGTAACTATGGCGCCTGGCCTTAGCGGTGCTCCTACGGGCGATTATTTAGAGCCAGTTCCTGTGAATTTATCGTCTACGCCAGGACAGACTGTAAGCGTAGAGTATCACGGGATAAGTGAGATTGATGCCAAAAATATTTATGTCGCTGGTAATGAATATGGCACTGGCGGAGAGAATAGAGCAGACGCCTGAGGAATAATTATCGAGGTGAGGTATGGAAGGAATGGAATGGGTCGCCAAGTATTTTGGCAAGACCGTAGAAGAGTGCGAGAAATATGTAGAGGATGGCTTACAGGAAGAATGGGATAAATGGGTTTCTAAACCTTGTAAAACAGCAAAGCAATGTCGAGAGTTCTATCGCAATAATATTTATCAAATTTACCGAAATGCCTGGTATCGGAAACCTTTTAGATGGGATTGGTTTACTAAAGAGATTAAGTCAACAGATAAAGTTCTTGATTATGGCTGTGGTGCTGGCCAAACATTGGAATGTTTTATTGGCAAAGAGAATAGACCAAAAATTACTCTTGCCGATGTAAATTCTGCAACATTTGAATTTGTCAAATGGAAGTACGGGGATACGGCAAATTACTTGCTCATTGAAAATGATAATCCGCTAAAAGAGAAGTATGATTGGATTCTCTGTCTGGATGTCCTTGAGCATATCCCGAAGGCATATAAGGTCTTTAAGCACTTACTTAAACACCTTAAACCAGGGGGGAATTTAATATTTTGGTATGAACCAGGTATGTCTGTTGGACATCTATCAGAATCAATAAGAAAGAATAGACCTAAGGTTTATTATCGTTTAATGAAAAAAGCGGATTTGAAAGCCCATTACATTGTTAAATTCCCATCAAATGAAATTGCTGTAAAAGCAGAATGGTGGAAGAAGGAGGTGAAATAATAATGGATTTAGAAAAAGGTATTTTCAGACTACCGCAGGAGATTAACCCTGATGACCCGACAAAAGAACCACAGACAATTACGCCGAGAAAAAGACAGGAGCGGCCGAGAAGCATAGAGCGGTCAATAGTGGTTAGGGATGGTATGAGGTATGAAAAGATAGTCCAGTTTCCTTATCCTGACCGCTTTGTCCCTTTGGGGAACGTAGAAGAAACTCCTAAAATTGAGGTTAAAGAGGAGATTAGTTCGGCCCAAGTCGTAACACCTTTTCTAAAAGATAATAGGCTAATTTGCAATATTTGTGGGTATATTGGTAAAAATCAGGGGGCTCTCAACCTACACAAAGCAAGTAAACACGGGAGGAAGAAGTGAACGTCAGCGATTACAAAACGGAAATTGGGTCATTGCTCCATGATACAAGCAATGTCGAGTTTTCGGCGGCCGATATAACCCGCTGGCTAAATAGAGCCCAGTTAATCGCAACTGGCAAAACTAATTGCCTCCAGAGGATATACACTACTTCTGGCGTAGCCAATCAAGCGGAATACACCTGGCCTACGAATGCCTTAAAGATATTAGGCGCTATGTATAATTGGGATAAACCACTTTACCCTACCAGTAATAAAGACTTGCGATATTATGATGAGGATTGGATTCAGGCGAATGCCGTAACCGACCCCACTCATTATCATCTTATTGAGATGTCCAGAAAAGTGGCTACTTATCCTCCCCCCTCTTCCGTTGCCGATACTACTGCGATTGACGATGCCGATGGTATTACCGCTTCAGATACCACTATAACTGTTGATTCTACGTCTGGTTTTCCTTCACGAGGCAGAATACTTATAGGGTCAGAAGTTATTGCCTATACTAATACCACATCAACAACCTTCACGGGATGCACGAGAGGTTTAGAGGATACAACGGCGGCCGTTCACGCTGACGATGCTGCCGTAACTCTCCGAGACCTTATTTTCTGGTGTGTAGAAAAGCCAACCGATTTGTCAGTGGATACGGATATTCCCTGGAATAGCCAGGCCTATCTTTACACATTTCACGGAGTTCTTATTCCATATTGCTTATATATGGCCAAACTGAAGGATGGCGAACCATTAGAAGGTAAAGGATTTTATCAGGACTTTCTATTTCAGGTCGAAGAGATGAAACGAGAATTGCGGGACTTGTTACCCGACCGAATTTATCAGTATGTTTCTCAGGAAGCTAAAGAGTGGCCTGCTGGGTTCGGGTACAAATGGCCTATTCAAACAAGTTAAGCGTAGGGATAGAAATGACTTCCGAAATGGCGAAGAGGAATAAAAGGGAATATAATAAGAGGCACTACGAAGAACATAAAGAACATTATCGAAAAATCCGTAGAGAATACTACCTTAAAAATAAGGATAGGTTGTTAGCCCAAAGTAAAAAGTGGATTTTGGAAAATAAAGAAAAAAGGTCAATTATCGCAAAGAGATGGGAAATATCTCATCCAGAAGTCCGACGAAGACATAACGGAAAAGCAAGAAAAATTGTTTTGAGTCATTATGGGAATAAGTGTACTTGTTGTGGAGAGGAAACACCCGAATTTTTGTGTATAGACCATGTTAATAATGACGGAGCAGAGCAAAGAAAAAAATATGGATTGCAAGGGAATAATTTTTACCGCTGGGTTATTAAGAAGAATTTTCCAAAAGATTTACAGGTTTTGTGTCATAACTGTAACATGGCTAAATCATTTTATGGGCAATGTCCTCATCAGAGGGAGAAGGGAAATGGATAGCGTACTTTACCCCTGGCGGGATTTGAGTGGTGGTCTTGTTACCATAGGAGATATTTCGGAACGCCCTCCAAATTCTTTAAGTGAAGATTCCCAAAATATAGTCTGGAAGGAATATCACTGGAGAAGAAAAGGTGGGCGGAGTAAATATAATTCTTCTGCTATGCACGCCACTGAAGAAGTTAGAGGTCTGGATAGTTTTAATGATGGGACTAATAATTATCTATTGGCTCTATGTAATGCCAGTTTCTACAAGACTGGTGGCGGTGGCTCTATGGGTAGTGCCTTAACCGAACCAGATGGGACTGCGGTTACTGTTGCCTCTGCCAATAATGATATAGAGGGCGTTCAGATGAGGAACAGGACTTATCTATTCAATGGCGATACCGCTGACCAGCCCTGGGCTTTTGATGGAACTTATATCATAAATTACTCAAGGGGTGCAACTAATGGGACAGCAGATGCGGCTGGCACTACTACCACGATAAAAGATGCTGATTTTGGTGGGGCCCCTGGAGATGATGACTATAACGGACAGTACATAGAGATTACGGATGCAACTCTTGGGACAAAGCATAGGGCTTACGTGACAGATTTTGCCCAGGCCGCCCCAAGAACTATAACTTTCACTCCCGCAAGAGATGAAGCAACAGCCATCGGAGATACCTTCACAGTAGGCGTATCGGGGCAGGAAGAAAGAAATGGCAAATATCCTATTTCCCATAAAAACAGAATTTTCGTTGCTGTGGGAACTTTAGGATACTGGACGGAGGCATATTACCCTGATGTCTGGACTTGCATAGAAACCGCTGTCCCAAATGTAGAGAAGATAGGATGGCAGGACGGGGAAAACATAACCGCAATGGCGTCAATGGATGATTACTGGATTGTGTTCAAACCGCACCATATCTATGCCATAAGGGTCGTTGGCGATTGGCCGTGGGTTATAACCAAGATAACTGGAACAGATAGTAATAAAGGGTGCGTTTGGCACAGGACATTACATAGAGGTTTTGGCGGGTTAATCTATCAAAGTTGGGATGGCGTCTATGTTCTGGATAGAGGGCTTAATGTCCATTGTGTGAGCAGGAATATAGAACCGACAGTTAGAACATGGATTCAGTCAACAAGCAACCCTTTCACTGCTTTAGGCGAAACAGTAGATACTCTAAAGGCAGATTTTGACGCAGGAACGCCAACCAATATAGATACTGCGACGGAAAGTGGGACATTCAGGGTCGCTTTAACATCCGAAGCAGTAGAACAAAGTTATACTGCTGGATATGACAGCGATGCCTGTATTTCTGTTCAGGCAAACTTCCAATCTTTTAAACCCAGCATAAATTGTTTCTGTACAAAAATAGAATTTTACGCAAAAAAATCAGGAACTTTAACTTCAAATCCCGTGGCTTACTTAAAGGCTGATTACTTTAACAACCCCGCTGGCGAAGTTTTAGCAAGTATCGAAATACCAAAAGAAAATTTTGGTGACAATTATGCTTATGTTGGCGTGGCTTTTTCTTCACCTATCGTCCTGACAGCCAATACAAGATATTGGATTTACCTTTATCATTCTGATTATATTAATGTCGTCTATTGGGGATTTGATTCAACTAATGCGACATACGCCGACGGAAATAGAGTTACTTTTCAACACGAAACGACCCATGATATGCTTTTCAAAGTCTACGAACAACATTACCAATCTTCTTCCAACTTAATTTCTCAAATCCACGATTTAGGAGCAACACCGACGCAATGGGGAACATTCTCTGCAACAGAAACATTAAATGGTTGTACTATTGCCTGGACAATTAGAAGTGATGACGCAAGCGATATGTCCTCCCCAACTGCTTGGACGGCAGTAGAAAATGGTGGTATTCCTTCTATAACTCTCCAGAGATATGTCCAATGGAAAGCAACTCTTACACCAACAAATACCGCCACACCAGTTGTTAGCGATGTAACTATACAGGCATATACAAGTACGGCAGTGGTTTCCCCTTGCGCTATCATCTGGGACAAAAGTTATCTACTTTGTGTTAGAGATACAGGTAGTTCCGTCAATAATGTTGCCTACCGATTAGATGAAGATGCCTGGATGCGTGAGGGCAGAGAATTATGGTCGCCAAAGCTTACAGGAATATACGCCAATAAATTCTTGACTTTCAATGACCAGCTAATGTCCTGTTCGGTAGGTGGCACAGGTTTGGGTGGATTCCTCTATTATGAGGATAGCGGGACAAAAGATTTAGGTTCTGACTTCACTCATACATTAGTTACAAAGAAGCACGATTTCTCCGATTTAGACCCGACTTATAGAGATAGAGATAAGATTTTCAGGAAATCTCTGGCCAAGTATAAATCCCAGGTAGACACAAGTTTATACTATAAGGTGGATGACGCTTCTTATTCCTCTGCCATAACTCTATCAGCAAAAGCAAATGCTGGAATAGAAGAAGATTGGCTGGCCAGCGGAAGTAGGGGAAAATGCCTAACTTTGAAAGTTGAAGGCACGTCGGCAGACCCAGACTGGCAATGGCAGGGCTGTGATATTAAGATGACTGTACTGAGGATGAGATGAGAGAGGATTTAATAATCAATCAAATGTGGGACAAAATCCGTAACCTGGAAAATGAAATGTTGCTAATAAGAAGTGGTGAGATAGCAAAACATGGAGTAGCAACCAAAGAGGATACTGCCATTAAAGTCAAAGTCGGCGCTTTCGTTTGCCCAGGGTCAACAGGCAATTACTCAGTAACAGGAGTTGGATTTAAACCGAGATATGTCGAATTTTTTGTTAGTAGGCATTTGGAGGGGGTTGCTTTGATTTGTCATGGTTGGATGGACTATAATGGAAATCAAGCTTCACAATCTATTGGATTTTCTACTGTCCCAGCAGGACATAGTTCTTGTAATGCCACCTATTGCATCTCCTTCGAAAATCAAAATGGCATATTATTTATGCGAGCGGTTTATGTTTCTATGAATAGTGATGGTTTCACAATCAATTTTGACACCGTTAATGCGAATTACACTATATATTGGAAAGCGGTTAGATGATGAACATAGATGAAATCACCGAGTTCACATATTCCCGTAATAATTTATGGCCTAAGATTGTCAGCAAAGAGGCAATAAGAAGAGGTTTTGAGGCGAATAAAGATAAGGTTATCGAAGTAAGAATAAATGGCGATTTAGTCTGTGTTGCATTTTTTCTGCGTCTTAAAGACGAATTGCATTTCGTATCTGTAACTGTGAAGGAAGATGTGAATGGCTTATCTACCATATTACGTGGATTAAGAAAGAAAATTAAGGAAACAGGAGTTCATTATGTAAGTTGGATTAACCCTGAATATAGATTAAAGAGATTTAAGGTTAAAGGAGGGTGAACACTCCCCTACCAATCAAATAGGGGTCTTCTTGCCATAGGAGATAAAAGGAGGATAAACATGCCACAAGCAACGGCAGCGTGGCTCATACCATCATTAATTACTGGAGGAGCGACAGTTGGGAGTGCTTTAGCATCTCAACCAAAGACGGGAGTCGGTGGACAACTAACT
>Ga0315307_1000203_pt1 | contig 24269 bp, 18 predicted proteins | sample TDP2_MG_FD_203079 | JGI IMG/M metagenome (GOLD analysis project Ga0315307, IMG submission 203079) | Freshwater sediment microbial communities from Lake Towuti, South Sulawesi, Indonesia - TDP2 | ecosystem: Environmental > Aquatic > Freshwater > Lake > Sediment | place: Indonesia: South Sulawesi...
GGCTCTGGCGGCAGTGCTCGCGGCACTGCCCCGGCCGCTTGGCGAAGTCAAGCCGGCCGACTTGCGGGAGTGCTTCCGCCGCCAGCAGCAGGCCGGCCGGTCACCCTCGAGCATCAACCGCGCCATCGCCGCCGTGCGCTCCTTCTGCCGGTTCCTGTGGGAGGAGGGCCGGCTGGAGACGAACCCCGCGCAGGCACTGCGCTCCATCCGCCTGGGTCCACCGCTGGCCCCCAAGCATCTCACCGTCGCCGAAGTCCAGCGCCTGTTCTCCCTGTCTGACACCGGGACGCCGGTAGGCCGGCGCGATTACGCCGTCCTCATGCTGCTGTACAACACTGGCCTGCGGGTGGGGCAGCTGTGTGCACTGAATCGAGAGGATGTACGCTTGCCCGCGGAGGGCTGGGGGACCCTCCAGGTGGTGGGCAAGGGGCGCAGACTTCACCGGCTGCCCATCAACCGAGCCGCGGCCGACGCGCTCCTGGCCTACCTCGCCCACCGCGAGGACCCTGAGCCGGCGCTGTTCCTGAACCGCAACGGGGGCCGTTTCTCAGTGCGCGGCGTTGCCCTGTTGGTGAACCGGTATCTCCGGGCGGCCGGCATCACCGATCGCTCCGGCCCCCACCTGCTGCGCCACACCTTTGCCACCCGTGCCCTGCGCGCCCGGCCGAATCTGAGGGCGGTGCAGGAGTTGCTGGGGCACGCCTGGGTGACCACCACCCAGCGCTACACCCACCTGGAGGTCGAAGACCTGCAAGCACAGGTGGCGGAACTGCCGGCGAACCACCTTCCCGCTCCTAGCAGGTAGGGGAGCAGCTCGGGCGAATCCCCAGGCGCGGAGGGACCCACGATGGCTACTCACACCGCGGCGGTACTGCTGCTTACCGTGATGCTCGTCTGCTGCTCCTCGGTACATCAAGCAGGGAGTGCTCCGCCCGTGGCCGATACGTCCCCTGGCTCGTCTGCTGATCTGCCGCCAGAAACCGTGGTCGTTGACCTGTCCTCAGATGAGGGCCCGGTCACCTACCGCGCCAGCGGCTTCCTCCACGGCATGAGCGCCGAACAGCCGCCGGACCAACTGGTGGCTCCGCTCAAACCGAAGCTGTTCCGCGACTGGGCCGACGGGCGTGCCGGTGTCTTCGCCACTAACCGGCGAGTCAGGAGATTGGGTGCGACGCAGCAACTGAGCGTGTGCGACAGCTGGGGTGACCGCTACGGGTTCACCCGCAGCCAGCACTGGCCCGGCGACGGCGGCGACTGGCGCGAGTGGGAGAACTTGGTCGCTGACCTGGTGACCAGGACCAAGGGCCAGGGATGCGTCGTCGAGTGGGACATCTGGAACGAGCCCAATACGGACACCTTCTGGGGCAGAGATCGCGCTCAATGGCTGGAGGCATGGCGCCGCGGCTACCTCAAGATTCGCGAGTTCGACCCCCATGCGGTGATCGTTGGCCCCAGCCTCGCTAGTTACGACCGCCAGGTCCTGCTGGATTTCCTGACCTACGCGAAAGCTCACAACGTTCTGCCGGACGTGCTCTCCTGGCACGAGTTCGGATGGGACGAGCAGAAGGGTGCTCGGCAGATTGCCGAGCACACAGCTGAGATGCGTGCGCTCATGGCGGAGCGCGGGATCAACATCGAGCGCATTTCGTTGAATGAGATCATCGGCCCCGACTGCCAGTTGAGGCCCGGGCCTACGGTCGCCTTCTTCGCCGCCGTGGAGGCGGCGCGCGTCGACAGCGCCTGCCACGCTTGCTGGGACGAAGCGACCGGCGAGATCAGCAACTGCGACAACATCTCGCTCGACGGACTGCTGACTCCTACCTACAAGGAGCCCCGTGCCACGTGGTGGGCCTACAAGTCATACGCCGACATGACCGGGCAGCTCGTCGCGGTCACGCGCTCGGCGAGCGTTGATGGGCTGGCAGCGTTCGATGGGGCGATACCATCGGCAGTGATCTTGCTGGGCCGCCAGGGCGCAGGGACCACGCCGGTCACACTCCGAATCGAGCACCTGCTGGCCGCGCTTTCCCCCGGTTCGAGTGGCAAGGTGAGGGTGAGAGTGGAGCATCTGCCCGACCTGGAGTGGCGCGCGCTCCCAGAGCCTATCGTTGTGTCGGATGGTAGTATGGAGGCGGGCCTGAGGGCCCTAGACGTTCGGATCGAGTCCTTCGCGCCGGGCGATGCCTATGTGATCCGGCTCTCGGGGGCCGCGGCCACACCTTAACAAGCCACTCTCCACACCTCGCCGTACGGGCTCACGAAGACAGGCGACTGCCGCCATCTTCCCACCTCCGAACGCAGCCCTGAAGCCAACGTCGTGCGCCGTTTGGGCGTGTCTGCGGCGCAGAGGCCCAGGGTCGGAGGTTCGCGCTCAGACGCCGGCTGAGCAGCCGTCGGATGACCGATATCAGACCAGTGGTCCGTGGTGTGGAATGCTAACTGCCAGAGCAGGCTGGGAGCGCGGGTGCCGCCGCCCAACCCGAGCCGACGGGTGCCTGCGCTAGGTGACTCGATGCACCGGAGTGGACAGCGTGAAGCCCTGCAAAGCGTGCAGTCACCAGGTCTCTGAAGAGGCCTTCGCTTGCCCCAACTGCGGAGCGCCCTTCCCTGCGCGCGAGAAGTGGGACGGATGGGGGTGGGAGTACAAGTCGAGACTGACCATCTGGGGGTTGCCGCTGATTCACGTGTCATTCAAGTACCGGCCCAACAGAGTGCCAGTAGTGGCCAGGGGAGTGATTGCCATCGGCCAGTTCGCCTGCGGGATTGTGACCATCTCGCAGTTCGGGGTCGGGCTGATCAGTGTCAGCCAGTTCACGGTCGCAGGCTATGCCCTCGCCCAGTTCGCACTCGCCTACTCACTCACGGCCCAGCTTGGCATCTACCTGCACGAGGGGCAGGGGCAACTGGTGCGGGGCCTATCCGAACTGCTGGGGATGCTTTCCGCGGGTCGGTAGTAGAGTCAACCAGAGGGCCGTGAAGCGCCGTGGCCCTACCGCCATCCCGCCCCCGAAGCGCGGCCCTGAACCCGACGTGGCGCGCCGTTTCTGGGCTGGCCGGAGCACCAGGCACGGCAGCGCGTTAGGCCAGCCGCCGGGTCCGCAGCGTTCGCAGTTACCGAGTCCTGGTCTCAGCCCTATCGCTGGGGATGCTCGACCGCGTAAGCGTAGTAGCTGTCGTCATGCTGCTGCTTCCAACCGTCAGTTGGCGGCATGCCGGCCTCGGTGCGGTGCGCGGCCCACATCTCGTTGACGAAAGCGTCCCACGCCTGCCCTTGCCGGGCCCAATCGGGGGAGAAGTCCTGGCCCGTGGCCTCCTTGACTGTGTTTACGAACTCGGTGTCCTCCTCGTACATCCACCGGTCCACGTAGTCGAAAAAGGCGTCGTGGTTCCAGGCCCGCTCGCCCTTCATCAGGTGCAAGGCGAGGGCCTGGGCAACCCAGCCGATGCTGGTACAGCAGCGCCGGTACGACTCGCTGGTGAGCTGGCCCTCCCTCCACTCTGTCGGGGGCATGTGCTCGTAGGGCCCCCAGTCGTGGCCTCGGCTCCGGCCCTCCCCGGTGATCACGTCAATCCCGGAATGTCCGGTGAAGACCACCGTGGCACCGGTCCAGCAGTCCCCGTAGGCGGTCTGCTCATCCTCGCCAAAGCTGACCTTCGGGAAGGAGGTGTTGATGCTCGCCAGGCGCTCGTCACCCAGCAGCAGCCCGGCAAAGACGATAGGGAGCTTGCGCCCACTGCCGTGACCACCCCAGGCGGTCCAGCCCGGGTGCCCCGCCCGCACCATCCCACCCAGGTCGATGCCCACCTGAACGAAGTCCACCAACAGGGCCTCCTTCTGCTCCGGCTCCAGGTCGGTGCACAGCAGCAGGGCGGAGATGCCTGATACCCGGCCGTACTCCAGGCCGTACTGGGGCATGTTCTCCACCGGCTCCTCGAAACCGAAGAAGCCGGTCCCCACCCAGGGCCGCTGGGTGAATCGCGCATAGAGAGCGATGTTGGGGATGCTCTTGGTCGCGGCAGCCCTGGGAAGGAGCTCTCGCCTAAGGTTCCGAGAGAGGTAAGTCTTCTGCTCGCGGTCGCAGAAGGCCGGGCGGAAAGCATCCGGAGGCTGTGGGGCCTTGATACAGGTCAGCACCGCCGCGGTGCGAATGGGGCTGCTGTCTCCCACGCCGCGCTCGATCTTGTTTCTCAACTGGGCCTGGAGCACAAGGCCCTTGGGCATGCTGATGGTGGAGACGAGCGAATCACCAGGCTTCATCGCCACGGGCAGCTTCTGGATCAGCGATGGGTCGAACCAGTTCCGCACCCCGCTGTCGTAGGCGACTTTCATCGCCGGGGGCGGGTCGAGCATGGACCCGTTGCGCACTCGCTGGGCAACTGGCCAGGCGCGGTCGTGGGCATCCAGCTCGGCCTCCGGGATCTCCTCCCCGTAGAGCGGCTTGGGGTCAACGGCGGTGACCAGCACCGGCCCCACCACATACCAGTCCCCGTTGACGAACTGGCCGACCCGGGCTGGCTTCTCGAAGGTCCAGGTGATGCCGTACTGGGAGACGCTTCGCCTGAGCGGCAGGTCTTCGGGCTTCAGCGTGGCAGGGGGGCAGGCTCTGGTGTACATCGGGACCTTCTGCCCCGAAGACACCCAGGGGTTCGGCCCCTCCACTTTGGCGGCCACCGGTCTGACCTCCCCGCCAGCAAGCTGCGAGCCGGAGGCCGGCCTCTCGCTAGATGCGACACTAGCTATCGCACCACACACGAGCGCAGCTAGTCCGATCCCAGTGCCAAGCTTCACACCACAACTCCTTGTCGGGCCCTTCGCTGGCGCGCGCCGCACTCCTCCTACCTCGACCCGCTCGCGAGCGCGGCCCTGAAGCCCACGGGCCGTTCTGCGGCCTCTTCGGGGGAGGAGGAACGGTAGTCACGTGATGCTGCCCAGGGCGGCCGCCGCCCTCGATGACGGGGGCCCGCCTCCGGGAGATGACTCAGTTGCAGGGCTGATCGCGGTCACCATGAGGAGGGACGGCTCCCCTCATCAGGAGCACCCCTCTCAGCGACCCCGTCCGCCCCAGCCGGAAGTGGCAACGGCCTCCCGGTGATCTCCGCCAGCCGCTCGCGGGGGATGGCCGCTACCATCCGGCGCAAGCGCTTCCGGACCTCCGGTGAGAGCGTAGCCTCGCTCGTCTGCCGATCCGACTGGCCCAAGTACTGCCTGCCCAACCAGATCTGCATCACCACGTTGCCGGCCAGGGCGGCTTCCCATTGGAGCCGGCGCAGGCTGGAATTTCCGGCCTCCAGGCCCCTTTCATAGGCGGCCGCAGACTCCTCGTCGTTGGCCAGCCGATCCTTCATGGTGGTGAGCCCACAGCCGAACACCGCCGCCAGCTCCGAGTGGGTGCTCTGGATCTTGGCCAGCTCCTCCACCTGGCGCAGGTCGAAGCCGGAACAGCGACGACCCGTCCGCTCCGCCGCAGTGATTGCCGTCCCAGACCCCAGGAAGGGGTCGAGCACCAGGTGGCCCAGTTCGGTGCTGTTCGTGATGGAACGCTCGATCAGGGCCAGCGGCTTCATCGTCCGATGCAGATCATTGACCGCGGGCTTGTCATGCTCCCACACGGTGCGCTCATTGGTGGGGCCGTGCCAGCGGGGCGCCTGGCCCCGCTTGTGCGCGCAGAAGCAGGGCTCGTACCAGTGCTTGTACTGGGCGAAGAGCGCGCCGGCGCCGTTGTTCTTCACCCAGACCAGCAGATTGCGCTCCTGCCAGCCCGTCTCGCTGAGGCAGTCCAGCACATCGCGCAGGTGGGAGCTCGCGAACCAGAGGTAGAGCGGGGCCTTGTCATCGGAGTGGTGGTAGGCAAGGCTCAGGCTCCCGGTGAGTAGGTGGCGGTACTCGTTATCCGTGAGGTCGTCCCAGTAAGCGTCGCCCTCCCGGCCCTCCACACCCCGCCGCTTCGCGCCGATCCGCTCCTCCTGGGCAGCGCGCCCGCCGAGGTAGTTGACGGCGTAAGGTGGGTCGGTGATGATGGCCCGTGCGACCTGCCCGGCCATCAGCCGGTCCCAGTTCGCCGCATCGGTGGCATCGCCACAGAGCAGACGGTGGGGGCCGAGCTGCCACAGTTCTCCCGGCTGCACGCGCGTCGGGCCCTGCTGCTGCTCCGCATCAGCCATTGCCCGCTCAGCGTCGAAGGTCTCCTCTCGGCCCCGCTTCTCCTCCGCGTCCAGTCGCAGCAGCAGCTCAGAGAGGTCTTCTTCTCCCCAACCCGCGGCGGTGAGCTGGTCCTGGGCCTCCAGATCTTGGAGGAGTCGAGCCAGCGCGGCCTCATCGTCCTCCGCCAGGTCGCCGGTGCGGTTGTCTATCGCCAGGAACGCCTCGGGGTAGGGGCCGTCGTAGACGTGGCAGGCGATCGTCTCCCAGCCCTCCAGCTTCGCCGCTTCCACGAGACTGTGACCCGCGAGGATGGTGCCATCCGGGGTAATCACCACCGGCTTCTGCTGGCCGTGCACCCGCAGGCTCTCCCGCAGGATGGCGAGCTGGTACTCGGGGTGGCGGCGGTAGTTGCGGGGGTGGGGCCGCAGCCCCGTGATCGCTCGCGGCTCTGTGGCGACGCGAACTGCAACACGTCCTGCTTCCTGCTCCATACCTGTTCTCCCTCGTGCTGTGTAGCGAAGGCACTTCGCAGAGTAGCATCGGCCAAAGACGAAGCCAGACCCCTGGAGTAGTCGCTGGGTCATGACTCCAGCAGCTACTTGAGAAGCCTGGCTGTCGCGACGATTCCGATCTGCCAGGCCGCTGCCCCCGGAAGGCCAGGGGCCGTGGCTATGCTTGCCTACGATGACACCATAGCACATCAAGCCGGTGCTGTCAAACAGAAGTTTGGACAACACTTCATCGCGCCTTCGGGCCAGAGACGGCCAGGCCCCTTCGTGCAGCCACAGACCAACACAGGGGCCCCGTTGCTGCAGGCTAGGTGAGATCGCGCTTGTGTCGCTTGTTCGCGCGGTAGCGACACCTATCTGTGCAGTAGTCGCGAGGCCGGCCGCGCAGGCCCTGGCCCAATGGGAAGGCCCGGCCACATGCCAGACATACCCGGGCCCCCCGATCATGTGTAACGATGTCATAGACCTGGAGGTAGAGAGCGTCCCGCAAGCACGAGAACCTCCACCGGGGTACGAAGGCACCGTCCGCGGACCGCGCCCTGCCACGGCCCCCGGACTCCACGGGCACAGTACCGACAACGCGGCGAAGTCCCTGGAGCCGCTGGTCGATGCGCTTCTTCAGGATATCGCGCGCAAGCCCCTCGCACTGGGCTCTGGTCAGGTCCTCCGCCCTGGCGACCGATCTGTCCTTCGGGAGCCTGATGACGGCAGGCAACACCAGTCGGTCCTCATAGGGGTCAAAGGGGCCGGAGCCGGGTAGCCCCTCATCCCGCGGGATAGACGCCAGGATCTGCCGGAGCCGACGGAGACGCAGACGTGGCCGATCCTCTCTCTGCGCGGCGTGCAGGTCGAGCAGCAGGCGCAACTCGCCCGCCTCCTTCTGCAGCCACTGCACGGGCTCACCCCTGAGTCCGAACCCGTCGAAGGGCAGGGCGGAGGGATCGTTCCAGGCGGCCGGAAAGGTCAGTGGCCCGAACTCCTCATAGAACTCCTCCACCGCCTCATCGCGGCCGAAGTCAAGTGTCGTGAACCGACGCAGCAAGCCTGCGTTCGAGAGCGGATCGTATGTGCCAAGCACGTCCCTGCTGCTCGGGAAGCCGTACTCGTTCAGGAAGATCGCGACTCCATCGCTGACCCGCGCTCGGATGCGCCAGCAATGCCCTTCGGCAGCCGGTTCGATCTTGCTCGGAACCTGGGATGACTCCTCAGTACCTGTGACAGCGCCGTCCGCAGCCGTGGAGGATTCGCGTGACCGCAGTCGGCCGACGAATCTATCTAGCTCCCTGTCCAGTCGGCGCTTGAGCTCCGGGAAGTCTACACTCTCTGCTAGCCGCTCTAGGGCGTACCGCAGACCGCGCACGTACCCATCGTTGTACTTCATGTCAGTGTAGCCTCCGGCTAGGCGGCCCCTGGTGGGCCTGCTTGGGATGCCCGTGCCATATCCTCGAAAATATCCGCGAAATTCGCCTGGTTTGCCATGCTAGCCTACTGGTGCGATGACGCCTGCGGTGATGGTCCGAGCCCAAGTCTATCGCCGGGCTTGCTTACGCGCAAGCCCTAGAAAGGAAGGAGAATGCTCCTAGCAACCAAGCAGGCGGCGCAGCGACTCGCCGTCCACCCGGCGACCATCAGGCGATGGGCCGCCTGCGGCCGACTCCGCTTCGTGCGGATCGAATGGGAACGCGCCATCCCAGTGGAGGAGGTGAGGCGGCTGCAGCGGGAGAGGGCCCGCAAGAGCCGGAGCAAGCAAGGTGAACCGCGGCGGCCATGACGCGTCATGAACTCCTGCAACAGGTTCTGCAGCACCCGACTGTCGCAGCGAAGCTTACCGGCCGGCGCACTCCTGAGGGCGCGGAGATCGCCTGGTGCACCTTCCACCCGGACGGTAAGGGCAAGCCGCCCCACCAGCCCAATCTCCACATCTCTGAGCGCGGCTACCACTGCCACGCCTGCAAGGCGAGGGGCAGCCTGAGGGACCTGGCACGGCATCTGGGTATCGAACCGTACTGCACCACCAAGCAGCCCGTGGCGACCTGGCACTACTACAGCCCCGACGGAAGCAGGAGGCTCTATCGGAAGTGCCGCTTCGAGAGCTCAGCGGGTAAGACCTACGCGCTGCGGCGACGGGCGCCAGAGGGCTGGCGGGAATGCAAGCGACGGGCAGAGTGCCAGAAGGAGAAGCGGGACTGCTACGACGGGTGGGTCTGGAGTCTGCAGACGAAGCCCTGTTCGCCAGCCCCTCCGCTGGTGCTCTACAACCAACCGCTGCTCACCCTGGTGCCGGACGAACCTGTCTACCTAGTGGAAGGGGAGAAGTGCACCGACTCGCTGTGGGAGCTTGACCTGGTAGCGGTCTGCAACCCGCATGGCGCGGGTGAGTGGAAGCCCCAGTACTCGGATCCCTTGGGCGGACGTGAGGCCCGCATCCTGGTGGACGCGGACGAGGCAGGTCGGGGCCACGGCCAGCTGGTCTCACGGTCGCTCTGGGGCAAGGCGAGGTCCCTCACGATCGTCGACCTCTACCAGGACCGAGACGACGGCTCTGACATCGCCGACTGGATCGCTGAGCGCGGTCGTGCCGGGCTCGACGACGACACCATCCGAGTAGAGCTGGAGGCCCTCGTGGCGCAAGCTCCCGAGTGGGGGCCGTCTCGAGATGATTCCGCCGCCGGTCTACCTATACCAGCACCGTCGGAAGCAAATCCGGCAGAGCCCATCTTCCTCACCCCAGCCCAGTTGGCCTCCGGCAACAACGCCCGCGAGGTTGACTGGCTGTGGGAAGGCTTCCTAGCCCCAGGCCACATCACGCTTCTTGCCGGCAAACCCCGGGCTTCGGGCAAGTCCACCTTCGCCCTCGGGGTGATCAGGGCAATGCTCTCCGGGGAGGCATTCCTGGGGTTCACGACCCGACCGGCGAAGGCCGTGGTCTTCCTTTCAGAGGAAACCGCGTTGACCCTCCTGGATAAGATTGCCCTCTTCCACCTGAGCCAGTACCGCCAGCTCCTGGTTGCACCACGTCACGCCACTGCCAGGCTGACCTGGGAGGAGGCGGTCGCAGAGACGGTGGCCGAGGCGAAACGGGTGGGTGCGGGGTTGCTGGTCGTGGACTCCTTCCCCCACTTCGCCAAGCTCCCCAAGGACGGCGCGAAGGACGCCAGCCTGATCAACGAGGCCTTTTGTCCACTCCAGGCAGCGGCCGCCGAGGGCCTGGCAGTCTTGTTGATCCACCACGAGCGCAGAGGCGAAGGGGAGGCGGGGGAAGGGGTCCGGGACAGTGGAGCCATCGTCGCCAGCAGCGACATCATCCTCGAGCTCGGCCGGGCGGCCGTTGACAGGCCGTCGGTCCGGAAGGTGGAGCTTCTCTCTCCTTTCCGCGCCACGCCCAGCGACTTCGTCCTCGACTTCGACAAGGACAGTGGCGAGTACACCTATCTGGGGACTCTGGAGGACTTCCAGGACTCCCAGAAGGAGGTGGAGCGAGAGGCCGCCGCGAGGAAGATAGCTGCTCTCCTGCCTGAGGCAACGGGCCTCACCCAGAAGGAAATGGCCGAGAAGGCCAGCCTGGGGAAGTCGCAGGTGGGCGAGCTTCTCAACAAGGCCGTCGGGATGGGCCTGGCGGCCCGAACGGGGAGGGGGGCCAAGAACGACCCGTACTACAGGTACCACCGCGTGCACGGCAGCAAGTCGGGGAAGGCGCGGGGGTCGAGACAGCGTCCAGCCCCGGCCAGTCTGGGAGGCTTGCCGCAGGCCCGAACGGCGACCCGGATGTTTCCGCCGATGCTCCTATGTATAGGGACCGGCGGAAACAAATCGCGGACAGCAGCGGCTTCTCACCCCCACGCTCTCTACGTCCATCGGGAACCGGAGGAGCACACCGCAGCCAGGGCGAGCTGCCGATGTCACGGCCGGGGGGAGGGCGGTGACATGGCCCGCCGCGGTAACCAGAAGCCGAGGAGGTCCTGGATGAGCCCCAGAGGCTGCCCGCACATCAGGACCCGCATTGTGGGCTTCACGCAGGAGGAGTGGCAGACGATCCGCCTTGCCGCAGCCACCCTGTTCGTGGGGCAGGCCGACGCCGTGACCCTGATATCCCCCGACCGCCCCGAGCTGTACCGGCTCGGTGACAAGGGGGACCGCTACGAGCTTCGGCTCAGCAGCGAACAGGAACTAGCTGCCACACTTCGAGAGGAGATGGGACGCTGACTGGCGAGGATCGCGGCCTACGGCCGCCCAGGGACGCCTTTGGGCGCTTTCGTCTGGGAAGACCAGTGGAGCCGCGCAACATAGCCCAGAATCCGCACCGCCCCGAGGCCATTCCGCCTGGACTTTGGGCCGAGGTTATGGATGAATGTGTCGCGGACCTGGCGGAGGCGGTGGTCGCCATCCTCCTGGACCAGGAGAGTGCCGAGATGGGCGACAGCGACGATGAAGGCAGCCATCTACGCTAGGTACAGCCCCGACCTGCAGCGGCCGACCTCCATCGAGGATCAGGTGCGCCGGTGCCGCCAGGAGATCGCGCGGCGGGGATGGGAGGAGGCGGCTCTCTTCTCGGATAGCGAGACCCCCGGCACCGTCTCCCTCGGCCGCAGTGGCTACCAGCGGCTGCAGGAGGGGGTACGCCAGCAGCAGTTCGATGGCGTCGTGGTGGATGAGATCTCCCGTCTGGTGCAGTGGATCGCCAAAGGCAAGCTGGTCGAGGATCTGGAGACCCAGATGATGGCGGCCGAGGCGCGGCGCGATCACCTGCGCCGACAGCTTGCCCTAGCCCGTGCCGCCCAGCGTCCGACGGACATCGACGTGCTGCCGGCAGCGGTGCGCAGGATCGTGTCAGACCTTCGGCGGATGCTGGCGGCTGGGCAGGTCGAGAAGGTCAAGAGCACCCTATCGCGCCTGGTGGCCCGCATCGAGGTGCACGAGGACCCGCGCCCGGGCCGGAAGCGGCCGGGCGCGAAGCTGGTGGTGCGGGGAAGCCTGGAGGCGTTGCTCCGTCTGACCGGCAAAGTTGAGAGCGTTGGTAGCCCCGGCGGGATTCGAACCCGCGATCTCGTGGCTGAGAACCACGCATCCTAGGCCGCTAGACGACGGGGCCGGCCGGCTCCGCGTGCACCTCCGCCGCTCTGGGAGACGCACCTGGCTGCGGGGCTAGGACTCGAACCTAGAACTTCCTGATCCAGACTCAGGCGTGCTGCCAGTTGCACCACCCCGCAGTCCGGCCTGGTCAGTGTACCAAAGCCCCAAACACCCTGTCAACTCGCACCGTCCGTCGTAAGTGGCAACACGCGGCGGGAGCACACAGGACGAGTCTCGCGGGTACAACATATCCGGCTCATGTTCGGGCGCGGCAGCCCGGATCTTGTGCACTGGACGGCTGTCTGAGCCGCTCCCCGCAGGCGTTACGGGTTACGAGGGAGGATCGAAGTGTCGCAATGCCCAACCACGCTGCTATACTGTGGCTTCTACTGAGTCTCGCCTAATGCAGTGAGGGCGAGACTCAGACAGAACACGTCAGGAAGGTCCACGAACCCCCCGCCGCCGTCACCGCGATATGCGAACCTGCAGGATGAGCTTCGCAGATAGAAGGAAGGTGTGCAAGAGGTCGTGCGGCGCCGAGACCTGGTCTGTCCGTAGGCGGAGCCGGGATGTGGCTAAGTCGCCAGAGGCGACCGCCATGGCGGTGGCTAGGGCTTTGCCCGCCACGGCGGCCCTCGGGCCTAGCCATCTGAGTTTCACCCTTACTTCTTTGGGCGAAACTCACTAGGGCGAGTGGACCGCCACAGGCTATGCCACGATTGGATGCCTTGGCGCCTTTCTGGTGCTTCACCAACCTTTCGTCGTCGTAACTCGTCTTCCCGTACAGACGACAGAGGGCAAGGTATGCAGGAAGGGATTGATGCCAATCTGGTGCGGCGGAGCGCGCAGGGTGATCGTGAGGCCTTCGCAGAGTTGATACGGCGTCATCGCAGCTCTCTGGCGTCACTGATCCGGCGTCTGGTTGCTGACCTCGACGAGGCAGAGGACTTGCTCCAGGAGACTCTGGTGCAGAGCTGGCTGAACATCGGCAACGTCCGCACTCCCGAGCGGGTTCAGGCGTGGCTGCTGCAGGTGGCGCGCAATCTCTGTCGCGATTACCACAAGTCCGCGCAGCGGCGAGCGCGTCCTGCCAACCACCGAGAACTCGGAACGTACCTCAACCGCTATGGCAGGGCTGCGCCGCCCGAGCCGATAGCGGCGGAGGTGCGAGAGGCGATGCGCAGTCTCTCCTCCGCGGAGCGCGAGGTCGTTCAGCTCTTCTACATGCAGGGTCTGACTATCAAAGAGATCTGCGCTTGCACTCAATCGCGCGTCGGGACTATCAAGAGCCGTTTGTTTACTGCCCGGCATCACTTGCGCTCGTTCTTCGGTATCAGCGACAGGGAGGAGAGAAAGAGATGAGCAACTCAAACACGAGAATTGGGACACCGCCGTTTCCACGGCAACGACCTGAGATCACGATAACGCCCAAGGACGAGCCGCTCTTTGAGGTAGACTGGCGGGAGCTGGCGTGGTGGTTCGGGATCCCGGAAGTGGGCGATCACACGCTCTGGGCCGTCTACGATCCGCCCGAGTGGCGGCTAGCCGAGTACTTGAACATGAAGGCGCTGCGCCCTGCAGTGGTGCATGGCATAGATGGCGTGGAGATCGCCACTCTGCAGTACGAGATAGGTGACAAAGAGCAGGTCAGCCCACGGACCTTCTTTGCGCGCCTGACCGAGAGCCGCGTGCAGTACCTGGCAACCATATTCCTGGAGGAGAACAGGCGCAGGCTCTACACTCTGCTTGATCAAGGTTTCGATGAGGATTGGGGTGAGAGCCAGCGGCGCGTCCGGTGGACAGGCCGTTTCGTGCAGCAGCCGGACGGATCATATCGTCAGCAGACCGAGCATCTGCAGCCAGGAGAGGACGTCGAGGGCATGGGAGTCTGCCAGGTGACGATTGGCGGCCGCTCTTTCACCTGCCTCCGGGTTCTGGATGTCGGCCCTGTCTTCACCGAAGAAGGCATCCTGATGGAGGCCTACCTGAGCCGCAAGGGCCGGACGATTCTGTGCCGACGTTACAATGGACGACAGTGGCACAGAGGACCCGGAGACGCCCATGCGGACAAGCCCCCTTGGGATGAACGGTTCCCCACACATAACCGTATCGTCATTGAGGGCGTCACCTTCGTTCATTGGTACGACTGTCTCAGTGATCAGGCCTGTGGGGTAGACGCAAGCTCGGCCGAAGGTCCGGCCTTGTGAAACTGAGAGACCGTTCCATACCTGAGCATGGTGACGGACGGGGCTGGCACCGAGACTGCGCAGACGCGGACGAGGTCGGGAACTCCCAGCCCAAACCACTGTCGTGAGCGCGCGTCACTCACGCCGAGATAAGGCTGCTGAGACAGTGGGCTCCCGAACCTGCGCCGTGCCGCTCACCAGAGACCGACCTTGTTCTGACTCACCGCGCATCACCAGGCAATCGCAAGACGCTTCCCTGCAGTCCGACTATCACGGCCCGACTTCTCCTCGCTGGGCAGTAACTCGCCTTCTGCTCATCAGGCCGCGGCCCCCGGAAGGCGTCGGCACAGCCATGCCGTATCGCAGAGTGGCCTATGCCCGCGAACCAGGCGCCCCAACCACCGATGGCCATCCCTGCGCCGCAGGCGCGTCCTCTGCTGACGCCTCGGGCGGTCGTCCTCGCACTGCTGCTAGCGGTCGTGAACGACTACTGGATCGTCCAGCTTGAGGTGGTGCGCTACTCGTTCGCCACCTATGCCGCACCATTCTACAACTGTATCTTCTCTCTTCTCGTGGTCACCGCGGCCAACCTCGCGGTCAAGCGGCGCTTCCCCCGCGTCGCCCTGACGCAGGCCGAGCTCATCACGGTCTATGTGATGCTGTCTATAACCAGCGCCGTGTGCTCGCACAACATGATGGAGATCCTTGTCTCCCTCATGGGATACCCGCACTACTTCAAGACCCCTGGTAACCAGTGGGCCGCCCTCTTCGCGGACCGGCTTCCCCACTGGCTGACAGTGAGCGACCCGACCAGCCTGCGGAACTTCTACGGCGGGCAGTCCAGTCTCTACCACCCCGCCAACTACCTGCCCTGGGTCGTGCCCGCGCTCTGCTGGTCGGGCTTCTCCGCGGTGCTCCTGGGCACACTGCTCTGCCTGAACAGCATCATGAGACAGCAGTGGGTGGAGGCGGAGCGCCTGACCTTCCCGATCATCCAGTTGCCCCTGGAGATGACGCAGGAGTCGGGAGCGCTGTTCCGGGACCGCCGGATGTGGACCGGCTTCGCGATCGCCGGCTTCCTCACCTTCCTCGGTGGGCTCAACTACCTGTACCCCGCTGTGCCTCACCTCCGCATCGTGCGACGAGACATCGGAGCGTACATCACCGATTCCCCATGGAACGCCATGGGCCTCATCCCGATGGGGTTCTACTCCTGGGCCATCGGCATCGCCTTCCTAATGCCGCTAGAGCTGTCGTTCTCCTGTTGGTTCTTCTACTGGCTTCAGAAGATGGAGCTGGTGGCAACCGAAGCCTTGGGGCTCACTGAGCTGCCGGTGGCCGGCGGCGGCTTCGATCGGTCCTACCCTTTCATCAACAGCCAGGCCTATGGCGCCTATCTGGGATTCTTCCTCATGAGCATGTTCGTGAGCCGGCGGTATCTGGGACGGGTCCTCCGCGCCGCTTTTCTGGGAACCCAAGAGCTCGACGAGTCGGCTGAGGCCCTCCCGTACCGCGCCGCCATCCTGGGAGCCGCCGCCGGCTTCCTCCTGCTCGGAGCATTCGCCCTCTGGATGGGCATGTCTCCGGCCGTGATCGGGATCTTCCTCGCCTGCTACTTTGCCTTTGCCATGATCACTAGTCGTATCCGGGCGGAGCTGGGGTTCCCGACTCATGACATGCATGTGATGCCCCCGCAGAACCTGATCATGACCGCGGCCGGCACCGAGCAGCTTGGCTCAGGAGATCTCATCGGCTTCTCGCTGTTCTACTGGTTCAACCGGACCTACGCGAGCCACCCATCGCCCCACTACCTCGAAGGCCTGAAGCTCAGTGAACGGACACGCCTCCATGCCCGAAGGATCTTCGCGGCGGCCCTCATCGCGAGCTTGCTCGCCATGCCGATCGGGTTCTGGATGTTGCTTCACAACTACTTCCGGCTCGGCGGGGCGACGGCCAAGATGGAGACATGGTCCCTGGGCTTCGGGGCGGAGACTTGGGAATCGCTGGCAGGGTGGATGCAGCAGCCGTCGCCGCCGAACCCAACCGCCTTGGTGTTCGTGGGAGTGGGCCTGCTCGGGGCGATGGCTCTCGCCTGGATGAGGATTCATTTCCTCTGGTTCCCCTTCCATCCCCTTGCCTACGCACTGGCGAGCAGTTGGGGGGTGAGCCAGTTGTGGATGCCGCTGCTGATCGGCAGCGCCGCGAGGTTCCTGCTGTTCCGATCGGGCGGACTGCGGCTTTACCGAAGAGCAGTCCCCTTCTTCCTCGGGTTGATCCTGGGCGAGATCGCGGTGGGGAGCCTGTGGACGATCATCGGCATCGTGTTGGGCATCCCTACTTACGACTTCTGGCCCGGGAGATACGGATAGGCTCACGGGGACCCGCTCTGCGCCGGTAGCGATGATCACGAAAGGGGTGTGGCCCCCATGCCCTTCAGGGACAAAGGCCTGACCTAAGAGGGCAGGACCCACCGCGTCTCTTGCCGTGACGATGGTAGCGCAGGAGACGCTGTAGGCCGGAAACCGCCCCTGGCGAGGGCCTCAGGTCTCGCTCACCGGCATCTCGGCCAACGCGTGACGCGCGTCTCTGGGGTCAGGGACGGCCTCGTCGGCGACCACCCGCCCGTCGCGGAAGCTGACGATGCGCCGGGTGTGGCGCGCGATGTCCTGCTCGTGAGTGATGAGGACGATAGTCTTGCCCTGCCGGTTGAGGTCTTGCAGGATCCCCATGATCTCCTCGCCGGTCCGGGTGTCGAGGTTGCCCGTGGGCTCATCAGCAAGGATGAGCGCGGGATCGTTGATGAGCGCTCGGGCGATCGCGACTCGCTGCTGCTCCCCGCCTGACATCTCCGCGGGCCGGTGGTGAGTGCGATGGCCAAGCCCCACCACTTCGAGCGCCCGGTGAGCGCGCTCCTTCCTGCGGCGCGCGCCAGCATAGAGCAGCGGGATGTCCACATTCGCTTCCGCGTTCATCCGGGGCAGCAGGTTGAACTGCTGGAAGACGAAGCCTATGCGCCCGTTCCGGATCTCGGCCAGTTCATCGTCAGAGAGGTTGGGCACCTCCTGGCCGTCAAGCCAGTAGGTTCCCGAGGTGGGCCGATCGAGGCAGCCGAGGATATTCATGAAGGTTGACTTCCCGGACCCCGAAGGCCCGACGATGGCCAGCATCTCTCCCGCCTCTACAGTGAGGGAGACGCCGCGCAGCGCGGGGACAGTCACCTTCCCCATGCGGTACTCTTTGTGTATGTCCACTGCGCGGATCATGGGCTGGCCCTTCATGCCTCAGATGAGCTGTCCCATCGCCCTGCGGAGCGCCACCAGCGCGGTATCGCAGTTGTAGCTCGCCTGCACATGATTGGTGCGAGCGCGCGTCACCGCTTTCTGAGCGTCCAGGATCTCGACAAATATGCCCACTCCCTCGCGGTACTTCCCCTCGGCCGCCGCCAACTGGGCTTCGGCGCTTGTCACCGCCTTCTCCGCGGCCTGGACGCTCTTCCGCGCGGTCTCGATCTGAAGCAAGGCGCTCTCCACCTCCAGCCCGATGGCGTTCACGAGCTGCTGCTCCTGGGCCCGCAGGGAGTCGCGGGCGGCGCGCGCCGAGGCGACGCCGGCCCGCCGGCTTCCTGGGTCGAAGAGGAAGGCCGTGGCGGAGAGCACCGCAGACCAGGAGACCCCTTCCTTGGGCCCGGTGAGGCCGCGCTCGTACTGGGCCGACAGGCCGATCGCGCCGGTCTCGAGGGTCTTGGCCAAGCCCAGGTTCTGCTCGCTCGCCCGAATCGCGCTGCGAACCGCCAGCAGTTCCGGTCGGCGCTCGCCGGCGGCCTGGAGCGCATCCGGGAGAGTGGGTAACCCCTCTCCTGGCGCGCTGGCCTGAGGCGGCGCGAGGCGCAGCTCGTAGGTGGGAGGCAGCCCCATCTCGTTCTTCAGCCGGGCGCGCCCGAGTGCGGCGTCGTTGTTCGCCTGGAGCAGAGCGAACTCCGCTTCGGCCACCTCCGCCTCGGCCGGCGCGATGTCCACCCGCGGGGCTTCTCCCACGGCAGCGCGCGCCTTCACCAACTGCTCGTGGTTGCGGGCCGCGGTGAGCGTCGCCTGTGCCACCTCGACCAGCCGCTCCGAGGCGAGCGCAGCGTAGTAAAGCTGAGAGACCGAGAGCAGCAGATCCTGGAGCGCGCTCCGCTCCCTGGCGCGAGACGCAGCAAGCGAGTGCTGCGCGCCGCTCACGGACTCCCGCCGGCCGGTCTCCCAGATGGTCTGCGTCAGGGCGACCTCGGCCTCCCGCCGCTCTCCGGAGGTGGTGAACGCGATTGCGCCCGCGGGTGTCTCCACGAAGGAGGAGCCCCCGGTCCGCCCGCGCGCGGCGATCAGGGCGGCCGACGGGTAATAGGCCGACCGGGCCTTCTCCAGGTCGGCACCTGCGGACACCACTTCCTGATGGGCGATGGCAAGCGAGGGGTTCTGAGCCCGGGCGAGGGCGATGCACTCCTCCAGAGTGAGCGCGTGGTTCGGCAGCTCGGCCGCCTTGGCGCAGGAAAGCAACCCCAACGACAGCATCGAGGCGCAGGTGCTGACCAGCCAGAAGCGCATGCTACCTCCTCCCTTGGTCCCGCCTAATCGTGCCGCAGGGCCTCGATCGGGTCCATCCGCGCGGCCCGCCAGGCGGGGTACAGCCCGAAGAACACGCCGACGCCGCAGGCGAAGAAGAAGCCGAGCAGCGCCGCCCAGATGGGCACCTTGGTGGGCATGTCTCCTTTGGTGCCGGCGTTCACCAGCCAGGAGAGCCCCGCGCCCAGGATCACCCCGAGGATTCCGCCGATGCCGGAGAGGGTCATCGCCTCGGTGAGGAACTGGAACATGATGTGCCGGCGCTTGGCGCCGACGGCCTTGCGAAGCCCGATCTCGCGGGTGCGCTCGGTGACCGAGACCAGCATGATGTTCATGATGCCGATGCCGCCCACCAGCAATGACAGCCCACCGACTCCGCCGAGCACGATGCCAAACATCGCCAGAATTCGGCCGACGGCCTGGAGGATGCGTGACTGCGAGTCCACGGTGAAGTCCGGCTGGTTATTGTGGCGGCGCATGAGCACTGCCCAGACCTGGTCGGCCGCCCGTTCTGTGTCGCGTACGTCGGCTGTCTGCGCCCACATCACCCAGACGCGCTTGTCCCCAGTGATGCGCTTCTGCGTTGTGGTCAGGGGAGTGTAGACGTCCTTGTCGGGGTCTTCACCCATGGCGCGGCCCTTGCGCTTCGCCACCCCGATGACGATGAAGTTGACGCCCTGGGCGCGCACGGTCTGCCCGACCGGGCTCTCATTCGGCCACAGCTCCTTGCGCACCGTCGCCCCGACTACGCAGACCTTGTTCCAGGAATCGTAGTCCTCCTGGGAGAAGAACCGCCCCTCTTCCAGCTTCACATTGTGCAGCCGGGCGAACTCGGGCTGACAGCCGATGAGCTTCCCCTTGAACTCCTCCCCGCGCACCTCGAACTCGGTGTTATCCATGGGAAGCTCCGGCGAAACCTCGGTCACCAGGGCGCATTCCCGCCGGATTGCCGCCGCGTCGTCGGTGGTCAGGTACTCGATATGGGTGCGGCCCTCGCCCCTCTTCCGCTCCTCTGGCGAGAAGAAGATGACGACCAGCCGCGATCCCATCTCCTCGAACTCCTTCACCACCTGGTTGCGGATGCCCTCGACGAAGGCCACCATGGTGATGACGGAGGCCACCCCGATGATCACGCCCAGCATGGTGAGCACGGAGCGGAGCTTGTTGGCCCCAAGGCAAGAGAGCGCTACCCGCAGGCTCTGGAGGAAGCCCATCGCGATGCTCAGCTCTCTTCTCGTCTCTCGGACTCGCGCCGGATGTCTATCTTCTTCCGTTCGGGCATGCCCGACTTGCCGAGCTGCACCTTCTCGCCTGCCTTCAGGCCGGACCGAACCTCCGTGCGCGCGTCGTTCGCCAGTCCGATGGTCACCTGGCGGTCCTCGGTGTCAGGCTTGCCCCTCTTCCTCTCTCCCTTCACCACTGTGACATACCACTTGCCCTTCTTCTGGAAGAGCGCGTCGCTCGGCACCCACAGTACTCGGTTGACCCGTTGGCAGGCGATCTCGACATTGGCGGTCATGCCCGTCTTCAGCTCTTCCTGCCCCTTGGTGACGGTGATCTCCACCGGGAAGCGGACGATGCCTGGCCTGCTCGGGTCGGGCACAGAGGCTGGCGAAATGCGCGTCACCCGGCCTTGCTGGGTCCGGCCCCGCAGGGCGTCGGCGGTGATCTTCACCGACTGCCCGACGCGAATCTTGTCTATGTCCACCTCATTCAGGTTCACCTTCACCAGCATCCTGGAGAGGTCGCCGATGGTCACGATGGGTGCGCCCGCGCCGTAGTAGGAGACTGCCGTGATGAGTTCGCCCTGCCGCACGTGTCGCGCGATCACCACTCCCGAGCAAGGCGCAGTGATCACCGCGTCGCGCAGCCGCGACTCGATCTCCGCGAGCGAGTCCTGAATCTGACGGAGCGAGGCCGCCGCCTCGGTCACCCGGGACTCGCTGAGGGGCACCTCGGCGCCCCGCGCCTGGGCCGCGGCGAGGGCGGCCTGCTGCTCCTGCACCCGCTCCTGCGCAGTCCGCTGCTGCTGCACCCCGAGCTCCAGCGCGGCCTTGGCTGAGTCCACATCGTTCTGAGAGACATAGCCGCCCATCTCGAGCAGTCGGCGCTTGTTCTCGTGGACCCGCCCCGCGTCGCGCCGGCGGGTCTCGGCTTCCTGGAGGGAGGCCTGTGCAGCCCGCAGATTCGCCTCAGCCTGCTTGATCTGAGAGCCGATCAGCCCCCGGTCTCGGGCGAGAGAGAGGCGGGCCTGGGTGAGCCGGGCCCGGGCCGCGTCGGCCTGCGCCTTGATCTGGTCACGCTGGGCCTCGACCTCGGGAACCTCCAGACGTGCGATGAGCTGCCCGGCCTCGACCCGGTCGCCCTCATCAACCGCGAGGTAGGCAAGCAGCCCAGCCACCTTCGACTTGACTTCCACCCGCTTGCTTGGCTCCACGCTGCCGGTCTCGCGCACCGCCACCGCGACATCGCCTCTCTCTACCTTCGCGGTCTTCACCGGGTCGGCCTTCGGCCGGAGCTTGACGGCCAGAGCGGCAGCGCACCCTCCGATCACCACCAGCGGCAGGAATACAGCCAAGAGCAGCAACTTCACACGACGCATGCGCGCTTTCCTCTCTCCTCAGCAGGACGCCACAGGACAGCAATACCCACTTCCCCCCCTGGGGGGTGAGTCCTGTCAAGTGCGCAACTGGGCCGCCAAGTGTGATACGTAGCGCCGGGGCAGCAGGTTACGTGTTGGTTCACGAGGATAGCCAGTGGCGCGGAGCCAGGCTTCCCAGGGGAGGGCACGTCAGCCCTGGGCGGCTTCGTCTCTCTCGGGGGCGGAACCGGGGATGCGGCGGCCGCGCCGAGCCAGGGCCTCGCGCAGCAGGTACTCGATCTGTGCGTTCGCGCTCCGAAGCTCGTGCGCGGCCATTCGCTGAAGCTCCTCCCACAGCTGCGTGCTTATCCGCAGTACGAAGGTCTTCCGCGCTGGCACCGATCGGCCTACTGGTAGAGCGTTCCAGTGTTCAGGACCGGCTGTGCGGCATGTTCGCTGCACAGCACCACTAACAGGTTGGAGACCATGGTCGCCTTACGTTCCTGGTCCAGTTCGAGCTTCTGGTACTCCTCCAGCCGGTCTAGGGCCATCTCCACCATGCCTACCGCACCTTCCACGATCCGCTGCCGCGCCGCGATGATGGCGGCCGCCTGCTGGCGACGGAGCATCGCGCTGGCGATCTCTGGCGCATAGGCAAGATGGGACAGCCGCGCCTCCACCACCTCTACTCCCGCCCTGGCTAGTCGCTCCTGGAGCTCCGCCTGGAGACTGCGGGACACCTCATCCGCATTGCGCCGCAACGAGATCGTCTCGTCGTCCGCATCGTAGGGATAGGATGAGGCGAGGTGCCTCACCGCCGCTTCGCTCTGCATGGACACGTACTGGGCGTAGTTGTCCACCTCGAAACTCGCGCCGAAGGTGTCCCGCACCCGCCATACCACGATGGCTGCGATCTCCACCGGATTGCCGGCCAGATCGTTTACCTTCAGCCTCTCCCCATTTAGAGTCCGCGCCCGAAGCGAGATGGGCCGCTTCGTGTTGAACGGGTTCACCCACTGGAAGCCGCTCCGCTTCACCGTGCCTCTGTAGCTCCCGAGCAGCAGCAGCACCTTGCTTCCGTTCGGCTCCACGACGATGAAGCCAAAGGGGATCGCGACGGCAAGGATGCCCAGCACCGCAATCCCCACGACCCAGCTCGCGGTCACTGCCCTGTTGACAGCGCTGTAGACGAGGAAGGCGACGAGGGCGACCAGAGCCAGCTCGACCAGCAGCGCCAGCCACCCCGAAGTGGCCTTGACCTCCGACTCGCGTGACATCCGTGTCGCTCCTTGATAGCGTTGAGATATTGAAATGATATCACGACCCAACCGGGGTGTCAAGTGGCAATGTCGTTCGTGACTGGGACATTGTGTTACTTCACCAGGCGAGGCGACATACGCCGTCTCTCAGCCCAAGACCCTTGTGGGAGCCCCGTCCTTCCAATGAATCTCGGCCATCAGGCTGATGCCGAGGGCAGCGCGCGGGGTCTGTAGGACGGGGCTGCCTAGCCCCGGGGGAGCCCTGCAATGGCAGTTCAGGCCGCCTCGGATGCGGGACGGGAATGCGTAACCGTAATAGGCGAGACTCATGAGCTGCGTAGCAAGGGGAGCGCGAGCACCAGTGCCGCCCCCAGGCAAAGAGCGGCGGCGAAGGCGACCCCGGCCAGCCCCAGGAGAGGGACAGCCACCGCGCCCGTGACCAGCCCTGCTCCCGCCGACCCAACGAGATCGGCCGCGTAGACGGCACCGCCTGCCGCCGCCGCGCCGCGCTCGCGCCTGTAGAGAGCCGTCATCACCGGGAAGGTCGCGCCGACGAGAGACCCCGCGAAGAGCAGGAGCAGGCCAAGCGCCAGGGGAGCGGCGCTTGGCGTATGGGTGACTGCGCGGGCGATCGCCGGCAGCAGGACGCACACGCACACCGCGGTCACCAGCACGGCCAGCACCAGACGCGCGAGCACAGGGTGGCTCGCAGTGCGTGTCCTCATCACCGCCGCACCCAGAGCGAGGCCACCCATGAAGGCCGCGGTGAGCCCGGCGAGCGCATGGTAGAGGTAGCCGCAGGCGCTCTGGAAGACGAGCAGCACAAGCACTTCCGCGACCAGCCCGAACCCGCCCATGGCGGCGGTGGAGATGAGGACGGCGACGGCTTTCCTGCCCTGGCCGCGGGTCAGGAGAAGGACGAGCGCCGCCAGAGCGAAGGGAACCATGAGCCACCAGACTGAACGCTGCGCGAGCCAGCGGGCGGCCCGCGCCAGCTTGGGCGAGAGCTGATCGAGCCAGATGCGAACCTGGTAATAGTAGCTCACCGGATTCAGATCCGTATTCAGCCGCGGCCGCCTGACTTCTCCAATGGCCCGCTGGACAAGCTCGGCCCGGAAGGGGAGAAGTGCGTCGCGCAGCCACGCGTCGTTCACGAAGCTGGTGCGCACCCCGCGGTGAGCGAGCCGCCCAGCGAGGAGGCGCCAGTCACGGGAGAGCAGACCGCGGCGCTGGGAGGCCAGGAAGAGCATGCGCTCGCCGGGCACGATGAGGTGGTCGGCGAAGAGGCTGGCCATGGTGTGATCCATGGTCGCAGCGGCGAGGCGGAGGCCTCCGCGAGGCTGGGTCTCCGAGCCCGTAAGGCCAAAGGCGAGCAGCCCGCTCGGGGAGAGCGCGCGCTTCGCCTCCCGCATGAACTCCGCAGTGTAGAAGCGGTTGAGCGCGGCGGTGGTCGGATCGGGCAGGTTGACGATGATGACATCATAGCGCTCCCGGGCGCGGCGCACGAAGAGACGCCCATCCCCGGTGGAGAGGTGGAGGCGAGGATCATCTAGCGGCCGCAGCAGGGAAGCAGGCAGCCACCGCCGTGCCAGCTCCACCACCCGCGGGTCGAGCTCGATGCAGTCCAGGCGGAGGATCGGATGTCTCAGCGCCTCGCCGGCCAGACCCGCGATGCTGCCGCCGATGATGAGGAGACGGCGCGGCTCCGGATGCTCCAGCAGGGGCAGATGCACCGCCACCTCGTTGGCATACTCGTCCTGGGAGGTGAAGAGCAGCACCCCGCTCTGGGACAAAGAGATCTGGCCCGCGCGCCGGGTGAGGACAAGTGGGCCATGGCGGGAGGAAGCGAAGGCGACGGGGTTCAGGTGTGACCACCGTGGGCTGGCCCTCAGGCTGGCGAGCTCGGCTCGGTCAGCGCCGA
>Ga0315307_1000205_pt1 | contig 24242 bp, 22 predicted proteins | sample TDP2_MG_FD_203079 | JGI IMG/M metagenome (GOLD analysis project Ga0315307, IMG submission 203079) | Freshwater sediment microbial communities from Lake Towuti, South Sulawesi, Indonesia - TDP2 | ecosystem: Environmental > Aquatic > Freshwater > Lake > Sediment | place: Indonesia: South Sulawesi...
TATTCAAGAGCATAGGCAAGGTGATCTCGGATGTGTCGTCAAAGAGCCACGAGGACCTGGTCGGCATGGGCGGAGAGCTCAGGGAAGAGTTCTACCCGCCCTGCATCAGGGAGGCGGAGCAGGGCGTGGATGCGGGCAGCCGCAACTACGCCGTGACCGTGCTTCTGACATCCTTCCTCTCCCACGCGAGGATCTCGCCCTTCGCCGGCGATGCGAGGATGTCGGACTTCATCGATGATATGTCCGTTGTCTCAGCTGAGATACTGCCCAAGATCTACGAGGCCGGGGCCAGGTGCAACCCGCCCCTTTTCGATGACCAGCCAGTCGAGAAGGCCAACATCATGTACCATCTGGGCTTCGGGCTCATCGAGAACCCGCGGCTTGAGGATTCGGGGAACTCGACCTGGTACATCCCCCCGAACTGTGAGAAGATACGGCGGGAGGTACCCATGCTGTGCAACCCGGACGCGCTCTGCCGCAGGATCAAGAACCCCATCCTATACTATGTCATCAAGGCAAGGGACGCGGCAAGAGCTCAGGGAGGCCCTAGTCGCCCGGGGCCCGCTGAAGGGCGCGGTCAACGAAGCTGAACCTGTCCAGAAGCTCAAGGTTCCTCTTCTTGACCAGGGCAACGATCCGCCCACACTCGTCGACGACGCCGAGCCGGGATGCCCCGGTTTCCTCGAACAGCCTCGCCACCTCCGTCAGCGACGCATCCTTGGGCACGGTGTGTATTGGATCGAGCTTCAGGTCGCCGACCCTTGCCGAGAGCAGGTCCACGCCGGACTCTATCGCGCGGAACAGGGTCTCATCGCTCACGATGCCCATGTGCTTGTTCCTGGAGACGACGATCATCGACCCTATGCTACGCTCGCGGAACTCCCGAGCAACCTTCCGCACGGAATCCTTCACGTCGCAGAACACAAGTTCCTTCCTGCCCATGTCATACGCTGTCGCGAGATCGTACGCGGTCTTCACCATTTCAACACCCCTCTAGGTTAGATACGCAGCGAGGAACACAATGAAGAGCACACCGAAGAGCAATAGCGCGCCCTGAAACGGCCTTGAGAAGCCCATCATTCTCAATGCGGGGCGCATTATGATGTAGATCGAAAGCAGCCCCAAGGAGTACATTCCGAAAAGGGCCGTGCCGATCAGCTCCACGTCCAGTTGAAGGAAGATCATGACAGCACCCAAGGCCCCGGAAGCAAGCACGAGATTGGCGACTGGCGCAGCCAAGGTGACGGCGGCGGCAAACCTCCCAACGCCCAAGCTCCCATCGGACACGATCAAACCTCAACCCGCCGAAGAACGTGATTGTGGCGGGCGCATATTCCCACCCGTGGGCCCCAAAAAATGTTACGAGATCCCGATCCGGCCCAAGCAGGAGGCCTATCCCGCCTCGGAGACGAGCATTGCCTTGATCTTCTTCAGCCTAGAGAAGTTCTCGCGTTCCAGCTCCTCGAGCCTGTCCTCGATCAGCTGGATCGAACCCTGGAGCCTGGGCACGACCACGTGGTCGAGGGCGCTCACGCGGCGCCTGGTCTTCTCCAGCTCCCTTGCGACCCTCCTTGCGCGTTCCTCGGCCCCGGCGAGGGCCGTCACCGCATCCAGGGCCTTCTCGAAAGCAGCGGAGGCATCGTCCAGAAGGCTGGAGCCGCCAACGAACGAGTACCCGCGGCTGGCGGGATCCCTTGCGGCCGACCCGAATTCCAGGGTCGGCACAACGACTCCCATGATGTTCCTTGATCCGATGATAAGGTTGACCTCTCCTTTCGTGTAGGTGGAAATCTGCCTCGTCTCGGCCGTGCCCATGGCCGCGTAGCAGATCGAGAGCGCCCGGTGCGCCCTTGCCACGGCCTTGTTGGCCGAGTCCCTTGCATCCCTCACCATGCGCATCACCTCGAAGAACTCGTTGACCAGGGCATCCCGCTTCTGTTTGAGGAGATCCCGTCCCCTCTCGGCAAGCTTCACCCTCTCCTTGAGCTTGATGAGCTCCATCCTCGTGGGCTTCAAGCCCTCGATCAGCTGGTGGGGCACGGTGGGCCTCCTCGTCTAGGTCTTCGCCGGGCGGAGGTACTTCCTTGTGAAACGATCCTCTATCCTCTTCAGCTCCTCCCTCGGCAGCGTGGAGAGGATCTCCCAGGACTTGGAAAGCGTCGTTTCGATGTTGCGGTTATCATACCTGCCCTGGCTCAGGAACTTGGTTTCGAACTGGTCGGCAAACTCCAGGAACTTCCGGTCCCTCGGCGTCAGGGCTTCCTCACCGACCACTGCCACAAGGTCGCGCAGGTCCCGGCCCTCTCCGTACGATGCGTAGAGCTGGTTCTGCACGTTGGAGTGGTCCTCCCTGGTGTGGCCCTCGCCGATCCCTCGCTTCATCAGCCTGCTTAGCGAGGGAAGGACATCGATCGGCGGGTATATGCCTCTCCTGTGCAGGGCCCTGGACAGCACTATCTGTCCCTCGGTGATGTATCCGGTCAGATCCGGTATTGGGTGGGTGATGTCGTCGTCGGGCATCGTCAGGATCGGTATCTGGGTTATGCTCCCCTTCTTGCCTTTGATCCTTCCCGCCCGCTCGTAGGTGGTGGCAAGGTCGGTGTACATGTATCCGGGGTATCCCCTTCTGCCCGGGACCTCCTCCCTGGCGGCGCTGATCTCCCGAACGCTCTCGCAGTAGTTCGTCATGTCAGTCCTGATGACGAGGACGTGCATACCCTGTCTGAAGGCCAGATACTCCGCGGCGGTCAGGGCCATCCTGGGCGTGATGATCCTCTCGATGGCCGGGTCATCGGCCAGGTTCAGGAACATGACTATCCTCTCGATGGCCCCGGTCCTCTCGAAGTCCCTTCGGAAGAAGCTGGCTTCCTCGAAGGTTATCCCCATTGCAGCGAAGACGACCGCGAACTCCTCCTCCTTGCCCAGGACGGTGGACTGGCGCGCCATCTGGGCCGCTATGTCGTTGTGCGGCAATCCCGATGCAGACAGTATGGGCAGCTTCTGCCCCCGCACCAGGGTGTTCATCCCGTCTATAGCGGAGATGCCCGTCTGTATGAATTCCTCAGGGTACTCCCGGGCGACAGGGTTCATTGGTGCGCCGTTTATGTCAAGCCTGTCCTCGGCAACGACCTCCGGGCCGCCGTCAAGCGGCCTCCCCAGGCCATCGAATACCCTCCCCACCAGCTCCATGGACACGGGGAGCATGAGGCTCTCGCCTGCGAACCTGACGCTCGTCTGCCTCGTGTCGATCCCCTCGGTGCCCTCGAAGATCATTATGACCGCCGCGTCCTTGCTGACCTCAAGGACCTGCCCGCGCCTCTCCTCGCCGGAGGGCGTCCGGACCTCCACAACCTCGTTGTAGCCGACGCCCTTGACCGCCTCGACCACGATGAGGGGCCCCGATACCTCCGACACCGTATTGTAGACCACGTCGCTGCTCATGCTACAGCCCCCTGTAGGACCCGCGCGACCTCCTCCTGCATCATCCTCTCGATCCGCCGGGATTCCGCTTCGAACTTCTCTGAAGGTATCAGCTTCATCCTGGCAAACTCGCCCCGAACCTTCATCTCCCTGATCCGGTCCACCCCGACACCCCTTTGCACGGCCTCCCTCGCCCGATCGTAGAAAGCGAGCACCAGCTTGAGCATTCCCATCTGCTTCTCCAACGGGCAGTAGGTGTCCACCTCGTCATACGCGAACTGCTGCAGGAAGTCCTCCCGTATCATGCGGGTGCATTCGAGCAGGAGACGCTCGTTCTCCGGTAGGGCATCAGGACCGACCAACTGCACTATCTCCTGCAGCTCCTTCTCGCGCTGCAGCAGCTGCAGGCTTCTTGAGCGCATGCCCTTCCAGTCCCCGACCCTTTGCGAATACCAGTCCGCCAGCTGCTCCACATACAGGGAGTAGCTCGTCAACCAGTTGATGGCCGGGAAGTGCCTGCGCTGGGCCAGGTTTGAATCCAGGGCCCAGAAGCACTTCGTGATCCTGAGCGTGTTCTGGGTGACCGGCTCCGAGAAGTCCCCTCCGCCCGGCGAGACGGCCCCCACCACCGAGACGGATCCCTCCTTGCCTGAAAGGGTCACCACCCTTCCAGCCCGCTCGTAGAACTCCGCAAGGCGAGCGCCGAGGTACGCAGGGAAACCCCTCTCCCCGGGCATCTCCTCAAGACGGCTGGAGATCTCCCTCATGGCCTCCGCCCATCTCGAAGTTGAGTCTGCCATGAGCGCAACGCCGTAGCCCATGTCCCTGTAGTACTCCGCAAGGGTGATGCCCGTGTAGACCGACGCCTCCCTGGCAGCGACGGGCATGTTGGAGGTGTTTGCGATCAGAACCGTCCGCTCCATCAGAGGGACCTTGCGCCTGGGGTCCTCGAGCATGGGGAAGTCCTTGAGGACCTCGGCCATCTCATTCCCCCGCTCCCCGCAGCCAACGTAGACCACTATGTCAGCATCGCTCCACTTGGCGAGCTGGTGCTGCGACACTGTCTTGCCCGTTCCGAATCCCCCCGGAATGGCCCCGGTTCCACCCTTGGCGATGGGGAAGAATGTGTCGAAGATGCGTTGCCCGGTCACGAGCGGCACCGTGGGGTCCAGCTTCCTCTGGATCGGCCGGGGCCGCCTCACCGGCCAGGTCCTGAGCATCGCGATCTTGGACCCCTGCACGGTCGCTATGGGCTCATCGATGCGATACTCGCCCTCGGGCTCTATCTGTTCCAGCTTGCCCGAGATGCCGACCGGAACCAGAACGATGTGTTCGACTATCCTGGACTCCTGAACCTTCCCCAGTGGCTGGCCCTGGGCCATCGCATCCCCCTTCTTTGCCAAGGGGATGAATCCCCACTTCCTCTTGCGATCGAGGGAGTCAACCGAGACGCCCCGCGTCACGAAATCCCCGGCCCTGGACATCAGGGCCTGAAGGGGCCTCTGGACTCCATCGTAGATGTTCCCGATCAGGCCAGGGCCCAGTTCCACGGACAGGGGCTTCTCGGTACAGAGGACCTTGTCCCCTGGCTTGACGCCGGTCGTCTCCTCGTAGACCTGTACGTCGCAGATGCTTCCGGCAAGCCTTATGATCTCGCCTATCAGCTTGTCCTCCCCGACCATCGCAATATCGTACATCTTCGCGCCGGCCAGGCCTCCTGCCTTGACCACGGGGCCGGCCACGCTCTCGACGCTGCCCTCGATCATCATCTCGCCTCCAATGCCACGTCGGTTCCCACGACCCGGCGGATCATCTTCTGGAGCCCATCATCGAATTCAAGCGGCCCCCCCTTGTCGGGGATCTCCACGAAGATGGGCTTGACGCGTCCCTTCTCCCTCCTCAGCCTGTCCAAGAAGCTCCGGATCTGTGCCGCAACAGCGTCCGTGATCACCACAACTCCCACATCCATTGTCAGGATCTCCCGGATGAAGCCCTCGGTCCTTGCGGGGTCGGAGTGCACGAGCACCCGCGACACGCCTGCTAGGCGAAACCCTGCAACCGTGTCCTCATCTGCGATGACGGCGATCTCACTCAAGCCTGGCCGACCTCAACAGGATGCGTTTCATCTCGACGCCCGGCACCCGGTCCGCTATCCCTCTGGCCAAGACCCTGATGTTGCGCACCTCAGCATGCTTGGCATAGAGGTACGCCAGGGGCGTCGCGATCGTCAGGGGCTTGAATAATGAGATGCCCTTGCAGAAATTGAGCAGTGACTCGTCCAGAAGCTTCTCGGCATGGGCGATGTCCTCGCCCGCCGATGAGAGGAGGGGAACCAAGGTCGACTTCAGAGGCGTCCTCGACAGCACCGTCCTTATGCCCTCGACGGTTTCCGACCGGGCGCAATCGCGCAGGACATCGAGCCTGAGATCGGCCTCGATGGGCACGAGGTTCTTGACCATGAGGTCGGCCTGAACGCCCGCGCGCTTGAGCCTGAGCACGAGCTTGAGGTTGATCAGGTCCACCTCCCTGCCCAGGATGGTCCTGGCTATCCCGCCGTTCCTCTTGCCCATGTCAGTTGTCTTCTTCCATACCGAGGTGTAGTAGGACTGCTCGACCGCCCTGATGAGGTCGAGGGGATCGTACTCGCCGGGCTCCAAGTACCTCTTCAGCTGCTGGTAGTACTCGGTTTCGCTGAGCTGCTTGATCAGATCCCTTGTGCCCTCGCTCGTAGCCATGACCTCGAGGCGCGCTTTCGAGAAGACCATGCCCTCGCCCAGGTAGGCTATTGCCACGTCCCGCTCCACTGCCCCGGACGCCGCCCTGATCACCAGCCTGAGGTTGGCGAGGTCAAGCCTCTCCGCGAACTTCTTCATGAAAGGCACGCATTCCTTGGGGACGAGGGCGAAGATCTCCGTGTAGGTGCCAAGGAGGTGGCGGTTCAGCGCGGATTCCAGCTGCTCGACCGTCTCGATGGACTCCTCTACCTCGGACTCGTAGTCGGTGCCCTTGAGTCCAAGCACAAGGGAGTGAAGCGAAGCGGACTGGGAAAGCGCCTCGATCTTGGCCTCGTCCAGCATCCTGGCCTCCCAGGCACGGATCTTGGCCATCGGGAACGCGTAGGGCGCCACCCGGCGTGCACTGTTGGCCACCGCCCCCGCCCCGGCTGCCACAAGTCCCAGTATCAACGCCACGATCTCGTACTCGGCCATCACTCAACTCCCCCAGTCAGCAGCTGAGCAAGCTTCGACCTCAGCAAAGGCCTGAGCTTCCGAATCCTGGCCTCGTAGGTCCGATCCAGAACCACCCTTCGCTTGGAGTCGGCGAGTTCAGCCCCGCCGATGCAGTCCATGCCCTTTCCCACAACCAGCCTCTTTGAAAGACCGTCCTTGGCGAGGGCCTCCTCGATCTCATCCTTGAATCCCGCTATCGTTTCCAAGTCCCTTGGGTTGGCATCCACCATGAACTCATCGCCATCAAGGAGCTTGGCGGTTCTGATGATCAGCTCCTTCAAGCGCAGCTTGTATTCCTTGGTCCGCACGTGGCTTCTCAGCTTCCCCATCGCCTGCGTCCAAGCCTGTTCTATGAGCTCCTCCCTTCCGATCAGCATCCTCCTCTTCAGATCGGTCCGGATGGCGCCCAGCTTCTCCTCGTATCTCAGCTCGGCCTCGGACCTGGCCTCCTCCTGCATCTGGGAGGCAATGCTCTTGGCTTCCTGTCGCGCGGCCACGAGCCGACGGTTTCTCTCGTCGGATGCCTGTCTGACCAAGCTGGCGCCTTCGCGTCTGGCCTTCTCCAGTATTGTGCTCTGGATCGCCTGGAAGCTCAAGCACCACCCTCCCCGATCTCCGCCCTGGTCAGCAGCCTCTTGGATTTGAAGGGCGTGAACTCCTCACCGCCTCCCTCGTAGAACTTGCCGAAGTACTCGGCGAAGTGCAGCCTCATCGTGTGAACGAAGCCCGAGAGGCAGCTCAGGCCTAGGTTGGCGAGGTGGAGCAGCACGAACCCTATGGAGAGGGCGATGCACACCACCACGACCAGTATCATCCTCAGCGGTGAGGCTCCGGCCGGGAGGTTGGGCCAGGCGATCCTGATGATGATGTAGTCGATCAACATCGCATTGACCGAGCCTGCAATTCCGAGCGCCAGAAGCCTGGAATACGATATCACATCGGCTATGTGCGCGAGGATGTTGTACATGAACTCCACCGGGCCCGCGAGGCGCGTCAAGCCGCTCCTTGCCCACATGGACCCCGCGATCCCCATCGTGAACCCGATGGCCAGTCCCCATGTGCTCAGCGTTCGCCACAAAGGAGAGGTATCCTTCGTTATCTCCAGATACCAGAGGATGAATATCGACCCGAATCCCAGGGTGAAGCTCCAACCCAGATGGGTCACCAGCCCTTGGGCGAGCTTGCCCTTCCGCGCGGCGGCCAGTATGGCCGTCACATGCCCCAGGATCAGGTGGATGATGCCCATCGTGAGGGCCAGCGCAAGGAGGCTTACCGGGTTATCCAGTGGGTTAATCCATGCCGCCTTGAACAACGCCAGCTTGGGGCCGTAATCCGGGTTGAAGAGGAAGTCGCCGAACCATCCCCCCAGCAGCCAACCCATCATTATGGTCGCAAGTCCGCACAGCGTGAACGCGGTGCCCACCTTCTCGCCCCACAGCCTGCGCAGTATGAAGAAGCTCACAAGAGTGAGGATGATCCCGTACCCGGCATCGGTGAGGCAGGTGCCAAAGAAGACCGCGAAAGTGGGAAGGACGAAGGCCGTTGGGTCTATCTCCCTGTAGTTGGGCATTCCGTACATCCTGACGATCCATTCGAAGCTGCTGAAGGGCCTTGGGTTCACCAGGCCGATTGGCACCTGGGCCAGCTCGCTCGACGTTGGCTTGGAAGTCCTGAGGACGTAGCGATCGCGTGTACAGGCCGCAACCGTTTCCTCAAGCTTGCCGACGTCCTGCTCCCGAACCCAGCCGCTGAGAAGGACAGTGCTCTCCGTGCGGGCAAACAGCTTGAAGGCCTTTATCCTCTCAGTCTCGACCGAGAGGGCCTCGCTCATGACCCTCAAAGTCCCGAGGTGCTCCGACCCGATCCGGCGGATCTGGTCCCTTGTGCCCTTGATCTCACCATCGAGCCGGGCCCTCTCTTCGAGTATGGCCTTCTCAGCCTCGCGAGGAACCTGGTCGTAGGGAGGAAGCTCGATCAGCTCCCCTTCGAAACGGTGTACCTGAGTCAGGAGCTTGGTCCGGTCCGCGGCCAGGCACATCGCCATCACGAGCCTTCTGGCTGTGCCCGAGACGACGGATACATGGACTGGGTCCATCTCCTCCCTGCATGCCCGGGAGAAGCCCTCCACCCGATCCTCGGGAAGATAGAGAAACAGGGTGCATGTCAGCTCCGACCTGCGGAAGCTGCTCAGAGGCACCTTGATCGGCGAGAGATCCCTCGCCAGCCGCAGGTATCCGTCGAGCTGGGACCTGCTCTCCGTGTCCTTGCCAAGCGTCTCCGCAAGTCGATCGACCTCCCTAGAGAGCGATTCGACCTTATCGCTGCACCAGGCGATCAGTTCCTCCCCGCAGACCACACCAACGTCCACGGGCTCTGGGGAGGGCCTCCGTCTGACGAGGGCCGCGACCTTGTTGATGAGGTTCCCGCCTTCGACGCTGTCAGCTGAGACCTCCCCCAGAACAGAGATCATGTTGCCGAGCCTTGACCCAAGGGCTTCCGCCTCGTCCTCCAGCCCCTCGAGGGCACGCCTCTGCAGAGGCGAATCCCCTGGTGACTCGGCGAGCTGCACAATCCCCTCCTCGTGAAGCCGTCGGGTAAGCGCCTCCAGATCCTCCTCTAGGACAAGGAGGCTGGCCTTCTCCATCGGAACGGGCTTGAGCATCCTAGCCCTCCTCCACGATCGAGCGAAGGATCAGATCCACGGCGGCCTTCATCTGTAGGGCGGCGTGCTGCCCCATCCTTGTCATGCGGGCCTCGTGCTGGGAGGTCAGCTGCCTGCCGACCTCCTCGGCCTCGGAGATCCTCCGCGAGATCAGTTCCTCAGACTGTCTGCCGGCTTCCTCCTTCGCCTGCCGGATGATCTGCTCGGCCTCGGCTGCGGCTTCGGCCTTGAGACGGCTAGCTTCCCTCTCGGCCCTCGCTAGGATCTGTTTGGACCTTGCCTCTGCTTCGAAAACGAGCTTCAGCTCATCCTCCAAACGTTCACCCTTGCCATCAAGACGACAGGCCGGCGCCTATCCCCAGATCCCAAGCCCTATCAGGAGAAGGAATGTGCTGAGGAACCCGAGAATGGCATACGTCTCCACCATGATGGCGAACAGCACGCAGCTGCCAAAGGTTTCCTCCTTTTTCGCTATGGATGAGACTCCGGCTGTTGTCACCAGAGCTTGGTAGTACGCGGTGAAGCCCTGCAGTGTCGCAGGGATCGCAGCCACGACAACCGTGATGCCCACGCCGGCGCCAATCGATGGGTGCCCGGTCAGCATCCCGGTTGCGATCATTATGAGCATGCCCGATATGAACCCGTAGAAGCCCTGCGTTCCGGGAATGATCTCTAGGACGAATACCTTGGAGAACTTCTTGGGATCCTCCGAAACAAGTCCTGCTGCGGCAACGCCGGTCATGGCGACGCCCATGGACGCCATTATCCCAGGGACCGCGACAGCGAGAGCTACTCCGAGTCCAACCAAGGCTATTTCGGGGACCAACCAGACATGCCTCCGGGGATAGGCAGGGACGTGGCCTTTTTAGTCTTTTCTACACACTACCTGGGCCCGAGGAACAGCTTCCTGACCTTTCCGGATTCCTCGGTCTTGCAGAAAACGAGAACGACCGTGTCCGGTTTGATGGTGGTGTCCCCGTGCGGAATCAGGGTCTCGCCGTCCTCGACTACCGCAACCACCAGGCTTCGCGACATATCTCCCATTGCCGACAGCTCGGCCAAGGTCTTCCCCACCACGGGCGACTTTCGGTCGATGTGAAGCTCGAGCATCTCGCCCTTGACTCCGACGAGGCCCGCGACGTCGACGACCCCAGGGCTCCTTATGAGGCGGGAGATGTACTCCGCGGCGGCTTTCTCGGGGCTGATCACCCGGTCGATGCCAAGCTCAATGAATGGCTTCTCCATCTCCACGCTGGAGACCCGGGCGATCGTCATGAAGGGCTTCTCCCTCTTGTGGCCCGCCGCAAGCCTCTTGGCAACCAAGCAGGCCGTCAGGTTCACCGCCTCATCGCCCGTGACGGCCACCACGGCGTCGGCGGTTTCAATGTTCAGGGATTGCAGTTGGGCCGGGTTGGTGCCCGACCCGTGAAACACGAACGCGTCGAGTGAGCTGACCTCGCGAACCCTTCGCTCGTCCTTCTCTATAAGCGTGACCTCGTGGCCCGATTCAACGAGCATCCTAGCGAGGTTGTAGCCGATCCTGCCCGCTCCGACGATGATGATGTACATCTTCATCAGTCCTCGACGAGGTATCTGACCATCCTGCCGTAGGCTGGCCTGGTAATCGATATGCCCGCCAGAACCCCCACTATCGTCATGATCGCAAAGCCACGGAGCCGACCAAGGCCAACATAGGCCAGCGGAGCCATGGCGATTATCACCGTTGCGGCGGCGGTGAAGACCACGAAGAAGGCCCGGGATATCCTTGTGGACATGACCAACCTTCTCTTCCCCTCCCCCTGATAGAGGGCTTCATCCGTGATGACTATCTGCTCATCCACCCCGGTGCCGATCGCAGCGACGATCCCTGCGACGCTGCCCAAGTCCAGGTATTGACCTACAAGTGTCGAAAAACCCAGCAGGATCAGGACCTCGCTCAAGCTGACCCCCATTACAGCGACCACCAGTTTCGGCCTTCGGTACCTTAGGTATATTATGGCCAATACGCCGATCACGGCCGCTGCGGCCGCGGAAACCACCTGCCGGGCAAAGTCCTTGCCCAGCATCGCGGGGATCTGTCCCTCCCCGGCCGTCCTGAGCTTGGTTGGGAAGGACGCCTCGAGGTTTATGTAGAGGTCCTCGGCCCTCTTCCGGGCCTCATCATTCTCCCTTGGGCCGCCTGTGATTGCCAGGAAGCTGACGACATACTCCTCCCTCATGCTCTGCGCCAGATCGGATGAGAATGAGGCGTTGTATACTTCGACCCCGTTGAAGAACATCCCCAATGGATGTTTCCGGCGAACGGTCTCATCCGCGTCTATGGCACCGTGCGTCAGGGCCAGGTCGCGAAGCTTCTCCGCCGCAGACCTTCTCAGCGTCATCGGGACCGCCCAGCCGCCCGCCTCGGAGACGAAGTAGTAGTGGTCGACCCTCGAAACATCCTCCGAGGTGAATGCCCTGACCGTGATGTTCCCGGATGTCCAAAGACGCGCCTCGAAATCGAGCGGCTCAAGCACCGAACTGTTGCCAGCGATCCTCTCTGGGGACTCTACGATAATGTATTCCCCCGCCCGCTTTATCCTAAGGTCCGACACGCCCATGAAGTCCGCCCTGGATTCGATCATCTTCTCCACCTCGGTCATGGTTTCGCCCGAAACCTTCGAGTCAAACGAAAGGATCTCCAGATACTTGTTCAGGCTTGCCTCAAGCTCTGTCCTATCCGCCTCAGAGTTCTTTCCCTCGACCTCGAATACTCCTGATGCCTCACTGCCGCCCACGACGTCGTACCTGACGGAGAAGGTCGCGTTGAGGACTGCCTCTAGGGCGTCGTAGTTGCTCGCATTCATCACCAGCTCCGAGGTCTCATTTCCGAAGGTGAAGGAGATCTCCCTCAAGTTGGCATAGGTCGAGAAGAAATCGTTGATGGCCAGATCCATCAGAACCGAGTCGGCCCCGGGCGTCGGGATCTCGAAGGTCAAAAGCCCCTTCTCCCCTTCTTCCGTCAGCGTGGGGGTGGTGTTCAGGAAATCCCCCAAAAGGGTCTGCGTAACGTTTCCAGCCTCAACTTTGGCTGTGAACGTTACCCCAACCGGCCTAACGTTGTAGTAGAAGCCGCCCAGGAAATCTATTCCGAACTTGAGGTTCGTCTTAAGGGTTCTCGGCGTCTTGAACTCGACCACCCTCGCCGAGGTCCCCAGCAATTCCTCTAGCTCAGCCCGGTTCAGCCTCTTGTTCACCGTTATCGAGATGGACTTGCCCAGGCTTTGCACCCAGATGACCTTCCCCTTGGGTCCCAGGCTGCCTTCAATCAGGGTGACGACGCAGTCCCTGTCGGTAGCCGTCACGTTGGCATGGACCAAAGTGCCATTCAGCACCAGAACGTCGGGGGGAATCCCCCTCGGGATCATGCCCGACAGCTTGGCTTTCAACTCGCTCACCATCGTCTCATTGTCCCTGGGCGTTACGACCGAGAAGCAGAAGCTGTGAACCCACAGGCCTTCGTTGAGTGCCGATGAGAGACGGGTCACGTTCTGGTAGCTGGACTCCAGCACGTGCATCAGAATCAGGGAGGAGTTCACATCCTCAACCGTCAGCTCCGTCGTCGACTTGGTTACGACGGGGAGAAGCACGAGGAGTGAGCCGAGGTCCATGAGTATTAGGAGTTGGATTCGCCAGTCCCTGAGCATGTCGCTACGCAGCTTCACCTTCCTCGCCCCCTTTCCTCCAGAAGCCTATACCTCTTCTCCAGGTATCCTCTCATGGCGCCTGCGTTGAAGAGCCAGGTATTCATGATGTCTGCGCTCATCCCAAGGATCAGGACGATCGCTATGTCCCTCAGAACATCGGAAGTTGTGAATACGTAGAGAGCGATCAAGGCGGCAAGGGTCGTCAGGGTCATCGTCAGGCCGGTCTTGAGGCCATCGCGGATCCGCTGTCGCATCTCCTCCCTTCGCCTGAGGAGCCTCGTGGTCAGAAGGATGTTGTCGTCGACGGAGTAGCCGATGAGCATCAGCAAGGCTGCCACGGTGGCAAGGGACAGGCTGACCCCCAGGACCGTCATGAAGGCGACCGCCTCAAACATGTCCAGAAACGCTGTGGCTGCGACCAAGAGGGATGGCAGGACCGACCTGAACACCACGTATACGACGATGACCATCCCAATGTATGCGGCAACCAGGACCACGGGGGCCTGCCGCTTGAACGTCTCAGCGAGGGGAACCTCCAGCGTGGTCCGGGTGCCTTCCTTGCCGTATTCTGCGGCCATAAGGGCCAGAATCTCGTCTGCCTTCCCCTGGCTTTCCACGCTGAGAACCCCACCTCCCTTCTTGACCGATATCTCCGCGATCGGGAACTTCTGTTTCAGCTCGGCCTCGATCTCCTCGGGGGCCAGTTCATAGGAGTTGGGGAAGCTGATGAGAGTCCCGCCGGTGAAGTCGATTCCATAGTTGAACAGGGTGCCGGTCCTCGCGGCGTTCCACGCCAGAATGGAGGCGCTGAAAAGGAGGAAGGCTAGGGGTATGATGACCATCTGCTTTGATGATAGGCGAGTGACATCCAGTAAGGAAGGAAAACTGCCCGTCGTCGCTTCTTGTGGCAAACGTTCACCGCCAGGGTTCAGAGGTTCAACGGCTTTGCCTTGCTCAGGATCGCTGGCCTTCCCTGGCCATTTGGGCCGGATTCCCCAAGGGACCTCTTAAATACTTCCGTCTTCGCGGCCCCACGAAATGTCCGCTAGGCGGGCGGTGGCCTCACCCCGAGGCACCCATCATAAATGAAACTTCAGTATGAGCGGAGCGAATAGAAGCGCCGTGATCGACATCAGCTTGATGAATATGTTCAGGCTGGGACCCGAGGAATCCTTCATGGGATCCCCCACGGTGTCCCCTATCACCGCTGCAGCGTGCGCCGGGCTTCCCTTTCCTCCGAGGTTGCCTGCCTCGACGTATTTCTTGGCGTTGTCCCAGGTGTTCCCCACGTTCCCCTGGAAAAGCCCCAGAAGGAGACCGCTGACGATCGATCCAGCCATCATGCCCACAACCGCGTCCGGGCCCACGATGAAGCCGACCAGGAGAGGGGTCGCTATGGCAAGCGTCCCGGGAAGGACCAGATGCCCCAGCGCATTTGTGGTGACGATCGACACGCACTGGGCGTAGTCAGGCTTCGCCTGCCCCTCCATCAGCCCCGGGATATCACGGAACTGCCTTCTGATCTCATCCACGAGTCCGTAGGCACCCTTTGTCACCGCCTGGACGACAGCTGCCGTGAAGAACGGGGGCAGGGCCGAGCCAATGAGCAGCCCCGCGAAGGTCCTGGGGTTGAGCAGGCTCAGAACCTTGTCCAGGCTCCCGATCCTGCCAACGTATGTGGCGAATGACGGGATCTGGGTCACCGCGACGAAGAAGGCTATTGCAGTGAGCGCGGCCGAGCCTATCGCAAACCCCTTGCATATCGATTTCATGGTGTTGCCGACTGAGTCCAGCCTGTCGGTGATGTTCCTGACCTCCTCCGGCTGGCCCGCCTGTTCGGCTATCCCGGCGGCGTTGTCCACTATTGGCCCGTATGCATCCGCCGCCACTATGACCCCCGATATGGACAGCATGCCCACCGCTGATATCGCGACTCCGTACGCCCCTCCCGTCTCGAACGAGATCAGGCCGGCCACGGCAACGCAGATGATGGGCACAAATGTGCTGTAGTATCCCATGGAGAAACCTGCAAGCAAGCCAAGCGCAGGTCCCCCCTGGTCTGCCGTAGCCACGTTCCTCGCCGGAGGGAACCGGCTCGAGGTGAAGTAGTCAGATGTCTGGCCGATCACGACCCCCACGACCAGTCCGCACAGGATCGCCGTGTACGGCCCCAGCCAGTCCTTTCCCACAAGCGCGGTTGTTGCGAAGTAGCACGCCACTGCCGTGATCACGGTGGCAATCACGGATGCGCGGGTAAGAGCCTTCTCCGGATCCCCCCTGACGGTGAACGAGGTTGCCACGGACGCCAGTATGCCGACCCCCGAGATGACAAGCGGCAGGAGGACCCATTCCAGCCTGGCTCCCGCGGCCTCGCCGTAAACCGCAGCCCCGAGTATCATCGTCGAGATTGTGGCGCCAACGTACGACTCGAAAAGGTCGGCACCCATCCCGGCCACGTCACCGACATTGTCTCCGACATTGTCAGCTATGACCCCTGGGTTCCTCGGATCGTCCTCGGGTATGTTCTTCTCGACCTTGCCTACTAGGTCCGTCCCCACGTCCGCGGATTTGGTGTATATGCCACCTCCAACCCTGGCAAACAGCGCCACCGAACTAGCGCCGAAGCTGAAACCCACGACCCTGCCCGCAACGTCGAGGGCTTTCGCTGCATCCAGGCCTCCGTACAGCACATAGACGAGTGCTACCCCAACGACCCCGATGCCTACGACTCCAAAGCCAAGCACCCCCCCGCCCTTGAAAGCTATGCTCAGCGCTTCCCCCAGACCCTTGGTTCCCGCAGCGTTCGCCGTCCTGACATTGGCCCTTACCGCGACATGCAAGCCGATGAACCCAGCAGCCGAGGAGCAGACGGCCCCTGTCACGTAGGCCACGGCGACAAGAGGGCCCAAGAACACGGCGATGGCGAGCGCAACGACTGCGACTATCGCGGCAATCAGGGTGTACTGCTTCCTCATGTAGGCCTGGGAGCCCTCCCTGATGTATGATGAGATCTGTCTCATCCTCTCGTTGCCCTCATCGGTCCTGAGGACTCTCCTTGCAAGGTACGCGACGTAAGAAAGGGAGAGGATGCCAGTTGCCACCGCCACCGCGGCTAGGAAACCATTGTCAAGCATACCAAATGGAAGCTGAATGCAAGGCATAGTGGTTAATTAGCCTTTCCTAGACCGGAGTCCAAGATTGCGAAGGACCCCCCGATGAGCCTGGCGGTCTTGCTTTGTCCAAAGAGGCCCACGCCAACCTTTCCCTACCCGATCTACTACAGTCTCCAGAAAATTCCTCCGAAAGTGCGGGGATGATCGAGGCGATAGGCGGGGCTAGGGCGGGACTTCCTTCTCGATGATCCGCTTGACCTCGCTCACGACCTCCGGGTTGCCCAGCGTCGTGATGTCTCCCGCGGGCTCGCCCCTGACCAGGCTGGATATGACCCGTCGCATGATCTTGCCGCTTCTGGTCTTGGGCAGGTCCGGGACGAATATCACGTAGTCCGGCCTGGCTATCGGGCTGATCTCCTTCGATACGTGCTTCGTCAGCTCCTGCTTGAGAGCATCGGTCGGCTCCGTCCCGTGTACGAGTATCACGAACGCCGTGATGGACGAACCCTTCACCGCATCCGGCTTCCCAACCACCGCGGCCTCGGCCACCTTCGGGTGGGATACCAAGGCAGACTCAACTTCGGCGGTGCCTATTCGGTGCCCGGCGACCTTGAGCACGTCATCGGCCCTTCCCTGGATCCAGAAGTATCCGTCCTCGTCAACCCTTGCGACGTCCCCGGCAAGATATACCCCCGGGAACCTGGACCAGTACGACTCCTCGTATCGCCCCTTCTGTTTGTACAGGCCAATCAGCATGCCCGGCCATGGCTTCGTCAGAACCAGGTTCCCTCCCTGGCCCGTGACCGGCTTGCCCGTGTCGTCGTAGACGGCGGCGTCCAGGCTCAGGAATGGCAACGTCGCCGAGCCTGGCTTCAGGGGCGTGACGGGCAGAGGCGTAATGATGAACTGGCCCGTCTCGGTCTGCCACCAGGTGTCCATGATCTGGCACCTCTTCCCGCCGATCACCTCGTAGTACCAGATCCATGCCTCGGGGTTGATCGGCTCACCGACGGTGCCCAGCAGACGCATGGACTTCAAGTCGTGCTTGGCCGGCCATTCCTTGCCGAAGCGCATGAAGAGCCGGATCGCAGTCGGAGAGGTGTAGAAGACTGACACCTTGTACTTCTCGACTATCTTCCAGAACCTGTCGGGCTCCGGATAGGTCGGGGCCCCCTCGTAGAGCACCGAGGTGACGCCTAGCATCAGGGGGCCGTAGACTATGTAGGTGTGGCCCGTGATCCACCCGATGTCCGCGGCACACCACCACACGTCGTCATCCTTCAGGTCGAAGACCAGCGAAAGCGTGGCCGTGGCCGCGACCTGGTATCCGCCGTGGACATGCATCACGCCCTTCGGCTTTCCGGTCGTGCCCGATGTGTACATGAGGAACAGCAGATCGTTCGAGTTCATCTCCTCGGTCTTGCACTCCTCGGGCTGGCCCTTCTTGACATCGTCCCACCAGTGGTCCCTGCCCTGGACCATGTTGACCTTGATCTTATCGCCCAGCCTGCTAACAACCACGACCTTTTTCACGGTCGGGCTCGCGGCCAGTGCCTGGTCGGCCATAGCCTTCAGGTTGAGGGGCTCGCCCTTCCGGTAGTAGCCGTCTGCCGTGATCAGGGCTACGCATCCCTGGTCAACGAGGCGGTCCTCCAGGGCCTTGGAGCTGAAGCCGGAGAAGATGACCGAATGCACCGCGCCGATCTTCGCGCACGCCACCATGGCCATAGGGAGCTCGGGTATCATGGGCAGGTAGATGCCGACCCCGTCGCCCTTCTTGATCCCAAGGCTCTTCAGCCCGTTGGCTATCCGGTTGACCTCCTTGCACATCTCCCGGTAGGTCACCTTCCGGACCTCCCCCAGCTCGCCCTCCCAGATGTAGGCGACCTTGTCCGCCTTGCCGTCCTTCATGTGCCTATCCAGGGCATTGGCGGCGATGTTGGTCCTGCCGCCGTCGAACCAGACGAAGTAGGGCGCCTTCCCGGATAGAACCGTCTTCCACTTTCTATACCAGTGAAGGTCCTTTGCCATCTCTCCCCAGAACCACTCCTGGTCCTTTGCCTTCTCGTAGAGCTGCTTTACCGTCTTTATGCGGTGTTGGTCCATGAACTTCTTTACGTTGCTCTTCTCCACCAGCGCCTTGGGCGGCTCGAATACCCTCTTCTCTTTCATCAAAGCTTCAATAGTCGCAGACATCTCGCTCACCACAGCCCTATATTGGGATTATGGTACGGCCGTATACCTGGTTCCACACACTGCCGATGGCAACGTAGATCGCCGAGAAGCCGCATGCGATGCCCTCAATGCCGGTGATGGTGTGGAAGGCCTCGGACTCGACGAACTTCCCTATTGCCAAGAGGAAGAACAGAATCGTCAGGGTGCCGAATACGACCTGCAGGCCACGGCTCAGCTTGAGAGTGCCGACGAACATCCAGGCTGTGAAGAATCCCCACATCGCCAGATAGGCCGCCATAGCTGCGGCATCGGGCTCTTCCGCCCAGCCGAGCTTGGGGAACACGAGAAGGCCCACGAGCGAGAGCCAGAAGAGGCCGTAGCTCGTGAAGGCGGTCGTGCCGAAGGTGTTGCCGTTCCTGTACTCCATGATTCCGGCAATGACCTGGGCCAGGCCGCCGTAGAAGATTCCCATCGCAAGTATCATGCTCCCCAGTGGATACAGGCCCGCGTTGTGAAGATTCAGCAGCACGGTCGTCATGCCAAATCCCATGAGACCAAGCGGCGCAGGATTGGCTGTGTCTGCCATACGCATCCCTTGGCCCTCGGCACAGACGGATGGTTAATAAACGTTTTCGGGCTTCCGAAGGGTTTTGAGGTGTGGTCACAAGCGTTTCCTCATGGGATTGTGGAGTCCGTTATGCCTGTTGTCGCGGTCCTCAGGGCAGCCCGACCCCTCGTCGGGACAGTTGACCAAGATGCGGATCGATTTCCGGCCAGTGATTGCGCGATGCCGCGAATCCGTCACGAGGCCATTTACGCTAGAGGCCTAGTTTTCGCGAATTTAGCGAGCATGACCTCTTCCCCTCGACAGACTCAGCGGTCATGGTTGAACACGGTTCGAACGCCGGCGGTATCCGGTCTTCGCGAATGGCCTGGAGGTTCCGCCAAAGCTGCGCGGATACATTTTCCAAGTGCTGCATGCGGCCCTCGCCCGTATAAGCCTGACGACGACTGACCCTTACAGGACCGGACGCTTTTGCTTGTCTGAAATCGGCAATATGGGGAATAACCGGAACTCCCCTCGCTCAGTGGTGGAAGAGGCAACATGAACCTCATTGCCATACCAGAGCTCGTTCTCTCGCTCATCATGGTTTCGCGAGGAGCGGGCTGGCTCACCGACTCGATCTGCCACATATCGGCAAGAAAGGGGATATCGATTGGGGTGTTGGGCATGGCGCTCGCCGGGTTCATCACCACCCTGCCCGAGTTAACTGTCAGCACAATGGCCAGCGCCCTGAAGGATGTCGATTTGTCAGTCGGGAACGCGATAGGCTCGACGATCTTCAACGTCCTGGGCATTGTGGGGATATGCGGCTTCATCAGGCCCCTGAGCTTCGATCGGTCTTTTCTGGCGGATTCCGCCCGGAACGCTCTTCTTGTGTACGTCGCCTTCTACGTGATCGCTGCGACCGGCAACTCCCTTGGAGGGCTGGATTCCCTGGCCCTGTTTGCCATCCTTGCCCTTTCACTGTTCTACAGCTGCCGACGTAGATCCACCAAGACCCCTCAAGCCGACTCGGTGCCAGGCACCCTGGCCCGGGACATCGGCAGGGTCCTTGCTGGGGCGGCTGTGTTGGGCGTTGGGTCTTATCTCCTGATCCTGTCCGCTATGTCCCTGGCATCGGATCTTGGCGTGCCCCAACTCGTGATCGGCCTATCCTTGGTTGCGGTGGGAACCTCGATTCCCGAGCTGGCAACCGGCCTTGCCTCGACCAGGAGAGGGGTCGAAGAGATATCGATCGGGAACATCCTTGGCGCCAACATATACGATATCACCCTGGTCTTAGGCTGCAGTGCTCTCGTGAGCACACTGCTCCACGGCATCCCCTTGCCGGTCGGGGGCGCACTGCTCTTCTTCAACATCCCCGTGATGGTCGGTGCAACTGCCCTTCTCATGATCGCTGGCAGGCACGGCACGGTATCGAGGACAACCTCCGGCCTCATGCTCTCTGCCTATGTCGCATATCTTGCGGTGACCTACTCGGGGCTTCTCTGACAATCCCGGCACTCGAGTGACAAAGGTCCCGCAATGCTCGCAGAACCGGTTCCGTGCCCTTCCGGTCGCCACCCAGAATCCCGATCTCGCTCGGAGCGGGACGGACTTCCATCCTCAGATCATCCATGTAGCACAGGGCGGGGAAGAAGCCCGGAGCGATGAAGGAATCGCCCATGGTGCGTACCGACCAACGGTTGCGCCTTTTCGGCCTTGGCATAGTTCATCGCGGGACTTGTGATGAACTGAAGGTTTGAGATGATCAGGGCGCTCCTGGCAAGTGGAGGGCCAAGTGCCCTTCTTGCGCATCGGGCATCAGATCACAAAACCTATTTCACCATATCGCAAGAGGAGCATCAACACCGGGTCGTCTTGGCCTCTTGGCTGCTGTTGCCCGGACCAGACCCCACCGAATAAGTTAGAGAAGTTAGAGGATGCAGCGGCGATGAAGCGCAGGCTCCTGCTCGTGGATGAACGAGGCACCAAACATCTCGTCCGCGAAGGCGACAGACTCGAGACGGACATCGGGATCTTCAACCTCCCCCGCAGGGCATCGCCTGGAACCGTCCTTCGGAGCCATCTGGGACGGACGGCATTTGTGCTGGAACCGAGCATCCGCGACTACGTCGAGAGGATGCCGCGCCCCACATCAATCCCCTACTTCGAGGACATAGGCTTCGTGCTGGCGTTCGCTGGCCTCCGGAAGGGCCAGACCGTGGTCGAGGCTGGAACGGGGAGCGGAGCATGCGCCCTTTACTTCTCCCAGGCGGTCGGGCCGGCCGGCAAAGTCCACTCCTTCGAGATCCGTGCCGACATCCATCGGATCGCCGTTGGGAATGTGCAGGGATTCGGCTGCAGGAACGTGGAGCTTGTGTGCGACGACGTTCGGAACAAGCCCAGGGACCTCAGGGCCGACCTCTTCTTCCTTGACCTGGCATCGCCTTCCAGGTACGTCGATCTTGCGAACGGATCGATGAAGCCCGGCGGCATGATATGCGCGTTTGCGCCCTTCGTCGAGGAGGGGGCAAGATGCGTGAGGAAGCTGAAAGCCCTTGGGTGCTTCGAGGTCCGAATGTTGGAGGTGCCCCACCGAGACTACGAGGTGTCGAGCCATGGCACGCGCCCCAAGACGACCCAGACCGTCCACACGGGCTACTTGGCCTTCGCTAGGGCCTTGCCCCTCCGCCAAGGGCGGGCCGATTAACATTTTTGAGGGCGCCCGGGATCGCCAGTCCGATGAGAACGACCGTCGCGGCCGTCTGCATATTCCTGTTCCTGATCACCAGCCTCCTGTGCATGTACCAGATCGGGGGCGGGGGGAGCTTCCTGAGCGGCGGCTACCTGACCATGTCGGCATACTACACAGCCGCGTACGGGGACAGGCCGGGCGCCTTCCTTCTCTCTGACAAGAGCATCCGCAGCGATTATGGCGTGACCCTGCTAATTCAGGACGCCAGATCGATGCGCTTCTTCAAGTCAAGGATTGACTCAAGCCAGATCACGGCCTACGGGCAGAATGCATGGATCGTACAGGGCGTCTCACAGAAACAGTTCTTCGGCTATCTCCAGAACATGGAGCTGGGCGTCATCCTGACTGGGGCGGCAATGGTGGTGAGCCTGTTCGTGCCCTACTACTACGACTCCAGAAAGCTCTAACCGGGCCTCGCAACGGCGGGCTCCAAAGATTTTTCTTGCTGCAAGACGCTTTGGCTTTCAAAGGATGGGTCCGAAGTTGCCTCCTGTGGGGACCATGGAGATCCTAGTCATACTCCTCGCCGTGATCCTCTTCGGCCCCAAGAGGATACCCGAGATAGCCCGAACGATGAGTTCTGCCCTGAGACAGCTGAGGACTGCAGGCGATGACCTGATGCGGGAGCTGACAAGGGAGGTTGACCTCGAGGAACGGCCGCCTCCCAGGAAACCCCCCGGGACTGGCGAACGCCCGCCCCATGTGCCACAGCTTGTCGAAAAGCCTCCTTCGGAGGCTGTCAACCCGCTCACCCACGAGCAGATAGTGGAAGCGGCGGGCAAGCTGGGGTTGAAGGTGGACGGGAAGACCGACGACGACCTGAGGGCCGAAATCGTTTCAAGGATCCACCTGGACAAGCCGGATCCATATGGGTTGAAGGAGAAGGCGGGCTGACCCGCCTCCCGCACAAGCGATCTTGGTCGGGCCCCGGTGCATCCTTCGCCCTCGTGCAGCGCAACCTCCTCCCGGTTCCCAGACGCCCGATCGGCGAGGGGCGCGATGCCCGCATCGACAAGCCTCCAGACGTGCGAGATTTAAGGCCAGGGGCCGTCCGGCCGATCGATCTGAGCCTTGAGCCGGGAGATGTCCTTCTTTGACCATATCGAGGAACTTCGCCGGCGGCTCATCGTCTGCATAATCGCCGTGGGCGCCGGCTTCGTTTTGGGGTGGACCTACCTGGCGCAGAGGATCCTGCGGGCGATAGAGACGAACATGCTGGGGGGCATGAAGCTTACGGCCCTCACCCCCCTGGCGGCTGCGCTGGCCCGCATGAAGATATCGCTGGTGGTCGCGGTGGCGGTTGCATCCCCCATCGTTGCCTACGAGGCATTGGCCTTCCTCATCCCCGCGCTGAAGCCCAAGGAGAAAAGGACGGTGTTCAAGATGGTGGTCCCCGCGGTCGCCCTGTTCCTGACGGGCCTTGCCTTCGGCTACTACGTCATGGTCCCCTTTACCATGGACTTCCTCAAGACCGTGGTCAACGAGGATCTGATCATCAACATGTGGTCGGTCGACCAGACCGTTTCCTTCGTGTTCCTCATACTGCTGGTCTTCGGGCTGATCTTCGAGTACCCGCTGTTGGCCACGCTGCTCTCAAGCATCGGGCTGGTCTCGCCCCAGTTCTTCAAGAAGAACCGCGCCCTGGCGTTGATCGGGATACTCATCATCGCGGCGGTGATCACGCCCGATCCCACGATGGTGAGCCAGATAATCGTCTCGATCCCGATGTACGTGCTCTACGAGGTCGGGATAGTCTGCTCGTCCCTCGTATACCCCAAGACAAAGGCTGGATGATATCGCTCCATTCATCGGAGCCTTAGTCCCATCATCGGGGAAATGGGATGCCGTGACAAGGGGCAGAACCTTGCGTTGGACCGGGGCTGGTCTGCGGCTTGTACGGGCTGACCGTAAGGGCACAGAATCGAAGTGCAAACGTCCAGCTGAGCAAGCAGAGGCATGCAGCCAGCCAAGCACCTGTGACCTGCCTCGAAGCTTCTGGGTGAAACTTCAAGGTTCACAAACCTCCGGCTGGAAAGCGAAATAAGGCGGCACGATCCTGTTGTCGGGATAGCTTGCTCGACATTGCCGGGTGGGTCACGGCCACGGTTCGGGGAGCGGGACTGGGAGGGGTCTTCATCGTGTCCGCCATGTCCTCAGCATCCCTTTTCGTCTCTCCGGTCGCCGATATCTTCTACATCCCTCTGTCCGTGGCGGCGGGCCTGGACCCAGCCGCGGTCGGAATCGTCGCAGGAACCGGGGCCGCCCTGGGTGAGCTTGTGGCATACGGGCTGGGAAGGCTGTCCAAGAGCCTTGTGTCCGTGAGGAAGAGGATGGTCAGGACGAGGAAAGGGCTTCCGCCACATACGCTCTACTTCACCGGGGGCAGGTGGGTGAGCCGCCGCACCGACCCGGGCGGGTGGAGCTCGAAGCGCGGTTTCCTGGCGATCCCACTGTTCGCCTTCACCCCTTTCATGGATCTGCTCGGCGTGACGCTTGGCTATCTGCGCTACAATGTCGGCAAGTTCTTTCTGGGAGCGCTGATGGGCAAGGTGCCCAGGTGCCTGCTCATCGCCTACGGCGTGAAGTTCATCAAGCCGCTGGCGTGGCTGATCCTCGTCGGGCTTGTTGCCTTCGCGGCAGTCATCATCGCGGCC
>Ga0315307_1000206_pt1 | contig 24218 bp, 21 predicted proteins | sample TDP2_MG_FD_203079 | JGI IMG/M metagenome (GOLD analysis project Ga0315307, IMG submission 203079) | Freshwater sediment microbial communities from Lake Towuti, South Sulawesi, Indonesia - TDP2 | ecosystem: Environmental > Aquatic > Freshwater > Lake > Sediment | place: Indonesia: South Sulawesi...
CTTCGCCGCCCTCCGGGCGGCGCTCGCGCAGGGAGCTTCGGCAGCAGAGCTACCGAAGCAACGGAAACGGGGAGACGCCTGTGGCGTCTGGGGCAGGTCGCGGACCTGCCCTACCGGAGGGGCGGGGCGCTAGGCGCTGGGGAGGGGGAAGGGGGAGGCGCGGGCGGCGTGGTCGTCCGTCCAGTCGCGCAGATCGAGTGGGCCGGGGCGCTGGCGGGGCGTGTCCTCGTGCATGGCCGCGACGATCTGGCAGGCCGGCAGGTCTCCGTCCACCTTCCAGGTGAGCTCGAGAGTGCCGGGGTCGAAGCTGGCCTCAATCCGGGCCTGGGTGGAGTGAGCATCGAGCCCGTAGTACTCCTGCCAGCCGGCCAGGTCGAGGATGGCCTGGGGCTCGGGGAAGCGGAGGCAGAAGGACGTGCTATCGAAGCGGCTGTCGAAGAGGTTGCCGTCAGAGAGGTTGTCTGCACGCCGGCCGAGGAGGATGCGCTTTGGGCAGTGGATGAGGAGGTTGTTGAGGGCCTTGTTGCGCCGGCAGAGGCCCACCCGTCCGCCGATCACGCGGTCGGCCTGGTTGAGGTTGAAGGAGATGGCGTACTCCTCCACCTCGGTGAAGAGATTATGGGCGACGACGATGTTCTCCCCGCTGTCCACCTTCACGCCGATGCCGCCGGAGCGCCGGCTCCCGGTGGGCCACTGGCAGGCGCGGATGTCCCAGAAGAGATTGCGGTCAACCAGGTTCAGGTCATGGCTGCACTCGATGTAGACGCCTCCCTGAAAGCTCTCGATGTCGGCGAAGACGTTCTCGGTGATGCGGCAGTTCCGGTTGCTCACGTCCAGCCAGAGGCCGCAGGCGTGCTTGATGTGGCGGAAGACGTTGCGCCGGAAGAGGCTGCCGGTGCAGACATGGAACTTGAGGCCCGCGCACTCCCAGATGCGCTCGACGTTCAGGCCGCCGATGTGCTCGACGATGTTGTCCTCGACCAGGGTGTGGTCGGCCCCCGTGCCGCCGGCGATGCCGCAGATGCCGCAGTCAGAGATGTGGTTGCGACGGATGATGTGATGGCCCGAGCGCTCGGGCTCGGAGGCGTGCCAGGACTGGGCGCCGACATCCATGCCACAGGCATTCGCGTGGCGGATGTGGTTGTCCTGGATGATCCAGTGATGCCCCCGGGAGGTGCTGAGGGCGGCCCGCTGGGGCACGGGTATGCCGTCGGCAAGATGCTCGATATGGAAGCCGCTGACGCAGAGGTAGCCCAGGTGAAGGTGGCCGGGCGCGAAGGCCTGCTCCCGGGCGGTGACCTCGAACTGCTTGCCCCTGGGGTCGGCGTCATCCCACAGGCGCAGGTGAATGCGAAGCCCGGGGTCTTCCACCCAGAACGCGCCCTGGCTGTCGGCCAGCTCCTGGATGCGGAACACCTGCCGGAGGGGCCGGCCGTCGAGAAAGATGCTGCCTCGTCTCAGGAAGAAGCGGTGGGCTTCCTCCTCCGACCACTCGCGGGTGAAGGTCCAGAACTCCGCGGGGAGGTTCATGATCGAGAAGGGGTTGTAGCCGGCGAAGAGCTTCGGCGGCAGATCGGCCATCCACACGTTCGCCCGGTCCACGGCCGGGCTGACCTGCCAGCCCCTGATCCGCCATCCTTCGCTCGGCCGGAACGCGGGCGCCCAGGGCTCTGAGCCCCTGATGGACACGAACTCTCCTGGGGCCGCCTCGTAGGCGATCATCCGATCGGGGCCCTCGCCCCCGCGCGCCGGACGGACGCATTCCCGGTAGACCCCCTCGCGGACTACCACCTTCTCGCCGGGGTGGAGGACCGCGGCCGCGCGGTTGATGGTCTTGAAGGGCCTGTCCTCGGTGCCCGGGTTGTCGTCGGATGCAGCCGCGTGCTGACAGGCGACATGGTAGACCCTGGTGTACTCCGTGGCGTCGTCCCAGAACTCGAAGGGCTCACCATCCGGCATCCTCATCGCGCGCAGCTCCTTTCCACGGCCGGCTCAGCGCTCGCAGTTCAGTTCCTGGGGAGGAGGCGGCCTCCTCTCTGCCTGCTACGGATTCCCTTGCATCAGGGTAAGACCCCTGATGCAAGGGAATCTCTCAGAAGGGCGCCAGACGCTCTCCTGGGGAGTCTCTTGAATCATGGTCTCTCACCATGATTCAAGAGACTCTGCAGATGGTGACTCGCTCTCCCTGTCGAGCCAGGTGGGACTCAGGGAACAGCTCCCGGGCCTGGGCCAGCAAGGCCTCGGCATCCTGGGCGAGATAGTGGATGAGGAAGAGGCTGCCGACGTGCGCCGCTCTCGCCACCTCTGCCGCCTCCCGAGCAGTGCTGTGCGCGGCGTCGTGAATCAGCACACTCGCGCCGGCGATGAACGGGATCAGGTCCGGGTTGTAGGAGGTGTCGCCGGTGAAGGCCAGCTTGGCCGAGCTGCTTCGCTCGGTTGCCCGCCAGGAGAGCGCTTCCTCTGGCCTGCCCGACCCGGAGATATGCTTCGCTGGGCAGGTATCGAACACCACGTCACCCAGGTCGCAGCTCTCCCCGGGCCTCAAGCCCAGCACATCACACGCGAGGGCAAGCTCGGGGAACCGCGTCGCCTGCAGCAGGTCGAGGGACGCCTGGACGACCCTGTCTACCGTGCCGGCCGGGCCGAGGACGCGCAGGGGAGGCACCGGCCTCTGGCCGCGGCGCATCGCCTGGTAGAAGACCAGGTGGGGCAGGCCCAGGTAGTGGTCGTGATGCAGGTGAGTGAGGATCAGGGACTCGACCGCGAGGGGGTCAACGCCAAGCTCCCTCAGCTTGAGCACCCCGCACCAGCCAGCGTCCACCAGACGCCTGCCGTTGATGAGGAAGCAGGCGGTATCGCCGCGGACATCGGGGATGCAGGACGAGACGCCAACGAATAGGACCTCCATGCGCACCTCTCTACTGAGCTGCACCCACTGGAGTGACGGCGCCAGGGAGTTGGTGGATCTTCCTCACGTGCTCTATCTGAGTCTCGCCCTCACTGCATTGAGGGACACTCAGTAGACAGAGCACTCGCCGCTTCGGGCTCGTCAGCCATCGGTCAGCTCGCGACGGTTGGCGAGGTGCTCCTCCGGGGTTCCGAGCGCCTCCAGCACTTGCACGTGCTGTGCGTGCAGGCGTTCCGCGACCTCGCGCTGCTGGTCGAAGAGGTCGTGCTGCTGACCCGGATCGCTGGGGAGATGATACAGCTCGGGCCCGCCGGCGCCGGGGTAGATCGCCTTCTCGATGCGGGTGATGCTGTCCACAATCGCCGAGGAGGCGGCCTGGCTGAGGTCCACCCGAGCGCCGGGGTAGATGAGCGACCACTCGCCATCGGTGATGGTGGTGAAACGACGCGACCTCTCCCCGTAGATGATGGAGGATGAGGCCAGGGCGATGGGCCGCACCTGGTCTGGTTGGCCCCGGAGCGCCGGGACAAGTGATCGCCCCTGCACAGTCTCGGGTATCTCGATGTTGGCGAGGTCGAGGAGGGTGGGCATGAGGTCAGGGGGCTGGGCGAGGGCCTGGCGGCGCGCCGGCGCCTGCCCCGGCAGCCGGATCATCAGGGGGATGCGGGCCACCTCTTCGTAGAGGGGCACAGTGGTCGAGTATTCCTCGGCGATGATGGACTTGCCCATCAGGCCGTGCTCGCCGTGGTAGAAGCCGTGGTCAGTGGTGAAGATCACGGTCGTGTCATCTCGCAGGCCGAGCTGATCCATCCGATCCAGGAATCGCCCGACCCAAGTGTCCACGAGGGTCACCTCACCCGCATAGAGGGCGCGGACATGGTTCAGCTCGGCCTCGCTCAGGAAGTCGCACGGGGCATAGCGCGGGTAGATCACCTCCTCGCCCTGATAGCCAGGATCATAGAGGTCCACGTACCAGGCGGGCGGGTCCCACGGCTCGTGGGGGTCGAAAGTGTCCACGTAGAGCAGGAAGGGCCCTTGCTGCCAGTTGTCCTCCAACCACTCGGCGGCCCGGGCCATGGTCTGGGCGACGAAGTAGTCGGCCTCCTGGCGGCGGCCGGAGACGTTCCGGAGGTACTGCTTCACGGTCTCGGGGCGGCGCAGCTTGTCGGGCGAGCAGGGCAGCTTCGGGCGGCGGGGAGAGGTGCGCCACTCGTCGTGCTCCTGGCCTCTGATCCACTCCCACCCGTCGAAGCCTCGGCTGAAGTTGTAGCCGTGGGCCAGGATGTGGGGCGTGTCGGCGACCATCATGGTGGTGTAGCCGGCCTGCTTCATCACCTCGGCCAGCACGGTCTCGGTGGGCGGGAGCGGCGCCCAGTCGCAGTAAGTGAAGGTGAACCGCCCGGTGAGCAGGTCGCGACGATGGGGCACTGTGGGGAACGAGGCGGCGTAGGCCCGGTCGAAGACGACGGACTCGGCGGCGAGACGATCGAGGCTTGGGGTATGCACCCAGTCGTTGCCGTAGCAGCCCAGATGATCCCGCCTCAGAGTGTCCGAGACGATCACCACGAAGTTCATCGGCGCTCCTCCTTCGCCCCCCTCTTCGGTGCCTGGTCGGTCTGTCCTGTAGGTGGTGCGGCCGGGGGGAGGGGTCCGGTCGGGAACGGCGCGGCGGCGCGTGGAACTGAGGCAGGAGCTCGGGCCGAGACGGCTAAGATGCCAGGTGAAGGCAGGTTTGGGTGACGCCCGCGTGATGCCGTTGGTTGACTCCTGGGGAAGACGGATAACCCGGCTCCGGTTGGCCGTCAGTGATCGGTGCAACTTCCGGTGCATCTACTGCCGGCCTTCTGGTCGCGCGGCGGGACAGGAGAGAGTCCTTCCCTCCGCCGACGAGATCGTCGCAGTGGCCGAGGCGGCGATCGCCTGCGGGGTCAACCATATCCGCTTGACCGGAGGCGAGCCCCTGCTGCGGGAGGACCTACCGCAGATCGTCCGCCGTCTGGCCTGCCTGGCGCCAGGACTGGATCTCGCGATAACCACTAACGGAAGCCTGCTGGCAGAGCAAGCTGGAGCCCTCGCCGAGGCCGGACTGGTGCGGGCGAACGTAAGCCTGGATTCGCTGCGCGGCGACCGGTTCTCCATGCTCACCGGGAGCCGCTCGCGAGAGGCAGTGCTCGCCGGCCTGGAGGCGGCGAGGCAAGCCGGGCTCTCGCCCATCAAGGTCAACGTCGTGGTGGTGCGCGGCGTCAACGAGGACGAGACCCTGGACATGGTCAAGTTCGCACAGGAGCAGGGGTGCGAGATCAGGTTCATCGAGTTCATGCCACTGGACGGTCGGCGCGCCTGGCTGCCCGATGCCCTGGTTCCGGCTGACGAGATCAGAGGGTCCATAGAGCCCGAGTTCCGTCTGACCAGGCTGCCCCCAGATGGCAGCCCGGGAGACCGCTATCTTCTGGGGGCGGGCCCGACCCGCGTCTCCCTGATTGGCGCAGTGTCTCGACCGTTCTGCGAGCGATGCAACCGCATGCGGGTGACTGCGGACGGGTTCCTCCGCCCCTGCCTGTTCGGGGCCGAGGAGTACGATCTCAGGCCGGCGCTGAGGGCCGGCGATCCGAGGCGGGGCCTGATGGCGGCCTTCGCCGCGGCGGCGGCGCGCAAGCCGCTGGGCCACCGGGTGGGCCGTCCAGGCTTTTGCCGGCCGGCGCGCGCCATGTTCGCCATTGGTGGGTAGGTGCTTGAGGTGGGCCGGGCGCAGGTGGCTGGGTCGGCTGCGCCGACCGCCATGGCGGCCCTTCGGGCCTAGCCACACGCCGGCCCTGCAAAAGCAGGAGGCAGGCGGGCGTAGGCACGCCCGCCCTACAGAAAATGGAGGAAGGAGGGTGATGGGGTCTGCTCGTTCATCCCGCCGCGGGACGCGCATGGTGGATGTCAGCGCGAAGCGGCCCACCATGCGGGAGGCTGCGGCCGAGGGGGCCATCCGCATGTCGCCGGCGACACTGGAGGCGGTCATGCGCCGGGCGCTGCCGAAGGGCGACGCGCTGGCCGCTGCTGAGATCGCTGGGGTGATGGCGGCGAAGTCCACGCCGCGGCTGCTGCCTCTGTGCCATCCGGTGCCTCTCAGTGGGGTGACGGTGGAGGCGGTCTGCGATGCTGAGCTGCCTGGGGTGAGGGTGGGCGCGTCGGTCCGCGGGAAGGCTTCGACTGGCTTCGAGATGGAGGCGCTGCTGGCGGCCTCAGTGGCACTGCTGACCATCTACGATATGGCCAAGGCGCTCGAGCCGGGGATGGTGATCGGGCCGGTGGCGCTGCGGCGCAAGTCCGGAGGGAAGAGCGGCAGATGGGCGCGCAAGGCCGAGTAGTGGCGGTCTGTTCGGCCTCCGCGAAAGGGGAGAAGAAGCGACCCGTAGCGGTCGGGGTGATGGAGGTCGGCCGGGGCCTGGCCGGTGACGCCCACGCGGGGAGCGAGAGGCAGGTCAGCCTGCTGGCGCTGGAGAGCATTGAAGAGATCCGTCAGCTCGGCCTGGAGGTATCCCCTGGCGACTTCGCCGAGAACCTGACGACTGAGAGGCTGACCCTTCATCTCCTCCCCCTCGGCACCCGACTGCGTGTCGGAGAGAGCGTGGTTCTGGAGATCACGCAGATCGGGAAGGAATGCCATGCGCGCTGCGCCATCTTCGACCAGGTAGGGACATGTGTGATGCCCACACAGGGGGTGTTCGCGCGGGTGGTGAGGGGCGGCGAGGTGAGGGCCGGCGACCCGATTGAGGTGGCGGGACAGGCCGCGGGCCTGTCCTCCCGGTCGGCGCCGGGACAGATGCGGGTCGCCGTGCTGGTGGTGAGCGACCGGGCGGCGCGCGGTGAGCGGCCAGATGCCACTGGGCCACATCTGTGTGAGCTGATCGGGAGCAAGGGCGCGGCGGTGACAGGAGTGAAGGTCGTGCCGGACGAGAAGGAGCAGATCGCCGCGGCCCTGCGGGACTGGTGCGACCGCGTGGATGTGATCCTGACGGCCGGCGGGACCGGGCTGGCCGACAGGGATGTGACGCCCGAGGCGACCGCCTGCGTGATCGAGCGAACCGTGCCAGGGATCGGGGAGGCGATGCGAGCCGCCGGGCTGCGGAGCACACCCCATGCGATGCTCTCCCGGGGGATCGCGGGGGTGCGCGGCCGGACGCTGATCATCAACCTGCCGGGAAGCCCGCGCGGGGCGGCGGAGTCTCTGGAGGCGGTGTGGGCGGCGCTGCCCCATGCGGTGGCGCTGCTCACAGGCCCGGTGGGCGACGGCGAACATGCTGCGCGCTCGCGCGAAGGCGCCGCCTAGCGGGCCTCGGGGCTGGGGGTATGGCCGCTGCTCCGCCCCCGGGACTGCCTGACCTCATACCTGGGGCTAGTGTGCTGTCGCCGAAATGCCTCTAGAATCCCTAACCGAACCCGGCTGCGTGCTGTATCAGAGCCAATGTGGCGGCTCTGAGCCGCGCCGGGAGGAGTTCTGATACAGGCTGTTACAGTGACGGTGCGTCCCTGCGTACCTGCCGCGCGGATTCTGGGCAGCCGTCGGAGCCCTGAGCGCCGGTGTGCCGTCTCGGAGCAGCTTGGGGATTGCAGTTCATACTGTAACGGCGCTTCTGAGATGGCACACTAGGGGCAGATGCAGGAACCTTTTCGGCCGTGGCAGACTGGGCAGTACTCGATGTTGGCCGCGCTGGGGAAGCCGGGAGCGGCCCGCGGGCTCAGCACGGTGAACTCGGCCCGATACTCCTGGCCCTCGACTTGCACCCGGACGGCCAGCTTCTGGGGGCCGTCGAACTCCGGCGGGGTGATCTCGAACACGTGAGCATCAGCTCCCTGGCGCACCTGCCATCCCGCGGGAGCTTGCGCCTGCGCCGCGCCGGCCACCGCCTTGCCGCGCTTCTTGCAGCTTACGCTCATGGCGCGCGCGACGCCGGGCAGCAGCACCGGGTCGCCATGGTAGTGTAAGGTGATCTCCAGATCGCGGTCGCGAGCCACTGCCGCGCGGAGGTCCTGCTGCGCGGCCGCCACCGCGAGCTCATTGCGGAACAGGCGCGAAGTGAGATCCTCGGGGAGCACGGCCGCGTCACCGAAGCTGACGCTGGGCGATCCCGCCGATACCAGCCGCTCCGCCACGGTTGCGGTGCGGGAAGTCAGCTCCTCCAGGTCCTTGGGCGCGTTGCAGGCTCCGGTGAACTGATGGAGCACGATGCTCCGGCCGACGGGATCGCTCCACTCCTTCGGTATCCCGCGAGTCCCGCCGAGTATGCCCAGGAGAGAGCCGAGGGTGGCGCCGGTGCAGTCGGTATCGTAGCCGCAGTTCACCGCCCGGCAGAGCTTGTCGCCGAAGTCCCTTCCATAGAGCCAGCCGACCACTGTGAACCCGTGGTTCTGGATAGCGTTGCAGGGCTGCGCGCTGCCGTAAATCTGCACGATCCGGTCGCGCGCTTCGGCCCAGGGGGTGCCATGCTGCCACATCCACACGGCCTCGCGGATGACGCGGGCGATGCTGCAGGAGGGAGGGATCATGGAGAGCCCGACGCGGATCAAGGTGAGTGGGTCGGAGAGCACGAAGGCGGCGCTCTCCACGGCGGCCCAGAACATCTCGCCCCACATGCCCTCGCCACCCGCGTGGTCCATCGCCGAGTCCATCCAGGCGCAGGCGGCGGCGCGCTGGGGGTCGGCCGGGGCAAGGCAGGCCCAGATCTCGCTGCGGATGGGAGAGCCCATTTCGTCCACGTAGTAGTTCTCGAACCAGCCGCTGAGGGGAGGCATCAGGCCCCGTTCGAGGTTGCGCATGCAGAAGCCGTACTCGTTCCAGGGGTAGGCGTGGAGGTACTGCTTCCAGTAGGCGGCGAAGTCCGGCAGGCCGAAGTCGGGCCCCCGATCTTCCAGCATCTTGAGCCAGACGAGCTGAAGGTCGAGGTCGTCGTTGGGGAGCGGCTCGGTGGGGACAGGGCGGTAGAAGGTCAGGTCGTTGACGTACTTACGGCCCTCGTAGGGCGCGCCGAGCGTGCCGCCGATGTTCTTGCCGAGCCAGCAGGCGTAAACTCTGTCCCAGTACTCGCTGCGGTCAAGCACTATCGGGGCCATCGCGTGCTCCTCTCTGAACTCACCTCCCATTCGTCCCAGGTGGGCCCGCGCCCTGCCGCGGGGCAGGAGGGCAGTCGCTCAGGACGAAAAGGCGGATTGGCGCGCGTCGCCGGAGCAGCAGGTGCCCATCGAGATCATCAACCCGAACACCGAGCGGGGGCGGATTCGCTCTGTGCTCTTCGACTTCGACGGCACGCTGTCACTGATCCGGGAGGGGTGGCAGCAGGTCATGATCCCGATGATGGTGGAAGTGCTGCTGGAGACGCCCGGGCACGAGAGCGAGGCCGAGCTTCACCAGGTGGTGACCGAGTACGTCGAGGAGCTGACCGGGAAGCAGACTATCTACCAGATGCTTCGCTTGCAGGAGGAGGTGGGGAAGCGCGGGGGCCAACCGCGGGATGCGCTGGAGTACAAGCGCGCCTACCTGGCTCGGCTGTGGGAGAGGATCAGGGACCGCGTGGGTGCGGTGGAGAGTGGCATGGTCTCGCCAGATGACTTGCTCGTCCCGGGATCGCGGGCCCTGCTCACGGAGCTGCGGGAGCGCGGGGCGGCCCTCTACCTGGCGAGTGGCACTGACCGGCAAGACGTGCTGCGAGAGGCGACGGCGCTGGGCATGGAGGAGTTCTTTGGCGAGCACATCTACGGCGCGCTGGAGCGCTACTGGGAGTTCTCCAAGGCGATGCTGACGGCTGAGATCATGCGCGCCCACGACCTGCATGGCCCGGAGTTCCTGGGTGTGGGCGATGGCTACGTGGAGATCGAGAACACCAAGGCAGTGGGCGGGATCGCGGTGGGAGTGGCCTCGGACGAAGTGCGGCGAGAAGGCATCAACGAGTGGAAACGCAGCCGCCTGATCCGGGCCGGGGCTGATCTCATCGTCCCCGATTTCCGGGAGCATGACCGGCTGGTATCGTATCTGTGGGACGAAGGCGAACCGGGATGAGAACTCCCTTCGATCGCAGCAAGCTGAGGGTGCGGCCGCTGGCGGAGCGGGCGCACGACATGACGGTGAGCGACGTGCTCCCGCTCGACGCGGAGAGGCCGCGGTTCGACCATCCCGACTTGCCGAAGCTGGCGGAGCGGATCGCGGAGGCGCGCCGAGGCGGCCGCGAGGTCATCGTGATGATGGGCGCGCACGTCATCAAGCAGGGCCTCTCTCGGTTCGTGATTGACCTGATGGAGCGCGGGGTCATTACCTGCCTGGGCATGAATGGGGCCTGCGTGATCCACGACTACGAGCTGGCCCGCATCGGCGCGACCACGGAGAGCGTGGCGCGCTACATCCGCACGGGCGAGTTCGGGCTGTGGCGGGAGACGGGTGAGATCAACGACATCATCAACGCGGCCGGCCCGGAGCAAGGACTCGGGGCCGCAGTCGGTGAGGCCATTGCCGGAGGAGGCCAGTCGGCCGGCCTCTCCGCCTGCTGTCATCCTGAGCGAAGCGAAGGATCACGCCTTTCCGCCGAGGCGAGGTTCCCGCACGCGGAGGTGAGCATTCTCGCCGCCGCCCACAGGCTCGGCATCCCGGCCACCGTGCACATCGGGATCGGCTATGACATCATCCACGAGCACCCCAACTTCGATGGCGCGAGAGCGGGCGCTGCGTCGTACTATGACTTCCTGCTCCTCGCCGAGCACGTGCGCCACCTGGAGGGAGGAGTCTTCCTCTGCCTTGGCAGCGCGGTGATGGCGCCTGAGGTGTATCTCAAGGCACTCTCTATGGCGCGCAACGTCGAGCGCCAGGAGGGTCGAGAAATCCGCCACATCACCACCGCGGTCTTCGACCTCGCGGACCTGGGTGATGACATTCACCGCGAGCCGCCCAAGAGCGAGCCGCGCTACTACTTCCGGCCGCTGAAGACGGTGCTGATCCGCACGGTCGCAGATGGCGGGGAGAGCCTCTACATCAGGGGGGATATGCGGGCGACGGTGCCGGCACTTCACCGCGCCCTCGTCCGGCGGCCCTCATGACCTCCGGTCGTCTCGACCAGATCCTGGCTGGCTTCGAGCGCGCCAGAATCGCCGTCGTCGGCGACTTCTTCCTCGACAAGTACCTGGAGATTGACCCAGTGCTGGCGGAGGTATCGCTGGAGACGGGGCTTGAGGCCCGGCAGGTGGTGGGGGTGCGCTGCCAGCCGGGCGCGGCCGGAACCATCGTGTCGAACCTGCGCGCGCTGGGGGTGGGGCGGGTGATCTGTGTCGGCTTCGTGGGGGATGACGGCGAGGGCTTTGAGCTGGTGAGGGGGCTGGGCCGGCTGGGGGCAGAGGCCGAGCGAGTGCTGGTGCGCGGGGACCGCTTCACCCCTACGTACCGTAAGCCCCTGGTGCGAGAGCCGGAGGGAAGGCTGCGGGAGCTGGAGCGCCTGGACACCAAGAACCGCCAACCGCTGCCCGCTGAGCTGGAGCAGGCGCTCATCAACTCGCTGCGAGCTGTCGCGCCGGAGGTAGATGGGGTGATCGCGCAAGACCAGGTGCAGGAAGCCGAATGCGGGGTGATCACAGCGGCGATGCGCCGGGGGCTGGCGGAGCTGGCCGAGGGTCACCCGGACAAGGTCTGGTTCGGCGACTCGCGGGCCCGGATAGGGGAGTACCGGAACCTGATCATCAAGCCCAACTGCGAGGAGGCCTGCGGGGCGGTTCACCCGGGGTCGCCGCCGCACGACAAGCTGGCCGCGCGGGAATGCGCGGCCGCGCTGGCGCGTCGGGTCGGGCGGCCGGTCTATATGACGGCCGGGGCAGAAGGGATGGTGCTGGTCAGGCCCGAGCGCGCCCAGCCCATCCCGACCGCGAAGCTGACGGGGGAGCTGGATATCGTGGGTGCGGGTGACAGCGCTACGGCCGGCATCGTCTCCGCCCTGTGCGCGGGTGCCAGCCTGGAGGAGGCCGGCATCATCGGCAACATCGTGGCCTCGATCACGGTGCAGCAGCTCGGCACCACGGGAACCGCGTCGCAGGAGCGGGTGCGAGATCAGTTTGCGCGATACCAGCAGGTGTGGCGCGAACTGCCGCCGGCCGCTGCCATCGGGTGAGGGGTTCGGCGGGCATGCAGAGACATGCCCGCCCGACAAGGAGCCGCTACTTCTTCAGTTCGAACTTGCCCCGCGCGCAGGCCGGGAGGCTGTCGTTGGCCAGGTGGGCGCGGATGCACTCACAGCAGGTGCCCCGCCGGGGGCAGTCCTCGGCAGTGCAGGGGCAGGACTCAAGGTTCGACTTCAGGTTGGGGCACTCAGTCTGAGGCATGCATCTCTCCTTCGCGGTTGAGGTTCTCTCTGCGGAAGGCGCCGAGGCGCCAGATCGCCAGGATGAACGCGGCCATCACGGCCTGGCCGAGCAGGCCGGTGATGGCCGTCGTGATATCGCTGCGGCCTCGGAGGAAGGCGAGGGTGGTCGACGCGGGGCCGTTGATGGAGGCGTGACCTACCGCGGCCGGGAAGACGCTGCCGGAGGCGAGCCGCAGCCAGCCGAGCACCACGCCGAGGAGAATGCAGAAGGTGGTCATCAGCAGCACGCCGAGCTGTGGATGGTGGGGGAAGTTGTGGCCCTGGAGCACAATCGGCGCGTGCCAGAGGCCCCAGATGGCGCCGCTCAGCACCAGCGCGCGGCCCGTCCCGAGAGGCAGGAGTCGCACGAGCAGATAGCCGCGCCAGCCGAACTCCTCGCCGAAGCAGGGGATGGTGTTGAAGACCACGGCCTGGGTGAGTGAACCGGCGATGAAGTAGATGCGCAGCAGATGAATCGGGGGGATCTTCATCGTCGGCGCCGACTTCCTGATCCTCACCATCAGCTCGGTCATCCACGGGTCGAACTCGGCCTGGCGGAGCAAGATCGCCAGGCCCATCGCCGCCAGCCCGAAGCCGATTGGCAGCAGCCAGGCCCACAGGTAATAGCGGCCCCTGCCCCAGCGAAGCCCAGCGTCGCCGAAGCCCTCCCGCTCGACGAAGAGGCGCGCCATCACCGCGCACAGGGCCGGGAGGAACATCACACCGACCAGAGCAAGCTGGTAAGGGGTGCTGCCAAGCACGACCGGGCGCAGCAGGCCGATCTCGATGGTCCAGGTGATGCCGAAGGCGAGCAGCAGGAAGGCGATCAGGCCGCAGGTGCGGCGACTCACAGGTCTCCCCTCTGGTATCGCGCCAGCCGGCGCAGGGCCGCCAGCTTCTCCCGGTCGGCCAGCTTGGCCCGGTCCACGCTCTCCCGAAGGACCTCGATGGAGCGGTCATAGGTGGGGCGGTCAACCGGGTAGGGGATGCCGTCCTTCCCGCCGTGCGCGAAGCTGAAGGTCGCCGGATCGCGCAGGCTCGCCTTCGCCCCGTACACCAGGTCGGCGATCAAGGCGAGCGCGCGGACGGTCTTGGGCCCCACCCCGGGGAGAGCGAGGAGCGCCTCGAAATCCTCCGGCGGATGCTCGTAGGTCTTCAGCAGCACGCGCCGGAAGGACTCGGGCCGGATGTCCGAGGGCGCGATGTCGTGGCGGCCGGGCAGGGACAGCTCCTGGGCGCGGCGCAGCTCGCTCACCAGCTTATCCGGCCGCTCTGCGGCCAGCAGCGCGCTGGCGCGGCGCGCCTGCTCGCTCTCGTGCGCCACCATGTTCAGCACCAGTTGGGCCTTGCGCTCGGCCACCACTGCTGCGTGGGGCTCGTCTACGAAGTCTTTCACCCCGGTCGAGAGCCAGTGGTAGCGCCGCGCCCAGCCGGTGTCTTCGTTCATCCCCTGCTGGACCACCGCCCACTCGCCGGAGGGTATGAACAGGAAGCAATGATGGTAGAGCTGGTAGCCGTCCTGCACCGCGGTGTTGTCCACCTTCGCGGAAATCTTGCTCGCGTAGACCAGCTCCTCGGCAGGCCGGCCGATGGCATGGCGCTCTCCATAGGCGATGATCTCGGCCGGCGTCTTGCGCGAGGCCGCGCCCTTGCCTCCGGCCACGAACAGCCCCAGGTCGGCCTCCCGGCCCTTCACGGCCTCCTTGAGCGCGCCGGTCGTGGTGGTGGTCAGGCCTGAGCTGTGCCAGTCGAATCCCAGGACACAGCCGAAGGCCTGAAACCAGTAGGGGTCGGAGACGCGGGCCAGCGCCTCGTGGGGCCCGAACTCCTCCACGATCACGCGCAGGATCTCCCGCGAGAGCAGGACCATCCGCGAGAACAGCCAGCGCGGTGCGCGGCCGCCGTGGAGGGGGAGGTTGGCGGTGCCGGTTCGCATTGACCACGGACTGTCTTGCATTGGGGCTATGCCCGCAATGCAAGACAATCCTGCCACACGGGCGATACGCCTTCCTGCTGAGAGTCTCGTGCATCATGGTCTAGCCATGATGCACGAGACTCCGTAGATGATACCTGCATTGCCCCGCCGGGGCAACGGGGCACGGGACCGCGGTTGCAGGGCGGGCGTTCGCACGCCCGCCGGGGCAGGTCGCGGACCTGCCCTACAGCCGACGTAGGCGGCTCGGACAGGCCGCGGGCCTGTCCTACCGGGAGGAGGGAAGGGGCTGCGCCCCTTCGGGCAGCTCTGGAACCTGCCCTACCATCCTCGCTTGTCATCCTGAACGGACCGAAGGATCTTGGGAGGAGTGATGGGCGAATGGCAGGAGCTGCCGCTCCTGCCCAACGCGGGCCGCGCGTGACCAACGGGCAACCGGCCCTCTAGTACGACGGATATGGCTTCTTGAGCGGCAGGGTGACTGGCTGGTGGGTGCGGAAGGACTGAATGGCGGCCCAAGCGCACTCCAGGGAGTAGCGGCCGGCCTCACCAGGAGTGAGGGGGTCTTTGTCGTTCTGCACGCAGTCCACGAAGTGCTCGATCTCACCCAGATGGCCGGTGGGATGGTAGGCCGAGGTGGCGAGATCGGTGTCGTCGCCAATGGGGCCGAAGGCATGCACCTCTTCCACGATGGGGTGATACTCCATTATCCCGCGGTAGATGCGCATTCCGCCGCCGCGCTCCAGGCGGACGCCGCCCTTGGTGAAGAAGATGCTGGTGTGCCCGCCGTAGTTGCTGGGCATATTGGCGCCGCCGTCAATGATGCCGATGGCGCCGTTCTTGAAGCGCCACAGCACGACGAGCTGATCGTCGGGCAGGGTGGGCTCGCGGTCGGTGTAGATGAAGGTGCCGGCTTCGGCGTAGATGCGCTCGGCCGGGCCGAACAGGTAGGGGAGGAAGTGGAAGTCGTGGATGACGCCCTCGATGGCCGTTCCGCCGCTTTTCTTGGGGTCCCAGAACCAGCCGGTGCGCTTGCGAATCCACTCTGCGCGCATGTGATGGGCCGCGTAGATGCGGATCGGCTTACCCAGCTCCTCGGTCTGGATCAGCTCTTTGAGTCGCCGCGTGGCCGCTGAGTAGGGGCGAGGGAAGGCGACCATCAGCTTCACGCCGGCCTGCTTGCAGGCGGCGATGGCGCGGTCGGCGTCATCGAGGTTCACCGTGAACGGCTTCTCGCAGAGCACGTGCTTGCCGGCCTTGGCCGCGGCGACCACCTGGTCGGCATGGGCGAAGGGCGGAGAGCAGATGTCCACCGCGTCCACGTCATCCCGGGCGAGCAGCTCGTCGAGGCTGGTGGTCCAGGGCACATCGCCAGACATATGGGCCGTGTTCTTCGCCAGCTCGGCGTCCACGTCCATCACCGCGGTGATCTTCGCGGTCTTCTCCAGGCTCATCCAGCAGGTCACATGACTGGCGCCGATGCCGGCGCCGCACACCATCCCAACCCGCAGCTTGTCCTTGGCCATTGTGCCGTCCTCCCTGAAGGAGTTAGAGACCCAGCAACGCTTGTCGGCTCCGCACCGCGATCTCGTCAGCATTCAGCTCTGTGCCGGGCACCTCGAGGGTCAGGTAGCCGTCATAGCCAACCTGGTGCGCAGCAGCCAGCGCGCCCCTGAAGTCCACCATCCCCTCGCCGATGATCGCCAGCTCCCGGCGGCCTTCCACCTGGCGCAGATCCTTCACGTGCATCATCACTATCCGGCTGCCGAGCTTCCGAATGTCCGCGGCCGGGTCGGCCCCTTGCGAGGTCGCATTGCCGACATCGTAGTAGACCTGGCAGGCGGGCGAGCCCACCCGGGAGGTGATCTCGATGAGGTCGTCTGCAGTGTAAGCGAGCGCCTGGCCGACGTTCTCCACCCCATAGACGACGCCCGCGCGCTCCGCCGCGGCCGCGCACTCACGCAGCACGCCGACCAGGTTGTCTCTCGCCTCCTCGGGTGAGGTGGACTCCGGCTGGCCGACGGGCAGCAGGATCACCTTCGCGCCCACGGAGGCGGCCAGCGGGGCCGCCTCGCGGATGATCTGGGCGGCCTGGGCGCGCACCGAGGCGTCGGGGCTGGAGGGGTAGAACCGCCACAGCACTCCCAAGCAGAGAGAGCTGATCTCGATGCCGGCCTCTCCGGCGGCCTGCCCGGCGGCGGCCACCTGCTGGGGGATGAACTGCTCGGGCCAATGCAGCCCCAGGCCGGTGCTGCCGAAGTCGCCGATGTCTATCTCATATCCCTGGTAGCCGAACTCGGCCGCCTTCCGGATCGCCTCCAAGAGGGGGTACTTGCGCTCGATGCAGATGGAATGCAGGGACAGGTTCATGGTGTGGACCTCGGCCCGCGCGCCGGGGCCAGTGATTTCCACGGGAACAGAGAGGAGTCCTCCGCCCAGGAGGGCGGCGGTTGTCAGGGGCGTCAGTCAGAGGAGGCAGAGAGGTCGGAGCAGGCAGGGCTCGGCAGTGGGGCTACCTGAACCGGTAGGTGATGCGCCCGCGGGTGGGATCGTAGGGGCTCAGCTCCACCTTCACCGAGTCCCCAGGCAGGATGCGGATGCGGAACTTCCGCATCTTCCCGGAGGCCTGGGCGAGCACGAGCGCGCCGTTCTCGAGCTCGACGCGGTACATCGTGTTGGGGAGCACCTCCCGCACAATCCCTTCCGCCTCAATGAACTTCTGTTCCGGTTTTGCCACGCGCTCTCCCTTCGTTGTTGCTTCCCAGACACGGCGCAGGAGCCGGTCCCTGCGGCCGCGCATAGCATACCACGAGAGCGCCGGTCTCGCCAGATGGGACGCTCCGGGGGTGACCCCAGTCAGCGGCGGCGGGCTAGCCAGACGTCCGCCCTACAGGCCGTCGCGGTCGTGGGGAAGATGAGGAAGCGGCTCCCTGGCTATTTGGCGGGGATCTTCTGGCCGTTCAGCTCCGTCAGCGCGGCGCGCATGTTCAGCACCGAGGAAACCTTGGCGGTGGACTCGGCGTGGCTCATCTCCGTCACGACTTGGGCCCGCTGCTCCATGGACATGATCACGCCTCGCTCATAGTCGAACCGCCAAGTCCCGTCCCCGGTGATGAGGCCGCTCACCTTCGCTGGGCCAGAGCCGTCCGGTGCCTCGAAGCTCTCGGCAAAGCGTCGGCTCACGGTGGTCCTGATCTTGGCGCAGGGCCGGCCCTTGTACTGCTCCACGCCGAGCAGCTTCGACTCATAGGTGACGGTCAGCACTTCCTCGTCCATGAGCGCGGGGAGGCGCGCCACCCCCTTCCACTTCTCGCCGGGCTTCACGGGCCGCTCGGGAAGCAGCCCCAGCCCTCCCAGCAGGAAGGCGTCATCCGCCTCCATCAGAACGCTGACCCCCGGAAGCACGATGGGCTCGCCGGAGAGCAGCTCTTTGGCCTTCATCACCCCGCGCGGCGTCAGCACGTAGTTGGTCACGATCTCCCCCACGGGCGTCGTCTCCTCCTCGCCCTCGGCTTTCACCTTCAGCGAGCCAGAGAGGATATCGCCGCGCAGCTTGGCGTCTCCGTTTGGCGCGACCTCGGTAACCTCGGTGGAGACCTTCATCTGGAGCGACATCTCGGCCGCGCTGGTGGTGAGCCCCTTCTGTACATCGAGCTTCGCTCTGGTCGAGCAGGAGAAGGTGTAGCTGGCGGTGTCCCCCTCCGCGAACCGGTACTTCAGGGTGAGCTGCTGGGCCCTGGCCGAGTGCGCTGCTGTCAGCAGCGCGGCCAAAGTGAGGAGAATGGCGACTGCCCTCCAGGAGGGCCGCTCCCCTGCGCCCACTTCGCTATGCCCCAACCCGCACATCGCTGCCCCCTTCTTCCTGGCTGCCGGCCAGGGACGAGTGCCTGCCGAGCCTCGGGACGGCCTGCCGGCGCCGCAGGCGGATGGGCCGTCGAGACAATCGGCAACGGGGAACCCAGGGGTGGTACGCCCGAGAGGATTCGAACCTCCGACCTTGGGGTCCGCAACCCCACGCTCTATCCAACTGAGCTACGGGCGCACCCAGGGGTATGCTAGCACAGGAACCTGGAAAATACAAGAGCGGCGGCCGCGGCCGAGGGAGTGAGGCCAAGCGCTTGCCTGCGTTCGAGTCAGGGTTGACATCGCTTCCAGGCCGCCTAGAATAGGGGCGGGGTGGCGGCTGGCGCGCCAGGTTCCGGAGGGGATCGGGCGAAGAGCCTGGGAGAGGAAGGCGGCGTGATGGAAGGAGCGAGGGAGGCCTAATGAGGGAGAAGAAGGCGCGGCCCGCAGGTGGGCCAAAGATCCTGGTGGTGGACGACGAAGCGGCGGTCTGCAATCTGGCCGGGGCCTGCATCCGCCACGCTCTGGGCGCGCACTACCGCGTCTCCTATGCCCGCAATGGCAAGAAGGCGCTGGAGGCGGTGCAGCGAGAGCGCCCCGACCTGGTGTTGCTGGACATCCTGATGCCGGTGATGGACGGGTTCGAGGTGTGCCGGCGGCTGAAGTCATCCTCCGAGACCGAGGGCATTCCCATCCTCTTCCTCACCGCCTTGGGCGAGGAGAAGGACATCGAGAAGGGCCTGGCGCTGGGCGGGGACGGATATGTCATCAAGCCTTTCAACGCGGTGACCCTGGCGGCCCAGATCTCTGAGCTGCTTGGCCCGCCGGGCGAGCCCAAGGGATAGAGGGCGCACTGGAGGCAGGTGTGGCGGAGGCGGGGCCGGAGAGCATCCAACGCTGCGTGGGCGTTGACATCGGCGGCACCAATATCCGCGCCGGTGTGGTGGATGAGAACGGCCGCATCCTGGGCGAGGCCCGCCGTCCCGCGCTCGCCGAGAAAGGGCTAAGGGCGGCGGTGGATCGCGCCGCGGAGGCGATCGCGGAGGCGATCGAGAACGCCGGCCTCAGGCCTGAAGATATCCGGGGCATCGGGCTGGGGGTGGCGGGCGCGCACCGCTCCCAGGAGGGCATCTGCGTCTACTCCCCCAACTTCGCTGACTCGCGGGGGGTGCCGGTGCTGGCGCCGATTCGCCAGGCGCTGGAGGTGCCGGCCTTCATGCTCAACGATGTCTCCGTCGCCACCCTGGGCGAGCATCGCTTTGGCGCCGGCCAGGGCTATGAGCACATGGTGATGATCACGCTCGGCACCGGCATCGGGGGCGGCGCGATCATAGATGGCGCGCTGCGGATTGGCCCGACCGAGGGCTTCGCCGAGGTGGGACACATGATCGTCGAGCCCGAGGGGCCCTTCTGCGGGTGCGGCAATCGGGGCTGCTGGGAGGCGCTCGCCGGGCGGGAGGCGATCGTCCGGCGGGCCATTGCGAAGATCCAGCAGGGCCGGCACAGCTCCATCGCGGAGACAGTGGAATACCGCCTTGGCTCCATCACCCCGGCGCTCATCGCGCGCTGCGCCGACCAGGGCGACGCCGCCGCCCTCGAAGTGATGGCCGAGACGGGCTACTACCTCGGGATTGGGATCACCAACCTGATCCAGCTCTACAATCCCCAGGTGGTCATCATCGGCGGGGGCATCGCCCAAGCGGGACGGGTGCTGTTCGAGCCCATCCTGGGCACGGTGCGGGCGAGGGCGCATATGGTTCCCGCCTCCACCTGCCGCATCGTGCCCTCGCGATTGGGCGAAGACGCGGGCATCATCGGTGGCGCGGTGCTGGCTGCTCAGCAGCTCGGGCGGGCCGGTGCGGCAGCCCTGCCGGCAGCATCGCCGAGCCCGCCATCCGACCCGGACCAGCCCTGAGGGAGCGTAGGAAGCCGCTTCGTGGTCATCTCCCGCGGGGTGTGGTATAGACCCATCGGCCTGCCCCGTGGCCTGGGTGTGACCGAACTGCCTTGGTCACACCCCTTGCATGGCGCCAGCGCGTGCAGCGGGTGTGCCCATCCAGCCGGGAGTGGAGCCAGGGACCAACTGGAAACGGTCACCCCCGTGGCCTGGGTGGATTGCTGCGGCACAGTGGCTGTGCTACAATGACGACGGGGTTTCCCCAATCGCGGACAGGGGAAGGGGTTTCCCCAATCGCGGACGGGGGAAAGCTCTCTGCGGGGCAGCGGCGCGCGGCCAGGTCGGCTGTAGCTGCCCAAGGGCATCTGTCGGGACCAGATGGGTTCCGGTGCCAGAACCGCGTTTCCGCGGCCAGCGGCGAGGCCGGCGCTGGTAGCGGGCCGGAGGAGAATTGGCATTGGCCCGTTTCTTCCGAATAGCGAGTTGGATTCTCCTGGTGATCGTTGCGATCATCTTCCTGGAGCAATCCGTGCAGAGGCGCGAGGGGGCCAAGCAGACTGACTTCACCACCTTCATGCAGCAGGTGGAGCAGGACAAGGTCAAGTCGCTCACGGTGTCGCCGAAGAACCGGGGGCAGTTCGTGCTCAAGGAGGGGAGCAAGTGGATCGTCAACCTTCCCAGTGACGAAGCCATCTACATGAAGACTGCGTTGGAGCACGGCGTCCAGATCACCAAGGAGCAGCTCACCATCTCGGACTTCTGGATGAGCAGCATCTTCTACTTGCTCATCACTGGGATGCTGCTTCTGGGGTTCTGGATCTTCGTGATCCGGCAGACGCAGAGCAGCGGAAGCCAGGCCTTGTCCTTCGGCCGGAGCCGCGCCCGGCGGAATCCCGAGACCGGGCCCAAGGTGACCTTCGATGACGTCGCCGGGATAGACGAGGCGAAGGCCGAGCTGATGGAGATCGTGGAGTTCCTGAAGAACCCGCGCAAGTTCCAGACACTCGGGGCGCGCATCCCCAAGGGGGTGCTGCTGGTGGGCCCGCCGGGTTCCGGCAAGACCTTGCTCGCCCGGGCCATCGCGGGTGAGGCCGGGGTGCCATTCTTCCACATGAGCGGCTCGGAGTTCGTGGAGATGTTCGTGGGGGTGGGCGCCTCCCGGGTGCGTGACCTCTTCGAGCAGGCGAAGGCGAACCGGCCCTGCATCGTCTTCATTGACGAGATAGACGCGGTCGGCCGGCAGCGCTTCGCTGGGCTGGGCGGGGGCCACGACGAGCGGGAGCAGACGCTGAACCAACTGCTGGTGGAGATGGACGGATTCGACCCGAACTCGGGGGTGATCCTGATCTCGGCCACCAACCGGCCGGATGTGCTCGACCCGGCGCTGCTGCGGCCGGGGAGGTTCGACCGGCATATCCAGGTGGACAACCCGGACCTGAGGGGCCGGGCGGCGATCCTGGCGGTGCACGTGAGAGGCAAGCCGCTGGCCGATGATGTGGAGTTCGAGGTGCTGGCGCGGCGCACTCCTGGCTTCTCCGGGGCGGACATCGCCAACATGGTCAACGAGGCCGCGCTGCTGGCCGCGCGCCGCAACCGCACCAAGATCGCGATGGCGGATTTCGAGGACTCCGTCGAGCGGGTGGTGGCCGGGCCGGAACGCAAGAGCCGCATCATCTCCGAGAACGAGAAGAAGGTGCTGGCCCACCACGAGGTCGGCCACGCGGCGCTCGCCGAGCTGCTGCCCCACGCCGACCCGGTGCACAAGGTCTCTATCCTCCAGCGGGGCCTGGCCCTCGGGTACACCTTGCAGCTTCCCACTGAGGACCGCTACATCATGAGCCGGACGGAGCTGCAGGACCGCATTACGGTCTTCCTCGGCGGGCGGGTCTCGGAGGAGATCACCTTCCAGGAGATCACCACCGGCGCGGCCGATGACCTGAAGAAGGCCACTGAGCTGGCCCGCCGCATGGTCACCGATTTCGGAATGAGCGAGAGCCTCGGGCCCATCGCCCTCGGGCACAAGTACGAGCAGCCTTTCCTGGGCCGGGACATCATGGAGGACCGCAACTACTCGGAGCAGGTGGCCTCGGCGATAGACAAGGAAGTCTCCACCATCATCGAGGACTGCTACCAGCGGGCGAAACAACTGCTCACCGAGCATGCAGATGATGTCCGGGCGGTGGTGGCGGTGCTGCTGGAGAGGGAGACGCTGACCGGGGACGAGATCCGCGCCCTCATGCGGGGCGAGGAGCTCCCGGCCGAGCGGGCCGCCCCTGTTCCGCAGGCCGCGCCCAGCGCTGCTGGCACGAAAGCCGACTCCGGCGCGCCAGTCCCGGGAGAACAGCCCCAGCCGGCATAGGCTGCCGGCCTCTCGCCGCTAGCTGTCGCGGAAGTTGGTTGGTAGGGCAGGAGCGTGTCTCCTGCCCCAGCCAGGAGTGGCCGCGGTATGGCAGGAGCAAGCTCCTGACGAACAGCGGTCGCCTCGGCCTCCCTATCCATGAACCCATGAGCTGCACCTGGGCAGGGCCGGCGGGCATGTCCGCGGAAGGTGGAACATGCCCGCGCTACAAGGGGTGAGGGGAGGCGGAGGCGATTGCCATGAGTGGTGCCCCCGCGTGAACCGCAACGTGAAGGTGGTGCTGGCCGTGGCCGTGCTCTTCGGGGCGGCCACCGGCATCTACGAGTTCGTGCTTCCTTACTACCTGAGAGAGCGGTCGCTGTCTTTCCAGAGCATGGGCACCATCTTCGGCATCTCCGCGGCCGGGATGCTGGCGCTGCGGGTGGTGATGGGGCAGCTCGCGGACCGCTGGGGGCGAAAGCTGTTTTACAGCCTCTCTCTGGGCGGGAGCGCAGCGGCCATGGGGCTCACCCCGTTGAGCGGATCGCTGGCCGGACAGGCTGCGCTCAAGACACTCCGCGAGGCGATGTTTCTGACCCGGGACACGCTTCACCCGATCATCCTCTACGAGGAGAGCCGGGGCCGGTTCATGGACTTCATGGGGAAGACCCGGGGCTGCGAGTTCCTCTTCCAGGGCGCGGGCACGCTCATCTGCGGGCTGACCTTCGCGGCCCTCGGCGCGGGGAGCAACCTGCTGCTGGCGGCAGGTTTCACCGGTCTCGGCTTCCTGGCCTTCGCGCTGCTGTTCGGGGAGAGCTGGCAGCCTCACCAGAAGCTCAGCTCGGGCCGGGTGAGAGAGCTGCTCTCCTTCCAAATGCATCCCAACCTGAAGATCATCACGCTCTCGGTGTTCATCTTCAACATCGGCCTGACCACCAGCCACTGCTTCATCATGCCGCTCTTCTTCTCGGAGAAGTTCCGGGTGAGCGAGGCCACCGTCGCCTGGGTGATGGTAGGGCATCGGCTGACCATCGCGCTTCCCCTGCTGCTGGCCGGCACGCTGGCGGTGCGCAACCTGAAGGGCGTCTACGTGGGCGCGCTGGCCGTGGAGGGCGTGATCCAGGCCAGCGCGGCGGTGATCCCCAACTTTCACGGGGCCGCGGCAGTGTGGCTGCTGCACGACCTGCTGGGCGCGGGCCTATGGATCCCGGTGCAGAACCTGATCATCCAGGAGCACACCCGGCCGGAGAGCCGGGCCCTGGAGATGGGCAAGGTCCTCGCCTTCGGCGGGGTCGGCACCATTGTCGGGCCATTCCTGGCGGGCTTCCTCTCCGAGCAGGTGAACGTGAGCGCGCCGTTCCTGGTGAGCGGGGTGGGCATGTTCGCATCGGCCATTCCCTTGCTGTGGCTGCGGCTGGGCGGCCTGGCCCCCTTGTCCCCTGAGAGGTGATGTGCTAGAATCGAGGTGGGCTTGACAGCACAACAGCAAGGGCAGAGAAGGGGAGGAGTACCTGCCGGCCGGCTGCCAGAGAGGCGAGCGGGAGGTCTGGAAGGCTCGCTCAGCATGGGAGCAGGGAAGGTCGCCCCTGAGCCGGGAGGCTAAACCGAGAGGCTAGCGAGCTTCGCATACTGCAGTGACGGCAGCAGGGGGGCTGTGGAGGCTACTGACGTGTTCTGTCTGAGTCTCGCCGTCACTGCATCAGGCGAGACTCAGTAGGTCTCCCCGGGCTGCGCCCGTTAGCGCGCGAGAGCCCTGCTGTGCTTCCCCGGGAGCGCCGCAGGGGAAGCAAGGTGGTACCACGAGACCCTCTCGTCCTTGGACGGGAGGGCTTTTTCGTTGTGGGGCGCCGGAGCGTGCAGGTCGCCGCGCTGGCGCGCCTGACGGCTGCGAGGAGGAGGGTGATGGCCAAGGCGGAGCTGGCCAAGGTCTACGAGCCGCA
>Ga0315307_1000210_pt1 | contig 24037 bp, 25 predicted proteins | sample TDP2_MG_FD_203079 | JGI IMG/M metagenome (GOLD analysis project Ga0315307, IMG submission 203079) | Freshwater sediment microbial communities from Lake Towuti, South Sulawesi, Indonesia - TDP2 | ecosystem: Environmental > Aquatic > Freshwater > Lake > Sediment | place: Indonesia: South Sulawesi...
CAGAAGCTTGTCTGCTTGTGCGTATTCCTCTTCGAGCACTTGAAGTTGTTCGTCCATCTTGTCGACCTGCGCGGTGAATCCCCTTGCTTCTTCTTTAGCATTGAGCAGCGCGCTGGAGAGACCTAGCTTGGTTTTCTCTAGATCTCCTATCCTAGTCTTGATGCCTTCTGTCTCTTGCGCGGATTCGGCGATCTCCTTTTCCAGGATGGATATCTGCTTGGCCGCCTTGTCCCGCTGTACAGCAACGTTCTCTAAGCCAGGCCTGAGAACGTTTTCCAGCTTTGACTGAAGCGTGGTGAGCTCTGCCTCGATGTTGCCAGCCTTCTGTCTCAGAGATATGATCACGTTCCCCAGAGCTTCGCGTCTTTGCTCCCGTCCCTGAACCGAGGATAGGTCAATCTTCTCCTTCAGTTCGGAAAGTGTCTGTTGGATCTTCGCCTCCTCCAAGGCTATTTCATCCCTCTTCACCTCTAGGAGTTCGACCTGGGCTTTCTCTTCTTCGAGCTGGGCTCGCAGATTTGCTATGTTCGTTTCTGACCGGTTGATGTTCAGCCTCGTCTGTTGAATGCTCTTCTGCACCCTCTCGGTTTCACCCTCAAGCTTTCCTAGTGTTTCAGCTAGCCTTGAGACCTCGGATTGGGTCTCGGCGACTTCCTTGTCAAGTTCGCCTACGTCCGCCTCCCTTCTATTCAGGTTCTCTTTCAAAGCTTCGACAGCTTTGCCCAGTGTCTTCAGGGCTGACTCGCTCGGAACAAATGAGGAGAAATCGACAGGCGCCCTATAGAATCCGCTCTCAATCCCTCCGCCAGCCTCATAAACGTCGCCATTCGAAGTGACTGATCGACACCCCATCTGAGAAGCGGTCACCGCGGCTTTCTCATCAAACGCCAGCAATGTGTCGCCCAGAACATAGGAGACCACCGAAGCGTATCTCTCGTCGTGTTTCACAAAAGTTGAAAGACGGTCGCCCATGCCGGCAATATTTGGCAGGTTAGCATGGCTGTTGGGGGACAAGCCTTGGAGCGGGATTATCTTTACTCGTCCCAGTTTCAGCTGTCTTAAGGTTTCGGCGCAGGCGAATGCTACATCGAGGCTGTCAACAACAAGAGAGCTAAACCATCCAGCTGATGCTGCTTCCACAGCCCGCTCGTACTCCCTTCTCACGCTTACGAGGTCTTTGAGTCGGCCATGAATGCCCTTGATGATGCCAAGTTCGCTGAGTTCCTCTATGTGCTTCAGTGCTGCCTCCTCTGCCTTGAACTTGTCGACAAGCCCCTTGCGGGCTTCGAACTCAACAACCGCTTCCCTAGCAATCTCAGCTATCTTGCCAGCCTCTTTTACCTCCGTCTCCAGAACTCTCTTCCGGCCGGCACGTACTTCCGAGGCACGTTGAAGGGCAACTAGCTGTTCCTTCTGTTGCTTCTGGACATCTTCGAGACCCTTTAGCGACTGCTCAAGCCTCTCAAGCGAGGACTTGAGGTCGCTTCTCTTCTCTTCAAGGTCCTTGAGCCTCTCCGAGTGAACGTTGACTCTGGACTGGTTTCGGGCATGATCGCCTTGGACAGAGATTGCCTCCTTGTATAGCTTGTCAAGCTGGGCTTCGCTTTCCCGGATCGCCTCACTTCTCTCTTCAAGGCTCGATCTTGCTTGGGCGGCTTCACTGCAGACTGTGTCGTATTCGGCTTGCTTCCCAGCGATCTCCTTCGACAGCGCGTCTAGGTCTGCCGTCAGTTGCTTGATTCTAAACTGTGATTCTTCGATGTCCTTTTTTAGCGACTCAATGTGCTCGGAGTTGTTCTCCCTTACTGTCGTCAACCCGCTGAGACTCGACTTCGAAGCTTCCACCTTCGTTGTGATCTCGCTCATTCTTGAACGAAGCTCACCGATCTCCATTTGAATACGGAAGATCCGAGTTTGACCATCTTCAACGCCCTCAAAGCCAAGCCTCCTCCATTCGGTCTCGACCTCGTGGCGCTTAGTTCTAAGTTTCTCCCTTTGCTCTCTTAGCCTTTCAAGTCTTTGGTCAAGTTTTGCTTTCTCCGTCGAAAGCTGTCTGATCTTGCCCTCATCATCTCCTATCCCACCAGAGAGCTTCACAGCTTCGAGACGTTTGACCTCGGCCTCAACGAAGTTGTGGCGAAGTAGGTCGTTGCGTTCCCTTTCCAGCGATTCGATTCTTCTCTGAACTTCGCTAACCTGTCCAAGTGCAGTCTTGATGGAAATGTTAGCTGACCCCAACTTCTCTTCTGCCTCAGTCTTTTCGCTATCGTACTGTGCGATCCCGATCATGTCCTCGATGATTTTCCTTCGTTCGTGAGGAGAGAATTCAGCTAGTCGCGTAAGCGCTCCTTGCAGAATGACGTTTTGCCCATATGGGCTTATCCCAGCTATTGAGAGAACTTCCATGACGTAAGCTCTCAAGACCTTCCTCCCATTGATCCTGAAAACGCTCTCCCCGTTCTGGTCGATCTCCCGAGACAGCGTCACAGTGGATGTGTCCGTGGGCAGGCGGCCGTCCTCGTTGTTGAACTGAATTGTCACCTTTGCCTTGCTCTTCCTCTTGACCTCTGGGCTGGAACCACCATGGAAGATAAGGCTTGAGAAATTCGACGCTCTGAGCCTTCTTGCACTTAGTTCTCCGAGACCGAACAATACTGCGTCGATTATATTCGTCTTTCCGCTTCCGTTGGGTCCCGTTATTGCAATGAAACCTTTATCGAGTAACAGCGTTGTCTTGCTGCCAAAGGTCTTGAACCCGCTTACCTCAATCCTCCTAATGTACGGCATCTCTGCAGACCCCTTATCCCCTCAAACCGGAACGCGGTGCGGAAGGGTGCGAGCGCATGTCGACTTCTCCCCGCGTTCCCGCTACTGACTCGCACCTTCACGGAGAAGCTTGGCTGTTCTTTTCACGAACCGCTTCACTTTTTCCTCTTCTCCGTAAACGATGACACAACCGTCCTCCTGAGTCCTGAAGTTCAAAGTCATTTCTTCTGTGAGCTGTTTGATGTTCTCGGTTGGTAGGTTCTCTGAAGGTTCGATCCTGATCCAACAGTCTTCGCGGGGAATGCCGATCGGTAACTGCGCAAATCGCTCTGGCACCAACGGCTGGATGGATTCTTGGGCTTCGGCGAGCCTTTCGAGCCATGCGTCTAGGAATCGGTCGCCGAGCTTCTTCCTAGCTGTCGGAACAAGGTAGGACTCAACGTTGCCTAAGTATTCCTCCGTTCTCAGCAAGTTCTCTGGACGAGACCTGTCTATTCTGAGGATTTCCAGCATAGTCTTCGCAGAGCGCAAGTCCCTCATCACGTTTGGGGGCACAGGTTCGCCTCTCTTCCGTAACTCAGCAACCAGATCAGCCATCAGTTTCCAGACAGCCCCATAGTTCAGTTCGTGTATGCCTCCACAGTTCAGGATAGAGGAGACTTGGCGACCAATCTTCTGGCTGGGATATCTTGCTTTTCGTTCGTTCCTGTCGTAGCTGAGCAAAGATGCCTGACAACCAATGAACCCACGGTTTCTCTACCCGTTTCCGCCTTGAAACGCGAAAACAACGGCAACCCAAATATCCCTTTCTAACATGGAAACATATACAAAGCTATTGCCCTCTGCAGCATATGGGTCCTAGACTTGGAAAACCTATTTTAGAAGGAAGACCCTAAGTCTGAGACGGAAGCGGGTTGTTAGAGTTCAAGTTCAAGCAAGTTCTGATACTCAGATCTGACCTGAAAATGAGTTGTGGCAAGGCAGCAGTTCAGGCATGCCACGCATCCGTCTCATCTGCCGAGAATACAAAGAAGGCTCATACCTCGTGGTGGCGAGGATGGATAAACGAGGGGCAAAGGAAAATAGTCTTGAAGGTCGCTTCAGAAACCGAACTTAGAGATATGGAGGAAAAAGCTATCACGTCGAACCTTCCGGCCGCTTTGATCTCCGATAAGGGATTGACCGAGCTCCCGCCCGGAACCATAACTGCGCTTGGGATAGGACCTGCACCGTCCACCCTAGTTGACAAGATCACTGGCAATCTGCCCCTTTACTAAGGAATCTATGGGGGGGGCTCCATGCTCGTAAACGTGCCCAAGCTTGAGGCCGACTTCGGTATCGATCTCTATGCTTCCAAGCATAAGGGAATCGGTGGAAGGATACGTACTTTCACCGAAGATTTTATAGTTGAGGAAGTCCTGACTGACGGTTCGAAGGCGTCCATTCATCCCAGTGATACTCCCACTATCACTTCAGGTCACGGGCGGTACCTAGTGTGCGTACTAATCAAAAAGAGCCGGGACACACTAGCCTTGGTCGAGAGCATAGGCAGACAGATCGGCTTGAGCCGAGGGAGAATCAGCTTTGCAGGGATGAAAGACGCCCATGCCTTGACGGCGCAATTTGTAAGCCTAGGCGGCGTGCCACCCGAGAAAGTGCAGAACGTAAGCCTTGAGAATGCAATGATCATACCCATGCGTTTCTCGTCAGAAAAGGTCTCTTCGAAGTTCCTGCTGGGGAACCAGTTCATCATTGTAGTAAGGTCACTTGAACATAGTCACTCCGCGGCCAAGAGGATGATGGACCGAACCCGAAAGGAATTGGCGGACTTCGGAGGAATCCCGAACTTCTTTGGCCATCAACGCTTTGGCACCGTCAGACCCATCACTCACATAGTTGGTCGCTGCATATTGAAAGGAGACTTCGAAGCAGCAGTGTCTGTCTTCCTTACGGAATCCAGCCTTTACGAACATCCTGAAGCAAGGGAAGCTCGTGAAAGGCTAAGGCAGAGTAATGACTTCAAGTCGGCATCGAAGGAATTTCCAAGGATGTTGACGTACGAAAGGGTCATGATTAGACACCTTTCCAGATATCCGAAGGATTTTCTAGGCGCCTTCCAGAAGGTTCCGCAGAGCCTTCGGGTACTGTTCTTGCACGCCTACCAGTCATACCTCTTTAACAGGATTCTAAGCGAAAGGATGAAACTGCAGATCTCCTTGCGCAAAGCGGAGATCGGAGACTGCGTCGTAACCTTAGACAGGAGTAGGCTTCCCACTAACATCTTCAAGGAAGCAAAGAGCAGCAATATTTCGGAGATAAACAGAGAGATTGGAAAGGGAGAACTAGCTGTCGCACTCCCGATCTTAGGGTTCAAACAGGTGCCTTCCAAAGGGAGGCAAGGCGAGATAGAACGGGAAGTCATGGACCAAGAAGGAGTCAGTTCGACCGATTTTCGGCTAAGAAGAATGCCAGACGCAAGCGCAAGAGGCAGTTTGAGAAGGGCGATAGCGCCTATACTCAGTCTTGGCGTAAGCGAGAACGAACCTACGGACCAAAACGGGCTCAGCCTAAGGTTCCACTTCACGCTTCACAAGGGATCATATGCAACCGTACTTCTCAGAGAGTTCATGAAACCAAAGGACCCAGTGAAAGCGGGCTTCTAGGCCGTCCTAGTATGCTTGGTCGTGCTATTCATCGTGCCTGAGACGGATGCTGGTCTTCCAAGAGGCGAAGCCTAAGGTGTGAGTCTGAATCTGTCTCGGGGGTAAAGAACGACTTCTCTTATGTTTCTTATGCCCGTCAACATCATCACGAGCCGTTCGAGACCAATGGCCCAACCCGCATGAGGAGGCATGCCAAAATCGAATGCTTGAAGATGATACTTGAAAGCCTCAGGATGCAAACCTTGCTCCTTCAGCCTTCTGGCAAGCATCTCCTTGTCGTGGACTCTGGTCCCGCCTGAGGCGATCTCGATCCAACGCCACATCAAATCAAAGCCCTCACTCAGCTCTGGCTTGTCGTCTCTCGGCTTAATATAGAAAGGCTTCAACAAGGACGGCCAGTCTGTCACAAAGTAGAAGTACGGATGAAGCTTGCCAAGCGTTCTGTAAGCCAAAGTTGGGATGTCTTCGCCCCAGCCAATATCTGCACCTTCCTTCTGGAGCTCATTGACAATCTCGTCGTAGGTGAAGCGCTTGAATGGCACCTTCGGTAGAACAGCTTTGTGCCCCAAGGCCCCAAGTTCACCCCTACACCTTTCACTCACAGTCAGGCAAAGATGGCGCATCAACTCTTCAGCGAATCTCATGACATCGTCCGCTGCTGCGAAAGCTTCCTCAATGTCGATAGATGTAAACTCAGTTATGTGCCGTCTTGTGTGCGATTTCTCAGCCCTGTAAGCGGGGCCGATCTCGTAAACCTTTTCAAAGTCGACAACAAGCTCCTCCTTGTACAGCTGGGGGCTTTGAGCCAGAAACGCTTCACGTTCGAAGTAGACGATTGGGAACAACGCTGCTCCGCCCTCTGTTGCCGAGGCGATGATCTTGGGGGTGTTGACTTCCAAGAAACCGTTCTTTGAAAGGAACTCGCGTGTCGCATCCAAGGTGGCATGCCGGATTCTGAAGATGGCTTGGTTCCAGTCGCTTCGAAGGTCCAAGACTCGAGAGTCCAGACGAACATCAATGTCTGCTGAAGTTCTGCCAGTCGTATCCAGTGGAAGAGGCTGCTCTGCAGCAGCCAATATCCTGATGGTCTTCGGGACTATCTCAACTCCTCCCGGAGCTTTTTCCATCTTCCTGACGACGCCCCTAGCAGCGACGCAATCTTGCCTGTGAAGAGAGCCCAGTTTCTCCAAGGTCTCTTCTTCCGTTCCCTTCTCAGAAACCGTGATCTGGACTTTCCCAGCCTTGTCTTGCAGGATCACAAACCTTATGCCGCCGAGGTCTCTGATCTCTCTGACCCAGCCCATCACCGTTACTTCTTCACCATCAAGCGCTGGGATTATTTCTGCCGAATAGTGTGTTCTCCGCCAAGATCCAAGTTCATCAATCTTCATATGGACTGCGCCGCCGCTAACTAGCAAACTCTATTCTTAGAGTTATCCCTTGAGCCTGCTTCGCAATTTCCTTCAATGCCCTGATGTACTTTGAATCCTTTTTCCTTTCCCTACCTCTAAGGATCACCCTTGTCTCTGTGGTTCCATCGGGCAACCATATTCTGTTTATCGTCAGGATGCTTGTCGGCGCAAACAAATCCTCTAGGAACTTCCTTTCGTTCGACCTGTATTCCAAGACGCGAATCGTCTTCTTGGTCTTTCGCTCCAGAAACTTTATGATCTTGCCCCCGTAACTTAAGATCTTAGCAATCTGGCCTTGCCCGACAAAAACGGCCAGAACCCCATCCGTCTCAACGGCTTTGTAAAAATGCACATCTTGAAGGGTCGGATGCTCATCCTCGAGAGAAACGAGTAGGCGGCCAATCTCAAGGTCTAGTTCGCTTATCTCTCCTTTTTCAACCTTCTTCTTGCACTTTGGACACAGTATTCCGCTTCTCAAGCAGAACTGACATAACTCCGCTTTCACCGAGCCTTGAACCCTCCAAAAAGAAAGGAGGCGCGAAGGAGCATTCGCTCGCTGTTCTCGTCTATCGCGTCAGCGTAATCTCAATTGTGCTAACGTTGGTGGGCCTATCGCCCCCTTCGCTCGATTGGAGTTGTTGTGTCCCGATGCTGATGTTCTGCACTTTCACATCCGGCAGGAATCTCCGTCTGGCAATCTCAACGACATCAACTGCTCTGCTTATCGCTCGTCCTCTGGCCTTAACGTTGACTTCCTTAGCTCCGCCGTGAAAGAGGGTTATACACGCTAGGACATAGTTCATTATAGGCTTTTGTCCAATCAGCACTGAGTTGTTTTCTGGCAATTCACCGCCTCACTCCCTTGCTTCCTCGTCATATCGTGAACCTATTGCACTGTGACCATCAATAAATATCTTGCGGTAAACCCCAAAGGCCAGAATCCCGAACCAAAAGGTATATATGCCCTCCCAGCGGCGAAGAAGATAGCAAGAAAAAGCAAGGAAGAAAGAAGCTTGCCGATCACCGATCCCCTCAAGAGAAGCATAGCCCAAAAGAAAAGGCTCTACATGAAAGTATGCCGAGAATGCGGCGCTAGGAACGCGCCGACCGCCAAGAAGTGCAGGAAATGCAGAAGCCCAAACATAAGGTGGAAGAGGAGAGAAAAATCCCGTTAGGCCTCTCCTAGATGGTCTTCAGTCTAGAACCAAAAGGTCTGTTAGGCTAGATTTGAAGAATTATCTCAGTCTGACAGCTTTCTGATATCCGCATCGTCTGCCTCCATAGATTGCCCACGGCAATCATCGCGAATATTCCGGAAACCTCAGCTTTTGCTTTCTTGACGATGTTCAGTAAGGCGTATTGTGTGTCACCGCTTTTTATGATGTCGTCGACGACTAAGACGCTGTCACGTTTCTTTATGGCATCCTTAGGCACGTAAAGTGTCACCGTGAAACCCGAGCCGCTTAGCGTGTAGGTCTCCTCTATGAACGACGAGACGCCGACCTCCTTGCTGGGCTTAGCAATCACGATGTTTACTCCGAGAGCGTTAGCGACCATAGTGGTCAAGGGCACCCCGTCAACAGCTGCGGTCAGCACCTTCGTTATCCTTTTTCCCGCAAACTTGGATAGAGCGTGGTTTGCTGCTTGGCTCAGCAGACTTATGTCGCCTACTATTGACGTGTTATCGAAGTATCCTTGGCTGTCAAACTTGATCCTTCTCCGGAACTCGGCTTCTAGTCCAACGATCTTTGAAAGAGACACCCAGAGACCCCGCGCTCTCTCAGTGTTGGGCAGAACATGACCTTTTACGTACCTGCTTAGGACTGTCACGGGAAGATCAGTTTCAGCTGAAAGCTCCCGGTAAGTGTGATTCCTCTTTGCCGTTCGAAGGAGTTCAACGGTTGCGAGACGAAACCTCAAGTCCTCTGCATGAGTCGCCATTTCGTGTCACATCCATTGCCATAACAGGTAGAACCCAATCAGCATGTTGACCATGAACATATGAATCTTGCTGACTTTTCATATATCTTTTTTCATCGCATACCCTTTAACCTACGGCAACAGACTAATGGAGGCGGCGAGGCTGAACCATGTGCCTAGGCAGGAACAGATTTAGAGGAAAGCTTATTCTGTTGGCAGAGATACACTAGTATAGGCAAGAGAGCGATTGCGCAGGAGTGCACACGATATGACCAGCAGAAAGGAAGATAAGGTTAAAATCGTCTACAAGCCGCCCAAGGAGATAGTCATACTCGACTACTTCCAGTTCTCAAAAGAGAGACTTAACCAAATGTTTGCGAGGTTAATTCATACGGGTCTCCCGGTAATGGCCCAGTGGGCTGAGGGGGTTCTGTTCTTGTACTTTCCGTTGGTTCCGGAGACAAATGATCTAATGGAGAACTATCTAAGGGGAACGGTTTTCTGGAGCTCTGTCACGTTCGCCCTTATGCCGAACTACTCTACTTCGATCAAAGTAACTGGGCTGGAGATTCCTGTGATCGATGTTTCTGACCATCCTGTACTACGTGAAACAGCGAAATGGTTGAGGGAACACGCCGCACAATCGGAGGAACACTAGGAGACTGCTTCCGAAGCCTTAAGTTACGTTTCCACTACAAGTGATCAGGTTTAAATACCCCCTTTCTCTTTCTTTACTCTCTAGAATTGGAGGTAAAAGTTTGCACGGTTACGCCGGAAGGGTTCTGCGAATCGACCTATCAACGGGAAAGACCAGAACCGAACCTTTGAACGAAGAAGCCGCCAAGAAGTACATCGGCGGGATAGGTTTCGGAATGTACCTGCTGCTCGAAAACTCGAAGCAAGGAACCGACCCCTTCAGCTCCGAGAACCCCCTCGTTCTCACAACAGGTCCATTGAGCGGGACAATGGCTCCTACTGGCGGGAACGGTCACGCTTTCGTTTCGAAGTCACCTCTGACGGATGGCTTGGGCGAGGCGAAATCGCACGGGTTCTTCGGCTCGGAAATGAAGAGAGCTGGATATGACGGCGTAGTCTTTGAGAGAAGAGCGGAGAAGCCCTCGTACGTGTGGATCGATGACGACAATATTCAGCTCATGGATGCAAAGTACCTATGGGGGAAATCGCCTCAAGAGACCGAAGAGATGCTCAGAGAGGACCTTGGGGACTATTATATCCGCGTCGCTGCAATCGGCGTTGCAGGAGAGAAGCTGTCACGGGTCGCGTGTATCATGAACGACAAGACTCGGGCTGCGGGACGGACCGGCATGGGTGCCGTTATGGGCTCGAAGAACCTCAAGGCCATAGCTGTCCGCGGGACAAGGGATGTAACGGTAGCGAAACCAGAAGAGTTCATGCAGTTTGTCAAGATGATCCATGAAAGGATGCAGGGACCAGCGACAAGCAAGTACAAGACGCTCGGAACACCTATGAACGTTCTGGTTCACAATTCTCTTGGGGCATTGCCGACTAGGAATTTCACTAACGCGGTCTTCGAAGGCGCCGACGATGTCAGCGGAGAGTACTTGAACGAGCGTTTCGTAGCGAAGATAGCCGGTTGCTCTTCTTGCGCCATGAGGTGCGAACACATAGCCGCCGTGCCCGAGGGCCCGTACAAGGGCACGACGACACGGGTGGAATATGAACCGTTGTGGGCTTTTGGACCTCACTGCGGCGTCGACAGGTTAGATGCCATAATCAAAGCGATGGACTTGTGTAACTTCTATGGACTTGACAGTCTTTCAACAGGGAACATCGTGGGCTTCGCCATGGACTGCTATGAACACGGTATTCTGACAAAGGAAGACACAGGCGGACTGGACCTTCAGTTCGGCAACGCCGAAGCCGCTATAGAGCTCGTTCACAGAATAGGCAGGCGAGAGGGGCTCGGTGATGTTCTGGCTGAGGGGGTTAGAAGGGCTGCTGAAAAGATTGGGAAGGGCGCTGAGAAGTACGCCAACCACATTAAGGGGCTTGAGATGACGGGCTACGACATTCGAGGTCTGAAGACGGCAGCCATAGGTTACGCAGTATCGTTCCGCGGAGCTGACCATAATAGGCATGGCGCCTACGGGCTTGACCTCAAAGGAACAGTTGATCGCTTCAGGGTGGAGAAGGGAAGGTCAAAGTTTGTCATAGACATCGAGAACCTTTACACGATCATCGACTCGCTCATCGTCTGCAAGTTCTCTAGAGGGGTCTACTACAAAGAGTTTGAGGACCTGGCTAGATACTACACACTTGTCACTGGAATCGAAATGTCTCCAGATGAACTGAAGAAAGCGGGCGAGAGAATCAACAATATTGGAAGGCTTTTCAACATAAGAGAAGGACTTGGGAGGAAGGATGATCACCTGCCAGCCAAGGTTATGAGCACACCGATTCCCGACAACACCGTTTCAAAGGGGAGCTACATTTCACAGAAAGAACTCGACTTCATGCTAGACGATTACTATGCCCACCGTGGATGGACAAGGGAAGGTGTCCCAACCGTAGAGAAACTCAAGGAGTTGGGCTTACAGGACTTTACATACACCGTAAGAGACAAGATCGGGGAAGCAAGACAGTGAGGGAGGAAACGAGAATGTCTTCCATCCATGCAAAGAAGTTCGTTTCAGCGGACCCAGACAAGTGCGTAGGCTGTTGTCTCTGCGAGTATGCTTGCTCGTTCGAGAAGGAGAAGGCCTTTAATCCGTTGAAGTCTAGGATTCGTGCCGTGCGATTGGACTCGATCGTCAATATGTCCTTGACCTGCAGACTATGCGAAGACGCCCCGTGCGTCACCGCTTGCCCCAGAGACGCTTTGACACAGTCGAAGGAGACTGGGGTCATCATGATTGACGAAGACAAGTGCAACGGATGCGGATGGTGCATTGAAGCCTGCGATTACGGGGCAATAATGCTGCACCCAGATAAGAAGGTCGTGTTCGTCTGTGACCTCTGCGACGGCAAACCCAAATGCGTCGAATGGTGCCCAGAGAAAGCATTGGATCTCCTCACAGTAGATGTTGTGGCGCAAAAGGCCAGAATCTCAGCGGTGAAGAAACTCTTCCAAGAAGCCTCCAAGCAACAGAAAGCATAAGCCCCACTTCCATCATCTTCCACCTAGAATTCACAAGTAGGTTCCAATGGGACTTCATCAGGCGCGGAAACTCGCTCTACCCAAGGTCAAAGGCCCTCAATTCTTATTATATGCCTTCTCTCTAGCCTCTTTAGGGCGTCAAAGAACTCGCTCTTCTGCTTCCCTTGGAGCTTGAAGTGCTGAATCATATCCTTTATGTGAGACCAAGAGCTTCCGCTTTTGCTGAATCGATTCTGAAGGTACGCGACGACGAGACGTTCGATTCTGCCGCATTTCCATGTCGAGTTCCGTAGGAGAACAGCTATCGACCTGAACATCTCTTGGGTCTCCTTCCTTGAGCGTCTCGCCATGCGATTTCCTCATTCCTTTCCTAATCTCTGAGAGTATTTATGCGTATCTGAAGAGTTCCTTCTTAACCCAGATCATGTTGCGGCAGAGCAAAACCGAAAGGGAAGGGCCTTCTTTAACCGCAACCTTGAAAAAGGCTTCTCTTCAAGAAGATAAGGATACGCAATGACAGTCTACGTGTCTCCTGAATCCAAGGTTGAGGGCTACCTCGAAGAAGATGCCATGGTCTTAGGACATAGCATTATAGGTTCTGGAACTCTGATCGGAAAAGGTGTGATAGTTGGACATCCCATTGAGCAAAAAATTCGAGAGTTCACCTCTTTCAGGCGGCCTGACATTGGAAGGTACTACGCGACAAGCCAAGGCGCAGCGATAGGAAAGGATTGCATCGTCCGGTCGGGTACGGTTGTATATGAAATGGCTCAGCTCGGGGACAGAGTGAGAACAGGACACAACGCACTGATAAGGGAACAATGTGTCATTGGCGATGACACATTGATCGGCTCTTCCGCCATGCTGGATGGCATGGTGAAAGTCGGAAGGCGAGTTAGCATCCAATCGAACGCATATCTTCCTAACCTAACCGTTGTCGAAGATGATGTGTTCATTGCGCCCAACGTGTGTTTCACAAACGATCGATATCCTCAGACTAGGCGTCTCATTGGAGTCGTCGTTGAAAGGAATGCCATCATCTGCGCGAATGCCACACTGATAGCTGGAGTGAAAGTAGGGGAGAACGCGGTAGTGGGAGCAGGCGCCGTTGTAACAAAAGATGTTCCACATGACACAGTCGTTGTAGGGAACCCAGCATGCATCCACATGACTCGGAAGGAATACAACGAGAAGAGGGAGAAATGGGAGAAATCAGGTGGTCAGAGCAAGATGACCAGTGTTTGAAACAATGGAGGTGAAGAAGATGATTGACTTGAAGAAGCTCAGGATCATTGACCTGTCTGCTGAGATACAACCAGGTGTCTTGAAGGTCAACGGCGAATATGTACACGGCAAAGGACCTCGCAGGTTCGAGTTACGCCAGTTCATCTACGCTCCCGACAAGGGTTTGATGCATTGGGTTGAGACTGAAACACACATTGGCACCCATGTCGAGCTGCCAGCGCATCTAACTGACGGGGCGAAGTCATGCTCCGAGATGCCCGCCGAGACTTTCATTGGCGAGGCGATAGTGCTGAAGTTCGACCTCCTGAGACCCAAGGACGGAGAAGGGCAACCAGTGACTACTTCTCATTTGGGCAAAGTGAAGGCAGGTGACGTTGTACTAATGTGGAGTCCCTACGAAGGGAGGGAAGCGCCTTACATATCGCCTGAAGCTGCGAAGTGGCTTGCTGAAAGAAAGGTGAAGATGATCGGCATTCAAGGCGTCAAGGTTGAGGCACCAGGCGGTTCCATGGCGACCCATCTCAACATGCTGAAGAACGACATACCAATCGTCGAAGGCCTAGCAAACCTGCAAGAGATCAAGAAAGACAGGATCTTCTACATTGGGCTGCCGCTGAAGGTCGCCAACCTTGATTCGTCATGGATACGAGCAATCGCATTGGAATCTCCCTCCTAAGTCCAAGCTGAACCTTGATTCCAAGAGATGTTCCAGTTCCTAGGAAATGGCCCACCATCAATACTACACTTCGCCGTGGCCATGGAGGCGTCAAAGAGGCTCTATGGTTCTGTGGCTGTACTTGCGAAGCGTAGCGACCCTTCGTCCTCCTCTCGCTGTGAGCCTTGTCTCTCGATTTGCGAGTCCTATGCCAGAACCAAGCAGAGAACAGGCTGAACGCTGGCCCTTCTCACGTTTTCAGAGACCGAAGGTGCTTCATCGCTCGGTAAGGCTCACCACATAGCCTTATATGGTCCCTACCTTATAGCATGTTAGGTAACGTTCCTTCGTGTAGCCAAACGCTAGTTGTCTAAGAGGGGATTGAGGATGGTCACAAAGAAGAAACTGAAGGAATATGAAGACCGAACTAAGCAGGCTATGCTGATTCTTGGTCAAGTTTCAGAGGACAACACGACGCCGCGCAACATCAGGAGAGCCGCCAAGGGGTCAATGGACATGCTACAGTCCGCGGAGTATACGGTTGGGATCAGAGCCTCCAACGCCATCTCCATCCTTGATGAAATCCTACAGGACCCTAACATGCCCCCGTACACGAGAGTGAAGCTCTGGAACGTTATGAGCCTTCTCGAAGCAATAAAGGACTAAGAAGCCAAGAGCAGACTTGTCTGGTTTTGGCCTCAGGCGGAAACGCTTTCCGTTTGGTCTGCCCAGCCATGTCCTCTAGGGTGGCCTTCAAACATGTTATATTCTCCAAGAATCCATATCTTCACGAGTGGCGTGAAATCTGAGATGCCTTCACGTTGGTGGATGGAATGCCCAAGGAACTGGTTGCAGTCGGTCCCAAGCAACCTATATTGAGAGATTATGAAGAACTTCGCGTTGAGCCAAACCAAGTCCGCATAAAGAGTCGATTCTCTGCGGAAAAGCACGGGACGACGTTGCCCATCTACTCAGGAACTTCGCCTCTCACGGGTAAGACATACGATCGCAAACTTGGCTTGCTCCTTCCAAGAGGCTCCGGAGAGGGCTGGTCGCCTTCCTACCCGATGAGGCTTGGCAACATGACAGTGGGAGTCGTTACTGAAGTCGGAAGCCAAGTCCAGAAATTCAAGGTTGGAGATAGAGTCTACGGGTACCTGCACATAAGAGAGACCCACATAGTTGACCAAGAAGCAATCAGTCCAGCGGTTGCTGGGTTGAGCGATGAAGACCTAGTCTGCATCGACCCCGCTGTTGTGGCGCTCATGGCTGTTCGTGAAGGTCACGTAAGACTGGGCGACACAATAGCAGTCTTTGGGCTTGGGGCGATAGGGCTCATGGCGGTTCAGATGGCGAAGCTCTCGGGAGCATTGACAGTGATAGCCGTTGAACCGATTGAGAAGAGAAGAACATTGGGCAAGACTTACGGTGCGGATGTACTGCTGAATCCAACCGATTGCGACACCGGGCTGGAGATAAGAAAGGTTACGGGAAAGGGCGTGGATGTCTCGATAGACACGAGCGGCTCATACCGGGCTCTGCATCAGGCGATTCGCGGGACTAGATACGGCGGCGCCATCGTCCCTGTCTCATGGTATCATGGCGAAGCAGCAGGCTTAGACCTCGGTCAGGAATGGCACTTCAACCGTCAGGTACTGGTCTCAGGCGCGCGTGTGGAAAGCGAACCCTATCGGGATTTCCCCCTCTGGGACAGAAAGCGCGTTTATGATACTGTTATCCAGCTCATGCAAATCGGGAAGCTGACTAGTGAAGGTATGTTGTGCCCCATTGTGCCATTCGAAGAGGTCGTCGAAGCCTACCTGATGCTCGATGAAAGACCTGAAGAAACGATTAAATTGGGCGTTGTCTACCATTAGCCCTCAAGAAACGCCCACCAGTGACTGAGGCTGAACAAGTGCCTTTAAAGGAAGCCATGCTTTATGAGCCCCTTCGCAACAACCGCGTAAAGTGTAACCTCTGCGCACGCAGATGCTCAATCGCAGATGGAGGTGTCGGGTTCTGCGCGGTTAGGAAGAACGAGTCTGGGAAGCTGTATTCTCTCAACTACGCAAAGGCTTGCGCCGCAAATGCCGATCCTATAGGAAAAAAGCCGCTTTCTCACTTTCATCCCGGCGCCTCTGTCATGTCGATTGCTACGGTTGGATGCAACTTCCGTTGCCAGTTCTGCGACAACTGGGCAATAAGCCAAGAAAAGGATATTGCAGGGAGGGATTTCCCGCCAGAGGAGGTTGTGAAAGCGTCAAGGGACTATGGATGTCAAGGCATAAGCTACACTTACACTGAACCGACCATCTTCTTCGAGTACGCCTTTGACACAGCTGTCCTCGCTCATAAGGAAGGGCTATTCAACACATTCGTCACCAATGGATACATGACGCCCGAAGCCGTGAGAACAATCGCCCCGTTCTTAGACGCGGCGACAGTTGACTTCAAGAGCGCGGCAGATCCCGACTTCTATAGGACGCTCTCGTCTGTCCCTTCAGTGGAACCGATCTTCGAGGCCTTAAAGGAGATGCAGAAGCGAGGAATCCACATCGAGGTCACGAACCTAGTCATTCCAAGGATAGGCGACTCGATGGAGAGGATAGCGTCACTCTCGACATGGATCCGCCAGAACCTAGGTGAAGACACTCCTTTTCACTTGTTAAGGTTTCACCCGGACTACAAGCTCAACGATATCAGTTCGACAGAGATTAGAACCCTTGAGGAAGCACATCAGGTCGCGGTGAGAACAGGCTTGAACTACGTATACTTGGGAAACGTTGCAGGTCACAGGCACGAGAACACATATTGCCCCAGCTGCCATGACCCCGTAATAAAACGGTGTGGTTTCAGCGTCGTCAACTGGAACTTGACCCCAGAGAACAAGTGCCCGAGGTGCGGAAGAAAGATTGCTATTAAGGGCAAGTTTCACAAGGAAGGCTTCTCGCTTCCATATTCCATAGTCTGACGACATCACAGGAAGCCGAAGACACAGAGTTAATAAGATTCTCTCTAGCTCTTTTGAACAGGAGACGTCGATGTGGCGCATCCTAAGGTCAGACGCAACGTCCGTCTTGAAAGATGAGAACGCACGGGCCAGTCTCTCAAGATACTTTGATGTGATGCAGGGCAAGAAGCCGGCCAAGTTCCTTATCGCCAAGAAGCTTCCAGTTGACTTCAGCCAAGAGGACTCGCTTTCTGAGCTCTGGCGCATTCACGAGGAATCGACGGCTCACTTCCTTCATCTTCAGCAGGAGATAGACAGCGAAAGGAAGACTCTTGGCAGCCTAGGAACGCCTGAGGCATCTTTTCATGACCTGAAGATTGAGATCGCCAGTCGCATCCTTAGCGGTTGTCACTTCTGCACCAGGCGGTGTGGTGCGAACCGTGGGGAGGGCGAACTTGGCTACTGCAGGTGTGGAACCCAAGCCCTGGTCTCTTCGGTATTCGAGCATCTAGGCGAGGAGCCTGAGCTTGTTCCTTCTGGCACCATCTTCACAATGGGCTGCACGATGCGGTGCCTTCACTGCCAGAACTGGACGATATCCCAGTGGTTTGAAAGCGGAAATGTCTACACAACTAAACGTCTGGCCTTGGCAGTCGAACAGCTAAGAAGGAACGGATGCAGGAATGCAAATCTGGTGGGCGGGGAACCTACGCCATGGCTTCAGCAATGGCTTCGTGCATTCAGAGAAGTGAACGTTAACGTTCCGGTAGTCTGGAACTCCAACTCCTACTACAGCGAGGAGACGGCTAGGCTCCTTGCGGGGTTCATCGACGTTTACCTGTTGGATTTCAAGTACGGCTCCAATGAATGCGCTAGAAGAATCTCGGATGCACCTGGCTATTTGGAAGTCTGCAGTAGAAACCATCTGCTTGGGAAGAAGCACGGGGAGCTCCTCATTCGGGTACTGGTCTTGCCTGGACATCTTGAATGTTGCACGAAGCCTATACTGAAGTGGATAGGCGACAACCTTGGAATGAACACGCGGACAAACGTGATGTTCCAGTTCAGACCAGAGTGGAGAGCTTATGAGGTGCCCGAGTTGCGCAGGAGACTCACGGCTGCCGAGATGAGACAAGCTGTCAACTTTGCCAAAGAAGCTGGACTCACAAACTTCATAACATGACCCCAGATAGCTAAGTGTCTATAAGAATGAAGACAAGTAGCGAAGAGCATTCTAGACACAGTTCACAGTTGCTTGATAGTTGGGCAATCGAAGAGGAAACGAGAGCATGTTTGAGGGAATGAAAGCTAGGCTCTTCTGCGGTGAGTAGGTCATATTCGGTCCCACTCAGCGCGACAGTATTTCAGCCAGCCTATAGCGTCTCAGGTCAAGCTCTTTTTCGACTTCCCAAGAGTAGTCGAGATCGACGGAACCGATCTTCCCCCCGCTGATACACACCATGGTTCTCTCTTCACCCTGAAGTAGCAGTTCGACGGCATGGTGGCCGAACTCGCATGCCAGCGCTCTACTGCAAGCTGTGGGTGCTCCGCCCCTTTGAATGTATCCCAACACGGTTAGCCGCACCTGATGCCCGGTCTTTTCAGACAGGTATTCCGCAACTTCGCGAGAGTCGCCCGCCCCCTCCGCTATCACGATGATCTCGGACGTCTTCCCTTCTTTCCGAGCGCCCTTAAGTCTCTCACAGATTCCGTCCAAGTCTGCTTCGATCTCAGGAACGAGAATTATCTCCGCGCCTCCTGCAAGACCCACTTCCAAGGCAAGGAAACCTCTCTTTCTTCCCATGACCTCCACCACAAAGATCCTTTCATGAGAGGTAGCCGTGTCCCTTATCCTGTCAATCGCCGAAAGAGCTGTATTGACCGCCGTGTCAAACCCAATTGTAGTATCCGTTCCAGAAACATCGTTGTCAATGGTTGCTGGAATGCCCACCACAGGTATCCCGCTGACCCGTTGAAGCCTGCTTCCGCCCCTGAAAGTTCCGTCCCCGCCTATCGTTATAAGCCCCTCAACCCCTTTGGCTTTCAAGGCTTCAGCAGCTTTCTCCAATCCCTCAGAAGTCTTCATCGACTCGCAACGAACTGTTTTCAGTATGGTTCCGCCGAGGTTGATTATCCCGCTAACAGAGCGGGCGCCCATTTGCCGCGACTGTCCATCGATAAGTCCTGAGTAACCCCTTTCAAAACCTGTGACCTCAAGACCGTTGTGGATGGCTGAGCGTACTACTGACCTGATAGCAGCATTCATGCCAGGCGCGTCTCCTCCAGCCGTGACTACGCCAACCTTCTTCATGCCCTAAGCCTTCAGACTCCTCGCGTAACACTACCCAAGGACTATTTAAAAGGCTTACAGTTACCCTTCACAAGCGTGGTATCATATAACCCAAACTTCGACGAAGCGCCGCTGTCCCAAAACTCAAGGAAGCAAACACAAACCAGAAAAGATATCTTACATAAGTCAACCATATACTTAGACCGACATCAGGATCAATGAGCCTATGAGCGTGTTACCGGAAGAAACAATAAGGAAGTACGAACGCGCTGGCGAGATAGCTGCAAAAGTCAGGGAAGAAATGAGGAGAATCACAAAAGAAGGAATGCCCATCATAGAAGTCTGCGAGGCGGCAGAGGCAATGATCAGGAACTTGGGAGCCCAACCAGCATTTCCATGCAATGTTTCAGTAAATGAAGCCGCCGCACATTACACCTCTCCACCATGCGACCCATTGACAGTCCCAGAAGGCTCACTCGTCAAGGTCGATGTAGGTGTTCACGTCGACGGCTACATCGCTGACACAGCAGTCACCGTCTGTTTTAGCTCAGAGCATGAGGGCATGGTGCAGGCAGCCGAAGCGGCATTGGAGACAGCCATCAACACCATCCGGTCTGGCCTATCGACCTCCCAGCTGGGCTCCGAGATCCAGAGGGTCATCGAGCACCACGGGTTCAAGCCCGTTTCGAACCTCACAGGCCACCAAGTTGGCCGCTACACAGTTCACACGGGGATGTCTCTGCCAAACATTGCCCATAACTCCCTGACTAAGATCCGAGTTGGCGATGTATACGCTATCGAACCGTTTGTAACCGTGAAGGAAGCTGAGGGCAGAGTCGAGAACGGTCCCGATGCATTCATCTTCCGGCTCGCCAAGCGAAGGTTTCTGAAACATGCTGAGGCACGAAACCTGCTGGAATATGTAGAGACAAGGTTTAGGACTCTGCCATTCGCTGAGAGGTGGCTAAGAGGACATGGTTCCTGCCGACAATACAAGCCCGCGCTTTCGGAGCTCCTGAAGTCGAAGTGTCTCAAGACTTATCCCGTATTCTTGGAAGCAAGTCGTAGAAGAGTTGCGCAGGCTGAACACACAGTTTACGTTGGTAAGGACAGCCCTGTTGTTCTCACTCAGCTCTAGTTTGGCAGAACCTGCCTCACTCTTCCTTGCCCTCCACTTCTCTGTAGATTGATGAGATCAGTGTCTGGCTACTGCACTTGGGGCAAGGTGCTATGGCCTTAAGGATGTAGTCTCCCTTTTGGAACTCCCTGACATTCTTGAAGTCGCATTTTGAGCACTGAACAGTCGTATAGACCTTTGGCATCTCAAAGCCTAGCTTCAAAGGCTTTCTTCTCATCTGGAATACCACATAAGACGACAGAGCAATTGCGCTTAGGCTCAGGGTGATCGTCAATAGGTCAGGAGAGCCTGTTCTCCTGTACGTCTCGACAGCCTGAAAGAGCGATATGAACGAAAGAACTAGGAGGACGGAAACGACCGCGATGAAGAAGAAAGACATCCTCCTAGCTGCGTTGGAGGGTTCTTCCATAGCCTTCACTACTGGGCGATTCCCATCGTGTTTCCGATGCCTGCTATTATGACGTGGTCACCTTCGTTGGTGCATTCGCGCATGATCCGCTTGGTCCTTTCAATGACGTTGTCTACGCTGTCTATGGTCTCCTTCCTCATTGTGGAAACCAAGTCCCCGATTCCTTGCATTATGAGAATAGCGTTGATAGGGACCTTGTACTTTGTGGCTACCTCTTCCACCTTGAATTTCTCTACGCCTGGCCCCCCTATGGCGACACCTATGCCTTCGACAACCTCTCCCGGCTTATCCCCCTCAAGCTTCTGTGCAGCATCGATGACTATGACTCTCGCGATCTTGCCTTCTTTCTCTTCTATGATCTGCTTCACGGCTTCCCCTGGCTTCCCCACGTTTCCCCCAGGACCCTTGGCCTTCAGCACGTATGCTGTTCGCCCCTCGATAGGCACCTCACTCACAGCAACATCCTTGACTATCTCGCGATCTTCTCTACCATACATCAACTTGGCAGCAACCAGCGCGCCTATGCCATCTCCGATTGGCTGTCCGAGCGTGAAGGCTCTCAAAGCGCCTGCAGACGCTTCCGCCTCTTTCATGACTTCAGGCAGGATCATCTGGAGCTGGAGGATCACGTAGAAGCTCAGAGTCTTCTTTCCCATGAGGTAAAAATGCCTCACGAGCCTGTAGAGATGGTTGAGGGCAAGAGCAGCCTCAAGCATATTGGTCATGTTGTTCTGCTGAGTCTCGTCTGCTTCAGGAATCATGAGCTTCACCTCGTCCTTGAACCTAAAATCTCTGGTATCGATGATGTGCTCGAGTCTCTTGATGATGCCCACAGGATCTAAGCTCACGGGTCCAATGTCAACATGCTCTAGAATACGGTCAACTCTTGCGGGCAAGTCCTCAGGAGTCTTGCCTGCTTCTTTGATGGTTGATATTGCGATGGTTCGCCCGCGGTCTCTGATCAACTTCAGCCTAAAAAGGGATCCTTCGATCTCTTTAAGCATGATCTTGATCTGGAGGCGCTGCCCGTAGAACATGTAGGCAACGAAAAAGCCCATCCACGCTATCTGGATCATCTCGTTCACTGGTATCTCTGAGGCCATCGGCGGCGAGTCACCTCGTAAAGAATAGAAAAACCTTCAGTTAATAAGTCTTCAGAAAAAAACCGCAACTCTCCTGCCACAGGGAAGGGCAGTCAACACCTACAAAAATATTTAAATGCCCTGCTAAGCTCATCAAAGCTGAAGGAACAGCATGAGAGTCAAGGTTCTTTACCTCGGCTTAGTCAGAGACAAGGTTGGGAAGAGAGAGGAAGAGTACCAGATCAAGGCTGGTTCCACGCTTTTGGACCTTTTTGAAGCTTTGGCTGGGACCTACGGGGAAAGCCTCAACAGAATGCTGAAAGCCGACAAGGAGAGTCGTTTGGACCCGACCTTCATCGCAACTGTGAACGGAACTATGAGAGACCCGCATCGAGCAAAGGATGTTTTGCTCAGTGACGGAGACACAGTCGCCCTTATGACCCTGATAAGCGGCGGTTAGGAGATTCGTCTAAGGTTGCTTCTTGCAGTCTTGTCCACTATCCGAGCACACGGTCAGAGGATCTGCACGGAAACCTCCTCGATTGTTCTGTTAAGCGTCACCTCAGATATGTTTCGAGTGTACTCCATCATGCGTCTTGAGTTGTCCAAGAGCAGGCCAAGTGCTGAAGCTACATTGGGGTCTAGCTTCTTGCTGGATACCACGATGAGCAGATCGTTCTCTTCGGCCGCAAACGATTCGATCTCGGAGATTATCTTGTCTGCTTGCTCGTAGTCTCTCTTGAACATTGCTTTCAGAGAGTCCTCGAACAGCTTGTGCGCCAAAGAGTTGTATTCCAAGATCTGGGAGTAGACTTCCTCGTCTACAGCTTCGTTCAAGAGAAGGGTCTGACTCTCTATCATCTTCTTGAGGTTCATCAAGTTTCGAGCGATATTCGCCGCGTTGTCAGCGACGCCTTTTATGTCATTCGCGACTATTCGGTAACCCAGGAATTCTTTGGGTGTCCTAAAGCCTAGCTCTTCGAAAAGGTCTTGTTCCAACCCGAACTTGAGTTGGCGCACTACGTATAGGTCAAGCCTGTCGACATCGCCGCATAGGTCAGCTATCTCTCCGAAGGTCTGGTCGCTCATGTTTGACAATGCGGACACAGCATCCTTGTTCGCTGAGATGGCGAGGACAGCCATCCTTCTTATGGCCTTTTCCACTGGGAACTCCGGATGGTTTATCAGGATTTGAATCGTTATCTCTCTAGGAGTTTCGTTTATGATTTCTGAACCGAGCATATTCTTGACTAGGGCGTTTACCGTACTTCTGAACTTCGGAACCATCCCATCATTCCTGAAGTGGACGTGAACGATATCAGCACTGATCACATAAAGTGATATTATCTTTCGGGAGACCGTTCGGGGGTCGTCTCTAGGGTCAACGTAGACCCAATATTCCTTCAAGCCAGGCTTTTCTTGCTCCTTCTTACCTTCAGCTATCTTCCTTGGAACGAGGATCAGAGATGAATCGTCCAACATTCTAAACGCAATTTCGCTTCCCTTTTCCATCCCGATTTCGTCGACCCAATTCTTTGGCAATGAGATGATGTAGGATCCCCTCCCTGTCATCTGAACCCTTCTGTAACCTAGATCCTTTTCCATGTCGAAAGCCTCGTTCACATATTTCATGTACCATACATGTTTCATTGTTCTTCACATAAATGATTTTCGGCAGAGTTATATAAACGCCATTCATAAGGACAATGGGTTTCGGGCAGATCCCAAGTGAAAAAACAATGTCAACACGGTTCTGCAGAGACTGCGCAAACTACGAGGAACGAAGAGACATAGACGGCGTTCCCTTGTGTTCTGAGAACATAGGACCCTACGTGTCATGTGACGAATTTGAGCCGCACAGTGAAGCCTTGAACTCCAGCAAACTCTATAACAAGTTCTGCATCGAATGTGCTAGCTTTGATGAAGTGGCCGGTGTTCCTCTTTGCTCAAGGAACCGGTCCCCCGGGGTTGCGTGTCACTTGTTCCAGAGCAGGTTCGAGGAACTAAAGGTGACAAGGCAGAACAACCACATGAAAGCCGTGTTACTTATACGGACATCTAACAATCACGCCCTTCCTGAGATCATGCCCCCCTCCCTAGCAGAAATCAGCCGAAGGCTCAAGTGGTGAAGAAGCACACACTCAGCCCTCGGCTGAAATTTTCTTTTGGCGCTTGAAACTGAAGACCAAAAACCTTAAGAAATAGTTTCCAAGATGAAATGAGGGTTCATCAGGTAGTTCCAGAACCAAGAAGTGATCCAAAATGCCTGAGAGAGTGTTGCCGAATTCCTCCTATCTTAATGGGAAGTCAACGACCGGAACGAACACCCGTGTCAGAGATGTCAGCAGCATAAGCGGCATGTGTCCAC
>Ga0315307_1000211_pt1 | contig 23982 bp, 25 predicted proteins | sample TDP2_MG_FD_203079 | JGI IMG/M metagenome (GOLD analysis project Ga0315307, IMG submission 203079) | Freshwater sediment microbial communities from Lake Towuti, South Sulawesi, Indonesia - TDP2 | ecosystem: Environmental > Aquatic > Freshwater > Lake > Sediment | place: Indonesia: South Sulawesi...
ACGCTGGAGATCACGATTCTTCGGTGGACCAAGACAGTGCTTAACCGAACACAACCGTTAATAGGGGCTCCGCCCGCTTGTTGAGAGAGATGGATTTGAAGTATGGGGTTCAGAGAACGGCGTGGAAGAGCTGAGAGCGTTAAGGTGGAGAAGTTAGGGCCCAGTTTGAGAGATGTAAACGTGTCGGTGAAGGTTGTTTCGAAGGGCGAGGTGAGGACAACGATGCAAGGTCGCCAGGTCGCCGATGCACTGGTTGGTGATGAAACCGGGTGCATATACATGACGCTTTGGGGCGAGGACATCACAAAGGTCAAGGAGGGGGATACGATAACCATCAGGAACGGCTACGTCTCCTTGTTCAGAGGGTCTATGCGACTGAACATCGGCAGATACGGCAGCTTTGGTCCCGCGGAAGCCCCGATCTCCCAGGTCAAGACCGATAATAACCTTTCAGATAGGCGATTCGAAGAACAGACACGTTACCGAGGCAGCGGTTACCGGCGTAGATTCTAGATGAACTCCTAAGATGATTAATGAGGGAAAGAGGTTAAGAAGATATGTCCTGCAGCGGCCATCGTAGCCATAGGCCAAGAGTAGAGAGCCGCCAAAAACACCGGATCTGATACTGAAGAGAACCCGTGGCTCAACTGGACGGAAGAAGTGGAGGGCTGAAGCGGAACCCCATGCCTACCATCTGGGCTATTCGTGCGCTTATGACTCATCTTCCAGACTCCGATCAGATGCAGCATGGCTCCTTCTGGCTCTGGGCGTCCTCAGTGCTCATCTTCTCTCTCCTCTCCTTTTCCGTCCTCTCCCCTTCTTCCTCCCGTCCCATCTTACCTTCTTCTTCCCCACCTCACTCCCTCCGACCAAGAATCAGTGAGCTGGCTCACGCTCAGGCTCCCCCTCCCGTCTCTTCAATCACGCACCAAGACTTATTCCTTCCGCAGCCTTCTCACCTCTAAAGATTAGGATGCGGGCTCCGTCCTCCTTGAACCTCGGATCGTGTGGCCCGACAACATGGGCCTCGACCAGGCGGGCTTTCCAGACGAGGACAAGAACAAGAGTGGGCCCACGCCAGAAGCCCGTCAACAAGGAAATAGCGCTAGGGAAGAAACCAGGGATGAACATGAGCCTCCGGGTTACCCTGTTCTGGCCTTGCAGAACATAGATCGGCAGAAAGAAAGGAGTGCCGCCGAAAAAGGCGGCTGAATACTGGGCCTAGACGACTTCGGCCTGTGCGAACCTGTCGCGAACGTTCGTTACCCTAACCTTCACCTGGTCGCCTCTCTTCGTGCCGGGCACGAAGATGACGAAGCCCTGTATCTTCGCTATGCCATCTCCTCGACGACTCGTCTCGGTGATGGTGACGTCGTACTCCTTGCCGCTCTCAACAGGCGCTGGTCTTCCGTAACCTCTCTGGTAGAATCCCATCCACTTCCTCACCTCGCTTTGTTTTTCCGTTCGAGTTAGAACCTAGGACAGAAACGAGAGAAAAGCGGAACGACCGGTTTCAGCTCGCCCATCCATCTGGAGGTAACTCAGCACATTAGGAGTACGCCCGCACATATGAACCTATCGTTTCGTTCAGGGTCCCCTAATGGTGAAGGTCACTTCGGCAACTACAGGTCGATGGCGTTACCGTGAGGACCAGGGTCTAAGGCCTCAACTTCCATGAAGTTCTAGGTGGAAGGGGGGCAAGTCCCAGGGAAGCCTGATTGCGGACATCCGAGGAGTCTGGGGGGGTTTTCTCATTCAACTCCGTGGCAGAGCCGGTAGCCTTCGTTTCTTCGTGAGCAGCGGCCCCCCCTTCTCTGGGCCCAGGTCGAAAAGCCTCTTGACCCGTCTGCTCCAAAGCCTCAAGTGGATCGATGCCGCCCCGAGCTAGCTTGTTTCTTCTAAGGATAGGAGCGGGAACTTCTTTGCCCAGAAACCCCTGAGGTCGCGCCTAAGGCGTCCCGGTTCGAGACTTACCAGTAAGTTAGGGTTCAAATCCTACTCCCGGCGCCAGCATCCATGGTCTCCATGCGAACTCGCATGTTTCAGTAGCCTCCTCCAACGTCTCAGCCTCCGCCGCCGCTCTAACGCTCACCTCGTCTCTTGCATGCTTCAAAGCTAACGGGTGCAGGCCTAGTCAGCCTTGTGGCTCGATCCTAAGCCCTCTCGCTCTAGGCTGACGGCTGCGAGAACGCCTTCAGGGAAACACCTTCGCGGCTGTGTTGGGCCTGTGTTAAGAGGGGATGCTTGAAGGCGAAGGCCACGGCGTGCAACATCGCCCAGACGGAGAAATAGGCCAGAAGGGCGTGGTACGTTGACCACCCGTTCGAGTAGTACATGAAGCCCCTTTGTATGAGGCTCCACTCGGCCGCGCTTCCGCCGATGCCGAAGAATAGCAGATCCAGCATGATTAAAGGAAGGATGATGGACCTGTTGAAGCGTTCTTTAAACCTCATAGCGGCCTCTTGGCTTACCGATGTCACGTACATGTACCAAGCGGCGCCGCCGAAGAGGCATGTAAGCATCACTTCGATGGGCACGGCGAGGACGAAGAGGGAGCTTCCGTAGGTCCCCCAGAATCCGAGCCAAGTGCCTATGTTCTCAAAGGCAAAATCGAAGATCATAAGGAAGGCGCCCATGGCTAGGGCCGCCCTGAGATTGTCCCCATTTCCTCTTATATGCTCTAACGAGAAGAGCAGGATCGCCACCGACGGGATGATCCACCAGTTGAACGGCATGGGTGAGGGCACGAGGAATATGCCCAGTCCAAAGAAGAATATGAGAAACTCTGCTGCGAAGTCGTAGAGGGATCGGCCGGCAAGTATCGGAGCACTCATATAGATCCCTGTCCTACTCCCCCATATGCTTTATGACCGCGTCATCAGAGGTGCGTTGTATAAAAGGCTATACCACAGGGACAGAGCGGCTGTTCCGAGTCTTCCCGGAGAAGCTGGGCTGATCCTAGACGTTGGGTGTGGAACGGGGTTTGCCACAAGGGAACTGGCGAGGATCGGAAACACGATCGGCGTTGACAGGGAAATCAGGTTTCTTAAGGCCGCCAAGGCGTCCGCAGCATTCAGGGCGGAGGCGTTCATACGAGGCGACGCGTCGCATCTACCCTTCCGGGCGGAGACTTTCGACCTCGCCTGCATGTACGACCTCCTCCATCACGCGAAGGATCGGGAGGGAGCCGTGGAGGAGGCGATGAGGGTTCTGAGAAAGAGGGGGCACCTCTTTGTGAAGGACGTCAAGAAGTGTACGCGAAGGGAATACTACTTGAACGTTTTGGCAGACCTTTTTGAGCTGTTCCTCTATCGATGCCCCTTGGGAAGCTACCTTTCAGAGCAGGAGTGGAAGGGGCTCTTGAAGGGCTTTGAAGGGACGCGTTTCTCAAGCTTCAAGAATGAGATATTCTTCCTCGGGGAGAAGCCCTAAGGCTTTTCCGCCCATAGGGGTGAAAGCGCAAGCTTTGCCGCCCGCTATGCGAGGGGTGCCCGATAGGGGGCTTCCCCAAGCTCCTCAGATATTCTTCCTCAAGTGGACCATCAGGATGGTTTCCTTCGTCCTCAACTCCCCTTTCGAGACGTGTGCATCATTGGGTATAGCGCGTGCGTCGTTGAGCCTTTATCCATGAGCATGCAGATAGGTCGAGCTGAGGGCATGACGGTAGCCTACGGAAAAGAGCCGTCGAAGCTGTGAAGAAGAGATGGAGCCTATCTGCTTCGAAGGGACGTCGATGGTGTTGTATGTAGTCCCGTGATTTATCCGCTGCATGATCGCGCCAGTGATACCAGGCTGACTATCTTCACTAGTCGTGGCAAGCTAGCAATCGACTGGGCCCTCCCATTGATCATCTAGGGGCAATCTTCTTGCAAAATGACACCACACGTTTGGGATTATCAGCGTGAATTCTCGAAATGAACATTTTGTCATTATAAACTTTCATTCAGGCAACAGGCCTCGGTCACATATTATCTGATACTTTAGTCATATGAGGTTCACCCTGATAGATGTGATCCATTTGCTCGTTTCTGAGTTCCTACGGGCTTGAGGACGCGCTCACAGAGACGACAAGGGAGCAGTTCAGAAGGTGTTCCATCTGCCAGATAGTCCTGGAATCGGGAAGACTTACCAGTAACCTAAGGTCGGAATCCCACTCCGGCGCTACATGGAAGCTCCGCCGTGGGCTACGCTGTCCAGTCCATAGGCGCAGGGCAGGAACGAAGCCATGACAGACGGCTGAGTCAGGCCGTTGAAGAGTCTGGCAAGGTGAGCCTCTAGGACATCGAAGGAGTGAAGCGAGCCGTGTCGCCTTGAGGACTGCGGCTCCAGCCTCTGAGTCTTGAGCAAGGGACCTGAGGCCTCTGTGATGGTCGCCACTTGCATCATGGGACGAGGGCCGATCCTCCTTCAGGGCTTCCGCTATCTGAGGAGTTCCCACCGGCTGGAAGGCCCCAGTCAGGTGTCTGAGAGGCATAAGCGACGCTGGACGAGTTCCGAGGGGAGGCCTCTGTGGTGATGAGTGGGCCTGTGAAGGTGATTCTCCACTCTCGACGTGGGGCTAAGGTGGTGTGAACGCCCGCACGCTTAAGCGTTTTACTGTCTGACATTTAAACTCGACGGCAAGCGCATATCCACGACCATCTTCTGCTTAGAAGTCGATTAACAGACGGTGGGGCATGCTTATCTAGCTGCTAGCTACGTGGATGCCGTGAGTCGAGGTGCCTGGATGGCAAGAAGATCCAAGATGGAGATCTGCATCGACATCCTAAGGGTGGTATCCGAAGGGAACCTCAAACCCACGCACGTCGTGTACAAGGCGAACGTGTCATGGCCCAGGCTGATGAAGCATCTTGGCTTCCTTCAGAGCCAGGGTCTCCTAGCGACCACCTCAGCAGAGCCCTGGGGCGAGAGATACTTCATAACGGAGAAGGGCATCGAGGTCCTGAACTACTACAGGAAGATCGAGTGCGCGATGCCCAGCGAGGCCTTCGCTCCCCCAGAGTAGGAGCTAGATTACCCCACCTACTTCGTCCCGTCGGAAGGAACCAAGAGGAGGCAGGTCCCCGGGGAAGGCTTCATTCCTAGGCTCCTCGGCTAGAAGGCGGGCAGACAGTCGGTCGGACGCGAAGCTCGCAATGCAGATAAGGCCGATGGGCCCGTGGTAACGCGGTGACCATTGTGAGGTTTCTCGTCCTTCAGAGGATACGGGCCCATGCCTCGGTTAAGGACCTTGCCGTGCTGCTGCCGGCTCAGATGCGGTATTACGAGGAGCTTCAGGCCTCCGGGAAGGTGGAGGCGTACTATCACATGATAGGCCAGCAGGGGCATATGCTCATATGCGACGTAGGCTCGGACGAGGAGCTCTCGTCCATCATCGGACGCGACCCCTTGTTCTTCCACAGCCATAGGGAGGTCTATCCCTTGACCACCGTGGCGACGCACCGGAAGTACGTCGAGGAGCTACTCGGCCGACAGCGCTAAGTAGAGCGTGAAGCCCAATCTCGGCGAAGCCCCGGCTCGACGCAGGATGCGTGGCCTCAGAGCGCCCTTCCATATGCGTTAAGGTGGTTTCATGCCACCAAAGGAGCGCGCGGCGGGCCCCGATCCCAGAGAGGCCCGGTGGGGGAGGGCTCTGACGGACCACTGCTCTCTGGGATCTCTTGGCTGGAGCACGGAAGCTGGCTTGCTTGGCCAGTCAGGAAGCCTCGGAGGAGGCTCACTAGCGCGTCGTCCTAGACGGCCTGGACTAGGGGCCTCATGGCTTGCTGATCGCCCCGGCGGGAGCCCTTCAAGGAGGTTCCTCGCGGGCCCTGACCGGTGTCTTCCCGTCATGGTTGGCCTAGGCGAAGGCTTTTATGGGCCGCAGCCGTGCCTTCGCGTGATCGCCGCCAGTGGAGGCTAGGGCTCTTGATGCGTTACCTGAGGTCGGGGAAGGTGAAGGACCTTTATGACGTGGGCCATGGGCGCATCCTGATGGTCTTCACCGACCGGCTCTCGTCTCATGACGTGATGCTGGTGGACGAGATCCCGCGTAAGGGCGAGGTGCTCTGCAGGCTCTCGGCCTACTGCTTCCAGCTCCTTGAGCTGAACGGCGTGGAAACGCACCTGATCGAGGTGGTGGACCCCGACCTGATGCTCGTCGAGGCTTCGGAGATCATTCCCATCGAGGTTGTCTGTCGCAACTACCTCTACGGCTCCTACTGGAAGCGGTTCCAGCAGGGCGTCGTGAGGCTTCCGGAGGGCACGGAGCCCCTTCTCGCAGCTAGGCTGCCTAGGCCGGTCGTCGAGTACACGACGAAGTTCGAGGCTAAGGACAGGCCGCTTGAGGAGCGGGAGATCCTCGCGAGAGAGTGGCTTACTAAGCCCGAGCTGGACTGGGTCAGGTCGACGACCGAGAACGTAAATGGGCTTCTGCGGAGCATGGCCGATAGGGCGGGCTTTCTCCTGGCGGATTTCAAGCTGGAATACGCGCGGCGAGACGGCCGCATCGTCCTCGCGGATGAGGTCGGCACCCCGGATGGCTGCCGTTTCTGGGACGCAGCCCGGTACGAGCCGGGGCGGCCTCAGGAGAGCTTCGACAAGCAGGTCGTCCGCGACTACCTGGAGCGCGTCCTCGGCTGGGACAAGCATCAGCCCGAGCCAGGGTCAAGGCTTAAGGAGCCTATCCTGCCCCCGGAGATCGTGGCCAAGACGGGCGAGCGGTACATGGAGGCCTTCGAACGGCTGACGGGCCTCGACTTCTAAGGTGGCGATGGGGTCGAAGGCCTCCGCTATTGCGTTAAACCCGTCAAAAAGCGTTATATGAGGCTCGTTTTCGTCTACGAGCTAGGGAGGGCTGGTGGCTGAGAGAACACTGTGGGGTCGTCGCAGCGCACGGGAAGGGCGAAGGCGGCGTTCTTAGGACTCTCTACGAGGGCCTATGTGCCCTCCAGCACCGAGGCCAGGAATCGGTGGGAGTCTCCACCTACCGTGATCAGCTCCGGACGGTGAAGAGCCTCGGCCTGGTCTCCGAGTCGCCCGTGTTCTTTCAGGCCTCAGAAGGCCCGGTCGGCATAGGCCACAACAGGTACTCGACCACAGGCCAGAACAGCCTCGAGAACGCGCAGCCCTTCGAGATGACGTCTCGAAGCGGCGTCAGGTACGCTCTGGGCTTCAATGGGAACATCTCCAACTACTTCGAGCTGAGGGAGGAACTCTCAAGAGATCACCTGTTCAAGACGACCTGCGACGCGGAGCTGCTCGCGTACCTCCTCGGCCGTGAACTGGGAGAGAAGCCCATAAGCCAGATCCTCAAGGAGAACGTTCCGAGGATTACAGGCGCCTACTCGCTGGTGATGCTCATAGCTGATGGCCCGGGCAAGGCCGTGGTTTTCCGAGACCCCTTGGGCTTTAGGCCCCTCTGCCTAGGCGAGAACGAGAAGGGCTGGTACGCGGCCTCGGAGTCCGTTGCCTTCGCTGAATGCTACATGCGCGCGGATTTCCGGAGCGACGTGGCGCCCGGGGAACTGGTCGTAATCGACGGAGAGGGCTTCCACTCGGAGAGGCTCTTCGACTCTCCCCGCCATGCGAGGTGCATGTTCGAGTGGGTCTACTTCGCGCGACCGGACTCGGTGATCGACGGCGTCCCGGTGTACACGGTCCGTGAAAGACTGGGAGAGCTCCTGGCCAAGGAGTACAGGCCGGAGGCGGATATCGTCGTGCCCGTGCCCGACTCAGGCCGGTCAGCGGCATCAGGCTTCTCGATCGCGTCCGGGATACCGGTCAAGGAGGGCTTTCAGAAGGATAGGTACGTCGACCGGAGAACCTTCATCCTGCCCGATCAGAGCGAGCGGGAACAAGCCGCGTCGAAGAAGCTGAACCCGGTAAGGCTGGCGCTCGAAGGCAGACGGCTGGTCCTTGTCGACGACAGCATCGTCCGCGGCACGAGCATGCGAAGGTACATTCAGTCTCTCAGGGCGAACGGAGCTAAGGAGGTCCACGTCGCCGTCAGCTGCCCGCCCCTTGTGGACTGGTGCCCATACGGCATAGACTTCTACGAGGGCGAGTTGATCGCGGCAAAGTACAGAATGCCCCTTGACGAGACCAGTAGCCTCGTTGCGAAGGAGGTCGAGGCAGACTCGCTCCGCTACAACTCCGTGGAGAGGCTGGTCCAAGCCATAGGCCTGCCGAGAAACGAGCTCTGCCTCGCCTGTCTAACGCGGGAGTACCCGACGCCCGCGGCTCATAGAACGAAGGACGAGAGGAAAAGCTGAGGAGCCCAAGGCCCCGCGCCTCGACGGCGGGCGACTGGTGGGAAAGCGGTATCGTCTAGGCTGCTTGTTCCTCGCGCCAACGCGTTGTCAGAGCGTGGCTTCGGTGGGTCAGGTGGTCCGTAGGCGTCGCATTGATAGGCGTCAGCGCTCCTATCTAGGAGGGTTTAACGCTGGGCTTTGGCCACGCCTGGCTGTCTATAGGAAGCGCGGCGGCTAGGCTGTTACCGCACGTTTCGCGCGAGCTTCTCTCTGATACGATCGAGGACTCTTCTGCCCTCATACGGCCTTATGAAGCTCTCGTAATCCTCTCTTGGGATGGGCTGCTTAAACCGCTCCGCCACGTCCTCGTACTCGATCAGCCTCGTCTCTAACTTCTTACACACGTATTCGCCGCAGTAGGCGCAGTTCGCCAACCCCTTCCCCTTGACACATGGCCTCACGGGGCAGTCCGGGTCCATGCGCTTCGGTTTGGAGGCATCTTCGGCGAGGCATCCGTCGCAGCAGATCTCCTCCGGAGGTATGCGGAAGCCATAGTACCTGAACCATCCATCACTTGTCCTCTGTTGGTCCTCCTTACCGCGCACGTTCTCCCTGTAAGCCGGGCAGAGATCGCACCTGTAGCCGCATCGCGCTATGAGGTCGCCCATACGAGCCCCATCCCTAACGCGGCCAGAGGCCCGCCCTCGCATAGATATATGCCTTCCTGCCCACAGGGAATCGGACCGGCGGGATCTGTCAGCAGCTAGCAGAGGCTGACCTGCATCATGGAAGCCCCGGCGTTGGCCGGATGGTATTCCGAGGAGCTGGGGTGAGAGATATATCCCCGTCGTGCAGAGCAGAGGGAACTCCCGGTTGAGGGCAGCAGTTAGAGCCGACGAGAGCGCTGGAGGCGAAGGTAATGGTTGACCAAAGCGTCTTGGAGAGGAAGCTGGACCTGCTGAGGGCAGCGGAGGAGTACAAGTCCCGGTTTGAGGCCGCTCTGAGCCCGGTCAGCGAGCTTGACCGCATGAGGCCGGTTACCTTCATCTCGGTCGGCGGCGGTGAGCTCGGCGACCTCGTCGTCACAGCGGCGAAGAGGCAGCTAGGAGGCCTGGGCGGCGGGGTTAGGACGGTGGTCTTCGACCGCTACGAGGGATGCCCGGCTCAGGACACCGCGGACAGCTTCGAGTGCTTCGACATGATGAATGGCGCCCTCCTTGAGGGAGCGCTCAGGAAGCATGTGCCCGACCCCCGGGAGCCCCACGTCGTATACCTGGAGATCGAGAAGGCGGACACCTCGAAGGCCTTCGAGTTGGGCCTCAGCGAGGGCTACAGGGTGATGTCCACCTGTTATGGGTCGCTCATCTGCATGGACCGCCACTTGACGAAGCTGATGTTCGACTACCTGAAGGTGCCCCGGGTTGACTGGGCCTACGCCTCCAGCCAAGCCGAGGTCGAAGCGATAGCCAGCCAGATGGGGGTGCCGCTCATCGTTAAGCCGCTCATGACGTCCAGCGGCCACGGCACCTCGATCGTCCAGACACCGAGGCAGCTGGCGGGCGTATATGACTACGCGGTACACCATGCCCGCGGGAGGGGAACGGAGGTCATCTGCGAAAGGTTCCTCCCGGAGCTGAGGGTGTCGGGCACGGAGATCATGCAGATCGTCGTGCGCCACTTTAATGAGGACGGCAAGATCGTGACCTCCATGGCCCCACCTGTGGAGCATCGGAGGCCTGCCGCCACCTATCATGAGAGCTGGCTGCCATCCGGGATCTCCGAGAACGCGGCGAGGCGCTGCCAGGAGAGCGCGAGGAAGATCGCCGAGTTCATCGGCGGCCTAGGCGTCTTCGCCGTGGAACAGTTCGTGATAGGCGATGCTGTCTACAACAACGAGGTGGCGAACAGGCCGCACGACACGGGGATGATCACCCGCTGGATGCTGAACCAGGACGAGGGCGCCCTGGAGCTCTACTCAACGCTGGGCTTGGTCGTGACCTCCCATGACCTCAACCTTTCCAGGACCGGCGTCTACGGGGTCGCCCACGTCATTCTAGCCCCCGACCTCCCGGGCGACGACGAGCTACCGGTCCAGGCGTGGAGGGCGTCCGAGGCGCAGGCCTTCATAAGGCGAAGGGGCTACGCCGGAGACATCTGGTACTTCGGCAAGCCGACGGCCTACGCCCATAGGAGAATGGGTCTGGCCGTGGGCTTCCACGAGGACCTGGCGAAGGCCCGGCAGGTGGCGGAGGACATCGCTCACTACGCTGAGAAATGCATCATCTACGGCTCGCGATCGAGCTAGGGTGGATGACCATGCCGCGGGTTGCGATAGTCCTCGGAAGCGAATCCGACCGGCCTACGGGAGAGGAGGCGGAGAAGACGCTCAAGGAGCTGGGCGTCGACTGCGAGGTCCGCGTCCACTCCGCCCACCGCGACCCGGAGGGGCTTCAGGCCTACATCGCGGGCTCAGATGCGAAGGTCTTCATCGCCGTCGCAGGGCTGTCGGCGGCGCTGCCGGGCTTCATCGCCTCAAGGACGATCAGGCCCGTCATAGGCGTGCCGCGAGACGTGAGGCTGGGAGGCCTAGACGCGCTCCTAGCGATGGTTCAGATGCCGCCCGGTGTGCCCGTTGCCACCGTGGGCATTGAGAACGCCCGGAACGCCGCCCTCCTAGCAGCCGAGATCCTAGCCGTGGCAGACATGGGCCTCGCCAACAGGCTGGACGCCCGTAGAGCCAGCCGACGGGCTCATCGTGAAGCCTCCTGAGACCAGCAGCGTTCCGCCTCGGGCAGGTCTCCGTTGACCGCGTCGCTCAGCCCGGGGCTCCGGGCTTGCGGGATTGGAAAAAGGGCTTTAAGGCCACTCTCGTGATCGCAGGCTGGAGGAACGCCGTTTGCCCGCCAGGTTTGTGGTTCAGGAGCATCATGCCACTCGGCTTCATTGGGACTTCCGGCTGGAACTGGACGGCGTGCTGAAATCTTGGGCGGTTCCTAAGGAGCCTCCGCTAAGGCCCGGCGTGAGAAGGCTGGCGGTCCAGGTGGAGGATCATCCCTTGGACTACGTTGACTTCCAGGGCTTGATCCCCGAGGGCGAGTACGGCGCCGGCACTGTCACGATCTGGGACAAGGGCGTCTACGAGCTCTCGTCCAGGGCTGAGAACAAGATCGTCTTCAGCCTCCGGGGCGAGAGGATGCGCGGCGAATACGTTCTGCTCCGAACGGGTTTCCAGGGAGACCCGAAGAACTGGCTCATCTTCCAGGCCAAGCCGAGAGGGGAGCCCGAGGCCAAGCCGGCTGAAGAGGGCAAGCGCGGGCGCGCGACGAGGTGAAGCCCGCCTCGATACGAATAGACCGCGAAGTCCTCGAGAGCCTCCTAGCCTACGCCAGGGAGGCCTATCCGCGGGAGGGCATCCTCCTACTCCGAGGCAAGAGCAGGAAGGGCGATGTCCACGTCACGGAGGTGTTGATCCCTCCCCTCGCCACCCACGCCCCATCCTTCTCCAGCTTTCCGCTGCACACGCTCCCCTTTGATCTCTCGATCGTAGGGACGGCTCATTCCCATCCCTCTGGCGCCGCGAGGCCCTCCCTCGCAGACCTGAACAACTTCTACGGCCGGGTCATGGTCATCATGGCCGCGCCCTTCCGATCTGAGAAGGACGTCGGCGTCTTCAACCGACATGGGGAGCTCATCCCCTTCGAGTTGGGCTAGGGACTGGCCCTAGGCTCGGGATGCCAGTGTCTCGGAACGATCCTCGGGCGTTCGTCCTCTCCCGCTTGGCGGCTCGTAAAGCTTCATATGGACGAACTGACCTAGCTTCGGTCACACGACCAGCTACATTGGAGGTTGCCTGAACCTATGCCGTACTGCCAGAATTGCGGTGAGCCGGTGGCGGAGGACGCCAAGTACTGCCGCAACTGCGGCGCCTCGATCAAGAGGCCGATCACGGAGGAGTTCCAGGTCGCGGCCGACGACCTGGTCGGGCGGGTGAAGCAGCTCATCCATGAGGGAAACGTGACTCGGATCGTGGTCAAGGACGATCAGGGCAAGGTGCTTCTGGAGATCCCAGCCACGGCAGGCGTGCTTGGAGCCATACTCGCGCCTTGGCTGGCAGCCCTAGGCGTCATCGCGGCGCTCGTGACGAGATGCACCATCGTCGTCGAGAGACGCGAGTGACCCTTCCCCGGCCCTCCTTGAAGCGCGCTCGGGGCTCGTCGTCACCCTCAGCTGCGTCCTCGCAGCGGCAGTAGATCTAGCGCGCAGACGAAGGCTACACTGGGTCCTGTGTCCGCGGGGCCAGGGCTCGGTCTCCCACGTAGCCTTAGGGTTCCGCGATCACCCTGATACAGCCGGGAGCTATATCGCCCTTTACCAGTACCTCGGGTGTCCAGAACGTCCCCTCCGTGTGATCGGCGAGGGGCACGGACGTGACTCGGTAGACCTCAGCCAGCAGTCGCGCTGCCACCTCATTCCTGGGCTTTCCACCTGAGCCCTGAAGGTACATCATCGCGACGCTGGCGAAGTCCATCTCGGCGACCCGGCATCTCTCCTCGTCCGCCGTCACCTCGACATACACATAGTCAGCCCGTTGCCCGCCTTGAGACATCCTGTCATCCTCCCTCCGCAGCCAGCAGTAGACTACGCCACGCCGCATCTCCAGCCCCAGGTCGTCGAACTCCGAGGCCGCCTTCAGACCCTCGCTCAACACCTGGTCTATCCTCGATCTATGCACGGAGTGCAGAAGCCGCACCGGTTTGCCCATGTGCCCGCCCCGCTGCTCTGGCTGAAACGTCACATAAGCGTCTGCGGCTGAGGATATCACGTCGGAGCATGAGCCCTCGCGCTCTCGATCATCGCGAGGACATTAGGCCAAGGCGTATGCTTGACCGTCTCGCCGCCCGTGCTGAGGATGTAGCCTCCGCCCGGGCTTCCCTCCGCGATCTTCCCTCGGCAGACGGCCTCGACCTCGCTGGGCGTGGCTCTGAGAAGCAGGAAAGGAGCCACATTGCCCTGCAGGCAGACCTTATCTCCGATCCTTCTCTTCGCCTCAAGCAGGTCTACGTTGGGGTCGAAGGTCGAGAGCACCCTCACGCCCGCAGCCGGAAGCTCGTCGAGCAGCTGGCTTAGGCGTCCGTCGCAGTGGAGCTCATGGCTGGCGTTCGGGAACTCATCGAAGATGCGCCGGTAGTGGGGCGCCACGAATCGCCTGAAGAGCTGAGGCGAGAGGTTACCGATGAGGTCGTCGGCCAGCCGCGTCTTAGGCAGCGCCCCGACGATCTCACGTTTAGCCTTGAACCAGTCGATCACCGCCCTAGTCGTCTTCTCTATCAGGGCGTCCACCAAGCCGGGGCTGCGAGCCATGTCTTCGAGGATTTCCACCTGGCCGCGCAGGAGCGCGGCCGTGTCAAAGGGCCCGAGGTCCGAGCCGTAATCGACGAGCTCCGAGCCGGCTCTCGCTTCCATGTAGCGGTAGAAGGCAAGCGACCTAGGCATCAACCCGTCCCGGTAAGGATCAGGCTGAGGCAGCTTCTCCACGTCGCTCCCGCCGCGGATGAGCGGGTAGACCCATGGCGCGTCATCCTCCTTCCAGAGCAGCTTCGCCCCGAAGGCTGACGGGAGCATGGAGATCCCGAAGTCGGGGAAGAAGCTCGTCAAGCCGAAGAAATCCCTGCGAGCGATCCTTTGAGCCTCGTACATCGTCCTAGGATCGCGGTAGTAGAGGCCCTGCCTCAGCCCCACGTAGCCGCAGATGAAGTGGCCGGTCATTGAGAGCGTGACCGGCACACCATCCGGGTTTCCCAGCCGTTTCGCCGTGAGCACGCGCTCGTTGTTCTCCTCAGCGAAGCCCCTCAAGCGCCTCCGCCCAGGGAATGGGAGAGCCGGCGATGGATTTCAGCCTTGCCTTCGCGGCTGCGAAACAGCCTTATAGCCTCCGAAGGCCCTAGAGGGCCGTCGCGAGGGTCAGGGATGAACGCTGCAGCCGCTATGGCTGAGATCCTGAAGCTGGAGGGCGTTAGTTTCGCCGCGTGTTTTCCACCTAACCAGTTGATCAACGCCTCCGCCGAGGCGGGAATAAGGCCTATCCTCGCCCGGCAGGAGAGGGTGGCCGTCAACATCGCCGACGGCTACACCAGGGTAAGCCGCCAATCCGGCGTGGCCCTCGTCGCCGCCGGCGTAGGCGTGGAGAACGCCTTCTCAGGCATATCCCAGGCCTCCGCAGACCTCGTCCCCATGCTGATCGTAGCGGATCAAGTGCCCACCAGCTCGCTGGGAGGACGGAGAACACAGGACTTGGACGCGCTCTTCGCCTTGCATAAGGTGACAAAGTGGGCGGAGCGCATAGACCCCGCCGACCGCGTGCCGGAGTTCATGCGACGGGCCTTCACCTACCTCCGAACCGGCAGACCTGGCCCGGTCTTCTTGGAGTTGCCGCTCGACGTGGGCAAGGAAGAGGTTGAGGATCCGCGGTCTACGTACCGGCCCGTGATCGGATGGAGAGCTGAGGGCAATCCTCGCGACATGGAAGTGGCTGCCCGAGCGCTCTTGGCCGCGAGGCGGCCGCTCATCTACGCGGGCGAGGGCGTCTACTACGCGGCCGCCTGGGAGGAACTCCGCCAGTTCGCGGAGCTGGCTCAGGCACCGGTGATGACCACCCTGAAGGCGAAGGGCGTATTCCCAGAGGACCATCCTCTCTCCGTAGGCCACGGAGGCATGACCGGAAGCAAGGTCGCCGCTCATTTCCTCCGCGGAGCAGACCTCGTCTTCGCCGTAGGCGCCAGCCTCACCCGGGGAAGCGGCATCTTCATGGGCGCCGAGATACCGCCGGGCAAGGAGATAGCCCAATGCACCGTGGATGAAAGGGACCTGGCCAAGGACTACCCCGTGGACTGGGCGGTGGTAGGCGACGCCAAGCTCGTCTTGGCGCAGCTGATCCGCGAGGTGGAGAGACAGGGAGGCGTAAGGCCCGGCCGAGACCAGGCGTTGATCGACGAGATCAGCCGCGTCAAGGAGGAGTGGCTGAGCGAGTGGATGGCGAAGCTGACCTCGGCGGGAGTGCCGATAAACCCCCTGCGGGTGGTCTGGGACCTGGCGCATACGGTGGACAAGAGCAGGACGATCGTCACGCACGACGCGGGTTGCCCGCGCGACCACCTGGCGCCCTTCTATGAGGCGGTGACGCCCCGAGGCTACCTGGGCTGGGGCCACCATAGTACCCTGGGCTACTCGTTGGGAGGAGCCATGGGCGCCAAGCTGGCCGAGCCCGGGAAGACGGTCATCAACGTGATGGGCGACGGGGCCTTCGGAATGACAGGCATGGACTTCGAGACCGCCGTGAGGGAGAGGATACCCATCCTTACCATCGTCCTGAACAACTCAGGGATGGGAACCTACTTCCAGATGACCCCGCCCACTTCCGTTCTCTCCGGGAACTACACGAAGATCGCCGAAGGCCTAGGCGGCTACAGCGAGCGCGTCGAAGACCCGGATGAGGTCGTCCCCGCCATCAAGCGGGCAGAGAAGTCCACGGAATCCGGACGAGCCGCACTCCTCGAGATAATCACCGGCGTAGAGCTCGGCTTCCAAACCTCATACTGGCAGGACCTACGCTCCGGATGATCCCGGGCTCCCGTGATCCCACAGCTCATCGAGCGGTCAGGTAGAGGAGGCGTCACCGATGGGATGTCCCCGCGGCTCCGCGCCTTCCATCATGGCCGTGCAGGGAAGGAGCGTCCAGGCGCCAGCTGACCAGCTCACGTCAGGATGGGCAAAGGGGCTAGAGCTTCTTGAGGATGTACTCGACCATTGACTGGAAGATCACCCTGCCATCCGCGGTTCGGCTCATGTCCCTCGTCGTCCAGTCGGGAAGCTGCCAGTAGGCACAGGCTCGCTCTGGATGGGGCATCAGGCCTAGCACTGTCCCGGAGGGGTCGGTGATGCCCGCTATGTCCTGGAAGGAGCCGTTGGGGTTCAGGGGATACCGGCCGTTGGCTGGGAGGCCCTCCTCCGTGCAGTACTGGAAGACCAGCTGATCGCCGGCGAGCAGACGCTCGAACAGCTCCTGTTCACGGTCCTTCGGGAAGACGAACCTGCCCTCCGAATGAGCGACAGGCAGCCGAAGCACACTGCCTCTCGGGAGAGGCGAGGTGAAGATGGATCTGCCACGGTTCTCATGCCTGAGATAGACCCAGCGGCACTCGTACCTGGCTGAGGTGTTCGTTGCCAGGGCCGCCTCGGGTACTTCGCTCTGTTCGCGGAAGCCAGGGAGCAGCCCCGCCTCCACGAGGGCCTGGAAGCCGTTGCATATCCCTAGGATGGGTTTGCCCTCGTCGATGAAGCCTCGCAGCTCCGGGCCGAGGCTTGAGGCCAACTGCTTGCCTAGGATCGCCCCGGCTCTCACGTAGTCGCCGTAGGCGAAGCCTCCGGGGAGCACAAGCCCCTGGTACTCGTTCAGCCTCCTCTCCTTCAGAAGCCTCCTCAGATGGACGACCTCCGCCCCTACGCCCTGCTGCTCAAGAGCCCTCTTCGTCTCCCTGTCGCAGTTCGTTCCGCCAACACGGAGGATACAGACCCGAGCCTTTGCCCCGTTCAAGGCTGTGCCCCCAGTGGCCTGCCCCAGGCTTCTCGTAGCTCCTGGAGCGACGCCTCGATCACCGTGCTCCCGTCGAGCCCGTAGACCCGTAAGGCCTCTTCCCGCAGCACCATTCCTACCTGCGCCGCCGGCAACCCCTTGAGGAGGCTGAGGAAGCGGTCGCTCGCGGGCCTCTCAACCTCGACTAGGAAGCGGGAGTTGGACTCTGAGAAGAGCAGGAGGTCATCGCGCTCCACCGCCGATCTGGGAACGTCTCGAAGCGAGAGCTCGACCCCATATCGCCCGGAGAGAGCCATCTCGGAGAGGGCCGTTCCGACGCCTCCCTCCGAGAGGTCGTGGCAGGCTTGTATCCATCCGGAGTCGATGCCCGAGGTGACCGCGGCCATCAGCCGCCTCGCCCTCTCAGCCTGAACGGCGGGAACCATGCCGCCGTGGGCTCCTCGCATCGCATAGTACTGGGAGCCGCCCAGCTCTCTCAGCGTCTCACCGAGCAGGTAGACGGGGTTGCCCGGCTGCTTGAACTCCAGCGTCTTCGCGGCTCGAACGTCTGGTATGATGCCGACCGCCGTGATCATAAGCGTAGGCGTGACGGGGCCTGCGGGGGACTCGTTGTAGAGGCTGTCCTTGCCTGAGATGAACGGCGCCTCGAAGCCCTTAGCCGTGGCGTAACAGGCCTTGAGAGCCTCAAGGAGCGCGCCCATTCGGTCAGGCCTCTCAGGGTTACCCCATGTGAAGTTGTCGAGCAGGGCCACCCTTCTGCCGCCGACGGCCACGTTGTTCCTCAGGGCCTCGTCTATCGATGAGGCGGCCATCCGGTAGGGGTCCATGGCCCCGTAACTGGGGTTCATGCCGCAGGAGATGACCAGCCCTCTCCAGGAGTCTTCGAGGGGCTTAAGCACGGCGGCGTCGTTCGGGCCGATCCGCGTTCCCTGAAGCGGCTTGATGGCGGTGTTCCCCCGCACCTCATGGTCGTAGGTTCTCACCACGGCCTCGCGGCTGCAGATACTGGGCAGGGAGAGCATCTGCAGCAAGGCGTCCTTCAGGCTTTCAGGCCTCTTGAGGACGGGCTCCTCCATCGGCGGGGGCGTCCAGTCTGCGACCCTCACGGCGCGCGGGGGATCGAAAAGGAAGCCCAGCTCCAGGTCAGCCACGGCGGCGCTCTGGAACATGACCTTTAACCACGGGGCTTCGACGAAGCGCCCGATCGGGGTTGCCTCCACGTCCTCCTCGGAGAAGACCTCGAGGAGCCTGGGCAGGTTCTCCTCGCGGGCGCATACGAGCATCCGTTCCTGAGACTCGGAGACCCAGATCTCCCAGGGAGCCATGCCGCCGTACCTCAACGGCACCTTGTCCAGCTGAACCTCAACGCCTAGACCGGCCTTGTGCGCCGTCTCGCCGACGGCGCTGGAGAGCCCTCCGCCTCCCAGGTCGGTCACCGAGGAGCCGAGCTTCAGGTCTCTTGCCCTCATCAAGGCCCGGGCGACCTTCTCCTCCTCGAAGGGGTTCGGGATCTGCACCGCCGGGCGAGAGACCTCCTCGGACTCCTCGGTGAGGTCGGCGGAGGCGAAGGTGACGCCGTGGATGCCGTCGCGCCCCGTCCGGCCGCCCACGAGGATGGCCACATCCCCGGGCCTCACGTCCTTCACGTACGCATGCGCGGGCAGGAACCCAACGCAGCCGCAGTAGACGACCACGTTTCCCACGTAGCCCTCGTGGAAGTAGATCGCCCCGTTCACCGTGGGTATGCCCATGTTGTTCCCGTACGAGCCGACGCCGGCCACGACGCCCCTGAAGAGGTAGCTTGGATGCTTCACGCCCGGCGGAAGCTGCCTGGCGTCGAACCCCAGCGGGCCGAAGCAGAGAACATCCGTGTTAGCGATAGGCTCGGCCCAGACGCCTAGGATGTCGCGGATGACGCCGCCGACGCCCGTGGCGGCGCCGCCGAAGGGCTCGATCGCGGAGGGATGGTTGTGGGTCTCAACCTTCGCGGCGACGGCGTAACCGTCGCCGAACTCGATGATGCCCGCGTTGTCCTCGAAGACCGAGATGCACCAGGGAGGGTGGAGTTCCCGCGTCACCGCCATTATGTAGCTCCTGAGCAGGTTCCGCGCGAGTAGTTTCCCGTTCCGGTCCACGGCGTCTCCCTTGAAGGTCTTGTGGAAGCAGTGCTCAGACCAGGTTTGGGCTATGGTCTGAAGCTCCACGTCCGTGGGCTCCCGGCCTCTCCGGCGGAAATAGGCCTGGCAGGCTTTCATCTCCGCCGGGCTAAGGCCGAGGCCCATCTTCTGGCTTAGGGCCAGAAGCTCGTCCTCGGTGGCTCCCGTCAGCCGTATCTCGTAGACGTCGAAGGAGCGGGGTTGCCTCTTGAACCGCGGAGCCGTCATTCCTCAAGCTCAACCTCGAACCTGTAGTTGTCCTTCACAGGGTTGGCGAGAAGCCTCCGGCAGAACTCCTCGGCTTGTCTCGTAGCCTCCTCCCGGGAGGCCGCCTCGAAGCTTACCCTGTAGATCTTGCTTACGCTCACGCGGCTTACGGTCGTATAGCCCAGTTCCTGAAGCGACCTACAGGTCACGTCGCCCTCAGGGTCGGAGTAGCCCGGCTTGAGGCTGACCTCGATCGTGGCCTTGAAGATCACGCGGGCCTTGCACCTCCCTTGGCGGGTGGCTCAGGCTCCACCGGCGAGGTATTTGAACTCGCCGAAGGAGCTTCGGATCGTCAGGGAGTTCGCTCCCTCGCCTCTGAGGGCTTCGCCGATGGCCTCGGCCTCGACGCCCATCGATTCCAAGAGGTCGACTATCCCCTCTGCGGCCTCTCGTTCGCAGATGACCTCGAAGCCCACGCCCATGTTAAAGTCCTCGTACATGTGCCGCCAGTCCTCGCCTGATTCCTGCTTGATCAACGTGAAGATGGGTTCTGGCTCGTAGAGCCGGTCCTTCAGGTAGTGGACCCCTCTGCCGAGCTTGAGGCACTTGGTCAGACCTCCCGCCGTGTTATGCACGAGCCCCGTCACCTGGGGCCCGAATCTCTCAAGGGCCTTTAACACGTAGGGGGCGAAGACCCGCGTCGGGGAGCTCAAGGCCTCTCCGAGCGTCATGCCCAGGCCGTCGGGCTGGTCGCTGAGCGAGAAACGGCCGCTGGGGCTCTGGGCCACTGTCTCCCAGGCCTCGGGAAACCTAAGCCCGTAGCTGCCGTCGAGCAGAGCGCGGCGTGCAAGCGTCAGCCCGTTGCACATCAGGCCGCTGTTCTCCCGGGCCTCGTAGGGCGCCCTGCCGCCGCTCCTAACGCCCACTATCACGTTCCCGGGCTTGATCCGGTCTCCCGTGACGGCCCGGCTGAGCGGGACGCGTCCGAACACGGTCGCGGAGATGTCCAAGGTCCTGACCAAGTCCGGGAGATCCGCGGTCTCCCCGCCCGCGAATAGAAGCGGGAGATCCAAGGCTTCGAGGGAGGCCATGGCATCCCGGAAGCCTTCGCTGAGAACCCGGAGGGCCTCCTCCTTTGGGACCCTGAACCCGTTTACGGCAACATAGTCCACAAACGAGAAGGGCGTGGCCCCCACGCAAGCAAGGTCGTCGAGGTTCATTGCCAGAACGTCCTGTGCCAGGCCTTTGAAGGCATGGATGTCACCGGACTCCCTCCAGAGAAGGTAACTCACGATCGGCTTGGTTCCGGCGCTGTCGGTGTGGAGAACCGCGCCCATGTCCCGTCTCTCGGGGTCCCTTGTGACGACGCAGAACGCGCCGGGGAAAAGGCTCTCGACAAGCGGCTGAAAGGCCTCCACGCCTCGTTTCCTAACGTCGACGCCCAATCCCTCGTACTTGGACTGCATCGATCCGCACTACCGGCGAGGCGATTTAAGCCTGTTAGGCTTGGGCCGGCTTGACAGAGGCCCCCGACCGGGCGCGCTCGCTGAGGCCCCTTGCCCTCGCGGCCCTGTTCGCGATCAGGGCTGCGAAGGTCCCGGCGGCGACGCCGGCGTCGATGTTGACCACCGCCAGTCCGAGCGGGCAGGCTTGGAGCATCGCCATGAGCGCGCCGAGGCCCTTCTCCCCGAAGCCATAGCCGGAGGACGTGGGCACGGCGACCACGGGAACGTCGACCATCCCCGCGACGACCGAGGCCATTGCGCCCTCCCGGCCGGCGATCGCGATTATCACGTCCACGTCCTCGTCAATCATCCTTCTCAGCGAGGGGAAGAGCCTGTGGATTCCGGCCACGCCCACGTCGTACGCGGAGACCACGCTGCAGCCCATCTCTTCCGCCACGACCTTCGCCTCCTCCGCGACCGGTATATCGGAGGTGCCCGCGGTGAGAACCCCTATCTTGCCGCCTCCGGTCTCAGGCTGAAAGCCGCGTCTTCGAAGAAGAACGATGCGAGCCGCCTCTTGAAACTCGAAGGAGACATCAGCCGGTACCGCCGCCCTGAGCGCTTCCGCCACGTCCACGGCGGCCCGGCTTACGATCGCCCGTCCCGTTCCCCGGACCGTCTCCAGGGCGATCTTCACAACGTCGCCCGGCGACTTTCCCTCAGCAAGGATGATCTCTGGGACGCCCTTTCTGACCTGGCGGTTGATGTCTATCTTCGCCAGCGACCCGACCTCGGCGATGGCCGTGATCCTCAGCTGTCTCTCAGCCTCGTCGAGCGTTATCCTGCCTTCGATGAGCCTCTGAAGGATTTCCCTCAAGCCCCGATACCCGAGGCCAAAGGTATTTCTCTCCCGCTTTATTCTTTGCGAGGGAGCCGCGATGAGGCCTCAGGGAAACCTTCTGTTCGTGGACTGCCAGCTCGCGGGGATCTCAGGCGACATGGTGATCGCTGCGCTTCTCGGCGTGGGAGCTGCCGAGAGGAGGGTCTTGGAGGCGATGAGGTCTGTAAGCCGCCACGTGAAGGGCTGCCGGGGCGTAGAGGTCGCCGTGAACCCCGTTCGCCGAGAGGGATTCGCCGCGTTAAGGCTGGAGGTCAAGGTGCGGGATGAAGAGCCCGAAAGACGCGGTCCGGAGCTGATCGAGGCCGTTCGCGCCTCGGCTGAGGCCTTGGGCCTAGGGGAGGCGGCGCGCTTGATGGCAGTCGGCGCCGCAAGGACGATGGTTGAGGCGGAGGCGAAGATGCACGGCGAAGACCCCGAGGAGGTTAAGCTACACGAGATAGGCTCCTCGGACACCGTGGCAGACCTCATTGGAGCCGCCGCAGCCCTCGACGCCCTCGGTTTCTTCGAGGGCTTCCAGTGCTACACTACGCCCGTCGCAGTGGGCGGAGGCCTCTTCAGGTTCTCGCATGGGCTTCTCCAAAGCCCGGCGCCGATAACCTTGGAGATCCTCAGGTCGCGGGGCATCCCCTTCGTCGGGGGCCCCGTGGACGTTGAGCTCGCAACCCCCACGGGCGTCGCCATCCTAGCCGCGATGAAGCCTACGCCCGTCTCCTATTATCCGGCTATGAGGCCTCGGGCCGTCGGCTACGGGGCGGGCGCGAAGGAGCTCCCCGCGGTGCCGAACCTCCTGAGGATCGTCCTAGGCGAAGGCCTGAGGCCGCCTCTAAGGGACGAGATATACGTGCTAGAGACGAACCTGGACGATGCTACGGGCGAGACGATCGGCTACTCCGTGGAGAAGCTCATGGAGCGAGGGGCGAAGGACGTGAGCGTCATACCCGTCCTTGGGAAGAAGGGACGGCCAGGCCTGATCGTGAAGGTGCTCGCGGACAGGGCGGCCGTCAGCGACCTGGCAAGGCTGCTCATCGCGGAGACGGGCACCCTCGGCGTGAGGGTCTACCCCTGTGAGAGGCACGTGATGGCGCGTGAGATGAGGCCGCTGCGCGTGAAGCTGGGCGGCGTGGAGGCCGTGGTCAACATGAAGGTCTCAAGTGACCCTGAAGGTCAGACGATCCTGCTTAAGCCAGAGTACGAGGACCTCAGGGCCCTCGCGGAGAGAACGGGGATGCCCCTCCGGGCCGTCGCGGAGGAGGTGATGGCGAAGGCGAAACAGGCAGGCTTGGACAGGCCGAGCGCAGGCCAGGAGGGCGAATAGCGCCTGGGCTTGAGAGCTGGAGCGACGCCTTGACGCTCCCGGCCGCGGAAAGCCGCCTACGTCATGGGTATAACAGCTGACCTCAGTTGCTCCACGCCTCTTCTCGCTGAGAGGCCTTCAGCCAGACGCTTGATCTCCTCGACCTGGCCTCGGACGGCGACGATCTCGAGGCAGCGGCGCTCGTCGAGGTGAACGTGCATTGACGAGGTGATGAGGCCCTTCATCTCATGCTGCACGTCCGTGATCATGTCGCCTAGGCCTTTCACCTCATGGTCGTAGACCACGACGAGGGCGCCGACCGCGAGGGCGGCTGGCTGGTAGGACCACCTGTATTCGCCAAGGAAGGTTCGCATCGCCTGCTGAACCGCCTTCGACCTGTCCAAGCCGAGGGCCTCCACGGCCGAGTCGAACTCCTCGAGAAGAGACGGAGGCAAGGAGGCGCAGAACCTCTTGACACCTTTCCGCGGCATGGGTCAACCGCTTCCTATGACCCGCGACGAGACTCGACTTAAGGCTTTTCCCACGGTCGCCTTGTGAGGAGCGTCTTTGGGCAGGTCGATGCACGTAACTGTTATAAGCCATGGACGCGAAGGCTTGGGTTCGCGGTGAGGTTTGACTTGTCCGGTCAGATCCATGGATTCGCGGGGCAGCTTCTACGCGTGAATCTTTCCTCAGGCAAGATATCCAAGGAGCCGCTGGACCTGGATGTGGCACGGAGGCTCCTCGGCGGAAAAGGCTACGCAGCCTACGTCCTCTACAATGAGCTGAGGCCGGGGATCGATCCCCTGGGGCCTGAGAACAAGCTGGTCTTCATGACAGGGCCGCTCACGGGGACGCCGGCGCCGCTCGGCAACAGGTTCTGTGTCTGCACCAAGTCGCCTCTGACGGGGGCGTGGTTGGACAGCCATTGTGGCGGCTCATGGGGGCCCGAGTTGAAATGGGCGGGCTACGACGGCGTGATCGTGGAGGGCGTGGCCTCAAGGCCCGTCTATGTCTCGGTTGACAACGAGTATGTCAGGATAAACGATGCCTCATGGCTCTGGGGCTCGGACACCTTCAGCACGGAGAGGATACTCAAAGACAGACATGGCTCCAGGGGCATCCCAAGGGTCGCAGGGATCGGTCCTGCAGGCGAGA